>Ga0164242_10002118_pt1 | contig 23096 bp, 18 predicted proteins | sample OricomgcompostMG_FD_108783 | JGI IMG/M metagenome (GOLD analysis project Ga0164242, IMG submission 108783) | Miracle-Growth compost microbial communities from Emeryville, California, USA - Original compost - Miracle growth compost (MG) ... | reverse complement strand
CCCCACGTCTCCAATCATTCTATTATGTAGGAGACCAAGACATCCAGCAAAGCCGACGAAAGCCGCCGAAAACATGGCCTCGTCTCAAAGTGTCGATCGGCTCTTTGGTATCAAAGACGGCGAAAACCCACGCGTTATCGACTCGCAACATGACGGCGATGGTGCATACTTCGAAACGGAGCCGACTGCCGGAGAGTTCTTCCGTGAACATCTCCCTACCGCCGATAGTGTCCGCCAGTATATCCACAGCCTCTTTCCCTTCCTTGGATGGATTGCCCACTACAACCTCACATGGCTATTCGGGGATTTCATTGCTGGTATGTAAAATGCTCTTGAGACCCTTCTTCAAGCTCTTTGCACCAAGGGAAAATTATTCTGACCTTTGCTAGGCATCACGGTCGGCTTTGTTGTTGTGCCTCAAGGCATGGCATATGCCCTCCTTGCTAACCTCCCACCCGAATTCGGCTTATACACATCATTCGTCGGATTTTTCCTATACTGGGCCTTTGCCACATCAAAGGACATTACAATCGGCGCAAGTTCAACCCATACGCAATATGTTACAAGTGGCGGGCTAACACTACTCAGGCCGTGGCGGTGATGTCCACCATCGTCGGCAAGATCATCGTCCGAGTCCAGGCCGAACACCCTGAAATGGCGGCCGATGCAATTGCCAGAAGTCTTGCACTGATTTCCGGTGCTATCCTCCTCTTCATCGGGTTGATCAGAGCCGGCTTTATTGTGGAGTTCATCCCGCTTGTCGCCATATCCTCCTTTATGACCGGTGCAGCCCTCAACATTGCCGCTGGCCAAGTCCCTGGAATGATGGGCATCAAGGGTGTCAATACTAGGGACTCTACTTACCTGGTTATCATCAACACACTCAAGGGTCTTCCCAAGACCAAACTAGATGCCGCTATGGGTCTGAGCGCGCTCTTCACCCTCTACTTCATCCGCTGGTTCTGTAGCTTCATGGGCCGCAGGCAGCCCAAGAGGCAGAAGATGTGGTTCTTTATCTCCACGTTGCGCATGGCATTCATCATGATCCTCTATATCCTCATCAGCTGGCTTGCCAACCGCCACGTCACTGACGCCTCCAAGGCCAAGTTCAAGATCCTAGGCTCAGTACCCAGCGGTAAGCAACCCCCAGCCAGTTTGCGTACTTTGGCTAGCTTGGCTAACCGTATGTTCAAACAGGTTTCCGACACATCGGTGCTCCTGCAATCAACACGGAACTATTGGGTTCCATTGCCGAGGATATCCCAACGACGGTCATCGTCCTGATTATCGAGCATATCGCCATATCCAAGTCCTTCGGCCGCGTCAACAACTATATCATCAACCCATCACAGGAACTCGTTGCGATCGGCTTCACCAACTTGCTGGGTCCGTTCCTTGGTGCCTATCCGGCCACGGGTTCCTTCTCTCGGACAGCCATCAAGGCCAAGGCAGGAGTTCGCACACCACTCGCCGGCATCTTCACAGCTGTCCTTGTGCTGCTCGCCCTATATGCTCTCACCTCGGTCTTCTTCTATATCCCGTCCTCCAGCCTGTCGGCTTTGATTATTCACGCAGTTGGTGATTTAATTACGCCACCGAAGGAGGTATACCAGTTCTGGAGGGTGTCACCCATTGAGGTGGTTATCTTCTTCGCTGGTGTATTCGTTGCCGTGTTTACTACCATTGAAAATGGTATCTATGTCACCGTGGCTGCCTCCGGAGCAGTTCTACTCTTCCGTCTAGCAAGGAGCCGAGGCAAATTTGTTGGGGAGATCAAGGTCCTCACTACACCGAAGGACTCCCTGCAAGGCGGGGCCACCCGTACCGTCCCGGGGGAGGGCAGTTCCAGAGAGGTATATATGGCGCTTGACAGGTCCGACGGGTCAAATAAGGAAATCAACGTTCAACAGCCGTACCCTGGCGTATTTGTCTACCGATTCACCGACGGCTTCAACTACGCAAACTCCGCGTACCATCTGGATTATTTGACGGTGTACCTCTTTGGAAAGACGCGCCGCACCAAGCTAAACACCTTTGCCAAGGTCGGAGTAAGCATATTTCAGCATTCATCCCAGTCCTCGTAACTTCCTCCTCAGATGACTAATTGTGCGCTCTCATAGGACCGCCCATGGAACGACCCCGGCCCGCGCCGTGGCCATGCTGCCATTTCCAACGAGATAGCAGCACGACCGTTACTCCGCGCCATCATCCTAGACTTCTCGGCGGTTAACCACATCGACATCACCTCGGCCCAGGCTCTGGTCGATCTCCGAGGCCAGTTTGACCGGTACGCCGCTCCCAACAAAGTCGAGTGGCACTTCGCCGGGATTGGCAACCGCTGGACGAAACGAGCGCTCGTCGCGTCCGGGTTCGGGTACAGCGCCCCAGCCACGGAGAACGATCCCGAGGGTGGTGCGGTTGCCAAGCCCGAGCCGCTCGTGGCCGTTGCGCCGGTTGAGTCGAGTGCTGCTGCGTCGAGTGTGGACATTCGAGGCAATTCCGAGAATGAATCTGGGTCCGGAAAGGGTATTTCTCCTGTCGTTACCGCCTTGTCCGTTGGTGATGATGATATGCATCAGGGGAAGTTTGTGCCGGTGAATGGCGTCAACAGACCGTACTTCCATGTTGATCTCGCAACGGCTGTTAAAAGTGCAGTGCAGAGTGTGTCCTCGGGGTCTTAAACACACCCCATTCTCTGATTTACTTCCGGCCAGATCCGTTGCATGTTCCTTTCGTTATCACTTTTTGAAATCCCTGTACCTTTAGCATCAATACATTTTAACTGCATATTCCTCAGTGTTACTCACTATGCTTCGTAGTATTTATCACAGAAGCCGACCTTTTTCAACGACTGAGAAACCATGCCCCTGAGTTTTTGCCCTAACTACGAGGTCTCGCTAGAGTATTTAGCCACTGTGGAAGGCGTCGATGTCCGCCCTTTGGTCCTTCGATCAAAGCGTTTTTAGACCACGTTGCTTTGGTAGCCCTCAACGCATATAGTCGCGGGCAGAAAGTACGCCGACATTTGCTCCAGATTAGTTGCATTCGCCGGGCTGGAGAAGCAGCCAATCACCGCGCGAGTGGAGAAACCAATCATCCCAAAAGGGAAAATCCATATCAGCACACTGGTTAGCAAAATGATTAGTCAGCTTCCCTGAAATTGCATGAGTCAATCCTTTCGGTCATCTAGAGTTCTCGGCGCTATTCCGTCTCTCTCGTCCATTCGAGCTATCTGGCATCCTTCTAACATGCTATCATCCCCTTCAAACTCTGAAGAAGCCTATGACGGACGCTTCCTCCTTCCCCAGGGTGTCGGCGACACGGAAGACGTCGAGAAATACAAGCCAGGGGGGTTTCATCCCGTTCACTTCGGCGATAGGTTTGATGCCGAGCGCTACAGAGTTGTGCATAAGCTCGGTGCTGGTGGCTTCTCCACTGTTTGGCTCGCGCGAGACGAAAGTGAGAAGAGGTGGGTGGCCCTGAAGATTGTAGAAGCCGTGCACTCGGAATCAGTTCGTGAAAAGATTGTCCTGAGCCGCCGGGCTAGTGGAGTACAGTGTGTGACAGAACATCATCGACAGTTCACCTTCGACGGACCAAACGGCAGCCATCTATGCCTTGTCTTACCCGTCCTTGGCCCATCGACCTCTGAGCTGTCGTATGCATTCACTTGTCGACTCACACCACGGCTAGCTCGGAGAGCTGCCTATCAAGCGACAAGAGCGGTCTCCAACCTTCATTCACAAGGCCTGTGCCACGGAGGTGAGTTGACCTCCGTCAGGTCTTTTGTATTGGCAAGCGGCTAACAGAACATCAGATGTAACAACGGGGAATATTCTCTTCGACCTTTTGGACATAGATCGCTTTGGAGAAGATGATATCTACAGCCTGTTCGGCCGACCAACGATGGGGGAGCTGGAGACCGAGTCCGGAGAAGCAACTGGCCCTGAAGCCCCACGATATATCGTGAAGGGAATAAACTTTCTGTCCTCTCCATCAAACATCATCAGGCCCGACATCAAACTCGTCGACTTTGACCAATGTTTCTCTATCTCGTCGCCGCCCGAGAAACTACTCGGCATTCCGCTCGATTTCATGGCGCCTGAGGTGGCAGTCGGCCTGGCTGCTGGTCCTGCGAGCGATGTTTGGGCTCTCGGCTGTTGCATATTCCGACTTAGGTCCGGAGAAAGCCCTTTCTCTAGTCCATTTGACGTCACTTCTCCGGCAGATCTGATAAGCTATATCATCCATACTCTAGGGGAAGATATGCCCCATAAGTGGAAGAAAACTACCCTGTGGGACTCTCACGGGCAGCCGACGAAGGACCGCGGCAAGGGGAGACCTCATGAGCAGTGGTGGGATGGTGATGAACGATTCCTGCAAGATATGGTCCGCAACATATGGGACGAACCGAAGGATCGTATTGTCCAGGGTGGTACCTCGAGGCCAGCGCGGAAGGTTTGGCGAGAGCACGAACATCAACCTTTCCCTGCATGCTTTTCGGACATGGTGTGGAACCCAAGAGCCGCCAAGGTAGACAATGTTTATATATCAGGCTACAACGACGAGTGGGATGGACTGCTAGAGAAACTGCCCAAAATACCGGGGCACGAGGCTACCTTGCTCTACGATCTCTTATCCAAGATCTTTGTCTACGATCCAACAAGGCGTCCCACAGCCATGGAGATGCTTCGCCACCCGTGGTTTCATCTGGACGGGTTATGAGAACAGATCCGTGGATCTCTGTCTTATATTTGGGTACTTAGATTGAACTGCATTATCCAACGAGTCTATGGAAACACTTCCAGCGGGTCCACAAACGCATAAATGTAGTTATGGATGCTATGCCTGAGATCTGAGTACGGCTTGGTTGGCAGTTGTTTTTCCGTTTATGGTATGAGGAAGAGCTCACATACTAGCTGTGAGGTGTTTTTTTTTCTTTCGCCGAGGATGGGCGAATAAGGCTGATTGGATTGCAGGTGACCTAACCCCCTCGACCTGCATTTTGGAAATATGGTTTCTGACAACGTGTACAACCTGACAGGAATTATTTATTGGAGCATCGCTTGGGCTGCCACGCTCGAGCAGCTATCAGTCCGCCTAGAATTTGTCACCTTCCCAGGGATACTAGATGAGTAGAACAAACCCATCGTCGAGCTGAAGAATCTCGCTATGGGAGCACATAAGGGAAATGAAGAGAGATCAAGAAAGGGGACCGCTGGTGGATAGGTGATCTAGAGGTGGACATTGCACTGCCCCCAAATGTTACAACCCCTTCTACCTACATAGCTTCTAAGAGTGCGGATTTCACCTATCGTCAGTACATGGTTTCAACGAAACATTTGGGCTGGCAAGAGGGTTGCGAAGCTTATCTACTAAAAGTGTGATGCTTGGGAACAGGTGATAAAGTCAGCACTAATCGACATCGCATATCAGGAATACCGTCTTAGTGGTGAGGTCGATGGCCGAGGATGAACGTACAGTCGCGCCCGAGTGATTCAAGTGACTTAAGCTGTGGTGGTGTCATGGCGGGCGCTGAAGGCTGACATGAACCAAAGAACGGAGCAAGATAGTTGGGGGGTGGGGTGTTTCCAAATAACCACTTTAGGCTTTCTTTATGATCGCTGCTAGCACGTTAGGCAGTGTGCCATTTTACTCGACTCGGTACCGGTCAAGGTCGTAGTACCACCGGCCAAGTATCTGCGGCCCCTCGGTCATTTATTAGTTCCAGGCTGCCGAGCTCCGAGCCTCTAATTGGCTGACCATTCAGGATGCTGATCCCTGCTCCGTAGGCTTATATAAAAAGGTGCTCCGAGCCCCCTGCGGTTTTCCACACCTCTTCCCCTCTTCAACTCTTGTCGAAACTGCCAAGGCTTATTGGACAAAGTTAAGGGACCAGCCTGTTAACTCCGAGTGCAAGCGATGGCAAGAACAAAGCAAACCGCCAGAAAATCAGGTGGATTTGCACCACCGCGAGGTGATCCCCCGCCCCTCGTGGTCTCGTCTGGGAGTGTCTTCTCCGAGACCCTACAGGAAATCACCGATACGAAGCTGGAGGAACTGTCCAAAAGACGGAACGCCTACGAACTCCAGAAATCAAACCTGCTGTCGGGTCTACAGCTCGAGGATGATCCTATCAAACGTCTCGAGCGGCTTGCATCCGGCACAATCACATGTCTAGGCATCCGTGTAGACGCATCCGGCAGAATTATGCATGGATGGAACAAGAATGCATCCCTCGAGATAGAACTGACGAACCTGAGCCGCTTTGTCGACCAGGCCCGGTACGATCCATCTTTGTCGACGGACATCATATTCACCTGGGAGAAGTCGCTGCTTCTCCAACTTGACATGCAGTCTCTCAAGTATGCGTACGCCTCACTGTACGGCCAGTTGGTGATGGAATGGCTGTCGAGTGACAAAGCCGGTGAGGCAGCCGTCGCAGGTAAAGATGGGGGAGGGGACGATGTCGACATGACTGGCGGTTTTGAAAACGTCGACAATGCGAGGAAGCTCGAGTCGAGAGCTAACTGGGAGCGGATGGTTTTTGAGCCCGCCGAAGTGGACGTATCCAAGCTCGAAAAGTACCTCGAAAGCGTCTTCGACGTCGAGGGCTGGAAGCGGAACAGCGGCGCCGTGAAGGCTCTGGAGGAGCTGCGACAGTCAGTGGCACGTCACGCCACCGGAATGAGCAACATCACAGCATTCACGCCTAGCAGTCTCCGGACCACGATACAGGGATTGTTGGTGTCTGACCTGCTCTCTGACGAGAGGCGCGGTGTCTTGAGGGACTTCATGAGCAACAACGTTATCCTTTCTGAGATCGCCGACGTGCTGAACATGCGAATGGCGGCGCTTGACTCGTGGTCTTGGGGGTCTGGTGTGTCAGTTGAGCAGAAGCGCCAGATTAACGGCACCTACGACGTCCATATGCACGAAGATCTCCTTCAGGCCATATTCTTGCAGCATATAGGAGTCCAGTGGTCCGTTTTCTTCAAAAGCTCCCTCCGCGTGTTTCGCAAATACGACGGTGGCTGTTGGGAATCAAACGCACTCAACCTGCCTCTAGAAGAACAGAGGCGAATAAGCTACTATCTTGGTCCTATGACACGCAAGAAGAGCTTACAAGCCCATAGGAGCTTGCAATACCGCCTGAATTACTTTCTTACCCAGCTGATGGGATCGCAGGACGACCACCTGGTCGTTGAAGACGGCCAAGTAGAAGCGGACTACGGGTCGGTGAGACATTCAACAGGTGGCAAGGCACCCAGAAAGCAACTAGCTTCGAAGGCTTGTAGAAAGAGCGCCCCCACCAATACGCCGATACAGATGAAAAGGAGGAGAGACCCCGACCTCGAGGATGAGGACGAGGAGATTGATACTGATGACGAGAATGATGGTGAACGACAGACTCGAGAACCAGTCGAACTCAAACAACGGCTGCTACATATTCTCTCAACTGAAGCTATAATCAATAAGAAAACCCACGGAGAATTCACGGCTTTCCACTCAGTATTTGATGAGTGGAATCAGAATCTCGCACATCAGACTATTTACGCGGTCATGTCGTTCCTTGGCGTGCCGCCACGCTGGATCGCGTTCTTCAAGAAGTTCCTCGAGGCTCCTGTTCGCTTCCCCGATGACGACCCATCATCGCAATCCCGGACACGAGTGCGGGGTGTATTGAACTACCACGTATTGAGCGACGTCTTTAGCGAAGTAGTTCTCTTCTGTCTCGACCTGGCGGTCAATCGCGCTACCTCTGGACAGTTCCTCTGGCGTGTCCATGACGACCTCTGGTTTTGGTCTCCCGACTATAAGAAATGTACCAAGGCGTGGAAGGCTGTCACGGACTTTGCTGCCCTCACCGGTAGCTTGATTAACGCAGGAAAGTCAGGGTCGGTCCGAATCTTCATGGAAAGAAAAACGGTATCGAGTATAGATGCCATTCTCCCTGCTGGAGATATACGCTGGGGTTTCCTGTACCTGTCTTCCGAAACCGGTCGCTTCCAGATTGACCAGGACATGGTAGACGCGCATATTGAAGAGTTGCGCAAACAGCTCCGTGATAGCGAGGGTAGCATATTCGCGTTTATTCAGGTGTGGAACACCTATGTCACCAAGTTCTTCACGGCCAACTTTGGCCTGTCGGCGAATTGTCTTGGTAAGGAGCATGTGGATGACATGCTCCGGACTCATGAACGCATACAACGCCAAGTCTTCTCTACTTTCTCTCCTGACAAGAGGGAGGGCCCCACGAGCATCGTTGCATATCTAAGACAAGCATTGAGCGACCGCTTTAACGTCGAGGACATACCCAACGGCTACTTTTTCTTCCCGCTGGAGTTGGGCGGGCTTGGTTTACGGTCGCCATTTATACCGTTGCTACAGATCCGTGAGAGCGTGCTGCAGTCTATAGACAAGCTGATGCAGGATGTTCACGATTCCGACGAAACCGGGTACAAGGAGGACAAGGAGATTTTCGACAACGGCAGCATCAAGCGCGCGCGGCTCGATCTCGACGATCCTGACTGGGAGCCCGAAACGAAACGCGACAGGGAGGCATTCATGTCCTTCGAGGAATACATCAAATACACTGAAGAATTCTACTATGAAAACGAATTTGAGCTAGTAGAAGTCTTCGGAAGCCTCATGAGTAGGCCGAGGGAAGAAACAGTTAGGTTCGACTCGGCGAAGCTGCAATCGGCACTAACAGACCTCGAAGGCCAGGAAAATCTGAACTGTATCAGACATCAGTGGACACAGATGGAAGCATATTGGCAGTGGATCGCCATGTTTTATGGACCGGAAATCGTCAAGCGCTTTGGAGGGTTGCGCATTGTTGATGCGGGTTTGTTGCCTATGGGTATGGTGACTTTGTTCAGAGAGAGGAGAGTCAAATGGCAAGGCTAGATAGTCAATTTTTTTTTTTTGGAGATACGTATTGTATGCTTTTCATTTACCAGAGATTTCTTTACATTCATTCATTGCAATTGGGCCGAAGAAATGCTCCTCCGACGCAATGATCCCTTAGTTACGCACCCACAGGCTAACATCATAAGATTACTTAAGTGCTGAAGAATTTAAAAGATGCAATCCGTCCATTCCAGCATATCTCATTAGCACTCGCTTCAGCGACGCCGCTCGCTATAATATAGGTGTAGTCGAAACGTACAGTGAACTTCAAGAAATACAAATAACCAGCCTTATCAAGCGCATTTTGGGCTTCCAGAAGTAGTGGGCTAGAGGTCATTGGGTGTCACTGTTCGCGCTTTGTTTCCAATCTTCGCTTCGAGCCGCATTAGACAGTCATGTGGTTTCTCCGACATTACAGGGGAAGTTTACCTCATATAAGGATGAAATACCCAAGGTGACTTGGGAACGCGTTCTTAGTTACGGACGATCAGGTCTATATCTCCGACAGGTTGTCCGATGTACCCAATGCACATTCGGCGACGTATATTATGTTCCAGGGCAAGTTAGACATCTTCATTAGATGGCATCTTACCATTCCATTGGCTGGTAGAACGTGAAGTAGCACATAGAGCATCATCGGGTCTAATTATGAAATGCTTCAGTGTATGCTACTCTAATATTCCTCGGTGTACTTTCATGCCAACATCGAGTCTCCAAGAAACAGATCGAGTCACACTGGAAGATATTTTTCTAAAGTACGTGATGTAAGGAGCCCCATAGTTTCAATCGGGCCCAGCTTGATAGAACCAGGATAGCTCAATCAGGGCCGGGTCAGGTCATACGGCCCCCGTCAGCCCAAGCTTCCTCGCGCCTTGCCCCTCCATTACGTGCCACGAGAAATATCGAGACCTTCTCTTTAGCACATACCCTCCATCTCAAAACGTTGTCTGTAGACCCGGGTAGTCCTTTGCGTGGGCACGAAGATCAGAAAAGATGGCGCTCGAATCATCCTCACCCAGATGCTTCATTCGATCTGTGTCTGCTTTCTCCAAATCCTCCATTTCCTCTAGTGTGTTCCCCCCATTTTTAGGTTCACGGTCGCTGTCCCCAGACTGCGTGGCTTTCTCAACACCGGAAGATTCACCAATGAGAAGGAACTGTGTGTTTGGATAGTCAAGATGTTCAGGCAAAGTCCCAACCCAACGTAGGGAACGAAACCCGTCCATCACCCTATAGGTGCTTGGCGTTAGTATCAGATCCAGACGTGAAGCACAGGGCTTACAGACTCTTTGGGATATTCTGGCCGTTGAGGTAGCCCTGCATTCTTCGGCGGAGGGTACTCGGGATTCCTTGTGCTGATGATAAAGCTGCCCCTTTCCTTCAGTCCGATTTCTTTCTGTACCTCACCCAACTCTGTTGGAAGGGTTAAAAGGTATGCAAGATGGCTTTCCCGTCCAGTCTTGGTAAGAGCATATACGCCCTCGCCAACGGGTGTCGCGGCCGGTATATGTCTTTTGCCGGCGGTCTTCGTGACGTATTCATCAGAATTCAAAAACGTCTCCTTCAATGTCGCGAAAGACGCATCGGACTTCTCGACAAATGCAATCCACCTGTCCTTCCCGCTCTGAGGTAAAACCTTCTTAGGAATGACACATAGACGACTGTTGCCGAAGTCCTCGATCGGACCGGAGCCAAGCTTGGTGTCTTTAGCGAAGGGACGTAGAATAATAAAACTGCGGGCAACGTCGGAGATGTCTTGAGGCTCGTCAACGTTCACACGACCGCGGAAAAAGAAGTAAATAATGCCTCTCTCTAAGATGCTGGAGGAGTCGCTTGTACTCCTCGCATCCTGGTTGGTGGCTGCATTCCCTTCGTTTTCTTGGCCTTTCCTCGTTGACGCCTTAGTCTGCTGCTTTTCATGCACCTCTTCTCCTTCATCCTTCTTCCTCGATTTCGCTGGTGGTAAAGCGGTGTTGTCTGTCTCACGCTTATTTCCGGCTCGAGCCTCCTCTGCAGAAGCGCCGCCAGCTTCAGCCATTGACCTAGTTGTCGGCATCGCGATTGTTATCTTTAGATAATTCGTTCAGAGGGTTTTTTTTTCGGGAGTATGAGGGTTCTCCATTATGAGGGTCAACTGGGCAAGAAATAATCCTGCGACTTCCAGAAGAAACAAGTACCTGACGCGAAAATGACGGTCACATCCGCTTTCCTTCCTGGCTGGGTCAGAAATCCAACAAAGACATGATGTCATAAGCTGTTTTGCACAGACGCCCTGAGCTGCATGCCACGAGCCTGTGGCTTTTTCATGACGCTCTGCTGACGTATCCTGGTGTCCATACAGAGATCTGCAGAGCTCTCACTAACACTGAAGTGGGATCCCATTCACGTGATTTCTGGTTATTTTGTAGGCACCTAAGTTATGCCTATTCGACTCTGGAGAGTATTGCCCTCTACTCCATGCTTCTTTTACGATCGGCTGAAACGTTTCCTTCCGACATACGGGTTCCCTTTTTTGGGTGTGCCTATTGATGATCCTATATTGATTTCTAACTCGATACGGCCTTCGTTTTCTTGCTCCCGTGGTGGCCTCGGGCGCAGCGTGCCCACATATCCCCGCTCCCCTCATCAACACCTAGCAGCAAACCGACCGCTTAAGCCATGGCGGAGCAGTCTATGCTCGAAGCGATCACTCATATCGTCGCTTCACTTGCAAGCGACCAGCCCCCATTACCAGACACTATCAAGCTTCCTGGTGGCGATAGCCGCGCAAAGAAAGATCTGGAGGTGGAACTGCGACGACTGGCGACCCTAGTCAACCAGCCTCAAGGTCAACCTCATACCATTATTTCAGTCGATAAAGACTGGCAACTCATCACGACCAGCAACAAACCATGCGTAATCAACGACGATTCATTTCAAACAGTCTCGGAAGATGTAGGAACGACCAGGCGAAACAACGTTGCCAGCGACCAAGGCAAATCCAGGGGAGTCATCACCGATACAAAATGCCCATGCACCACAGACTCTTGCAAACAACATAAAGCTCAATCAATCACGGCCTTCGCCGGGCTGTTCAACGAAATGCGCACGCCGCTGAACAGCATCGCTGGGCTGACCGAGATGACGCTGGACACCGAGTTGACTGACCAGCAGCGAGAGATCCTCGTTACCGTCAAGACCTCTGCCAAATCTGCAATCACCATCGTAGATGACATGATGGATTACATTAAGATTGAAAGGGAGACGATGTCTGTCGTATCCCTACCATATTCTTTACGTGAGACTGTGTTTGAGACCCTCCAACAGCTGGTGGGGAATGCCCTAGGGAAATCTACATCCATCAAATTTTACGTTGACGAGCCAGTGCCGGAAAAGGTCCTGGGTGATCCGTATCGTGTGGCACAGGTCATCAAAACAATCATCGCGGCTGCCGGAAAGCATCGCTCGTACGGATGTGCTCTCAGCCTGATGATCACCAAGCACGTCGAAAGCAATCTTAAGGACCCTAGGGAAGATTCTATGGAGTTTGTCCTTAGTGATGCAGAAGAGTGTCCTGACAATGATGCACTGGGCCCCCTCATCAGCCAAATGCAACGATTGCTAAACTTGGAAACCCCTTGTTACACCGCTACAGACATCGCTCCTTTCGTGTCTCGGCGTCTTGTCCAGATTATGGGAGGCAAGATGTGGATAACGAACGGAACCCGTTCTCAGCTACACTTCACCCTACCGCTGATTGTCGCCCCGTCTAACCCCGCGGATGTTTTATGTCAACTTCACCGCTATCATCATGATGGCTGCGTGCTCCTGAGCCAGGAACTGGCAGAAGGCCCTTTACACATCCATCAGATGCTCCGGGAGTTGAATCTGCGACCTGAGTTGATGCTCCACCCGTTGAATTCTCCTAATCCGACAGCCCAATCACTTACCGCAGTCGCAAGGCGAACGGATGTAATTGTTGTGGACTCGGCAACCACCGCCAAAGAGTTCAGGTCCAAGAGAGAGTTTGATACAATTCCTGTTGTGGTTGTAATGGCCGATCGGGATTCTATCACGCTGACGTCCGCCCAGCACCTGGACATATGTGCCTGTGTACCGAAGTCTTGTGACGTCGAAGACATAGGTAGTGCCTTGCTTACCGCCTTTAAAAGTACGCCGATCGGGTTAAGTCGAATTTTTGAAACGAAGGCTTTGGACATTCTTATTGCAGAGGACAACGTCGTCAACCAGAGGCTATTGAAGAGGATGCTGGACAAATTCAACCATAATGTAACCATTGTTCCTGATGGACTCCAAGCTGTGGAGGCGGCCCAGAAGAAGCGCTATGATGTGATTCTGATGGATATCTCTATGCCAGTCATGGTAAGCATTCAGTCAACTACCTCACTAGAAGCCGTCGTCGTCTCGTTAATGATGCTGACCATTTCTTAGGACGGGCTCGAGGCATCAGCCAGGATCCGTGAATACCAGCAGAGCACCGCTTTATCAAGAACTCCAATTGTAGGAATGGCTCCTTATACTACTTTAGGCCAATGGGACCGGGCGCAGTTCGACGGCTATCTATATAAGCCGGTGCGGCGTGACACCCTTGCCAAAAGTATTATGGGAGCTATCATGTCTATGCAGTCATCTGAATCTCCATGAGATTACCGACGGGCTTACTTCAGCTCACCCAACCCACCAATGTGATTGGGCTGGGTGAGTCGCGCCGCTCTAAGTTCACCCTGGCTGGGTGAGGCGGGGTGAGCGGCCGGGTGCGCGGCCGGGTGCGGAGTCGGTGAGCCCTTTGGTGGCCGGTCTTGGCGATCTGTCATCGTCTCCAAGGCGGTGGGCTCTTTAATGTACCTAGCTTTCGTACGGCTCGACGCTACTCGCTTATATGTTTAGGGGTTCAGTTCACAAGTTCAATACACAGTAAGTGTTCGTTCTTGAAAAATCAACGTAAAACCTTCGCATCAATTTCCCAGTTACCTACCTATCGAAAGGAGGGTTTTCACGTGCCTTAGGGTCCCGAGAATATGGCGGCGGCAAGCAAGACAAACCTGTAACATGCACCGCCCCTGAGACCCTGTTCCGCCGCAAATAATCGTGAAGGCCCCTGCTGTTGTATGATTCAAAGCCGACATGCACAAGGCACATTCAGCCCAAGTCAAGACAGAAGTCTACTCTGCCAAAGTCTAGCACTCAGCTGTGGAAAATTTCATGATCAAAGCTCTTCCGTTTCAAAAATTCGTTCCCTCGCTCTCTGTCAACAATGGACCCTGTTACCACCATCGGCCTTGTTTCGGGGATTCTCTCATTCATCGACGCGACGGCGAAGATTCTGAAACTGTCATGGGCACTTTACAATTCGGCCGAAGGGTCTTCAGATGAGACAGAGATTCGTTCGAAGCTAGCCGGTAGCATGGCTGTTATATGGACGCAATTAAGTCCTCCAAACCAGTCTGCCATGGCCGAAGAGGACAGATTTCTTGTCACTCTAGCTCAGGAGTGCAATAAGCTGTCAAACGACATCAGAGAGGAGCTGCAACGCCTCAGGCCCAAATGGCGCAGATCCAAGGCTCAGAGTGGCCTTGTGGCCCTAAAAACATTAATGGTGGAGCCGAAGATCAGGGACCTAGAGAAGCAGCTTCAAAAATGCCGCGATCAGCTTCATTTCCACATCTCCGCCTTGTCGAGGTAAGTAGGCACTTTATGTACCTTAACGGATTGCAAAGCCGTCTAAAGAATACAGTGACTAACTCAACGGTGCAAGTGAAAATATTAAGGCACTACTAGCCACATGCAAAGAAGATGGAGCAAAGTTGACTCGACTCGAGCTCTCCATCACCCAACTAAGACAGACTCTGCAAAACATGACGGCCACGATGGACGACTCCATCAGCGGCCAAACCTTGAATCAGTTGAAAGCCTTGCTGCATGTTGGGCAAGACGCGCTAAATGAGGTTGCCCAGGACCGAATTCTGAGAGGGATCAAGGGAGGGTTCGATGATATATCCTATCGCTACCAAAGCGTCGATAAGCCATTTAAAGACACATTCGAATGGATTTTTGACCTCGGCGGAAAGTCGACAGAGGCTACCAAGTTCACTCAGTGGCTGTCGTCAGGAGACGGTATTTTCCATATATGTGGGAAGCTCGGCTCGGGTAAATCTACATTGAGTAAGTGAACATACCTTATGCCTTTATTATATTTATGACTTTCCTAAAGACTGATCTATACCAGTGAAGAAGCTGTGTATGCATGAGAGGACTACAATGGAGCTCGAGAAGTGGATGAGTAGGTCCAACACACAGAAGTTTCTCGCCGCATTCTCCATCATCTGACAATGTTTTCAGGAGCCAAAGGAGGGCAAAAACTGATTAGAGCATACTTCTTCTTTTATTCACTTGGCTCAGATCCCCGACAGAAGTCTTTGATAGGCCTCTACCGAACTTTACTCTACCAAATCTTAACAGCAAGCCCAGGTCTCATGCAGTTTCTTCTCCCGGATCAATGGGCCAAGGCTGTTTCCCAGCCGAAGATTCATTCAGCAATTGAGATACCTGATGATGAGATCAAACGTGCTTTCGAATGTCTAGCGAAGCAGCACAATCTCAAACCCCTTGGTGGATACTGTTTTAGCTTCTTCATCGACGGTCTCGACGAGTATCAGGCAACCACCTCCATCGACCGTCGCGAGATGGTGCAGGCCCTAATGGATGTGGCCAACAGCGCCTCCAGCTGCTTCAAGATATGTGTGTCAAGTCGTATGGAGAACCCATTTATGGACATGTTCTCCGAGGACATAAGGCTCTATCTTCACGAGCTGACAAGGTTAGACATGGAGGAATACGTTCAGGGAAATCTGCAACATGTCGGAACGCAGAGTGAACGCCGACAACTCGCCTCATCTATCACCGCCAAAGCAGAGGGTGTATTCCTCTGGGTTGTGCTAGTTATTCAGAATATTCGCAAACAGTCAGATGATGGGGCTAGATTTTCCCGGCTGTTGGCTGAGATTCGGTCGCTCCCGACCGACCTGAACGAACTGTTTCAACGAATTCTGGATACACTTGGAACACGACATCGCCAGATGGCCGGCCACATTGTCTCCCTTCTCCTTTTCCTGCGTAAGATCAAAAAGGCTAAAAAGATGCAGTTATGGCTGAACTTGAGCGATTTCTACTTCCTTGAGGACTACGAATCCGACCTGCGGTTCGCCGAAAGTACAAGATTCCCAGGGCAGGATTGCGAGTCAGTCAAGGAGAGTGAAGTTCGGGCCCGAAGGCAACTGAGGGGAGTTTGCAGAGGACTTGTAGAAGCAAATATCGACACAGACCTCAACTTCACTCATCGCTCCGTAAAGGACTTTTTCCGGCAGAAAGAGGTTCGCGTCAAAATGCACGACAAGTCCTTCAACAACCTGGAAGCGCTATCCCAACTAAAACTCGCGAGCATAAAGCAATATTGGTGGGACACAGAACGACAGAATGGGAATAAAGATGTTGAAATACTGAAGGTGGAAGAGGGGATTCTTAGCCGTCACTCAAAACTGGTCGCATGCCTCCTGGGACGACGACAACAGCAGCAGCTCGACGCACCGCCTTTTGGCTTCCTCCAATCTCTTGATACCATTCCCCAACTCTCCGTGAGCGCTATGATCAGCCGCTCTTTGACTTCCAACAAGACCGCATTTCGAATAAATCTTTCCTGTCAAAAGTACCCGGAGCACCCGGCTAATGAGTTACGCGATCGGTTCAAAATCCCACTATACTCGCACGACGAAATCTGCCACACCTCGCGAGTCCGGCATATATCGATAGATGATCACTACAAAACTCCCGAAGACTGGATCTATAACGACATGTACTGGAGAAAGAAGGACGATGAGTCGGATACCGTGAGTTCGGCGTTGATAGTGAGGGCATACGACGAAGACGTTGAGGATCTAGAAGAGTACTCGACCGCCGTGATCTCACCTCTCTTCACTGAAGTATGTTCGGGGCGACTAGAGTATCCACTATGGAGGATCTCACGTCTCTACGAAATGCCTCTAGAATCTGATGCCCTCGTCATGCTTGCATACTCTGCGATAGCAACCGGCGTCGGCCGAATTTGGAATGAAAAATGGGAGGTTGACGAAGATGCTGTGAAAGCTGCAGGCCTCCGTTTCTTGGAACAGCTTTTCAAACAGCAAATCCTGTCTCCAAACTTTCCGACTTACCTGGCGTTCGGCGGCGAGTTCGGTATCATCCGCATTGCTGCCGGAAACCAGCGATTATCCCTCTGGCAGCATTTTCTCTGTTGGTGGGCTGCTGTGACTGCTGCGTCCGGCGATTTTGAGGAGGAGGGCAATCTTGGGTCTTATGATGGGCAGTCAGAAAGAAGTCTCATGCCAGATTCAGCAGAGGGAGATACTGGTTCGGATGGCCATCACCCACGCGATCATTTTGAGCGGCAGTGGGCTGGTTTTGTGCTAGAATGCTTCATACGAAACGGCGCTGATCTGTACCTAGAGCTCAAAATTGAAGATGGAAGGAAGCTTCCGACTAAAGAAGATGACGCGTGGTTGGGATTTACCATGGAAATTATTCCTAGTGGTGGAGAGCCGCTAGAGTTGGACGTGGTGGTAAACTTTGGAATTCGAGGGGGACCCGATGAGTATCCGTATGGATCAGTGAGGCAGTGGTGGGAGAAAGCATACGATTACAAGACATTGCCGAGTTCAACACTCTCTGTGAGAGATTGGGTCGATCGTTCTCGGTTACCGAATAAACACGCCCTCTTGAGGTTGATAGATGAGAGGTCGGGAGTTGCAGAAGCGGACGCTGTACTACCATCTGACGAAAGCCAGGACAAATAGGGAGACGCGCAGCCAGAAGGAGAAACAGTCTCGCAACAAGTGCCTCAACTTTCCGCTATGAATATGGAATATGGAATACGGAAACTGTTAGCCCACGGAAATCTAGACGTTTATACAGATACCTAAACTACAAGGGGCCCAAAACTACCCCTGGGATTCCAAGATGATAGTATAAGGCAGCTTTGCCTTTAAGCTCTCTTGCTCCCTTTCTCCCCTGCCCTCTCTTCCCCTCAGGCTATACAAATGGCTCTTTTACCCTGTGTAAGGGTCCGAGCCTAGTGGTGCTTGTTTATTAGCACGATATCCTAGACCTTGGATAACTTATCTCTTACCTCAGCATGTCGTTTAGCGGTTCTGACACAGGGCGTCTGTACCTGCGAGAGCCTGGCGTTGGAGGGAAGGGCCTAATACCGCCAAATGGGTAGCCACTGCCAATTGATCTCCACCCCGAGAGACCTGGGCCGGCGCAGTGGGGCCTGCCCGCGAGTTCGACGGAATAGTGGAGATGTGCTGCAGAATCCCCCCCCCGAAATCACCGGCCCAGGCTGGGCCAGCAATCAAGGCTTAGCCTTACGACGCGGTTTTTGGCCACCTTCTAAAATAGCATGGAAGCGCGTTGTTCCGCTGCAGACAGACCTATCAAGACATGTACGCTTTTATAAAGCAGCTGTATTAGCAAGAAGTAAGAAGGCAGCATTAACAGACAGTCGCCTTAGCAAAGTCATTCCAAAAGCAGCATTCTAGATAGAGCCTATAGAACCGAAAGGCAAGAACAAACCTTGCAGAAAAATATGCGTTGCCATCTATTAGGCAGAACAAGCACTGCCTTTTCAAATACTGCTTGGCGAGATGTGACCCTATCTTACTGGCCAGACATGCTAGGTTGTAGCACTAGATGTGTTGTTAAGGGCTTGCTTTAGAATGTGCCGTCTTGCAGTGTGGGAATATATCCCTTACGTCCGTTGTTTGAGGTCCAAGCATTCTAGGCATACCTCGATCCTGTTAAGGCATTGCAGGGTGTGTAGTCAGTTCGTCCAACTTAGCGACTATCTCGCAGAAAAGCTATCTAGCCAATTATACATATTTATTTATCGAGTTAACTTGTGACCGACAGGCTAGTTGGCTTACTGTTATGCTGATGATGTGTGCTTGCAGGCTAGCTCTGAACGCCGCTTTTACCCCCTCTCTCAGGGAGAAGCTCTTGGTAGTATAGGCAGGGTGCCAAGTATATAGCTGCGTCCCTCCCTCCCCCTCCAATCTCAATATCGTGATGGTTAGAGGTCTACCTTCACCGCAATAACGCTCTAGGACAAGAAACCCGACATATAAAGCCATGCCTAGCGCCAGGTGTTTCTAGCTTCAGGCTTAGTGGCGATTAGGACGGCGGCACTTGCGCTCCGTATAGGGCTGCCATTATCCTCAAATAGCAATCTCTTCATCTATCGATTAGAGCCTTCCTGCCCCGCCTCCCCTCCCACCGGTCTCGCATACCACACCATCACGGGTTCCGCTGCCTTTGGGTCCTGCTTAGTCTTGCCCAAGTCAACAGCCCGCGCAAGACCCAGGAGGATGTAGCCCGACATGTCACACGCCTTACTAGCGAACGGGTCTGCAAAGTAGCTCGGGTTGTCGATGATAGAGTCCAGTTGGATGGATTCCACCAATTTGATGGTGGGCACTTTGGGGTCCGCAGGGAGCCGACCGAGGCGCAGGATGTCCAACCTCCTGTAGTACAGCTTCCTGAGCAAGGCGCTGTCCGACTCAAGCAGCTGGACCGGCTACGTGGATCTCGTATCTATCTAGAATGTCACCGAGGGTATCGCCCGCTCGGTCTTGCAGGCGGCCCCAGATGCTGACTCCGACGCCCGAGTCGAGTACCTGCACCACACAGGCAACCAGATTATCCCGTCAAAAGCAATCGCAACTGCTAAGTGGCGAAACTGATAGCGGTCTGGGGTCGCTGCCCATGGGCGAGTGGGTGGAGGGTGCTGTGCAGAGTGGCGTGAATCCACTGGTGGGCGAATTTCTGCGCAACGCGGACGCGGATGGTGGACTGCAGGTCGGACAGAGGCTGTTATTAAACAAAGAGGATTAGGTACCTGCCTCCGAGGTAAGTGCACCGACATTGGGGAGCTGAGGGAAAGCATCTTGTAGGCTAGATTACGCAGGGCGGACTTTGGCAACCCAGTGTTTTGATGCATGGAACGGCGTTAGGCAGCGTCGCGGGGGACTATGATGATAGCTTTTTTCTTCTCTTTTGTGTGGGAAATCCATTCCCCTATCACGTACTCTTAAGCATACGTAACTATCCATCCTATTTTGAAGTAAGTGGTAAAGCAGGAAGTGAGGAATTTGGGAAGTTAGGAGGGCGTAGGTGTAATGCAACTAGGGTTGCGTCAGGGCAAGCCAGGCTGTCTTAGGTACCGAAGCAGTATGACTGTCAGACGTCGAGTTGTGAGGCAGTGAAGAGGGTCCGAGTTTTAGCATTTCATCACGCTTCGCTTAGCTTTCTATCCAAACGTACAGCGTTAAGAGTATTTTATTCATCTTGGCTATGCTATCGTGTAGTCAACTGCCTTGTTAGGGGCTGCTCGATTGCATAGTATGTGTCTTCCGTACTGTAATGCTATTTTAAAACAATGCCTCGCGTTGTCTTTCCCAAGATGGATGTCATTCGCCGGACTTTACTCGGGCATGTCGTGCAGCCAAACATTGTACGAAGCACAGCGAAGGTAGCCCGGGTCTACCTCAGTTGGCTTCGGACGTCCATTATCAAGTTGTGTCCGGTTCCAGTCTGGCCCTAACATTATCCCATTGCAGTGGTTTGTGTGCTCGAAGGAGATCAACTCGTCCAGAAGCGGCTTTTGTTGTGACAGGGCGCGTGTGGTTAATTCCCAGGTGTAACTGCAATGTCGTTTGTGGTAATCCGAGGGTGTGAAAGATACTTGGTGTTCACCCTTACGGACTACAGCAAGATCACAAGTCAGTTCAGGTCCTGCCCAGCTTGAAACCTCGTTTCCGTGTCGACTTCGGTAAGACTTACCAATTTCATCATCCATCTCATGCTCAAGTTCAATATCAAAATACCATTTCCTGGGATATTTGGCCAAAAAGCGTTCCATATGTTCCTCATCGAAGCACTCGGAGGAGATCCATCGCTGTAGCATGAGATCGAACACGCAGCCCCTGGACTTGGCGTCGTGGGGAGTCTTGCCACAATCCTTGATCTGAACCGTCTTCAGTCCGCTATGCGTGTGGTCCGAACCGTTGTTATGCGAAGTAGAGGTCTGCAATGATGGAATTGCTGTTTGGATAGTTGCACTAGCGGTGCAGGTGCCCAAGATGAAACCAGCAATGGCGGATACGGCCGCAATACTCGCCACTACTGCAATGGAGGCATTCCGTCGCTGCCAACTCGGCCTTTGTTGAAGAGGACGATCGCGATTCTCTTCTAAGAGCTGTTCCACAACTTCGTCGAGACCGTCAAGCGTTTCCTCGCTAAGGCTGGTGGTGTCTGCCTGCGGCATGTCGTTATACGTATTCCGCTTTTGTTTGTCCATGGCGGGCCGAAGGTTGAAGCTTTCTGCACTGCGTTGAAGGAAGGGATATGGATTGAGGAGGTGATCTGGACTAGCGATGTGCGGTATCGCACTTGAGGTTGCAATAAGCGCCTCAGCAGGCACGGCAAAATCGCTCGGCCTGGCAGTCCTGGCTGGCATAGCGGAACGCGGCCATTGATCATTGGCCATATTCTGGATCGTCCCAACCCATTGTGCGGAGATTCAAAGTTATCAGTAAGCCACGTAGCGTGGAAGTATTGAAACATGACGTCCCCTCATCCTCTCACGTTATATTCTTATCTCATCAACCAACTTATTTAATTCTCCTAGTAAAACCCCGTCCACCGATTACTCACGTAATATGCCGTGTACACATCTGAGGACTTGGGCTGATATTGGTTGACCACGCGTTTCCGGATGACTGCATGAGGCTTGTTCGTCGCCGTCCTCAAGTCGAGTCTCGCTGTACCACGGGTGGATTGTGGCATTATGGCATTTTGGCAAAGCCGGGATTCCCATTCCCATTGGGGGCAAAGTTATGACCCGTGCCCGTCAGTGTGTGGGGCTGGTGGATTCATTTCGGGCGTCACGCCGGTTCAATTATACGCCAGGGAGACGAGCGCTAACGTTGGGGCTCTGTGAAACGAACTCGGCCGAAGAGACTTTCAGTCTTGGTCGACCTGATGAGCAAAACCAGCAGACATTCAACAGCAGGTGCGTGGCGGACGGTTGAGGGCAGTATTTCCACAATATCAGGAATAGTGTAGCTTGTATTATGTCTCTTAGGTAGACTATCAATCCCAGCTGGTTCTAATCCCATACGTTAGGGACTAGTCGCCCCTATATCAAGCTCCGTCACGTACCGACCTTGGTAAATCGGTGCAAGGCTGGGGATAGGCACCAAAACACGGATTATCCAAGATCAATTTCAACCTTGCTGTCTGTCCACTCTCTATGTCGGAAACTGCGCTGGACAGCCCATTTGGCCGTGTCGATAACCCGAGTCGCAACAGAAATAACGCGATATTTTGAACTCAATCCAGACCCAGTGATTTATAGAATGCTTCAGAGGTCGGCTTTCGACCAAGAAACTGGACAAGCGTCTGCATCTCATCTTGGCTACCACCTTTCTCGAGTACCATGTGCCTATAGCGCCTTCCGGCCTTGTCATCCAGAACATCCTTTTTGAAGACGGAATCAAACATGTCCATAGCGAGAACTTTGGACCAAAGATAACTGTACATGCCTGCGTCGCTGCCGGAGAAAAGGTGCCTATAGGTCGCATAACCGTATCTGTAACCCCCATTTATTAGTTTTTATGTCAGCTATGAATGGCAGGTCACTTACTCATCTCCAACACTCGTGATACCACCGAGTCTATCACACTCAGCATAGATCTTGACCACGTCAATGTCTTCTGCGGATCGGGCTGCAGAATGCACAGCTGCGTCAAAGAGCGTCATCCTTAGTTGCGGCAAAAGCTTGGCGGCAGGAAGAACAACTCGAGTGCGCAACAACAAGTCAATCATACTGTCCGGCAATACTTCGCCTGTTTGGTAGTGTCCCGACAGATGTTTGAGGGCAGTAGCGTCCCAACACCAATTCTCTAGCATCTGGGATGGAGCCTCGGAAAAGTCCATGGCCGTTTCCGCGCCGTGAAACCGTGAGTATTTGCATCGGCCCGAGAGGTCATGTATGCCGTGTCCGAGTTCATGGAATAGCAAAATCACGTCGGAGTGTTGTAACAGGGAAGCCTTTTCAGACGATGGCTTGG
>Ga0164242_10002117_pt1 | contig 23096 bp, 15 predicted proteins | sample OricomgcompostMG_FD_108783 | JGI IMG/M metagenome (GOLD analysis project Ga0164242, IMG submission 108783) | Miracle-Growth compost microbial communities from Emeryville, California, USA - Original compost - Miracle growth compost (MG) ... | reverse complement strand
TCTGCAGGCGCGCGGCCCGGTGTTCCGCCAACCGGCCGCGATGGATCTTGCCATCGACGTGCCGACCATCGGTTCGGACCGCACCAACGCGCACGTGCTCGAAGCCTTCGGCCGCTACCGCGATCTCGTCAGCCTGCCGGTGCTGGAACGGGAACGGCCGATCGGGCTGATCAGCCGCAATATTTTCATGTCGCAGATGTCCAAGCCCTATTACCGCGAGCTGTACGAAAAGAAGACCTGCATCGCGTTCATGGACAAGAATCCGCTGATCGTCGATGCCGGCACGCCGATCGAGACACTGGCCGCGCTGGCCGTCGAATCCGGTGACAAGACGCTGGCGGACGGCTTCCTGATCGTGGAGGACGGCCGCTTCGCCGGTTTCGGCTCCGGCCTGGACCTGATGCGCATGATGGTGGACCTGCAGACCGAGAAGAACCATCACGTCATGCAGAGTATCGACTACGCCAGCACGATACAGCGCGCGATGCTGAGTACCTCGAAGGAAGCGATGGGCGCGGCATTGCAGGACGCCTGCCTGGTCTGGGAGCCGCGCGACGTGGTCGGCGGCGACTTCTATCATTTCGAACACTACGGCGACGGCTGGTTTGCCGCCGTGGCCGACTGCACCGGGCACGGCGTGCCGGGCGCCTTCCTGACGCTGATCGCGTCGTCGATCCTGACGCAGTCGCTGAACCGCCACGGCCCGCACGATCCGGCCGTGCTGATGCGCGAAGTCAACCGCGGCATGAAGCAGGCGCTGGGCCAGCGCTCGGCGGCGGATCGCCTGTCCGAATCCGACGAAGGCATGGACGCGGCCTTTCTGTGGTTCGACGCCGCCGCGCGCACGCTCACCTGCGCCAGCGCGCGCATGCCGCTGTTCGTGCTGAACGACGGCGAAGACGACGCGCAACTGGTCGACGGCGAGCGCGTCGGCCTGGGCTACGTCGGCACCGACCGCGACATGCAATGGCAGAACCGCACCCTGACGCTGGCGCCGGGGACGATGATGTTCTGCGCCACCGACGGCCTGGCCGACCAGATCGGCGGCCCGAAGAACATCGCCTACGGCAAGCAGCGCCTGCGCGAGGCGCTGCGCCGGCACCGTCAACTGCCGATGGCCGCACTGGGCGACGCCCTGATGGCCGAGCTGCGCGCCTACCAGGGACCGCATCGCCGCCGCGACGACCTGGCCTGCTTCGGCTTCCGCCTGCAATGAACGACCCGCGTGCGATGGAGGCACGCGCAACGAACACGACGAACGACGACATGAACACGAGGAACTGCGAACATCTGCAGAGTTTTTGCCAATGCGCGGAACAGCGCGACGTGATCTTCTACTACGTCGGCTATTTCTCGCAAAGCATCATCGCGGCGATGGCCGACGCGGTGAAGCTGCGCGTCGAGTACGTGGGCGCGGCGAGCCCGACGCGCCGCAAGCTGTTCTCATCCTTCATCGAGATGGCGCAGAACATCGTCCACTATTCGGCGGATCACTATCCGAACAGCGACCGGGCCGAGCACGAGATCCGGCACGGCTCGGTCTGCATCTGCACGGTGGGCGATCGCTTCTACCTGCATTGCGCCAACCCGATCCAGGAAGACAACGCGCAGCGCCTGCGCGAAAAGCTGGAACACCTGCGCACGCTGACCAACGACGAGATCCGGCGCGAATACAAGGAAACCCTGCGTTCCGACACGCCGGAGGAAAGCAAGGGCGCGGGTCTCGGCCTGCTCACCATGGCGCGCGACGCCAGCGAGCCGCTGGAATTCGAATTCGGGCCTTCCAGCCGGCCGGGCAACGTGATGTTCTGCCTGAAGGCCACGATCTGACGGCCGGCGACAACAGGCCGGCACGACGGCCGCTTTTGAAGATGGACCAGCATGAACAATCTTTTTATCGCCGCCACGGCGAGCTCCCCGGAAGTTGACTTCCGCTTCGACGAACACCGGCTGTCGCTGAAGGGCGAGGCGTATCCCGAGCATGCCGCGGCGTTCTGGGGCGACATCATCGCGGCGCTGCGCGACTACCTCGAGCGCAGGGATGCGGCGCAGCCGATCACGGTGCAGGTGTCGCTCGCCTATTTCAACAGCTCCAGCACGAAGATGCTGTTCGCGCTGTTCGGCGCGCTGAACGAGAAAGCCAGGGCCGGCACGCCGGTCACGCTCGACTGGTTCCACGATGCCGACGACGACACCATGTTCGAATTCGGCCAGGAACTGCACGAGGACTTCCCGGCGCTGACCTTCCGCAGCCAGGTGATCGAAGAATGATGGCCGACGCAGACCTGTTCGAAGCCGAAACCGCCGCCCTCGCGACCGCCTGTGCCGCGCTGACCGGCGATGGCATGAGCGCTACCGGCTACCGCACGGCGCTGGAGTCGCTGGCGCAAAGCTATCAGCGCCTGTTGCGCGAGACGCGCCGCCTGATCGCGCACAGCGACCGCAAGGAACTGGAACTGAACGCGCTGAACGCGCGCCTGCAGCAGCTGAGCGCGGAGCTCGACTACAAGGCGAAGCACGACAACCTGACCGGCGTGCTGAACCGCGGCGCCGTGTTCGAGCGCGCCGAATACTGCCTGGCGCAGGGGCCGCTGGCGCTGATCGTGCTGGACATCGATTTCTTCAAGCGCATCAACGATGAATTCGGCCATCCGATCGGCGATTCGGTGATCCGCGAACTGGTCATGCGGCTGAAGACCTCGCTCGCCGGCCGCGGCGAGATCGGCCGCGTCGGCGGCGAGGAATTCACCGTGCTGCTGCCCGAAACCGGACTGGCGCAGGCGGCGGACATGGCGGAGGCGGCGCGCCTGGCGATCGCCGGCGAAATCTTCGCCTGCTTCCCGCGCCCGCACGTGACCGCCAGCTTCGGCGTCAGCTGGACGCCGTGCGGCTGCAGCTTCGAGGAAGCGTACGGCAACGCCGACGCCGCGCTGTACGCCGCCAAGCGCAACGGCCGCAACCGGGTCGAGCTGGCCGGGGTCGCGATACAGGCCTGATTGGCTTTTACCTAGCTTTTACCCGGCTTCTGACCGGCGCCGAGTGGCCCGTCCTTTCGCGCTCTCTGCGCGCAGAAAAGAAAAAGGCGGCATCGCCGGATGCCGCCTTCCCGCCGCAGACGCGCTTACGCCAGATCGAACACCAGCACTTCCGCCTGCCGTCCGTTGTCCACCTCGACCGCGGCCACGTCGGTCAACTTCAGCGCATCGCCGGTCTTTAGCGCCACGCCGTTGACCTCCACTGCGCCGCGCGCCACATGCACGTAGGCGCGCCGGCCGGCCGCCAGCGGCAGCGACGCGCGCTCGGCGCCGTCGAACAGGCCGGCGTAGACCCTGGCGTCCTGGTGGATCTTCACCGAACCGTCCGCGCTGTCGGGGCTGGCGATCAGCCGCAGCCGGCCGCGTTTTTCCGCCTCCGCGAAATGCTTTTCCTCGTAGCTGGGCGCGATGCCGGTCACGTCCGGCTGGATCCAGATCTGCAGAAAATGCGTGCGGCCGTCCTGCGAGTGGTTGAATTCCGAATGCCGCACGCCGCTGCCGGCGCTCATGCGCTGCACGTCGCCCGGCCGGATCACGCTGCCGGTGCCCATGCTGTCGCGGTGCGCCAGCTCGCCTTCCAGCACGTAGCTGATGATTTCCATGTCGCGGTGACCGTGCGTGCCGAAGCCGGCGCCGGCGGCGACGCGGTCCTCGTTGATCACGCGCAGCGGGCCGAAACCCATGTGGTCGGGATCGTAATAGTCGGCGAAGGAGAAGCTGTGGTACGAATCCAGCCAGCCGTGGTTGGCATGGCCGCGGTCTTCGCTTTTGCGGATCGTAAGCATGATATGTTCCTTTCCGTGAAATTTACTGTCTGAACGCGTTCCACTATAGGCGCTCTATCGCACCGGAATAAGGGCATAATTCCGGACGACTCATTCAAATATTTTGAATACGGGAAACTGCCGTGAACCTGACGCTGGAAGCCATCCGCATCCTCGACACCATCGACCGCAAGGGCAGCTTCGGCGCCGCCGCCGTCGCGCTGGACCGCGTGCCCTCGGCACTGACCTACAGCGTGCGCAAGCTGGAGGACGACCTCGACGTGCTGCTGTTCGACCGCCGCGGCCACCGCGCCAAGCTGACGCCGGCCGGGCGCGAACTGCTGGAGGAAGGCCGCCACCTGCTGCGCGCCGCCGACGAGCTGGAACAGCGCGTCAAGCGCGCCGCCAACGGCTGGGAAGTCGAACTGCGCATCGTACTGGACGCCATCATCCCGTTCGACAAGATGCTGCCGCTGATCGCGGCGTTCGACCGCGAACAGGCCGGCACGCGGCTGCGCTTCTCCACCGAGGTGCTGTCCGGGACATGGGAACGGCTGGTCAACGGCGACGCCGACCTGGCGATCGGCGTCTCGTTCGACGGCCCGGAATTGGTGCGCACCAGCGGCGGCTTTCGCGTCAAGCCGCTGGGCGAGATGGACTGGGTGTTCGCGGTAGCGCCGTCGCACCCATTGGCCGCGCTGCCCGAACCACTGTCCGCCGCCGTCGTGCAGCAGCATCGCGCCGTCGTCACCGGCGACAGCGGACGCCTGCTGCCCGGCATGTCGTCCGGCCTGTTGTCGGGCCAGCCGACGCTGACGGTGCCGACCGTGCGCGACAAGCTGCTCGCACAGGTCGCCGGTCTCGGCTGCGGCCACCTGCCGCGCACGTGGGCGCAACCCTTTCTCGATGCCGGCACGCTGATCGAAAAGCAGACGGAGGGCAGCAAGGCCGGCGGACCGCCGCAGTACGCGTGGCGCACCGACACGCGCGGCAAGTGCCTGAAGTGGTTCCTCAACCGGCTTGCCGATCCGCAGGTACAACACGCCTTGCTGGAGGCGTGAGCGATGACTTGCTTTTCCGGCTACGTCGGCCGTTTCGCCCCCTCGCCCAGCGGCCCGCTGCATGCGGGTTCGCTGGTCGCCGCGCTCGCCAGTTATCTTGATGCCAAGACGCATCGCGGGCAATGGCTGGTGCGCATCGAGGACATCGACGAAGCACGCACGGTGCCCGGCGCGGCCGACGCCATCCTGCATGCCTTGTCCATGTTCGGTATGGAGCACGACGGCGCAGTGCTGGTGCAAAGCCGGCGCAAGGCGGTCTACCAGGCGGCATTCGACCACCTCGCCGGACACGTCTATGCATGCGGCTGCACACGGCGCGAAATTGCGGATTCGCGACTGGGCCTGGCGGCCGACGGCGCGGCGATCTATCCGGGCACCTGCCGCAACGGCCTCGCACCGGGCAAGACGCCGCGCGCGCTGCGGCTGCACGTGCCGGACGCAGGCCAGCCGGGCGAAACGATCACCTTCGACGACCGCTGGCTGGGGCCGGTGACGCAGCATCTGGCGAGCGAAGTCGGCGACTTCGTGCTGAAGCGCGCGGACGGTTACTGGGCCTATCAGCTCGCCGTGGTGGTGGACGACGGCGAACAGCAGGTCACGCACGTGGTGCGCGGCACCGACCTGCTCGATTCGACCGGCCGCCAGATGTATCTGCAACGCCTGCTCGGCCTGCCGACGCCGGCATACATGCATGTGCCGGTGGTGGTCAACGAATGCGGAGAAAAGCTGTCGAAACAGACCGGGGCACGGGCGCTCGATTTACGTCATCCGCTGGCGGAGTTGCAGCGTGCGGCAGCCTTTCTGCAACTGCCGGTTTGCGCAGCCACGTCGCTCGACGCGTTCTGGCGCGAGGCGATAGCAGCCTGGGCGCAGCGGTTCGGCGGGGCGTGAGAGCGGGAAAAGAGTGCGCCCATCGACAGGTCGGCATGACAGGAAGGAGTGACCGGGCTCCCGCTCGCAGTCGCATCGGCGCATGCCTGCGCCGACCGCTCGGCAGACGTCTCCGGCATATCGGACGAATTCCTTGCCACCCGCGCGGAACGACGCAGTCGACGGATCGAAGCGGGACTGACATGTGCGCGGGATTGTGCCTTGCCGCCTGCGCCTGTCGTTCCCGCGCAGGCGGGAACCCAGGAACCGCGCATGCAGCGATTCCCGCCAGCGGCATATGCCATGGCAAAAGCATCCGATGCGCTTACGAGACAAAGATCGGCATACAGCAGGCACACGACGATACGTCGGACTAGATTCCCGCCTGCGCGGAATGACGAATGAAATTTCTACGTTCCTTGTCGTCCCCATGCGGATGTGGCAGGGAACGCGTCCGGCATGCCAGCCGCCTGCGTAACGGTCGACGCGTATTCGCCCTGATGCATGCTGCAGGCGGGAATCCGCAAACGCGCTTTCCGGCAATGACGGGCCATTGCCGGACAAAGAGGGAAATACCACCGACGTCGCATGCCGTTCTGCTGCTTCCGTGAAGACCGCATGCGCGCCTCAAGACATGGCGGCAACTCTCCGACCAACAGCTATCCGCCCACAAACAAAAAGGGACGCCTTCGCGTCCCCTATATCCTCGAATCATCTTCCACTCACCGCTTCGGCCCGCCGCCCAGCAGGGCCGCCACCTTCTGCTTCTGCTGCCTGATCGACGGCTTGCCGTCGACGTCCGGCTTGCCGTCCTCGGCAGGCGTCGACGCCGGTTCATACGGCTGCGTGAAGAAAGGATCGGCCTTTTCCCGGCGCGGCGGCGCATACGCGCCGCGGCTGCCCGGCACGTAGGCATTGCCGCCTGCAGGACGCGGCCGGCGGTCCGTTTCCTCGCGGCGGCGCTCGCCACCACGCTCGCCTCGTTCGCCGCGGTCCCGACCGGCGCGCGGCGCGAGACCGTCCAGCGCAACCGGCGTCAATTTCTGCTTCGTCAGCTTCTCGATGTCGGCCAGCAGGCGCGCGTCCTTGTCCGAATACAGCGAGATCGCATCGCCGGTGGCGCCGGCGCGGCCGGTGCGGCCGATGCGGTGCACGTAGTCTTCGGCGTTGTACGGCAGGTCGAAATTGATCACGCATGGCAGCTCGGCGATGTCGAGGCCGCGCGCGGCAACGTCGGTCGCCACCAGCACTTCCACCTCGCCGGCCTTGAAGCGGTCCAGCGCCTGCATGCGTTCCAGCTGCGACTTGTCGCCGTGGATCGCCGACGCCTTGACGCCTTCGCTTTCCAGCTGGCGCGCCAGGCGCGAGGCGCCGATCTTGGTGTTGGAGAACACGATCACCTGCTTCAGGCCGCGCGCGCGGATGACGTGCGAGACGGCATCGCGCTTGGCTTCCTCGTCCACCTTGTAGAGGATCTGCGTGACGTTCTCGTTGGTGGCATTGCTGCGCGCCACTTCGATCGTGACGGGATTTTTCAGAAAACTGCCCGCCAGCTTCTTGATCTCCGGCGAGAAGGTGGCGGAAAACATCAGGTTCTGCCGCTGCTTCGGCAGCAGATTGATGATGCGCTGCAGGTCGGGCAAGAAGCCCATGTCGAGCATGCGGTCGGCCTCGTCCATCACCAGGATCTGCGTCTGCGACAGGTTGACGGTCTTCTGCTGCACGTGGTCGAGCAGGCGGCCCGGCGTGGCGATCACGATCTCGACGCCGGCGCGCAGCGCGGCCGTCTGCGGCGCAATGTCGACGCCGCCGAACACGACGGTCGAACGCAGTGGCGTGTGGCGCGAATAGGCTTTCACGTTGTCGGCGACCTGGTCGGCCAGTTCGCGCGTCGGCGTCAGGATCAGTGCCCGTACCGGGTGGCGCGCCGGCGAGGCGCTGGCGCTGGCCTGCGGCAACAGGCGCTGGATGATGGGCAGCGAGAAGCCGGCGGTCTTGCCGGTGCCGGTCTGCGCCGCACCCATCACGTCGCGGCCCTGCAGCACGACCGGGATCGCCTCGGCCTGGATCGGCGTCGGATGCACGTAACCCTGGTCGCTCAGGGCGCGCAGGATTTCCGGCGCAAGGCCGAAGTCCTCGAAGCGGACGGACGGCGCGGCAGCCGGGGCTGCGGAAGAAGCGGACTGAATGTCGGACATGGTTATCAGCAGGTCCTGCCGCCGGCGGAATGACGGATCGAATCGACAGCGGCGTACGCGTGGCGATCCCGGAAGACCTGATTCTTTCGATAGTTGAACGTTGCGGACGATGGATCGAGGCCGGAGCGCGATCGGAACGTGGAGAAATGCAGCGGAGCGTCGCGACCGCCGAGGACGCTCGACGGAAAACGGCATTATACGCCGGGCGGTGGAAACACGTGATTTATCAAGGGTTTGGGCGACGCCGCGGACAGCGCCAGAGCGCTAATGCCGGGCCAGCACCTGGCCGTGCAGATCGGTGAAGCGCCTTTCCGTCGCCCGTTCGGCATCGATGAAGGACTTGGCGATGCGCAGCGCCCGCTGCCGGGCGTCGTAGGCGGATTTTTCTGCGCGGCTGACGGTGCCCGAGCGCGGCGACATCTCGCCTTCGCGCCAGAAGCGGAAACTGCCGCGCCACTGGCCGGACGCAAATCCCCAGTTCTCTTCGGTGACGGTTACCGTGACGTGGTAACCGTGATATTCGATGGCCGACATCACGCTCCTTTCGTTCGCGGCGCAGTATATCGGGATATGCCTTCGAAATACATATCGCGGCCGGTCGGCGTTTTTATCGAACGATAAGCGCGGTTTATCGGCAATTCGCCGGCGGGGCATGCGGCGCTTTCTGGCATACTCCCGTTGCCGGAAAAACCGGCTCCAGCCACCCTCCGCGCAACCATCATCGACCAGACAGGAACGGACACAGGCAAACGATGGCGAAGCCCGTCTCGAACAGGAGAGTAATGTACCGTGCACGGCGCTCCGCTATCGTCGCGATTGCGCTGAGCGTCGTCCTGACCATCGTGGGCTGCTTCCTGTTTCTCCGCGAAGTCGGTTCGCTGCTGAAGCTGGAAGACAAGCAGCAGAAGACGCAACTGGTGATGCGCAACCTGCGCAGCTGCATGCAGGATCTGCAGGACATGGAAACCGGGCAGCGCGGCTACCTGCTGACGGGCCGCGACCTTTACCTGATTCCCTTTCATCGCGGCAGCGCCATGCTGTCCGACAACCTGAACGAGCTGCGCTACCGGATCGACGTCGCCTATCCCGAGGACAAGATACTGCCGATCCAGCTCGCCGCATTGGCGCGCGAAAAGAAAAACGAACTGCTGCGCACGATACGCCTGCGCGAAGAAGGTCGCCTGAAGCGCGCCATCGCCCTTGTCAATTCGGATGAAGGCAAGGACCTGATGGACCAGATCCGCACGCTGATCAACGGCCACGTGGACAAATACACGAGCGAGATGACCCGCATCAAGGCCGGGATCGAAGAACACCTGGACGTGGCGCGCACATTGTTCATCTTCTGGATCTGCGCGATCGGCACGCTGATCGCCTCCGCGCTGTGGAACGTGCAGAATTCGCACCGGCTGCTGAAGGCCGCCTCCGACCAGTTGGCGGTGCAGGCGATGCACGATCCGCTGACCGGCCTGCCGAACCGGCGCTATCTGAACGACTGGCTCGACCGCGCCATCGCGCGCGGCGCACGGTTGCAGGAACCGGTCGGCGCGCTGTACATCGATCTCGACGGCTTCTCCAGCATCAACAACCGCCTAGGCCACGAAGCCGGCGACCGCGCGCTGCTTTGGGCCTGCGAGCTGTTCCGGAAGAACCTGCGCGATGCCGACTTCCTGGCCCGCCTCGGCGGCGACGAATTCCTCATCATCGCGTGCGACCAGGACATCGGGCAATTGACGCAGCTGGCGCAACGCCTGATTGACATGATGCAGGCGTCGGCGCCGTTCGGCCAGCTGCCGGCAGGCGTCCTGGGCGCCAGCATCGGCATTGCGCTCGCGCCGGATCATGCGGCATCCGCCGACGAGCTGATCCGCCAGGCGGACGCCGCGATGTACGCAGCCAAGAAGGCCGGGAAGCGGCGTTATCGCGTCGCCTCGACCACGGCCGAAACAGCGCCCGAGACCGCCGTGCAATCCTGACGCCGGCATGCGGCACCTCGCCTCTGTGCCGGTTCCATGCCCGCGATGGCCGCACCTGCCTAGAACATCGTCCGCAATCCCACGTACAGGCGCCGTCCGGGCGCCGGCTCGAAGAACCGGCCGTTGCCGTCGTTGACGATGACCGAACCGGCGTACGCGCGGTCGAACAGGTTGTCGATACGGCCGAACAGCACGACCTTCGCCGCGCCGGCGCGAAATTCGTAGCCGGCGCGCAGGTTGACTTCCGCATAGGCGGGCGCCGCGTCGCTGTTGACGTCGTCGACCCACACCTTGCTGTCGGCGCGCACTTCCACCGCGGTGGAAAAGGCACCCGACCACCGGTACTGCAGGTCCGCGTACAAGCTGTGCTCGGGCGCACCGGGCAGGCGATTGCCGGACGCGACCGCGTTGCTGCCGTTCATGAACGCGCGGGTGAATTCGGCGTCGAGCCAGGTGTACGCCAGTTGCGTGCTCAGCCTGCCGGTCCACGCCACGCGCCATGACGCTTCGAGACCGCGGCGCACCACGCCGTCGACGTTCTGGTAGATCGAACGGCCGTCCACCGTCTGCTGCGGCACGATCTCGTTCCTGCTGCGCGCATCGAACAGCGCCAGTTCCGCCGCGTGCCGGCCGTGCCGGATCTTGGCGCCGATCTCGTCCTGCACGCTGCTCGATGCCTTCAGGCCCAGATTGGGACCGGTGCCATTTGCGCTGTAGGCCGCTTCGGTCAGCGTCGGCGTCTCGAAGCCCTTGCCGACGTTGGCATACAGGTTGACGGCGTCGTTCACGCTCCACACGAGACCGGCGACCGGGCTGGTCTGGCGGTACGCGGCGCTGCCGCTGTCGTCCGGGTTGTCCGGCGTGATGAAGTGGTCGTTCACCGACAGCAGCACGCGGCTGGCGCGCAGACCGGCGATGAAGCGCCATCGCGGCGCAAAGGTCCAGTCCAGCTGCCCGTAGGCGTCGAGGTCGCGCGCGTTGTCGCTTTCGTTGCGCCGCAACGTGCCCGGCTGCCCGCCGAGATTGTCGAAACCGGTGCGATGTTCGGCCAGCGTGTTGCCTTCCATGCCGAGCGTCCAGTTCAGCGGCAGCGCGTGCACGGTCGTTTTGTGCATCCATTGCAACCCTACGCCGCCATAGCCGTTGTCGAGGTCGACCACGCCGCCGGCCGAACCGGGGCCACCGGTGAAGGACAGCGTCTGGAATACCTGCCGCGTGCCGCCGTAGGCTCGCGCACGCAGCGTATCGTCCGCGCCGATGCGATGTTCGACCACCACGCCGGCCTGCTGCTGCGAGATGGTCTTGCGCGTATCGAAGATAGAGGCGCCGGGTATCGCCTGCCGCGGGTCCTGCTCGAACATCGCGTGCGTGAGCCCGAGCGGGTCCTGCGACAGCGGCTGGTCGAAGCTGTTGAAGACCGCGGTGACGGTGGTATCGGAAGACGGCTGCACCACGACCTTGCCGTTGACCGTCGTGCGGCGCGCGGCGCTGTGATCGCGGTAACCACCGGTCGCATACTGCGATACGTCGAGCAGGCCACGCACGACGGCGTTGCCGCCACCGACCGAGAAGCCGTACAGCCGCTGGCCGTCCGAACCGGTGCCGACGGCAAGCCGCCCCTCCGGCCGTTGCGGCGGATCGCGCGTGAACACCTGCACCACGCCGCCAGCCGCATTGCCGTACAGTTGCGCCAGCGGTCCGCGCAGCACTTCGATGCGGCTGGCCGAAGCAAGGCTCGCGGTGGCCGCCTGCCCCTGCCCGTCCGGCATCGTGGCCGGGATGCCGTCGATCAGGATGCGCACGCCGCGCACGCCGAAGGTCGCGCGCGTGCCGAAACCGCGCACCGAAATCTGCAGGTCCTGCGCATAGTTCTCCCGATCGCGCACCTGGACGCCGGGCACCGCCGACAGCAGTTCCGACATGTTGACCAGCGGCGACTGCTGGCGCAGGTCGTCGACCGGCACGGCGTCGATCGCCGCCGGCGCGTCGAAGCGATCCTGCACCGCGCGGCTCGCGCTGACCACCACTTCCGGCATCTGTTGCTGTGCCGCCGATTGTTGCGCCAGCGACGGCGGCATGCAGCATGCGGCGATGGATGCAACGAGTACCAGCGATGCCAGGAAGCGCCGGGCGGAACAGACATCGTCACGTGTCATGGGGACAGGTTCCGGGCTAGCGTACCGGCAGCGCCGGCACGATCTGTTGCTATGCGGGAAGGGCGACGGCAGGCCGATGAAAGTGAATGCCCGCACAGACGAAGTTGTCGGGCATCCTTACCCTCCCTTTGCGAAGGATTACAGCATCGACCACATGCAAGCTCGGTGCGTCAGCGCACGGAGAGGGGGTATGTCCATGAGCGACATGGTCGTCGCCAGAAAGGAAGGCCTGTACTGCGTGCCCGGCGATTTCCACATCGACCCGTGGCTGCCGGTCGAGCGCGCCGTCATCACGCATGCGCACGGCGACCATGCCCGCCACGGCAACGCGCATTACCTGGCGACGACCGCCAGCGCCGGCATCCTGAAGGCACGGCTCGGCGACATCGTGCTCGACACGCTGGACTACGGCGCAACCGTCGTGCACCACGGCGTCACGCTGTCGCTGCATCCGGCCGGCCACGTGCTCGGCTCGGCGCAAGTGCGCATGGAATACAAGGGCGAAGTATGGGTCGCGTCCGGCGACTACAAGGTCGAACACGACGACACCTGCGCCGCCTTCGAACCGGTGCGCTGCGACACCTTCATCACCGAATCGACCTTCGGCCTGCCGATCTATCGCTGGCAGCCGCAAGCGCAGATTCTTGCCGACATCAACCAGTGGTGGCGACGCAATGCCGATGCGGGACGTTGCAGCGTGCTGTTCTGCTATGCCTTCGGCAAGGCGCAGCGCATCCTGCACGGCCTCGACGAAACCATTGGCCCCATCGTCTGCCACGGCGCGGTCGAACCGCTGAATCGCGTCTACCGCGAGGCCGGCATCACGCTGCCGCCGACGCTGTCAGCCGCCGACATCACGGACAAGGCGGTGTATCAGAGCGCAATGGTGATCGCGCCGCCGTCCGCCGCCGGCGCGCCGTGGATGCGCCGCTTCGGCGATTACGGCGACGCCTTTGCCAGCGGCTGGATGCAGCTGCGCGGCGCGCGGCGCCGGCGCGCGGTGGATCGCGGCTTCGTGCTGTCGGACCACGCGGACTGGCCGGGCCTGATGCAGGCGATCCAGGCCACCGGCGCGCAGCGCGTGATGGTCACGCACGGCCAGGTCGGCACGATGGTGCGCTGGCTGGCGCAGAGCGGCTACGACGCCGGCGCCTTCGCCACCGAATACGGCGACGAGGATGATGAAGCCGTGCCATCCGCCGCAGGCTCCGGCGCGGCGAACGAGGCGAACGGCGATGCGTGACTTCGCGCGCCTGTACGCGGAACTCGACGAGACCACCGCGACCAACCGCAAGCTCGACGCGCTGAAGCATTACTTCGCGCGCACGCCGCCGCAGCATGCGGCGTGGGCGGTCTACTTCCTCGCCGGCGGCAAGCTGCGGCAGACGGTGCCGACCAAGCTGCTGGTGCAAACCGCGGTCGAATACGCCGGCCTCGATCACTGGCTGTTCGACGAATCGTACGACGCCGTCGGCGACATGGCCGAAACCATCGCCCACATCCTGCCGCCGCCCAAGAACGAGAGCGACATCGGCCTGAACGAATGGATGACCGAGCGCATCGCCCCGCTGCGCGGCGCGCAGCCGGAAACGATACGCGCCGCCCTGTTCGACTGGTGGGACCAGACCGACTGGCGCGAACGCTTCCTGCTGTTGAAACTGATCGGCGGCGGCTTTCGCGTCGGCGTGTCGAAGCTGCTGGTCACGCGCGCCCTGGGCGAGGTCGCCGAAGTCGACGCGAAATTGATCGCGCAACGCCTGGTCGGCTGGACCGACGGCCGCGTGCATCCCACTGCCGATCGTTACCTGCAATTGATCGCGCCGGCTTCGCACGAAGAACACGCGCCACGGGGCGGCCAGCCCTACCCGTTCTTCCTCGCGCATCAGCTGAACGCCGATCCGCACACACTGGGTTCCGTCACCGACTGGCTGGTCGAATGGAAATACGACGGCATCCGCGCGCAACTGGTGCGGCGTGAGACGCAGAGCTGGCTATGGTCGCGCGGCGAGGACCTGATCACCGAGCGCTTTCCCGAGATAGCATCGATTTCGCTGCCGGAAGGCACGGTGATCGATGGCGAAATCCTGATCTGGCGCAATGATCTGCCCGCGCCCTTCGCCGATCTGCAGAGGCGTATCGGCCGCAAAACGCTGAGCAGCAGGATGCTGGCCGAACTGCCGGCGGTGCTGGTCGCCTACGATCTGCTCGAACACGAAGGCCAGGACATACGCAGCACGCCACAGGCAACCCGCCGCGCCCTGCTAGAAAACATCGTCGCGCACGCCGCGCATCCCGCATTGAAGCTGTCGCCGCTGATCGACGCCGACGACTGGCGGACGATGGCCGAGTTGCGCAACACTTCGCGCTCGCGCGTGGTGGAAGGCATGATGCTGAAGCGCGCCGATGCGCATTACGGCGTCGGCCGCACCAAGGACGTCGGCGTATGGTGGAAGTGGAAGATCGATCCCTATGCGGTCGACGCGGTGATGATCTACGCGCAGCCCGGCCACGGCCGGCGCGCCTCGCTGTACACCGACTACACGTTCGCGGTATGGGATACCGGAGCGGACGGCACACGCATGCTGGTGCCGTTCGCGAAAGCCTACTCCGGCCTGAGCGATGCCGAGATCGCGAAGGTCGATGCGGCGATACGCAAGACCACCGTCGAAAAATTCGGCCCGGTGCGCAGCCTCAAGCCGACCATGGTGTGCGAGATCGGTTTCGAAGGGATTGCGAGATCGACGCGGCACAAGGCCGGCGTCGCCGTGCGCTTTCCGCGCATCCTGCGCATCCGCGACGACAAGGCGGTGGAAGAGGCCGACACGCTCGACGTGCTGAAGGACATGCTGGCATGAACGCGATCCGGGGCCTCTCCGGCAGCCGCAACCGGCATGCCGGCATGCGGCGGGGCACTGTCGGACGCGGCCGCCATGCCATCCCGTTGCCGTGGCTTCCCGTTCTCGCGCCGCCGGAAGCCGGGCCGGGACACATTCCTGCCAGGCGCCGGCCTTGATCGAGACCGGATGACCGGGCCTGGACGGAAACGGCCGCAGCACGCTCAGGCGAGCGCCGCGATCACTGCATCGGCCGATCGCACATGGCCCATGCGGGGAAATATCTTCTCCACCGCGAACCGGTGCATGTCCTCGCCCATGCTGCTCATCGCATCCTCGGCGAACACCAGCCGGTAGCCGAGGTCGAACGCGGCACGCGCGGTCGATTCGACGCCGATGTTCGTCGCGATACCCGCCATCACGATGGTCTTGATGCCGCGGCGGCGCAGTTGCTGATCGAGGCCCGTGCCCTCGAACGCGCCCCACTGGCGCTTGGCGATGGCGACGTCGCCTTCCCGCATGCCGGCTTCCGGCACGATTTCGCAGGCGATCGCCGGCACCGGCGGATCGCCCGCGCGGCGCTGCACGACGTCGGCTTCGACCGGTAGCATCTCGTTGATCAACACGCGCACATAGACGACGGTCCCGCCCTTCGCGCGCATCGCCTCGGCCAGGCGACGGCTGTTTTCGACGACCTGCGCGCCGCTGTACGGGGAGACGTTCAGGCCGACGATGGCGTGCTGCAGATCGATCAGTACCAGCGCGGTCTCGGCCGCGCGCAATGCGATGTTTTCCATGGAGGTCCTTGTCGGAGAAAACGCAATGGTAATCGGATGCAGCCTGCCTTGCAGAGAGCGCCTGGAACCTTGCGGCATGGCCTTTCGCCTCGGCCGTCCCCGCGGTGGGCTGGCCGGCTTCTTGCATGCGACTTCATGCGCCTGCATCGCCGTGATGCAGGCATCGCGCTCTGGTCAGCGGCCTGAATGGCTTGTAAGATTCAATGAGCCTCGCCCGCGAAATGCGCATGCGCAAGCGTGTTTTGGAACGTGATCGTGATCGAAGCACGCTCTTCTCGCGCAGGATGCCGTCTTCCGTCGGTCCAACCGCACGGCCCCCCGGCCCCTCAGCGAACGATTTCCGGGTAACGGCGTGTCCGGGCGTGTCCGGGATACAGGAAAACCTGCCGCGGCGGACTTTCCGAAACGCAACACCCGCAGGGGGGGCAGAAACATCTGCTTGCAGGTTTTTCATCAGGTAGCGCTTTCCTACAAACGGTCGCGGCGCTGTCTGATTCGTCTTTGAGACCTGCTTCGGTACATTGTATTTCCGCATTTTTCAATTCATGCCGCCGTCGCCATCCAACACGCGCCGCATATTGCCAAGGGAGAAACCAATGTCGCAAGCCCGTGTCCTTCTCGTCACTTCCGAGGCAGTTCCTCTCATCAAAACCGGCGGTCTGGCGGACGTCATCGGGGCACTGGCGGCCGCATTGGCGCGACAGGGGCTTGACGTCACCATTCTGATGCCCGGCTATCCGGCCGCCATGCAGGGCGCGGTCGGACTGAAGCGGCTGTGTCCGCTGGAAGCGCTGCCGGGAGGCGACGGCGAGTTGCTGCAAGGCAAGATGCCGGTCAGTGGTGTGCGCGTGCTGCTGCTGCGCACGCCGCGCTTCGACCGCCGCACCGCCAATCCCTATATCGACGGCAGCGGCCAGGAATATGACGACAACGCGCTCGCTTTCGGTGACCTGTGCCACGCCGCGGTGCGCATCTGCGCCGGCAAGACGCCGCTGCCGGCGCCGCACGTGGTGCATGCGAACGACTGGCACGCCGGCCTGATCGCGCCGCTGATGCGCCTGCAGAAGATCACCGGCATCGGCACCGCGCTGACCATCCACAATCTCGCCTTCCAGGGCAACTACCCGGTCGAGCTGGCGCCGCAGCTCGGCATCCCGGACGAGATGATCAGCGAGGACGGCATGGAGTTCTGGGGCAAGCTGAGCTTCCTGAAAGCCGGCGTGTGCTGGTCCGACTGCATCACCACCGTCAGCAAGACTTACGCGGAGGAAATCCTGACGCCGCGCTTCGGCTACGGCTTCGAGGGCGTGCTGAACCGGCGCAAGGACGTGTTGAAGGCGATCCCCAACGGCGTGGACGTCGAAACCTGGAGTCCCGCCACCGACAAGCTGATCAAGCGCAACTTCAGCCTCGACAACATGGCCGGCAAGGCGGCCTGCAAGCGCGACCTGCAGAAGCTGTTCGACCTTCCGGTGCAGCAGTTCGTGCCGCTGATGGCGATCGGCAGCCGCATCACGCACCAGAAGATGGCCGACGTCATACTCGACGCGATGCCCGCCATCATGCAGCAGCACCCGCGCCTGCAGGTGGCCGTGCTCGGCTGCGGCGAACCGAAATACGAACAGGCGTTCAAGGACATGGCGGCGCAATATCCGGACCGCATCGGCGTCTATGTCGGCTACGACGAGCGCCGCGCGCACGCGCTGCACGCCGGCGCCGACATCCTGCTGCATCCGACCCGCTTCGAGCCCTTCGGCCTGACGCCGATCTATTCGATGTTGTACGGCACGATTCCCGTCTCCTCGCGCGTCGGCGGCCTGTGCGACACCATCGTCGACGCCGGCGACGGCATGCTCGATCCACACGCCTCCGGCGTGCTGTTCGACGGCGAACAGCCGAACGACATTGCCCGCGCGGTCGAACGCGCGCTCGGCCTGTACATGCGTCCCGGCGTCTGGCAGACGATGCAGCGCAACGGCATGCGTATGGATTTCTCGTGGCATGCGCCGGCGACGGCCTACATTCGTGCCTACGCCGACATCGTGCCGGCCGCGGCGCGCGGCGCCTTCCTAGACCTGCTCGCGCCCCGGCCGCCCGAACCGGCACTTGCCAGTCCCGCCCACTACAAGATGACCGCCTGACATGGCGCCCCGTTGCCCGGCGCCCGGTTGCCCGGCGCCCCGTTCCGCGCCCGCCGCCGCACGGCGTGCCGGGCGGCGCCCCATGCCGTTCCGGCCTTACAGCGAGACAGTCTGCCGATGCCGAGCCGCAAAACCATCACGGGCCTGAACCCGCCGCGCATCTACTGCATCGCCCCGTCCTCCGCCGCCGACCGCGACGGCTGGGACGCCCTGCTGGACCACGTGTCGGACATGCAGTTCGACACGCTGCTGCTGACCGAGCCGGCCGCGCTGCTGCCCGCTGGCGCCGCGCCGCCGGCGCATGACGCCGACAACGACGCAGCGATCGGCGCGTTCGCGCTGGCCTGCGGGCGCCGCGGCCTGCGCCTGCTGCTCGATCTCGAAGTCGACCGTTTCGCCGCCGGCCATGCCCTGGTCGAGGCGCATCCCGGCCAGTTCTTCCCACGCGACGACGATACGCACGCGCTGCCCGACCCGCGCCTGACGCGCAGCGCGGCCGACGCGTGCGCCCGGCTGCGGCTGGACGCCGCCGGCATCGAGCTGGCGCTCGATTACTGGAAGGCGCGCGTGCGGCGCTGGCTGAACGCCGGCGTCGGCGGCTTCCGCTGCCTCGGCATCGCGCGCATCGCGCCGGTGATCTGGCACGGCCTCATCATGCAGACGCGGCTGGAACACGGCGATGCCGCCTTCCTGGCATGGACGCCCGGCTGCACGCCGGCGCAGCTGGCAGCGGTGCAGAACTGCGGCTTCGACGGCGTCTTCTCCTCCGACGCGTGGTGGGACTACCGCGCCGAGTGGTTCGCGGAAGAGCATGCGCGCCTGTCGCACGTCGCCACCGTGCTGTGCGCGCCAGAAGATCCCGGCGGCGTGCGCCTGCTGCGCATGCGGCACGCCGAGGACCCGCTGCTGGCGCAGCGCGCCTACCGCCGCGCGCTGCAGGCCGCCGGCATCGCCGGGGATGGCCTGCTGATCGTGCAGGGCTTCGAGTACGGCGCCGACGCCTCGCTGTCCGAACTGCAGCACGACCCGTGCTGGCGCGAACAGCCTCCCTTCAACCTGGCAGCCGACATCGCCAACGTCAACCGCCGCATCGGCGAGCGGCGCGGCACGCTGCTGCCGTCGCTGTGCATGCTGTCGGCGCCGAACGCCGACGTCGCGCTGCTGCTGCGGCAGGCCGACGGCAAGAACGCCCAGGCGGTCGTCGCAGCCATCAATGCCGACCTGCACCAGCCCCACGTCGTGACCCTGCACACGCTGCGCGAACGCGCGGCCGGCTGGGTCGTCGATCCCGGCGAGGAGGGCCATGCCGGCGACGCCCACGCGCTGACGTTGCCGCCGGGCGCGGTGCGCTGCTACGCGGCGCACATGCGCAAGGCCGTGGCGCTGTCCGGAACCAGCGGCAAGGCCGCGGCCACGCGCGCCGCGCAGGCACCGCGCGTGGCGATCGAGAACGTCGCGCCCTGCGTCGATTGCGGCCGCTTCCCGGTCAAGCGCATCGTCGGCCAGAGCGTCGAGATCGAGGCCGACATCTTCGGCGACGGCCATGACCATATCGCGGCTTCCGTGCTGTGGCGCGCCGCCGACGAGAAGGATTGGCACGACGTGCCGATGCAGCCGCTCGGCAACGACCGCTGGCGCGCCGCGCTGACGCTGCAGCGCATCGGCCGCCACCTGTTCGCGGTGGAGGCGTGGCGCGACAACTTCGACACCTTCCGCGACGAACTCGACAAGAAGGACCGCGCCGGCCTCGACGTCACGCTGGAAATCCAGGAAGGCCGGCAGCTGGTCGAGAAGACGCTTGCCGGCCAGCCGGAAGACAGTCCGCACGCCGAGCCGCTGCGCCAGCTGCTGCAGCGGTTGCCGGCGAAGACGAAGAAGAAATCCGCATCCGCGCACGAGGACAATGCCGCGTCGGTCGCGCTGTTCCTGTCCACCGACACCGCCGCGCTGATGCGCGCCGCCGACCTGCGCGCCTTCCGCACGCGCAGCGCCGAATACCGCATCGAATCCGAGCGCGCGCGCGCCGGCTTCGCCAGCTGGTACGAGCTGTTCCCGCGCTCGCAGAGCGGCGATCCGCAGCGGCACGGCACCTTCGACGATGTGATCCGGCGCCTGCCCGCGGTGCGCGACATGGGCTTCGACACGCTGTACTTCCCGCCCATCCACCCGATCGGGAAGAAGAACCGCAAGGGCCGCAACAACAGCCTGACGCCGGCGCCGGACGATCCCGGCAGCCCGTACGCGATCGGCGCCGCGGAAGGCGGCCATGACGCGATCCATCCGCAGCTCGGCACGCTGGACGATTTCCGCCGCCTGCTGGCGGCGGCGAAGGAGCACGGCATGGAAATCGCGCTCGACTTCGCGATCCAGTGCTCGCCGGACCACCCGTGGCTGACGCAGCATCCGGAATGGTTCGCCTGGCGCCCGGACGGCTCGATCCGCTACGCGGAAAACCCGCCGAAGAAATACGAGGACATCGTCAACGTCGATTTCTATGCGGAAAGCGCCATCCCCGACCTGTGGCTCGCGCTGCGCGACGTGGTGATGCTGTGGGTGCGCGAAGGCGTGCGTACCTTCCGCGTCGACAATCCGCACACCAAGCCGCTGCCGTTCTGGGAATGGCTGATCGGCGAAGTGCGCGCGAAGGCGCCGGACGTGATCTTCCTGTCCGAGGCTTTCACGCGGCCCAAGCCGATGTACCGGCTGGCCAAGGTCGGATTCTCGCAGTCGTATACGTATTTCACCTGGCGCCATGGCAAGCAGGAGTTCATCGACTACCTAACCGAGTTGACCGCCGCCGCGCCGCCCGACGGACCGTCCTGCGGCGGACCGCGCGAATTCTTCCGACCGCACTTCTTCGTCAACACGCCGGACATCAATCCCTATTTTCTGCAGCAGTCCGGCCGTCCCGGCTTCCTGATCCGCGCCGCGCTGGCCGCCACGCTGGCCGGCCTGTGGGGCGCGTACAGCGGCTTCGAACTATGCGAAGCGCAGGCGGTCGCAGGCAAGGAGGAATACCTGGATTCGGAGAAATACGAGATCCGCGCATGGGACTGGCAGCGTCCGGGCAACATCGTGCAGGAAATCACCCGCTTGAACCGCATCCGCCGCGCCAACCCGGCGCTGCACACGCACCTGAACGTGCGCTTCCAGCACGCGTCGAACGACCGGATCCTGTATTTTTCGAAATCGACGCGCAGCGAGGACGGCGATGCCGACCGCTTCGGCGACAACGTGCTGCTGGTGGCGATCAACCTCGATCCGTTCGCCGCGCACGACACCATGATCGACGTGCCGCTGTGGCAGTTCGGCCTGCCGGACCACGGCGCGGTCGAAGTCGAGGAGCTGATGAGCGAAAGCCGCTATACCTGGTACGGCCGCCAGCAGCACGTGCGGCTGGATCCGCAGCAGCTGCCGTTCGCCGTCTGGCGGGTGCGTCCGGCATTGCGCTAACCTTCGGCTGCATGCCAGTCCGATCGCAGGAACCGACACCATGAACGACCCGCATACCGTACAGATCGCCGAGCCGGAGACCGTCAGGCCCGGGGCGAACAACGGACTCAGCTTCAACGACGATCCGCTGTGGTACAAGGACGCCGTCATCTACCAGCTGCACGTCAAGTCCTTCTTCGATTCCAACAACGACGGCGTCGGTGATTTCCCCGGCCTGATCGAGAAGCTCGACTACATCGCGCAGCTCGGCGTCAACACCGTCTGGCTGTTGCCCTTCTACCCGTCGCCGCGCCGCGACGACGGCTACGACATCGCGGCCTATCTCGACGTGCATCCCGACTACGGCACGATGGACGACGCGCGGCGCTTCATCAACGAGGCGCACGCGCGCGGCCTGCGCGTGATCACCGAACTGGTCGTCAATCACACGTCGGATCAGCACCCGTGGTTCCAGCGCGCGCGCAATGCGCCGCCCGGCTCGCCCGAGCGCAACTTCTACGTGTGGTCCGACACCGACACCGGCTATGCCGGCACGCGCATCATCTTCTGCGACACCGAAAAATCCAACTGGACCTGGGACCCGGTCGCCAACGCCTATTTCTGGCACCGCTTCTACTCGCACCAGCCGGACCTGAACTTCGACAATCCCGAGGTGCTGGCCGCCGTGCTGGAAGTGATGGACTACTGGCTGGACCTCGGCGTGGACGGCCTGCGCCTGGACGCCGTGCCGTATCTGATCGAGCGCGAAGGCACCACCAACGAAAACCTGCCCGAGACGCACGCGGTCCTGAAGCAGATCCGCGCCCATCTCGACACCAACTACCCGGACCGCATGCTGCTGGCCGAAGCCAACATGTGGCCCGAGGACGTGCAGCAGTATTTCGGCGACGACGACGAATGCCACATGGCGTTCCACTTCCCGCTGATGCCGCGCATGTACATGGCGCTGGCGCAGGAAGACCGCTTCCCGATCTCCGACATCCTGCGGCAGACGCCGGACATCCCGTCCGACTGCCAGTGGGCGATCTTCCTGCGCAACCACGACGAGCTGACGCTGGAGATGGTGACCGACCGCGAGCGCGACTACCTGTGGAACCATTACGCTTCGGACAAGCGCGCGCGCATCAACCTCGGCATCCGCCGCCGGCTGGCGCCGCTGCTGGAGCGCGACCGTCGCCGCATCGAGCTGCTCAACAGCTTCCTGCTGTCGATGCCCGGCACGCCGGTGCTGTACTACGGCGACGAGATCGGCATGGGCGACAACATCCACCTGGGCGACCGCGACGGCGTGCGCACGCCGATGCAATGGACTTCGGACCGCAACGGCGGCTTCTCGCGCGCCAACCCGCAGGCGCTGGTGCTGCCGCCGATCATGGACCCGCTGTACGGCTACCAGGCGGTCAACGTCGAGGCGCAGGCCGCCGATCCGTATTCGCTGCTGAACTGGATGCGCCGCATGCTCGAAGTGCGCAGCAAGCACCAGGCCTTCGGCCGCGGCACGCTGAAGCTGATCTATCCGAACAACCGCAAGATCCTCGCCTACCTGCGCGAGTACGACGATCCCAACGCCTGCGCCGGCTGCGAATCCGTCCTGTGCGTGGCCAACGTGTCGCATCAGTCGCAGGCGGTCGAGATCGACCTGTCCGTGTTCGCCGGCAAGATACCGGTCGAGATGCTGGGCGGCGTCGCCTTCCCGCCGATCGGCCAGCTGCCCTACCTGCTGACGCTGCCGCCGTTCGGCTTCTACTGGTTCATGCTGGCCACCGAGGAAAGCATGCCCTCGTGGTACGCCAAACCCGCCGTGCCGCTGC
>Ga0164242_10002116_pt1 | contig 23097 bp, 22 predicted proteins | sample OricomgcompostMG_FD_108783 | JGI IMG/M metagenome (GOLD analysis project Ga0164242, IMG submission 108783) | Miracle-Growth compost microbial communities from Emeryville, California, USA - Original compost - Miracle growth compost (MG) ... | reverse complement strand
TCGGCGCGCACGCCGGTGAGCCGCATCTCCGACATGCTCGGGTTTGGTGAACCGAGTGCCTTCATCGCCATGTTCCGGTCGGCCTACGGCGTGACGCCCGGCCGCTACCTGGCGCAGGACTAGCGTCAGCGCGGATCGGCGATGAACGCGAGTAATGCGCGGCCGAGCGCGTCCTCGCGGGTGTTGATGTGCGCCATGGTCGAGGTATGGTTGTGCGTGGGAAGCCACATCATCGGTGGAGACCGGCGCTTCGCGCGCCCGAGCCGGAAGACGAGTTCGGAGCAGTGCACATCGATCAGGGGATTCTCGAACTCGCCCCAGGCGACGAAGGTCGGCACGCTGTCCGGACCGATGTGGCTGACCGGGGAAAGGTCGTCTAGCGTCTTGGAATCGTCAGTGCCGTAATAGGCGACAACTTTCTTGGCGTTCGGATTTTCCGACCATGTCTCGGCGCGCACGCGCCCGCTCAGCACGATGTGTCCGGCAACACCCGGACTGGGCGCCGGATGCCCGCGCGTGTCGTAGACGTAGCTGCCGGTATGGGCGGCGCCGGCAGAATGCCCCATCAGGAACAGCCGGTCTTTGTCGAGGCCTAGCTCGTCGGCATGCGCTCGTGTCCAGGCGACGACCGTGGCTATGTCCTCGGTGGCGCCTGGATATTGCACGGCATCGGCGAGGCGATAGCCGATGTTGATGCCGACGACGCCGTTTCGGGAAAAATAGCGCGGCACATTGGAATAGATCTCGTCGGTGCGGTTGCGGTGCCCGTCCAGAAAGGCGCCGCCGTGCACGAACAGCAGTGCCGCACGGCCACCCTTGCCGTCATCGGGCAGATAGATGTCGAACATCTGCCGTGGATGATCACCGTATGCGATGTCGCGCCGCACCGTGAGATTGTCCTTCGGCGCGGTCCGGTGCACGGCGCTGAACCGGTCGATCATCGGCTTGACATGCGCCGAAGGCGACCACTTCGGTCCGATCTCGGCCATCAACGCGCGCAGATCGTCGGGGATTTCCGGCTGGCGGCTGTCGGTCATGGATGCGGTCCTAAACGACGAGATAGTGCACGCGATGCTCGATCAGGCGCACCAGGCTGAGCGCAGTCAATTCCGACGACTTCGGGTTGGTCACGAGCGCGCGGTTTTCCAGCACGATTTCCATGCGACCGAAGGCGCCGCGTGCCGCGATACGGTGGCTGTTGATGCTGACGCCAGGATCGGCGACGAGCTCGACCCGTGTCTTGTCGAGGCCGATGCCCGCGAGCGAGGTCACGACCGTGGCGTTGGCGTTCTGCGGATAGGAGGCGGCCGCCTCGCGCGCGCTGCCGGAGAAGAACACCTCCCGCTCGCGCAATGCATCGAGGTCAAGCAGCTTTTCCGCCGGCGTGTTTTTCCACGCCCGAGGGGGCTTGGTGATCTGGTGCACGACTTCGTCGAGTTCGAGCACGGCCGCGCCGGCGAGTGAATCGATTCCGCCGATGGCGCCGGACGGCACCTGGATGCGGCTGCCGTTGCGTTCGGCCAGTGCGACGAGGCGTGCGAGCAGGTCGTCGTCGACGAAGGCGCTGGTCGAGGCGGTGATCATCTCCGGCGCCGTTGCGAGCGCGGCCGCCGCCCATTGCTCGATGGCGGCGCGTCCGGCCGCCTCGACGACAAGGTCGGGCTTGAGCGCGGCGAGTTCGTCCGGAGCGGCAAGGAAGCGCACGCCTGGCGGCAGCGCCGCGCGCGCCTCAGGCGTGTCTATCGTCGCAATCCCGACGATGTCGATGGCGGTCTTGCGTTCGGCAAGCAACGCCCCAACGCGTGAATTGATCGCGCCCCATCCGATAAAAACGACGCGCGGGCGGTTCCTCATGTGGACAACCTCTTACTCGGTAGGACGCGGCGGGACAGGTCAGGCTCGTTCGATTTTCGGAGCGGGGAGCCGCCGCCGCGCCGGCGGCTCGACCTTCTCGTCGCGGCGCGCACTCTGCGCCTGTCGCTGGGCGAGCATCAGCTGGCTTACGTGTTCGAGGTGCGAGCGCATCGCCAGGCCCGCTGCTTCCGGCTTGCGCGCGAGGATCGCGTTCACCAGCTCGATATGGCTGTTGGCGCTGTCCGGGGCCAGCGGTTCGCGAAAATTGGCACGATGCCGTTCGCGGTGCACGTGCCACATGACCTTCTCGTGCAGATCGATCAGCGAGCGATTGCCGGTACCGTGTACGATGGTGTGGTGGAATTGGTCGTTGAGCGCGTAATAGCGCTCGACATCGCCCGCTTCGGCCGCCGCGTGCATGCCCTCGTAGAACCGCTTGATCTCGCCCAGCACTTCCTCGGACGCATATTGCGCAACGCGGGTCGCGGCAAGCTGCTCGAGGCCGATGAGGATCTCCATCGTCTCGCCGACCTCCGCCGCGTCGGGATCGGTGACCACGGCGCCAACATGCGGTATGAGGCGCACGAGCCCTTCCGCTTCGAGCGTCTTCAAGGCCTGACGCAGCGGCGTACGCGAGACGCCGAACTCCTTGCACAACAGCGGCTCCGACAGCCGCTCGCCCGATTTCCAGCGGTTCTCGATGATGTCGCGGCGCAGATGCGGCAGGATTTGATCGTGCATCGGCGCATAGCGCACCACGCTACTGGCGCGCTGTCCCGAACCGTGGCTTCCAGTGTGTTTTGTCACGTGTGTTCCGCGCCCGATCCGTCACTGCGTAGGGGAGGGATTGACTCTTTACAAGATCGCGTATCGTATACGAAATACGATATTTCGAAACAAGCGACGAGTTGCGTTGGTGGGCGTCGAACCGATTCAAAAGAAGAAGCAAGGGGTCGGCGCATCGGTCCTGCGCAACGAAGACCGCCGCTTTCTCGACGGTAAGGGCGAATATCTCGCCGACCTGCGGGTGCCGGGGATGGCGGAGGCCGTCTTCCTGCGCAGCCCGGTGGCGCACGGCCGGATCCGCTCCATCGAGGTGCCCGAGCAGTATCGGGATCAGGTCTTCTTCGCGTCAGACATCGCCTTCGCCAAACCGATCGTCGCCGTCAGCGCCGCCAAAGGCTTCAAGGCGTCGGAGTATCCACCGCTGACCTCCGACAAGGCGCGCTTCGTCGGCGACATGCTCGCAATCTGCATCGCACCGAGCCGCGCCGAAGCCGAGGACGTCGCCGCCTCCTGCATAGTCGAGTTCGACGAACTGCCGGCGGTCTGGGACATCGACGTCGCGCTAGAGCCCGACGCCCCGCGCGTGCACGACGCCTGGTCGGACAACGTCTATGTCGAGACGCGCATCCAGACCGGCGACATCGAGGCCGTGCGCAACACGGCGGCGGTCACCGTGCGCAAGAGCCTGCGCATGGGAAGGCACGCCGGCGTGTCGATGGAGTGCCGCGGCGTGCTCGCGCATTACGACCGCCGCCTCGACGAGCTTGTCGTCTACTCGTCGACGCAATTCCCGCACGTTATCCGCAGCATCATGGCGGAGTGCCTCGGCATCTCCGAGAGCAAGCTCCGCCTGATCGCTCCCGACGTCGGCGGCGGCTTCGGCCCGAAGAACAATTTCCAGCCGGAAGAGCTGGCCATCGCCGCGTTGTCGATGAAGCTTAATCGCCCGCTGCGCTGGGTCGAGGATCGCCGCGAGCATCTGATCGCATCGCCGCACGCGCGCGAGCATCGCTACGAATTGACGGCTTACGCCGATCCGAAAGGCCGGATCCTCGGCCTTGAGGCCGACGTCATCGTCGACGCCGGCGCTTATTCGGTATGGCCGTGGACGGCGTCGATGGAGGCGGGGATGTCGGCCGGCATCATGACCGGCCCGTATGACATCCCGGTCTATCACGCGCGCGCGCTGACGGTGGCGACCAACAAGTCGCCGCTCGGTCCCTATCGCGGCGTCGGCCGCAGCGGCGCCTGTTTTGCGATCGAGACCCTGGTCGACGCCGTGGCGCATGCGGTCGGCCGCGAGCCGGCCGACGTGCGCATCGAGAACATGGTGACGCCGGAGGCGATGCCCTACGCCTCGGCGACGCACAAGCTCTACGACAGCGGCGACTATCCGCAGTGCGCGCTGCGCGCGCGCGACGCCATCGACCTTGCCGCCATTCGCGCGCGCCAGCAAAAGGCCGAGCCCGATGGCCGCCTGATCGGCGTCGGCATGGCGAGCTACACCGAGCAGTCGGCGCACGGCACGGCCGAGTGGGTGGCCCGCGGCCTGCCGGTCGTGTTCGGCTACGAGCCGGCGCTCGCCCGCTTCACGCCGGACGGCACGCTGATCCTGTTCGTCGGCATCCAGAACCACGGCCAGGGGCTCGAAACGACGCTTGCCCAAGTCGCGCATCAGGAGCTGGGCATTGCGGTCTCCGACGTGATCGTGCGCCACGGCGACAGCTCGGTCTCGCCTTACGGCATGGGGACCTTCGCCTCGCGCAGCATGACCATGGCGGGTGGCGCTGTGTCGGCCGCCTGCGCCATCCTCGCCGCGAAGATCGCGCGCATCGGCGCGCATTTCCTGCAGGCGCCGGCCGACCAGGTGACGCTCACCGACGGCAGGGTCGTGTACGGCGAGCAGAGCGTCAGCTTCGTCGATATCTGCCAGGCCGCGTTCCTGCATCCCGAGCGCCTGCCGGTCGGCGAAGAGCCGGCGCTCGAAGCGAACGCGGTCTATCAGCCCGGCCGCAGCACCGGCGCCTTCTCCTATGCGACGCATGCCTGCACGGTGGCGGTCGATCCGGGCACCGGCCACGTCGACATCCTCGATTACGTCGTCTGCCACGACTGCGGGACGATGGTGAACCCGATGATCGTCGAGGCGCAGGTCGTCGGCGGCGTCGCGCAGGGGCTCGGCACGGCGCTCTACGAGGAAATCCCCTACGACGACAACGGTCAACCGCTGGCCTCGACCTTCCTCGATTACATGATCCCGGGGTCGCCCGAAGTGCCCGACGTTCGCGTCCTGCACATGGAGACGCCGTCGCCGCACACGCGCTTCGGCATCAAGGGCATGGGCGAGGGCGGCGCGATCGCGCCTCCGGCCGCGGTGGTCAACGCCATCAACGATGCGCTGCGTCCGCTCGGCGTCGAGATCGGTCAGACGCCGGCCACACCCGAGCGCATCCTCGAGCAGATCGTCGCCGCGAACGGAGCACGCGCATGAAGCCCGCTCCGTTCACCTATCACCGCGCCGTGTCGCTCGAGGACGCAGTGGCGCAGCTCGACAACGCCGACATGATCGTGCGTCCGCTGGCCGGAGGACAATCGCTGGTGCCGATGCTCAATTTGCGCCTGGCGCCGCTCGACAAGCTCGTCGACCTCGGCCGGATCGACGCGCTCAGGCGCGGCGAGGACCAGGGCGACCGGATCCGCTATGGCGCGCTGCTCTCGCACGCGGCGTTCGAGGACCGACGCGTGCCTGACGGCTCGAACGGCCTGATGCCCTTCGTCGGCAGCCAGATCGCCTACCGCGCGGTGCGCACACGCGGCACCATCGGCGGCGCCATCTCGCTGGCCGATCCGGCCGCCGACTGGCTCACCACGGTCGTCGCGCTCGACGCCGAGATCGCTTTGATCGGCCCGCGCGGCCGCCGCAGCGTCAAGGCCGCCGATTTCGTGACCGGTCCTTACATGACTGCGCTCGATCACGCCGAGCTGGTCGAGGCGATCGTCGTGCCGCGGCGGCCGAAGGACGAGCGCTGGGGCCACTACAAGGCGACACGGAAGATCGGCGAGTACGGCGAGTCGATGGCGGTCGCGTTGTTCGACAAGGAGAGCGGCAGGGGCCGCGTCGTCGTCGGCGCCGTCGACGGGGCGCCGCTCGTGCTGGCGAAGACCGCGGCCGAGCTCGGCAAGGGTTTCGACTCCGTGCGCCTCTCGGGCGTCATCCAAAGCGAGCTCGTCGCCAGCGGCCGCGGCTTCTCGCCCGCCAAATTGCATCTTCACCGCAACGTGGCGCTGCGCGCCATCAGGAATGCCGGATTGCCATGAAAGTGGACGTCAACCTTACGGTCAACGGCAAGACGCGCACGGTCGCGGTCGAGCCGCGCCAGAGCCTCGCCGACCTGCTGCGCGAAAAGCTTCGGCTGACGGCGACGCATCTCGGCTGTGAGCACGGCGTTTGCGGCGCCTGCACCATCCTGCTCGACGGCCAGCCGGCGCGCGCCTGCATCGCGCTCGCCGTCACCCTCGACGGCGCCGAGGTGCGGACGGTCGAGGGGCTGCAAGGCGATCCGCTGATGGAGACCATCAAGAGCGCGTTCCACGAGAAGCACGGCCTGCAGTGCGGCTTCTGCACCCCGGGCATGCTGGTCTCGAGCTGGGATCTCATCAATCGCAAGCCGCAGCTCGACGAGCGCGACATACGTGTCGCCATGAGCGGCAACCTGTGCCGCTGCACCGGCTATCAGGGCATCGTCCGCTCGATCAAGGCGGCCGCCGACAAGTGGGCCGAGACCTCCGGCGCCGAAGCGAAGGCCGGTCGATGAAGCTGGAGAAGACATTCGAGATCAAGTCGCCGCGCCAGCGCGTGTGGGACAATTTCAACGACGTGCATTTTGTAGTCGAATGTCTGCCCGGCGCGGCGATCGTCGGCGAGCTCGGCGGCAATCGATACAAGGGCCGTATGTCGGTGAAGGTCGGACCGATGGCCGCCGCCTTCAACGGCGAGGTCGCGATCGAGAATAGGCCGCAGGATTGGACCGGTGTGGTCTCCGGCAAGGGCGCCGATTCCGGGTCGAGCTCGCGCGCCACCGGCACCATGACCTACGTGCTCGCCGATGGCGCGACGCCCGGCTCGACCCGGGTCGACATAGTCTCCGACATCAATCTCGCTGGACCGCTGGCGCAGTTTGGTAAGGGAGCGATCGTTCAGGAGATCGCCAATCGCATCACCGCGGCCTTCGTCGCCAATTTCGAGGCGCGTCTGGCGGCACGGTCTTCGGCCGCGACGGATGCGAATGCTACATCGTCGCGGCCGCAGGCCGCGCAGTCGCTCGATGCCGGCAGCCTGCTGCTGGCGGTGCTGCGCGCCCGCCTGCGCGCCTTTTTTCGAGGTTTGTTCGGCCGTTCCGCGGCCGGGTCGTGAAGCCGGGGCCTAACCTGCACTCGTAAACAAAAGGGGAGAACGATGAATCTGCTAAAGAGCCTGCCAGTCGGATTGCTCGCGACGACGCTCGCAGTCGCCGCGCACGCCGAGGATACCGTCAAGATCGGCCTCATCCAGCCGCTCACCGGCTCGGTGGCCTACAACGGCACCACCGACGTCGATGGCGTCAAGCTCGCGCTCGGCGAGGTCAATGCCAAAGGCGGCGTCCTCGGCAAGAAGGTCGAGGTCATCACCGAGGACGGCCAGTGCAAGCCGGCGAACACCGTCAACGCCGCTGAAAAGCTCATCCAGCGAGACAAGGTCGTCGCAATCATCGGCGCGTTCTGCAGCTCCGCGACGGCCGCCATTATGCCGGTCGCGCAGAGCAACAAGATTCCTCTAGTCACCGGCGTCTCGTCGGCGGCGAATCTCACCGAAAAGGGCAATCCCTGGTTCTTCCGTGCGACTGAGACCGACGCCTTGCTGGCCAAGTCGTTCGCGAAGATCCTCGTCAACCAACTCAAGCTGAAGAAGGTCGCCTATATCGGCGTCAACGACGACTTCGGACGCGGCAGCGTCGACGAGTTCGAAAAGCAGATGTCGGCGCTCGGCGCGAAGACCGTGATGAAGGAGTACTTTGAGCACGGCACGACCGACTACTACACGCTGCTCACCAAGCTCAAGGCATCCGGGGCCGACGGCGCCTTCGTTTCGGCCGAAACCCAGGACGGCTCGACCCTCGTCAAGCAGAAGGCGGAGCTCGGGCTGACCACCAAGGTGTTCGGCGTCGGCTCGTGGGCGACCGCCGACTTCATGAAGCTCGCCGGCAATGCCGCCAACGGCATCTACGCCGCCGTGCCTTACGCCTCGACCATGGACTCGCCGAAAAACCAGGCTTTCGTGAAAGCCTATGAGGCGGCATATAAGGTGGCGCCCGGCAAGTATTCGGCGGCAGGCTACAATTCGCTGCACATCCTCGTCGATGCAATCGCGCGTGCGAAGTCGACCGAAGCCGACAAGATCCGTCAGGCCCTGCACCAGACGAACTACGAAGGGCCGAACGGCCATTTCCAGTTCGACGACAAAGGCCAGGCGACCGGCTTCACGGTTGTGCTCGTTCAGCTCGAGAACGGCACGCCCAAGGTCGTCGCCAAGAACACCGTCGAGAAGTGACGGCGCGCGGAGGCGGCGCGTGCGCCGCCTCCGCATCTCGTTGAACCGAAGCTCGCGCCAAGCGACGAGAACAGCTCAATGGATCTCTTTCTGCAACTGGCCGCCAACGGTCTGGTGACGGGCACTTTCTATGCGTTGTCCGCGCTCGGCTTGACGCTGGTCTTTGGCCTGATGCGGGTGGTCAATTTCGCGCACGGCGAGCTATACATGGTCGGCGGCCTCATCGGCTGGGCGCTCACGGCCGTGCTCGGCTGGAATTATTTTCTGGCGCTGGTGACGGTCATCGCCGCGCTCGGGATCGGTGGCTACGTCATCGATCAGGTGCTAATCGCCCGCGTGCGCGGCCAGGGCGAGGAGCCGACGATCCTGCTGACCATCGGTCTGTCGATCTTCCTCGCCAACACGGCGCTGCTGATCGTCGGCACCACGCCGGTGACGGTGGCTTCGCCGTTCGCCAGCAAGCCCCTGTTCCTCGGTCCGGTGGTGATCACGCAGGCGCGGCTGGTGCTGGTTGCCATCTGCGCCTTGCTGATCGTCGGCGCCAATCTGCTGATCCGGAAGACGAAGCTGGGCCGCGCGATGCGCGCCACCTTTCAGGACACGATGGCGGCGCAGCTGGTCGGCATCAGGACGGCGCACATCTACGGCTTCACCTTCGCGCTCGGTGCGACGTTGGCTGGCGCCGCCGGCATGCTGCTCGGCTCCATCTATACGGTCGAAGCCTCGATGGGCGGCGTCATCAGCCTCAAGGCCTTCGTCATTGTCATCCTCGGCGGCATGGGCAGTTTCGCCGGCGCCATCGTCGGGGGCCTGATTCTCGGTCTGTCCGAGGCGCTGTGGGGCGGCTATGTCGCTACCGGCTATGTCGACGCCATCGGCTTCGCGCTGGTCATCGTCACTTTGCTGGTGCGCCCGTACGGGCTCTTCAGCGTACGCGCCGAGCGCGCTTGATGGCGTTCGAGCGCAATTTTCTCCTCGTCGCGCTGGCGCTGGCGCTGGTCGCGCCGCTCGTCTTTCACGGCGAGTACGTCTTGCACATCGGCGTCATGATCATGTTTTCCGTGATGCTGGCGACAAGTTTCAATCTCATCGTCGGCTATGCGGGTGAATTCCCGCTCGGGCATGTCGCCTTTTTCGGCATCGGCGCGTACACCGCGGCGCTTCTGTCGGTGAGGTTTGCCGTCCCGTTCCATCTCACCGTTCCCGCAGCCGCGCTCGTTGCCGCCGTGTTCGGGCTCGCCATCGGCGCGGTGACGCTGCGCTTGCGCGGGCCTTTCTTCGTGATCGTCACCTTGTGCTTCGCAGAGGTGTTGCGGCTCGTGGCCAACAACTGGGTGGACCTCACCAACGGGCCAATGGGCCTGTCGGGCATCGCCGCGCCGACCTGGGCGGTCGGAACCGGCGCCTCGCCGAAGCTGTGGTTCTATTTTGTCGGCCTGCTACTCGCGGCGCTGTCGATCCTGATCGCCTATCGCTTCGTCTATTCGAATGTCGGCCGCGCCGCTGTCGCCTTGCGTGAGAACCGTTACGTCGCCCAGTCGATCGGCATCTCACCGTTTTACATGGGACTCGTCACCTTCGTGCTGGCCGCCGCCATCAGCGGCGGGGCCGGCGGGTTCTATGCCCATTACATCTCCTATGTCGGACCGGAGGTGTTCGGCTTTTCCTTCATGATCAGCATGATCATCATGGTGCTGGCGGGCGGCAAGGGCACGCTGGTCGGTCCGGTGGTGGGCGCCGTCATTGTCGTCTTCCTCGAAGAGTATCTGCGCGACCTCAAGGAATTGCGTTTCTCGATATTCGGCTTGATTGTGATCGCCGTCGTCATCTTCGTGCCGCAGGGGCTCATGGGCTTCGTGACCCGCCGGCACGAACGCTATAAGCGTCGCACGGGAACAGCCGGCAATGCCGCCCCCGCAGGTCCGGCGGTTCAGGCGGCACGCAAGGAGGGCGCCGATGCTTGAAGTCAGCGCTCTCACCAAGCGGTTCGGCGGACTTTCGGCGCTTACCGATGTGACATTTTCCATTGGCAAGGGCGAGATCGTGAGCCTGATCGGCCCGAATGGCGCCGGCAAGACGACGTGCCTCAATCTGATCACCGGCTTCTACAAGCCGAGCGCAGGTCGCGTGCGCTACGGCGGCGACGACATCACTGGGTCGGCACCTTACGTCATTGCCCAGCGCGGCCTCGTTCGTACCTTTCAAAAGACTAACGTGCTGCGGCGGCTGACGGTCTTCGGCAACGTGCTGACGGCCCGCTATCGTTACGGGGAAACGTCGCTCTGGCGCACGTTTTTTGGTTGCGGCGCGGGGCGCGAGCGCCAACTGCGAGACGAGGCGGCGGCGCTGATCGAGGCGGTGGGGCTCGGCGTGCGCATGAATGCTGAAGCGGAATCACTGTCCTGCGGCGAATTGCGTCTGCTCGAGGTCGCGGTGGCCCTCGGGGCCGGGCCGCGCCTCCTGATGCTGGACGAGCCGGCCGCCGGGCTCAACACGCGTGAAGCCGAACAGCTTGGGTGCATCCTGAAAGGCCTGACCGGGACGCATGTGGAGTCGATCCTTCTGGTCGAACACAACATGGCGCTGGTGATGGCGATCTCGGAGCGTATCGTCGTACTCGACTTCGGCCGCAAGATTGCCGAGGGCGCGCCGGCGGACGTACGCGCCAACCCCGACGTCATCGCCGCCTACCTGGGCAAGCCTGCCGCATGAGTACCGACACGCCTATCCTCGAATTGCGCGGCGTCGACGTCGCCTATGGCAAGCTGCGCGCGCTGCATTCGGTAAGTCTGCGAGTCCACCGGGGCGAGGTGGTGGCATTGCTCGGCGCCAACGGCGCCGGCAAGACAACCACGCTGCGTGCGATCTCAGGTCTGCTCGCGCCCACAGCCGGGAAGATATTGCTCGACGGGCGCTCGATCGGCGGCCGCAGGCCCGATCTTATCGTCCGCGACGGCATCGCTCAGTCGCCGGAAGAACGGCACATCTGGCCCGAACTGTCGGTGCGCGAGAACATGTCGCTCGGCGCCTACATCTGTCGCGACCGCGTGGAAGCCGCGACGCGGCTGGACTCCGTCCTGAGCCAGTTTCCGCGTTTGCGAGAGCGCCTCGGCCAGCTCGCCGGCACGCTGTCCGGCGGCGAGCAGCAGATGCTTGCAATCGGCCGCGCACTGATGTCCGCTCCGCGCGTGCTGCTACTCGACGAGCCAAGCTTGGGCTTGAGCCCACGCATGAGCCAGGAGGTGCTCGGCGCCTTAAAGCGTCTTTGCACGCAGGGCGTCACGGTTGTCATCGTCGAGCAGAATGTGCACAGCGCGCTGGCGGTGGCAAATCGCGCCTACGTCTTCGAGAGCGGACGCATCGTCGCCGAGGACAGCGCCGCGAACATTCGCAACGACCCCGATCTACTGCGCGCCTATCTCGGTGGGTGAGCGATCCGCGCACACGGTTGCCGTTCTTACCTCGAAGCAGCCTGTAGGGGACGCGTAAGCCAGATGTTGCCCGAACCCGGATCTTGCGAGTTACACGCTGTCTTGCCCCATCGAACTTGGTCCGCAATCCGTCAGAAAGGACCATCAAACTAGCGTTTCGCGATTTCGGGAATTGGCCCCAGGCTATTCCGCGAACAACGCGATGCGCGCTTTCCGGAGTATGGCGGAGCTGCATTCGCTCGCGCTGTTCCCATCCCGAGAGATGGGCCACTGCTGACGTTGCGCTTTTCATGAGGCCGAGCCTCATGCGGATGCATCGCCTGAGCGGTGAGAAGCGTGCGCTGTCAGCGCCCACACGGGTCGAGACCTTGCGACCCTTTTCGGTTGCCTGCGGCAACTCGCTAAGGCACGTGCCACGGCGCCCTAGAGTGCCCGCTTATTCGGGATCGCCGGCGGCAAGGTAGTCCCACATGCGTTCTACCACGCGTCCCTCGAAGGTCGCGCGTTCGGCGGCATCTCTCGCGGAATATGGCTCGGCTGCCGGTACGCCCGTGGCAAGAACGTCGAGTTCGACACGGGCCATGTCTTCCAGGAACCACGCCAGCGTCACTGCCTGCGCCAGCGTCTCGCCAACGGTGATGGCGCCATTGCCGCGCAGCACAATCGCGCGCGGATCGCCGAGTTCGTCCGCGACTGCGGCTGCTTTCTCGTCCGAGCGCATCAAAGCGGTGCTCCTCCACATGGGCGGCTGCGCGCGGCGCTCGCAGCGGCGGCCGACCGCTGCCAGCAGGACTTTCCCGATCTCCTGCTGGCGCCGGGTGTCGGCGCGCGCACGGTGCAGGCTTTGGCCATGGTCGCGGAGGTGGTCCACGGCGCGCCGTGCCGGTTCAGCGATCCCGCCCGCTTCTCGCTAGCGTACGGCGGCAAGGATCGCCATCCCTATCCGGTGCCATTAAAGGTCTACGACGAGACGATTTCGGTTCTGAAGTCGGCCGTGCCTTCTCTAGACCTCTGAACCTCGGCAAAAGAGTACGGACGCTCGGGAGCAATATTTCCGGACACCTTCTGAGCGGTATCGGTCGGGAGGTTCGAGTTGTGCTTGCTTGAGCCAATTATTAAAAACCGAGGAGTCGACGGCAAGCTGATGGGCCCGCGAGAACATTAGAGAATGCAAGTCGTTCGTGTCAATCGTAGGCTCTCGGGCTACACTGCGCGGATGGCACGTCCCGCGCGGATTCTCGATTACGATAACATCGACGAATGGTCGCCGTGGTTCGACGAGATCATGGGCGCCATCGGACGGCACAATGGTCAAGCCGCCGACCGGCTACCCGATCCAGTCGCCTTACGTCTCGATCGCAAACCGCCAAGCCGAACTCATGATGCGGATCGCGTCAGAGTTCGGCTTCACGCCGGCAAGTCGGAGCAGGATATCGGCGCCAGCCGATGATCGGTCGCAAGCGACGTTGTTTGACCTTGTCCCCAAGCCCGAAGAGGACGACGCCGGATAGCGACCTGCTTGCGAGCTTGGTCCACCTTTGACCGGCTATCCAATCCAGTCGCCTTACGTTTCGATCGCGAACCGGCAGGCGGAAATTATGATGCGTATCGCATCCGAGTTCGGCTTCACGTCGGCAAGTCGCAGCCGGATATCAGCGCCGGCGGATGATTCCTCTCAAGCGAAATTGTTTGATCTTGTACCGAAGCCCGGAGACGACGAGGTCGGATAGCAGTGTTCTAACGTGGATCTGCTTTTGGCCGATATTTCAGGTCAAAGGGGTGAGAGCAACCTGATCTTGATAAAGAAGCGGCTCGGCGTGCGGAACTCGTGCCGCTCGTCAACAAGCTCGAATCACGTCGGGTTGGTAGGCTGGCGCTTTGCGGGCAGCTCCGCGTGGTGCCGTCTAGCGCAGCCGGATGGCGGGCTTGCCTATCGACGGAAATAGGAACTCGGTGCCCGCGCCTTCCAGGGTCTTGAGCAGCCGGTCTACAATATCCGACGTCTCGATCAGGGGCCCGTTCGTCTCCTCCAGACGGCGGATCGTGAAGGCGGAGACGTTCGCGGCCTCCGACAGATCCCGCACGGACCACTTGAGGATGCCTCGCGCCGCACGCAGCTGCGCGCCCGTCATCACCGGCTCGGTCGACGAGCTCCAGATCTTCTGCTCGTGGATGTCCACGACGCAGCCCAACCATTCGCGGACGGTGCCATCGCGCCGGAACAGCGGCTTCGCCCGCGCGCGCATCCAGCGGTAGACGCCATCTACTCGCCGCAGCCGGTACTCGACCTCGAGCTGCTTGCGGTTGGCGACCGAGGACTCCCACGCCTCCTTGACGCGCTTGCGATCTTCGACGTGCAGCGCATTGAGCCACCCTTCGTTACGGATGTCATCGATGCTCTGGCCGGTGAAACCGCGCCACGAGGGGAAATCGTCAACCGTGCCGTCGGCGCGCGCAGTCCAGACGAGCGCCGACATCAACTCGGCGATGCTATTGTAGCGCGCATATGCCTCCTTTGCGGTGTTCCTGGCCTCGTGCATCTGCGTAATATCGGACATGATGCCGATGGCCTTCACCAGCCTGCCGGCTTGATCGAACAGGACCTCGCTGCGGTTGACGACGGAGCGCACGAGACCGCTCGGCTGAATCAGGCGAAAGCGACGCTCGGCCGGCGTGCCGTCATTGAGGGTGCGTTCGATGTCGCCGGGTGGCTCGACGTCCTCCGGGTGGATCATCGATTCGAGTAACGGCAGCGACGGTTCGACGCTGCCGACGGCGAGCCCGAGCAGCCGGAAGACACCCGGAGACCACTCCATCTTCCGCAGTCGAGGGTCCAACGACCACAAGCCGACGTCGCACTTCTCCTCGATGAACCGAATGGTGTCCTGTGCGCCGGCCGCGCCCTCAAACAAAAACAACGTGTTCATCGGCATGTCGTGATTGAACGGCACCCTAACTATTGAAGGTTAGGTGATGACGACCGGCATATTTGGCCGAAAGCTGGGGAATCTACGAGGTTCGCCAGAGCGTTCCTCAACGAGACGCGTCAGTGCGCGGAGGGGATGTTTGTCTTCGCGTCTAGGAGCGTTGGCTGAACAGCGTTGTCGTGGAATGTTCGACCAACGCCCTACACAGATCGCGAACGTGTCACGACTTCGTTGTAGATTCGTAACACAAGACTTGATCGGCAAGCCATGTCGCGCGCAATCAGCACCGAAGAGTTGTGCCGCGCGTTCGAGCGCCGCCGTCTGTTCCGAGAAAATTCGTGCCGCCATCGATGCTGCGGCGCCTCATTCGCACCAAAATTGTTGGCGCGGGCACAAGCGACCCGGCGGGCGGGCCCTATTTTTCGCGTAGGCCGGACCTATATGACGCGGTAGACAGTGCGATCGGCTCGGCGCAAGTCCTCCCCCGCATGGGGCGCCCGCGTCGGACCTCATGTTTGCCCATGGGTTGGCTTGGATAGTCCTATGTCCGAGTGTACCGCAGTGGAATGCAAAGGCCGATCGCAGGCGGCGCGAACCGCGCGTGCGCCCGACAATGAAGCCGGCGAGGCGCTCCGGTCGACTGGCATCCGCATCATCGGCAAGATGCCGTGGGGCGCGCATATGTGCGTTTTCTACGAAACGCCGGCTGACCTTCTCGACACGTGCGTCGCGTATTTCCGCGCCGGACTGAAGGCGCGCGAGCTCTGCGTCTGGGCTGTCTCCGAGCCTGCCACCGAAGAGGACGCCAAGCGCACCCTGCGCGAGGCGATCCCCGGATTTGATCGCTATCTCGCGAGCGGGCAGTTCGAGCTTCTACGCGGACGTGACTGGTACCTCAAGGGCGACGAGTTCGACATGCAGCGGGTGACGGGCGGATGGAACGAGAAGCTCGCCAAAGCTTTGCGCCTCGGATATTCCGGCATGCGCGTCAGCGGCAACGCCTTCTGGATCGAAAGCAATCAATGGAAAAAGTTTTGCGAATACGAGCATGAACTAGATCGTGCGGTCGCCGACCGGAACATGCTCGTCCTGTGCACCTATCCCCTGTATGCGAGCCGCGCCGTCGATTTGATGGACGTCGCGCGCGCACATCAACTTTGCGTCGCGCGCCGCAACGGCGAGTGGCAGTACCTGGAAACGCCCGACCTCAAGCGGGCGAAGCACGAAATCGAACTTCTCCGCCAGGCCCTGTCGGTCTTCTCGCGACCTTTCCCAGGTCATCGCATGCTGACGCCGCGCGAGCGCGCGGTCGCAGCGCAGATCGTCCGCGGTGCATCGACGAAGGAAATCGGTCACGCGCTCGGAATCAGTGCGCGCACAGCGGAGTTTCACCGCGCCAACGTCATGCGCAAGCTGCGCGCGCGGAATACGGCGGATCTCGTAAGGAAACTTCTGGCGAAATGACCGCAACCTTTGTGGTAGGCGCGGTGACGGTCTGTTCAGTCTAATCGCGCGTGGAGAACGTGGCCCGCAGCTGTGCGGGCGCGCTCGGAGGATACAAGTGTCACGTTTCCGCACGAAAACTCCCCCTGCGCTTCTGTGCTCGAATTGCGCCACGCCAATTTTTTGTAAAATGTTCCGGCGCGCTGTGGCAAGGGCACAAAATATCATGGACTTTCTGCGCCGACTGCGCCGGACTACCAAAATTATCGTTAATGCGGCCGCAATCGTTTGGCCTCCATGCCGTATGGCGCTCCACAGGACTTGGCCTATGTTTGGCGTTGGAAAGTTTCTCGGTGGCATTTCTGCTGATGGGTCGCGCGCCGCGCGCGCCAGCCACCAGTCCTACTCCCGTATCGCGCCGCGCGGGCTACGCCGTCGATCTTGCTTCGTTGTCGACGACGATGAGCAGACGCGGCGTGTCATTACGGCAGTGATCGACGGCCTGGGCGCGGTATCTACCGAGATGGCGTCCGGCGATGAGCTCACGACCGCGCTTGATCGGTTCATGCCCACGCTCGTCTTCATGGACATCAACCTGCGCGACTCAGACGCTGTCGAAACGTTCCGCGGGCTCGCCGCTCGTAAATATGCCGGAGCCGTCCAGCTTGTCAGCGGCCAGCATCCGCAACTCGTGGCGGCGGTGCACGCGATCGGCCTGAAAAACCATCTCACTATGCTGCCTCCGATTGAAAAACCGTTTGCCGTGTCGGCCATTCGCGATATCGCCAAGAGTCAATTCGAGGCCGACGAGCACGGCGTCCTGACCGAGGATCTGGCCGTCGACCTCGATTTGGCGCTCCAAAAGGGCTGGATCGAGCTCTGGTACCAGCCGAAGATCGACCTTCGCCGGCGACGACTTGCGGGTTTGTCGGCCTCCCCGCGCGTGCGGCATCCGGACTACGGCATCGTTCTGCCCTCGGAGTTCATGAAGCGCGCCAGTAGGCCGTCGACGCGGCGGTTGATCGAATACATGATCGTCTCGGTCCTGCGGGAATGGCAACAGTTGCGTCAGATCGGATCGGCGCCGAAGACGGCCATCCACATTTCGGTCGATGCCTTGGCGAAACTCGATATCGCGAAGATGCTGCGGGAGCTGCAGCCCACGCAGTCCGACTGGCCGGGTTTCGTCTTCGAGCTGACCGAAGACCATGCCGTCCGCGATTTCGAGATTATTCGGGAGACGGCCGCGCAGCTCATGATCTATGGCGTGTCGTTCTCGCTCGACGAATTCGGGGCCGGATACTCGTCACTGAACCTACTGAAAGAATTCATGGTCTCGGAGGTCAGCCTCAGCACGACCATTGCGGCTGATTGCGCGAAGAGCAACCAGAGTTTTTTGATGTGCCAGTCGCTGGTGAATCTCGCACACAGCGCGAACGCGCTGACGACCGGGAAGGCTGTCGAGGACCAAGAAGCCCTGGCGGCGCTTTACAAGACGGGTTGCGACATCGCGCAGGGCCCGGTTTTGTGCCGACCCATGCCAGTGCCCGAGCTGCTCACCTATCTCCGCGTGAAAGCGCAGACGCAGCGGCGCATTATGTCCGGCGGCTCCGTCGCCCCTGCGGTAAACTCACTGACTAGCTGAGGGCATTGCCATGACCGTCGGAATCGACACCTCCGCTCAATCAACGCCGCAACGGCGTGTCCTCATCTTCGATAACGATCGCCAAGTGCTCGAAACGACGCAGCGCGTCTTCGAGCACCACGGGTGCGCCGTCAGAACCGTGCTGACGCGGGAAGAGTTGTTCCATGCTATGCGTGTCGAGCATCCCGATATCGTTGTGCTCGACCTCGCCGTGCAGGAAGCTGACGCCGCCCAGGTGTTCGGCGCGATTTGCGAGAACTGTCCTACTGCCAAGGTGGTAACGTTCAGTGGGCCTGCGTCGGCCACGCTCGCGTTAAACCGCCGTCTCGGCGAAAGCATGGGACTGCGGATAACCGGCGCAATAGAGAAGCCGTTCAAGCGTCCCGGGGTTCGGTTGCCCGCGGCGTCCCGCAGCCTCGGCCCAGGGCGTCGCCGCGCGAAACCGACGGGAAATCCGCAGGAGCCGGACCTTCTGGCGCAAGCGCTGGCGCAAGGGTGGGTCGAGTTCTGGTACCAGCCGAAGGTCGATCTCGACTCCTTCGGGATCGCCGGCGCCGAATGCCTTGCGCGCGTGCGGCATCCGGAGCTCGGCATTCTACCGCCGGGAGACTTTCTCGCACGCGCGACGTTAGCCGGCCTCCACGAACTATCGTGCGCCGCACTGATCGATGCGTCCGGGAAAGCGGGGGCGTCGGCGCAGGACGGGCGGCCCATTGAGGTCGGCATCAATTTGGCAGCGAACACGTTGGAGATCGGCGATCTGTTGGAATCGTTGCTACGCGCACGAGGGGCGCCGACGGGAACACGGATCGTTCTCGAGCTGACCGAGACCGATCCCTTGCTGGCTCCTGAGCGGCTCGAGGAGTTTTCAGCGTGGGCCGTGCGGCACGGCTTCGGCATTTCCATCGACGACTTCGGCCACGGCTACGCGACATTTGAGCGGCTGCGGCGCGCGCCGTTCTGCGAGTTGAAGCTCGACCGAGCCATCGTGCAGGGCTGCGCGACCGATCACGCCTCGCGCTCGATCTGCCGCGCGGCGGTGGAGCTCGCGCATGCGTTCGGCGCGAAGGCTGTCGCGGAGGGCATCGAGACCGAAGAGGATCTGATGGCCGCGCGGGCGCTCGGCTTCGACGTGGCCCAGGGGTTTCTGTTTTCGGCGCCGGTGCCCTGGCAGACGTTCCGGATGTTGCCCGCCCAATTCACGTCAGCTGCTGGTCGCGCGGCCGGCCGTTGTGCATAAGCCATTCCCAAGAAAGTGAGGCCCTGGTCCTTGCGAACCTGGACCTCGACGGATGGGACAGCGCCGGCCGACCTGACTTTACGTTCAATCTACCCGATCAGAAATCGGTGTTATTTCTAACCGATCCGGTTTTGTACGCTGGAATACCGCTTAGCTATGAGACTATTTCTGCAATTGCCGAGTGGCAGACGCGAACCGGGTAATTCGTATTCCTGGATGGTAGCTTTCAGAATGCGCGATGGGACGGAAAGTACGGCGAGTGGAGCGCGCAGCTGGATCCCGACTTTACCATTCGGTTCGTCTGCCCCACGAAGGCACTAGCAATTCATGGGTATAGATTTGCGTATGCTCTGATTCCAGATCGAACACGGGCGCGGCTGGCACATATATTCCAGCCTCAGCGGATCGGCATCGCCCGATAACTACGCCTTTGCTCGCGCTATCCCGAAGCTGATGCTCGAGGGCAGCATATCGCGCGGGTGAAATAGACTGTGCTCATGGATGCTTTTGCGCGGACGTGCTTGCGCGTGATCATCACGCTCATTTAATTTTTCACGATTGCGCACGCGCACGCTTGACCCGCTATACAAAGTGCCTCACCATTTTTGAACAGACTGTCCACAATGCGGACACGCCATGAAGCGAATCACTCCCGCCATCGCTGACACGCAAAACAGTACTGCTTTCAAGCGCATATCTCCGCCGCCCAGCGCTCTTGTTTGCCTACCGCCCCAAGAATCGCCCCAGATTGCTCGGCGCTAACGTGGTGCTAGATAGGCTGGTATCCGCGGGGCGTCAGAGGGCAGGCTTAGTCGACGCTTCGTTTGCATCTGTGCAAGACCCAGACTTAAGCAGCGGAACGCGTCGCTCCAGACGCTGGCTTGATGAGTTGAACCTCTTTAACGAGGTGACGTCCGCTTCCGAGATCAGTGCAGACCTGCGGGTGTTAATCGCAAACAACCGCTCATGACCCGGAGCGGACCAAGGCGTCGAAAAACCTGAGGTCCGCCTGCCGGAGTAGGGCGGACCTCACATCCCAATCGCCGATAGCCCCAGATGACCGAATGCGTCTTCAATCGGCTTGTGACCTCCACGAACTTACGCGGTGAAGCCGCGACGAAATCAGCTTCGACCCCGGTGTGCCCAACCAGAAACTTATTCAATTCGATAAGTGCTAAGTCAACTAGCCGATGGCACAAGCGGAATCGCCTAGGCGTCGTTACGTTTCTTCCAGGTCCTTGGGGCAAGCTAAGCTGCGCATGATCGACATCTTCACTGCCAGCACATGTGCCCGCATAAGGATTTCGGCCTGCTGCCCCTCGCGCCCGAGAATTGCTACGTAAATCTGATGATGCGCTTGATGGCGTTCTCGCACGTCGGCGAGCTCGAACGCCATGACGTTGTGAGCTGAGGCTTGCGGTATGCGCTGACAGGCTTGCACAACCTGGTTCAGGAGGTCTGATGCTGCGGCCTCATGAATCGTTGAATGGAACGTTTCATTGAGTGCGGCATACGCTGTTCGCTGCGCTTCGCGGTTCAGTCGCCTGGACAGCACGGCGTCGCCCTGGGCCAGCGCTAGCTCAAGCGTCCGCCGAGACTCGTCCGTCAGGCCACGCTCTGCGGCCAAGCGGGCGGCAAGGCCTTCCGCAAGCGCTCGCATTTCGTAAGCGACAACGACTTCGGAGAGCGGAAACAAGCGAACAACAAACCCCTTGTTCGCTTGGTACCGCAGTAGCCCTTCGCCCGCCAGCAAATGCAAGGCGGCGCGCACCGGCGTTCGCGAGACCTGAAGTTGCTGGCTCAGATGCACCTCGTTTAAGCGGCTCCCCGGCGCAAACTTGCCATCAAGGAGCGCCTGCCGCAGGTGCTCGGCAAGCCAGGCGGACTGGGTCGACCCGGTCGGATCGACCGCAGGCCGCGGCGAAAGAGGACCTTGACCATTCGGCGCAGGCTTTACCGGCATCAGAATCCTCTGCCGTGAAGAACCGAGCCTTTAGCACAGGCGCGACGTCATCCAACAGTGTACACACTTTTTGCCTTGACTGAACAAACTGTATACACTTGACTGAGAGCCGCCTCGAAGGAGCTCTTCTCTATGACCGCAGCGGCCCGGGATGTGTCGGATGGATTTGCCATTGCGCATACGATTCACGCTCTGCCGATCGTAGGATCGAAAGCGCATTTTCCAGTGCGCCGCATTTATTGCGTCGGCCGAAACTACGTCGACCATATCCGCGAGATGAAGGAAGCCGACGAGCGGGACCCGCCATTCTTCTTTCAAAAACCCGCCGACTCGCTCGTGCAAGATGGCGGCATGATCGACTACCCGACCGCAACGGCTGATTTCCAGCACGAGATCGAGCTTGTGGTTGCGCTCGGCCGGAGTGGCCGGAAGCTCGACGTCGCGAATGCGGCTGACCTTATCTTCGGCTACGCCGTCGGACTGGATATGACGCGCCGGGATCGTCAGCGAGACTCCCGAGATCGCGGCTTGCCCTGGGAGATAGGCAAGTCGTTCGACCAGTCGGCGCCCTGCGGAGCGTTGTATGGGGTCGATCGGGTCGGATACCTAAAAGAGGGAAGCATAACGCTTGCCGTAAACGGGAAAGAGCGGCAGCGCGGGGACATCTCACAGCTCATCTGGAACGTTTCCGAGATCATCGCGAACCTTTCCCACGAATACGAACTGCATGCAGGCGATTTGATCTTTACAGGCACCCCCGCTGGGGTGGGGCCAGTCGGCCCCGGTGATCAACTTCAGGGCGCGATCGAGGGGCTTGGAGAGCTGCGCGTGACAATAGGGCCTCGGCGAGGCTGAACACCTGCTTTCAAGAATACAATATAGGAGCTTCTCGTGGACGACAGGATTTCGCAGATCGATACGAACGCAGCCGAACCGCGTCGCACGGTAATCATCGCAGGGTTCGCCATCGCGGTCCTGATCTGCTCCTATGCAATCAATGGCATGGATCGGGTTCTCTTCCCGCTTCTGCTGACCGACGTGCGGCGTGAGTATGGGTTCGGTCTCCCCGAAGCCGGCCTCCTATCAACCATTTTTACGCTAGGTATGGCGCTCGCGGGGGTGCCGACGGGCTATCTGATGTCGAGGTATTCACGCAAGACCGTGACGCTAATCGGCATCCTGATCTATTCGGCCGGAACAATTATCACCGTTGCGTCCACTAGTTTCGGAGACATGCTACTTTATCGCGCCGTGACCGGTATCGGCGAGGCAATGCAGCTCACGTCGCTGCTTGCGATCTTCTCCAGCTACTTCTCGCGTAATCGTGCGGTCGGCATTGGTACGCTGAATTATGCCTATGCGTTCGGTGCGATCATCGGTCCGACGCTCGGCACAAGCCTGCTGGTGCACTACGCGAGCTGGCGCGTCCCTATGATCGTATTTGGGGTGCTCGGCTTCGTCGTGATGGTGCTCGTCGCGCTTTCCGTGCGCCCCTGGCTCAGTGAAGTCGACGGCAGCATCATCCGCGAGCTCCGGACGGGAGGCGCACAGTCACTACGCAACCGCAATACAATCGTGCTGGCTTTTCTAAGCGTGCTGCTGGGCCTGGGCCTTTACGGCTACCTCGGGATGTATCCCACGTTTCTCCGCGAGCAGTTGCACTTCGCGCCCACGGATATTGGCAAGGTCATGAGCATGTACGGGCTAGGCGTCCTCGTATCGCTGGGGACGGGGTGGCTCGGAGACCGATTTCCGGCGCGTATCGTCTTGAGCATCAGCTTTCTGGTGGCTGCCGGCGTCTGCGCTCTCCTGTTTAATGGTCCGACAACCTTCGCCGCCCAGGCCGGATTTTCGTTCGTGCTCGGAGCAACATTCAGCGGCACAGTCTTCGTCAATCTCGCTGGTTACCACGTCAAGGTCGTTACTGACGTGCTCGCAGGACGGGCGTCAGGACTGTTTGTCACGAGCTTGTACGGGTCTGCGACTCTCGCCGGATATCTCATCGGCTGGCTCGCGCGCGCGTTCGGTTGGACGACTGCAGCAAATCTGCAACTGGTTCTTCTGTGTGTGGTTGCCGCCGCGATTTCGCTCCTCATCCAGGCTCCCCCCACGTCGAAAGCGTCCGCGGGCTAAGAGCGAAACGCAGTTTTTGGAAATGTGCCGGTGAGTAGTCAGCGTTCGCAAATCAGAGTGAATGTCTTCCCAGGTGGGTTCAACTGGG
>Ga0164242_10002115_pt1 | contig 23099 bp, 21 predicted proteins | sample OricomgcompostMG_FD_108783 | JGI IMG/M metagenome (GOLD analysis project Ga0164242, IMG submission 108783) | Miracle-Growth compost microbial communities from Emeryville, California, USA - Original compost - Miracle growth compost (MG) ... | reverse complement strand
CAGCAACAGCAACAGCGACAACGCCCTCGCAAGCTGAGATATTGTCCACGTTGTGGCCGCGACTTCAAATCCAGTAATCGATTAGTCAAGAACGCCTTCGAGTGCGCCAAGATTAACACGACAGCTCGATCCTCGCCGTTACGCCGAGAAGTTACCAAGCCGACGACCCTTTCGCTAGGATCTTCGTTAAACCTACCTATATTGACGGACCTTGCAGGACCTTTATTAATAGAGGAGCTAAGATCTAGTATGGATGGGGGCTTCTGGGGATCCTCGCGAGGAGCTTCGTCAACCTTCACTTCGCAGACCACTCAGCCAATATCGAGTTCAGCTTAACCTCCGCCGATGTTGACATATCCGCCGGCGGATTGCCGAGACCTCGACTCAAACAACAAGTTGTCTTGTCAACCTCTTTCTTCAAGCTCTAGCCAATCGTCAAGCCAAGCAAGCCAATCGCCGAACTTCGCATCCCACTCGCTGCCTCGATCGTCTAGCCCGCCAGCGCTATCTTCGCAACAGTCTAGCCGGCCAGCCTCGCCTGGATGCTCAGACGACAGGCAAATCGAGTGTGGTGGATACGACAGAGATGAAGACGCAACAATACTGTTACTACGACGATGATGACGATGACTATGGCGATAGCTACGACGAAGAGGACGATGATTACGACGACGGATATTAGAGTTGAATTGAGCTGAAGGGAGTCTGTGGACCAGACCTTCGTGCCTTGTCAAGGGGGGCACTTGTTACAGTTCAATTGTCGAGTTCAGCGATTGAACCCTGGTTACATGACAGCCCCTGCAATTGAGGGTCTCGTCTCAACTCGACGCGCCGGGTCCCTATTTATCTACGTTACAGTAGGCGCCCGGGCATTGTGTTGCGCCGAGGTTCAACCCAACAGCTTACCTGCTTACTGAATCAACTTCTATTTTATCCATCACCAATTTGCCTGTAACAGCAGATCTATCTCTTAGTGACGTGTTGGCCGTTCCTATACGATGCAAAACTTGTAAGTAGAGAACTGTAGATGATTTCCCTTACTTCTTGAAGCAGACGGGGGCCTAAGTTGCCCGAAGGTTTGTATGCAACAGCTGCTTAAGCAAGCCCAGCAACAGACGAGGTCAAAGTAAGTTTTTACCGCTAGATCCAGCATCGAAGATAATGCACAGGCAAGATTTTAGCAATGCTAGGGACAAGTCGGTATACCTTCCTTGATATGGGCGTAGAACTAGATGTAATTAGGGGTTAGTACTGTTGTAAGGAAGATAGTGTAGTTACCTTCTATAGCTTAGCCCATAGTACTTCACCAGCAGTGGAAATATGGTTCGCTAGATACAGGCAAAAAGAACACATAGAAAGAAAGAAAGTGTGAAAACCAAAAAGGCATGAAAAAAAAATAACCATGCAAGTTCCGGAAATCGAATCCGGGCCCTCTCGATGGCAACGAGAGCTATCTTTTTGTTAGCGTGGTTTGCAAATTTATAGAGGAAATAGGGGGCTCACATTGTACCACTCAACCAAACTTGCTTAACAAAGATAACTCTAAATTAAAATAGATAAAGCCATCAATCATGAGGCTCTACACCAAGTGCTGATCACACACACACAGTTTTGTTTTCACCCTTCTCCAAAGCCTAACACACCACCCACCAAACCGTAAGATGGCTCCAGCACGCCCAAGGTAGCTAAAAAGGTTTAGAATTAAGCATTCTAATAGAAGAACCCACATGGCGCTAGGCTTCAGTAAAGACCTCCTTACATATCCGTACGCACTGTTGTTTGCAATCATAGTGTGAGACGCTAGACATATCTTGATGCGTCTCTGCCATATCTCCAACAATGCTTGTATGGGAACAGCTCGATATTGCTATCACGTAGGACTAAAATATAAGAGGGTTCTGGTGAGGAGGAAAGGGAGGAAAGGGAGGAAAGAAAGGAAAGGAAGGGTTAACTTGTAAGACTTAGTGATTGTAGCGCTTATTTCCTGGGCTGGATTAACGATTACGCAGAGCCCGATTAGCAGGGCAGGGTGTGTGCTTGGTGTGCAACTAGGTGTTCGCTGGGTGCTTGGCGCCGGTGTGGGTTGTGGTATAAGCTGGTGTGTGCTGTCTAGATTAACGTAGGCTAACGAGCCTTTTCTAGCTGTAATCAGACCTGTGGATGCCTGCCAATGTACATGAACCTTTCTCTTGTTATCCTGCCTTTGCATTACCCCTGTTCCGCCACATTCCCGGGGACCGTTCTCAGAGACCCGGCACGCTCAACGGCCTGTTTGGCGGTCTCGGTCAACTCCGTACAAAACTGGTACATCTTTCCAAGTTCGTCAGGCGGGCCCCTTTCTCTAGTCAAGTCACTACAAAAATTGTTCCTCTGTCCTGATTCTTCGGCGCTCCTTTCCCCGGCTAAGATTGCAAGGAGCTGAAGAAATGGCTCCGCCGTCTGAATGTCGGAACGTGCGTGGATGGAAGCAGGGTCGCGGAGGACGTTGCGCAGGAGGACTGTCACAGTGGCGAAGAAAGGTTCAACGAGCAGCCTATGAGGTATTAGAGGGGGGTTCCTAGTCGCTGGCGAACAAAAACTGGGGGAGGGGTTTGCCACTCGGCAACCACAACCTTGAACCGCTTGGCCCGGCAGAAGAGATACGGCCACGTAAAATGGGGGGAGTGGCCGTGGCCGTGGCGGGTAGCATACCAAACACAGCCGTAATTGCCCTGGGGAGCCATCTGGACTAAACGAACTGCTTTCCGAAATTCCATGATACAGTTGTTATTCGTATTTTGAAGCGAAAGGTTTTGAACCTGCCCCTGATAGGCCGGTGAGTCTGTCCCCCAAGATGGTGACGTATGGTGGTGGATGATAGTGAGGCAGTTAACGTAGGTGAGATGGAGGCTCATCGCGTGCAAGAGCTCGGTCGCCATATTAGCTTGAGATGACCTGAACTGGCCGTCCTCGAAATCGATTGGAACGCTGCTTCTCCAGTATGACAATATAGCGTTGAACTCTTGGGCCACGGCGGCCTTTTGTGTTGAGGACTGCCGCATCGCTTGGACGGAGCACAACTTTTTATAGATTTGCCCCTGGATGACTGCAAGCCCGATGCTGGCGTGGAAGAGGTTGGTTGTGTAGAACCCACTACCGCTAAGCGGTACTTCAGGAGCAATACCTGAAGGCAGCTCGGCATCCATGTCATCGTCATCCTGAGCAGCAGGTTGTCCAGTCCGCAGACTTATGTCCTTATCGAGGCAATAGGCTATCCAGAATACTCTCCTCCTCTGTGTCACTTGTAATTCCGTCAAGTCTGAGTCCCGGGTCTTTCTGTGCAGGCCAAGGGCTTGAGCCAATCTAATTGCAGCAGCTATTAAGACAGAGCAGACATGTGAGTTGGGTGTTCCTCGGAGGATGATAACCATGCCCACCAGAGCTTGGACGGCAGGGAGGCTCTGGCGCAGCATGTTTAGCTCAGCTATGACCGCAAGTGCATTGTGGATATAGCGACAAGCTTGGGCATTTTCATACGCCACTTCCAACGTATGCATAGCGCGGAATCGGTGCGCCAAAGCGAGGACAACGTTGATACAAGCCCACCAAGCCGGATTTCTGGGGCTCGACCTCGAATAATTGGCATGAAACGTCCGTAAGAATTCGTGTTGATCAAAGAGCGGATAAAAGCAGTTGAAGTTATTGAATGCAACATCGACCAATTCCAAAGCAACCTGTTTTGAGGGGAGTTCCTGAAATGAAGAGTGAGAGGTTATATCAGGTGGCAAACTTCCCTCCCAGGACGAAGCAGCGAGTATAGGCTCATGAAGCAGTCCGCTTTGACCTAACAGACCGGTATTTCCTCGGAAATGATTCAATGGCGATAGGCTGGTCGTAGGGGTATTGCTCGCTAAGGTGATTCCTTGTTCTTCCAAACTTGGCATTGCTGTCGGCAAGCGCCCACTTTCGACTTGTTTTTGAGCATTTTCACTCGAATCTAGAGCATTGACGTCGAACGCCCAGTCGTCATGTGCCAAGAGCTCGCCTTCCCCGAGGCTTGTCTTGCCGTGTACAGTCTGCAGGAGGGTTTCCATTTTCTTTAACCTCTTCTCAAGCTCAGAGATGTGTTTGAATCTGTGACAAGGTCAGTAATCGTGAGATACAAGCGAACCTTCGCGTACATACCCAGCTGGCCTACGAGGTTTCTTCTTCGAAATAGGGGTAAAGTGACAGGGTGTCTTGTGCTTAATACACGACAAGCAACCTTGCGCTGTTGGTTCACAGCGAGTCTTCTTCTTGCGACACATATCGCAAGCCTACATGACTATGAGTGTCCAGAGTAAATCGTTGATAGGGTGTAAGTAGAGATTGGTACTCTTGTGATGAAGAGTTCAGCGTCCGGGCAACTCAACTGTTCCCTGCTTTCCGAATATTCCTCCATGCTGTGATCGGTGTAAGAAGCCTAATTATTACTCGAATGGTCTATAGCCTGGTTAGGTACGGCTACAATGGCAAAAGCGAAGCAATAAAGTAAATAACGAGTTTCTTGTTGCGCGGCGGCATGTACGAAGTAACGTTTATGGGTTGATTACAAATAGGAGGTTGTGCTGAACCAATGGGAGATGATGTTTTTGTTCTCGGGTATAATTGGGACCCAAAATTGTTCAATGGTAAAATCGAAGGACTGAACCATGTGACACGGACAATGCCTCTAGAGCTGTCCCATAAGGGCTTCGATACCTAACTACCTAGGTAGGTAGCTTGCAGAGCACCATTCTCCCTCTTCGTGGCCACGAGCCTACCTATCGCCGATTGGACAGCAAACTAGACATAACCTTGAGCCCTTAACCCAATTCCATAACTCCCTTCCTTGTATGATAACGGTCTTCTTGCTTAAAACCCAATATCCACGCCATGACATGAATTTTATATTTAGACGTCGAGTTTATTGGAAGGCAAGTCAAAAACTTGAAGGGTATTCGCAGTATCAGTAGCGTGCCTGCTGAACTAGCCGAGACAGTCCGCGGGCGACGAGTAGGACGTCGTAGATGGAAGGCGCTAGGTTGGCAGCCTCATTCATACCCGGCGTTCATGCTACTGTCGACAATGTGAGTCAAACACATGAGGGTTATATGATGTACATTTGGGCACAAGCCCGAACTTCAAGTACGTGGATGGCGAGAGCTTTGATGCTGGTGCAATGGCCCACCTGTCATGGGGAATATTGCTCTGTAAGCATTTAAGGTTGGGTACCTTATTCTTCGGAGCGGAGCATTCGGAGAACCGAAATCTTCTTAAATCCGGCCCTGACAAATAATCACGCCCTTCCCCTGTTATTTGAGATTTCTACAAACACACCAGATAAGTTATGTCGGTGTGTGTTGATTACTCATTAAATGGGTTCCTTGAAGCTGGCCAGAGGGAGAGAAACACTCAGAGGGTCAGGACACTTACCAAAACCGCCCCTTGCCTTGGTATATCGTAATTCTAATGATATTACAAACGCTTCGGGTACTGTTGTCAACCTAGATTACCAATTGTATCATGAGTCTTCACTATTAATACAAGCTCTTAAGTGCGTTTTTCTGTAATGCGGCTTTCGATTGAGAGCGGCCCCGATATCCTCCCACTCCCTCTGGAATTTTACGAAAACGACAAAATAATAACAAACACGACAAACATATCGAAACTGCCTACTTGACAAAATGTGGACGCAAGAAACTGCAATTCCCAAGGGATCTCGAGTCCTTGTCACAGGAGCGAACAGCTACATTGGTTCCAACATTGTCGATCTCCTCTTGGAATTAGGCTACAATGTGCGCGGAACTGTACGTGCAGAGAAGCTCTGGCTCAATGAGTTGTTTGAAAAGAAGTACGGGAAGGGTAGATTCGAAACTTCCATAATACCGTCCTTAGAGAAAGAAGGCGCGTTTGATGACGCATTGATCGATGTGGCTGGTGTAGTGCACGTGGTGAGTATCACTTAATAACGACTGCCTCTGTTCTCTGTAGTCTCGATTGAAACTTATCGGATCTAGGCGACGGATGCATCGTTCGGAGATGATCCGAAAATTGTTGTCTCTGGTGTCGTGGCTGCAACTCTGAACGCCCTAGAAGCTGCTTCAAGGCACCCCTCAGTGAAACGATTTGTCTTGACCTCATCGTCAACTTCTGCCCTGTTCCCGCCTCTAAATGAGAAAATAGTGGTAACCCAAGGTTCGACCTAAAATTGAAGTGTCGGTCGCAGCACTCGATCTCTGTTAACATGCAAGGCAGATACATGGAATGATGCTGCCGTCACGGCTGCTTGGAGTAAGGATACGCCTCAAGATCAAAAGGGGTTTATTGTGTATGCGGCATCCAAGACGGAGGGTGAACGCGAGGCTTGGAACTGGGTCAAGAAAACCCAGCCTGGCTTTGTCCTCAACACAGTCCTACCGAACATGAACGTACGGCTTCCCCACCGCGTTGCTCAAGCTACGGCTAACCGAGAAAACGCCTATAGTTTGGACGAATCCTTTCCCCCGAAATCCCAGGATCGACAATGGGCTGGGCGCGAAACATTCTGCTTGGCGACAGTTCTGTCATGAAGAAATTTCCACCCCGTAAGTTGGAAAGATCTCATTCCTTGCGAAACTAGTAGAAAGCTAACGGGAATATAAATGTCAGAATGGTACGTGGACGTGCAAGATACAGCTCGGATCCACGTAATTGCCTTGTTGGCCCCCGCCGTTGCTAATGAGCGCCTATTCGCATTCGCCGGGCCGCATAATTGGACGGATGTGATTGGAATTTTCCGTCGCCTTCGACCGAAGAGAGATTTGCCGGATCCGCCAACGAACGAGGGTCGAGACCTTTCTGACATCCAGCCATCACAAAGAGCAGAGGCCTTGCTCAAGGAGTACTTTGGCCGGAAAGGATGGACTAGTCTCGAGGAAAGTCTTTCTGAGGGAATTGCGGCTGTGGAATGATCGTGGGTGGGGGGGATTATTTTATATTTTGAAGGTTGTGAAGCTGTGTCTGCAACCAGCTATACTAGAATGTCCCACCTACACCGTATCCAGGCCAGGACATGCTAATGTCCAAATAGTCTCTGTTTATAGTCGATTTGCAGTTAAATTCGCTGATTGAACCTAGAATTGCCAGCCAAAACGTTTCCAAAAACCAGAGTGGCAGAGCTGCAATTGTCGTTGTGGCCTCGCCCGCGAATGGTCATCCATGGTAAATTGAGAGGCAAGACTTGATTGATTCTGTATATTGACTACCATATGCTGAAGGGGAAGCGTCCCGCAGTTATGTCCTCCTATAGGCCGTCTCGTATAGTGGCGGTACCCTAACACCTTGAGAGGTAATAATTCACAAGCATGAAGAGCCACACTGAATTGTCTAGTATTTTATGTAGGGTAAGTGGAAAGGCTATCAAGGTCTAGCCAAGAAAGGATGTGGAAAGCAAGTTACAGTAAACTGTACTCTGTACTATATTAAGGGCTGTTAACCCTCCAACTGTCTAAGCAAACCTTTCCTCAACCCATCCATCAGCGTTGCCATAACCTTCCCAGATCAGAGCTATAAGCGTACAAACTCCTCTTAATACCACACCCCAATGATTACCATCGCAAGACTTGAAAATCGAATTCTAAATCTTAGTTTTTCTTGCCCAATAATCCTTCGTCACAAAACTAAGGCTGAGTACCAAGCCAAGCCCTGCCAAGCCGACTGCAAACCATAAAGCACCGCGGTAACCGACAAGCAGTTCTGATTCCGTCTGCCCACCATTGTTAATATTAGTTTCGATATTGCCGGCAAAGCCAAGACCAAGGGATATACTGTAGTTAACGACGGTCATGACAATGCTTGCGCCCATCCCCTGGTACTGTTGAGGTACTGCGTTCGAAAAAATGATCGTCGCAGCAGGAAACGAAGTGTCCATGCCAACAGTGATAATGAGCACGCTGAAGAAGTAGTATGTCCAGTAAATCGAATGTGGGGGTCGAGTAGCGGCTAGGATGGACCCAACCAGATAGGCTACCTGTCCAACAACCATGATCCACGAAGCGGGAACCTTGCCGAGCAATTTGCCGACTGCCAGAGCCGAGAACAAACCAGAAGGAATAACAGGGATAAACCACGCTCCTATTTGAATAGGGGTACTCCCATCAATGGTAAGCGCGACTTGCCCGATATAGAACACCTTCGCTAAGCGTTAATTGGATTACGTTCCTTGGTCGAGAGAAAAACTAACCCATATACCGAAGCAAGCCCAGCCTGTTGCCGTGCACGCAAAAACGAATGCTATATCCGAATTAAACGCAGCAAGGGGTAGAATTGGCGTTCTTGCCCAGCATAGTTCAATATAGAAGAATCCCACGCAGAAAAGAACGCCGAGGATCAGGCAGACATAGACATAAGGTTGCTGCCAACCGACAACCACGGCCTGGTTCCACGCAAAGTTGAACAACACTAGGGCTGTAACACCAGTCAATCCTCCAGGAATATCCAAAGCTTCGAGCTTTTCGCGGGTTGATCGAACCTGTTTCGGCGGTACAGGTAGAGGAGGGATCGTCCAGGCGGCGAAGGCGGCGACTCCGGCAATAGCGATTGCCTGGCTCCAGTAAATCCACGGCCACCAAGCAAGTGCGAAAAGGCCACCGAACAGAAAACCAGCGATCGCACCGAAAGGGGCTGCCCCGCCGAACCAGGCAAAGGACATATTTTTGCGTGGCCCGGGTGAGTAGGACTGGCCCAAGATGGCAAGGCCATTGGGCAACGTCAGCGCAGGGCCCATACCCTGAAAGACACGAGCAAAGATGAAGAGAACGTGAGAGGAGTAGACCGAGAGGCCCGCCAATAGGGACCACAATGAGTACCAGATCATGCCGATGACGAACAATCTTTTGTTGCCAAACTCGTCCCCCAGCCGTCCACCGATAAGAATGAAGGTGCCAATGGTCAAACTGTAGCCTGCTACGAGCCAGGGAAGTTGACCTTGGTTGGTGATGGCGAAAGACTCCCCTATAACACCGACGGTGGCTAGGGTGTTACCTAGGCCAACCTGGTTCGTAAACATAGCCGTGCAGAGGGTCCCAACGAAAAGTATCTGCCGTGGTGTCGAAAGAGCATCGGCAGGATAGACATATCCACCTGACTTGGGTTGTTCGATATCTTGCACATCTAAGTAATCTCATGTAAGCAGAAGCTAATTAGCTGATTAAAGTGTCTCTGAAGGCTCCTCACCTTGTTGCTGTGATGGCGCCTGGGGTGGAACGACGGTCCCAGGCGAATCTGTCTCAGACACACTGGTCATGGCGGGTAGGGGCATGCGAATATAATCTCGACGTGATAAATAGGGAAAACGATACAGGAAATAAGAAGGCTTTGTTAGCAGAGAGCACAACCCCTTTGTACGCATTGAGTATAGACCTGGCTGTTGTTCCTGGCGCCATGACTCCAACCAACGCCAGGCTATTTGGCAACCACTTGCAGTCGCACGCTTAAAGCACGCGATATGCTTACAAAACAGTACTGCGCATCCGTAGTAAGATTTGACCCTTCCGGGGATTCGAGAGGGCCACTCCGGAATTTGAAGGCTCCACTCCGGAGCTTCGAAGGTCCGCTCCGGAGCTGACCGTGTATGCTTGGCATATTGATGACAAACCTGTTAGAGCCGGATCCACGTAAGGGTTTTGATGTATTGCAGTAAATCCTTATTTGAGGCTTGGTTTGATGGTTTTCTTGGTGTAAGAGGTCCCTAGCATGGCCAGTCGAGATAGCTTCAAATTGAGTTATGGGCGAGTTGCGCGCGGGGAACGCGGCCCCACGTGACAGTTGCACGGTGAGGTGGTGAGGGGAAATGACGAGAGGCCCCGTGCCCCACCCAAATTGCTATGTAGGGCAGAGCGAAAACTTTGGTATGCATTGACGGAACACACGAGAATCACAACGTCATGGATCAATTACTCTGAAGCCGTAAGTACGTGACATGCTACGGATAGGATCTCGCATATTTGCTTACTAGGGGCCGCCACATGTGAACGTGGAGGCTTGAACAATGTAGCAGTGTTGGTGCATCCCACTAGAATTAGGTGGCGTTCGATTGGGCAATTCACTGAAATATGTGTGTTCTAGCTCGCCACTAGGGTAGATCGTCGATCACATTCATTCTCCATCCCCTCAACCCCTGTGGTCGAGATGCCGAGGTCCATCTGAAGATTCGTATGTATATTTATTTCGAGGTCCAACCCTGAGATGGCATTCTACACGAGCAGGGTAATAAATCAACTACAACCAGACCACATTCGAGCTCATCATGGACGCCGGCCAGTTCATCCTCTCCCATCCCATATCCTGGCTCTCGTCCTGGTGGTTCAGGATCGCGACGACGTATAACCCCCACAAAGTCGAGTTCTTCGGCACTCTCCTCGTCCAGATATGCTCATTCTGGCTGGTTTCTGCCTTTTACATCTCCCTCGAATCCCTCTTCCCTTCCTTTTCGGCACGGCACAAAATCCAACCCGCCCCAAAGCAGCCCACGGGTTCTGAGATCCGGCACTGCGCTCTTCTCGTTTTCAGAAACCAGCTCATCTCGCTGGGCCTGGCAGTGCTCAACACGGCCGTGGCAGTGAAGACGGGCAAGCCGCCCAGCTTCCGCGTATCTGCGACACCGCCACCGCTTGCCGAGCTGGTCCGCGACGTCGTGCTGTGCACGCTGATGCGCGAGGTACTCTTCTACTACTCGCATCGCCTCCTTCACACACCGCGCCTCTACCGTGTCATTCACAAGGCCCACCACAAGTTCACGGCACCCGTAGCACTAGCGGCTCAGTACGCCCATCCGATCGAGCATTTGGTCGCCAACACGATGCCCGTCGTCCTACCGCCGTTGCTGCTGCGCAGCCACGTGCTGACTATGTGGACTTTCGTGGGTTCCGTACTGTTCGAGACCGCGACGGTGCATAGCGGCTACGACTTCTTCGGCGGGGCGGCTCGGAAGCACGACGCGCATCATGAACGCTTCACCATCAATTTTGGCGTCCTTGGCCTGCTCGACTGGTTCCATAAGACAGGAGGCCAGATGGCAAGGACCAAGGCGGAGTGAGGAAGGAGGAGGAGGTTATTGTGCATGCCTCTTAAAGCCCATCATTCGAACCTCGCCTAGTCACCGAATATTGAACTTGGAGCCTCCGGCTCAGGGATGTCTATCACGATGGGATGGGATATCGATCACGATATGTACGAGACATGAGCACCTCTAGCTTCCCCAGCATTGTGCATGGTATTGTCGGAATTCCACGTGGTTTGCATTCGGGATGGCTACCTACGGAGGCTCCTAGCTGGAGTACATACCCGTCTGCTGCTCGTTCAGTCGCCACATCCCGCTCACCTTCGCAACCGCAATAACACCGCCTTGTAGGCATTGATTTTTATAGACTATACATCCATATCTCTCAAGATTGTTAAACTCAATGAGAAAGAAAGTATTAAATGTCCGACGGGCAGCCCCCAAGAAAAATAGTGAAGAAAAATCAAGGTGGGGAAGAAGTAGATAAAGGACACTCGGAGAGTCGAGCGCTCTCCTAGTGTTGTGAAAATTATTACTTAATTTCGAAAATAAAAAGACCACGGACCCCTCTCCTATTCCCAAAGCAAACACTTACCATGCCGGCGTATACCTCCGGGGAAAATATCGATACGTCATGCGTAGCTCAATTGAGCTAACGGAGGATGAACGGGGTTACGCAAACCCCTCAGCCAGCCTCTGGGATTTGTCTTGTGAAACCGTGGTTGGCCTGCCGTAGTTATGTTTCTAGAGTTGGCGCCAATATAGGGATTGCGTGATGGATGCAGGCACAGCTCCGTGAGACTGGCGCCAGACAGTAGAAGCGAGGGAAACGTGTTGAATTGGCGAGGTGGTCTCTCTTCTGTACAGTGCTACGGAGGCGGGAAGAGGCTCCTATCAAAACCGGTAGATGAATTAAGCGTAGAATATATCCGTAGCGCGTCGACCAGCCGGGATGTGCCCGACGACTGGGCAGGCATACCTCATGAGAGTCGATGCACGTCAGCTTGAGGGATCTTCGGAATACGACCAAAACAGCCGCATGTTGGTAGAATCACGGGATATTGCATGGTTCTACTGTGTACCCAAGGTAGTCAATGGTTCAAGTCGTTCCTCCGTCGGCGGGGCACACCATTTACTTTTGGACAAGATTGTCTGGAAAGCGCCCTGCAAAGTGGTGGCCTTGCCTTGAAGAGGATTCGTGGGGACGCCTAAATTAAGCCAGGGAACCCTGTAACAGTGGCAGGTTCAGGGGGCAGAGTGGGGTCGCGTTCCTGACCTGGCGCTGTTGCCGCAATGCCGAGAGCCCACTAACGAATCACGTGCAACCAACACCAACCCCGGGATTTGCAGCCGCGTGTTCGCCGGACCCTCACCTTCCTTCGTCAACGGCTAACCCCCACCGTCCTCCGCCCTTGTCTCACCCACCACCCCCGAGTTGATCGCTCAGCTCCCCGCCACCGCCCCGGACCCGGTAGCCGCGCTGCTCATTGCTTTTTCTATGACGATCCGCAGTGCCGCAGACCGTTTGAGCATTGCGCTGAGCCAACTCGACGACGACGACGATCCTGACCGAGACATGTTTGCGTCCCAATGAGGATCGGCATCCGTGAACAGCTAGCTGCCGTCGTCCTACTAGCCGTTCTCATCAGCCTCGGAATTGTGTCTATCCCGACCTGGCTCTTCGTGAACAACTTTGTGGGCGATGTCAAGATCCAGGCCCTGGCCCTCACGGCCTCGCTTAAGGCCGCCCAGATCGCGTCCGTCCTGGACCAGCTGCGCGTCATCAGCAACAGCATCACCACCCGTGGACTTATCCAGGACTCCCTGCGCCAGTATTACACTGGTAATGTGAACAGGACTGATTGGGCCGCCGCTGTGAGTACCCGCACCTGCACCCCCCACCTGTGGCTCATTTTCCGTTTCACCTCAATGATGTACGTCTTACTACTCGTGCCGTCTACTCACACTTTCACAGGCGACGACTCTTCAGAATGCGCTGCAGTCCAGCTCCTTCGTTGATCTCCTTCAAGCGAGGGTCTACACGCGCAACACCACGGTTGATCCCTACGGTGACCCCGTCATCGTCCTCAATGTTAGCACGGCTGTGCACGAGGCGATCAAGCTCCCCTTCACTTACCCCAATGGCTCGTTTGTCCTTCTCGGAGACCCAGGACTGGGATACCCTCCCATGCTCTATCCTAACCTTACCCATGGCCCTGACTACAACTCCGTGGAAGCATTCCCCACAGTGTCGGTAACGACACAGAGAATGCTGCTTCTCGGTCCACTGATTGTCAATGAAACCTATGCCATTGTGTCCATAACCCAGCCCATGTTTAATAGTATCAATCGAGACGAGATAATCGGCTACATCACTATTCTTGCTGCCGCGAAGGAGCTCTTCAAGATCGAGTCATCGCCCGAGGGCTTAGAGAATACCGGCCTCGCCCTACTGATAGGACCGGACACCGCATGGAATCGCTTCAATAGCTCTTACCGGACTGCAAACAGAACTACAGCCGGTGACACTGAAACGCTCGCCACCGCGCCCGTTAAGTTTGTCATTCCGGTGGTGCCGCGGCAAGGCCAACCCGAGCGACACACTACGCCGGAGCCAGGGACCGCTTTCATCTTTCCACTCGCTCGGTTCCCAGCGGCTCTCAACGCCTACGCAGACCAAGTTAGGGCTGTTAACAATGCCACCGGCTTCCTTGAAACCGTGAACGAAAATAACGTCAATGTCGCTGTGGGTGCGGCCAGACCACCTACCAATCTCGTCGATTGGGTTGTGATTGTGGAACAGACTCGGGGGGAGGCGCTGGCCCCGGTACGGCTGCTCAGGAATATCCTGCTGATCTGTGTTTTCTCCACGGTCGGCTTGGCCCTCTTTATCGTCTTGCCATTTGCGCACTTGAGCGTATTGCCGATTACGAGGTTGAAAGTGGCCACACAACAATTTGCGACGCCATCTGACCATGGTCCCGCATCCCAAGGCGAGGAAGGTGCATCAGGGGGTAGCTTAAACCTACCAAGGCGACGGAAGGGTGTCGGTCACTGGACAACGAAGATCCTGCGCCGATACAAGAAACGGACCGCCAGCAGCTGCGACGGAGATACTGGGGAAATGGTTAAGATTCCAGGGAAGATCCAAGTGAGGAATCACCTTATCGTCGACGAACTAACGGACCTTACCGGAACTTTTAACGAGATGTCGGATGAGCTCATGCGGCAGTACACGCAGCTTGAGGACAAAGTGGCAGCGCGGACGAGGGAACTGGAGCTGAGCAAGAAGGCTGCCGAGACCGCAAACCAGGCCAAGACTGTGTTCATTGCCAACGTGTCGCACGAACTGAAGACACCGCTGAATGGTATCCTAGGCATGTGCTCTGTGTGTATGGGGGAAAGCGACCTCGGGCGAATAAAGCGGTCTCTGAAGACCGTCTACGAATCGGGTAAGCCCACCTTGTCCCTTCTTCTGCGTCCCCCTTCTTAATCGCTAATGGGCCGCACCAAGGAACTCTGCTGCTACGTTTGCTTGAGGACCTTCTAGACTTTGCCCGACACGAAGCCGGGCAGCCAACACGTCTCGAAGAGAAGCTATTCTCCCTCGGCGACCTCGGAAAGCAAGTTGCTGCTTTCTTCGACAATGATTCACAAGAACGCGGTATCGATTTCTCCATCAAATTCATCGACCTGGAACTCTCCAGCCTCGAGCCTCGAGTAGATAGATCCGCATCGCCGCGGACCTTCCTTGCCAGTAGGCGTTACGATATCGCGCACACCCAGAACATGCACCTCTGGGGCGACCAACACCGCATCCTACAGATCGTCATTAACCTCATAAGCAACGGCTTGAAGTTCACCCCTGCCGGTGGGCGAGTCGATTTACGCATTGCATGCATCGGCGAGGTTATATCAGAACCGGATCGTAGATCTCGAGGACACATAGGGCAAGCCAATGGTGATAACGGACCCAAATCCGAATCAGCCTCTATCGTGGAGATTACGGATCACTCGAGGCCCGACACCCCGCTCTCAAACAAGATAAGGCCTAGCTCGCCTCTTGTGAACGGTGTGAAACCAGGTTTAAAGCTAGATGCAAAGAGACGCTCATTACAGGCTACCTCGCCAGCACGCCGTATTTCTCTACCGCCCCTGTCCTCTAGGCCTTACCTCTTCGAGTTCGAGGTTGAGGATACCGGCCACGGAATCCCCGAGGAGATCCAGCAACGCGTGTTCGAGCCCTTTATCCAGGGCGAGATCGGCCTCGCCCGCAAGTTTGGCGGCGCAGGCTTAGGATTGGCGATTTGCCGCCAGCTTGCCACGCTGATGGGAGGATCCATCAGCCTGAAGAGTACGGTTGGTGTCGGGTCGATATTCACCATGCGTGTCCCTCTAAGGTAAGCTGTCTCGAACCCCCAAGACTCTGGGAATATTTTTTCTTCAGCTACGAGAAAGCTAACATTGCCAAGGGTGTCACTTGCCGCGCCTTCCAACGAAGTTTCGCGGAGGGCTAGCCTGGAGTCGATCCGGCGATTAAAGTCAGAAAGTGGTGGCCCAGCATTGACTACGCCGGAGGTCAGGTCCGGACGCTCCCTCGACCTTCCAAGAGGACCCAGCCTGCTGAATCCTGCCGCGCACCAAGGAAGACTCAGTCCGACAAATGTCGGGGCAACTAATATCCCCGACACCACGAATGGGAAGGTGGGGCTGAGGGTCTTGGTCGCAGACGACAATTCCACCAACCTCGAGGTCCTGACCCGCATGCTACTACTTGAAAACGTCCACGATGTCGAGGTTGTTATGGTAAGCTACCTCCTTGTACCCGGCATTCGGGTTTCTACCCCTCCTAGTTACTTAACCGTTTACAGGACGGCAAAGATGCGTACGAGAAGGTCAGGGAAGCCATGGAACTTGGTGACCATTTTCATATTATCTTCATGGACATCCAGGTAGGCATTTTGTCCCATGCCCCAGCTACTCTCGCTGGACGCTAACCCTTAGGGCAGATGCCAGAAGTTGACGGGCTCGAGAGCACTCGTCTCATCCGAAACTTGGGGTACACTGCGCCCATTGTAGCATTGTCGGCCTTTACGGAAGAAGGGATTGTGAAGCAGTGCTCTGAGGCCGGGGTCGATAAATTTATGAGGTAAGTAGATCCCTTTTCGTCGGTTTGATATTTCCGTCTTCACCACGTAGCCCACTAACGACGCTCGATAGCAAACCGATTAACCGAAACGGCATCAAAGACGTCTTAAAGACCTTCTGCGGGACGTCCGGTCCCGACGACCCACCATCAGAAGACCCCCGAAAATTAAAACTCAACTAAATAAAAAAACACAACTGACATATGACTTTGATACCTCGCGAGTTTGCATAGCCCGGCCGTAGCATAGGAGTTTCTAGGGATGGTCAACGGCGTATAAGGCAGGACGTTTTAAAAAATATTGGGGTTTGTATCATATGGACGGCTGACTTGCGTCTTCGCCCCTGGAGTTTTGGGATACCATATTCGAATAGACGTGAGGATTAATAACAGTGGCGTTGCTCGCCATGTTTTATTTGTATGTATCTACTTCCAGGTTACTGTGCCTCGATGTATTTCTATGCTTGCAGCAGATTACTTCTCGGAATGACTAGTGAGACCCTCATACACCCAATGTGACCATTGCGTATCCGTATCTACCACCCTCAACTTTCGTGAATACAGCATATGAATGTTAGCTACCTAGGTAGGTAAGGTATGTACACATCCAAATCACCCCCAGATATCGAATCTGGTAAGTTGCGTGCCTGAGACCCAGTTATGTCACGGCCCGTTCAGGCCACGCCTGCATCAAGTACGCTGTAGAGGCTCCTTGTCGCCTCTCTGCGTACCATCCCACCAGGCCCTAAGCCCAGCAACATCGCACCACCCTAGCTCCGTGGGTTCCTCAAACCACCACCGTCTTCCATGCTTAGGGCGGTCGCTGCAGTACTTCTTCAGGCTGCCACCGTCAGACGTGTGGTTCTTGACGCCGAGGATGAGGACGACACTGCCGACCTTCGGGTTGAAGTCATCGGGGTCGAGAAAGACGGTCAGCAAGACTTGCTTGCTGGTCGTCGGATCGGCCAGCCTCGCCGTCCGCTGGTGGTACGGAGGGAAGTGGGAAGGCTCCACTTCTGACAGAGATGCGACAACGGCGAGGATGTTAACCATCCAGTTTTGCTTGTATGGGAGGGTGGGAATCGACTGTAAAGCAGTGAGCTTCAGGGGTTTCGTCGGGTCATCTGAAGCCCATGGTAGACCCTTGTCTTGAGTACGCCTATTCACGTTGGCTTGTCGCTTTGGGGGGTCGTGCCGGTGGCACGCTGGACCTGGCACATGTTTGTCGGAAATATCCTTCACATCTGGTACCTTGAACTCCGCCTCCGATATCTCCTCGAGATCCACCTCGCTGGCTTCCGCTGGCGCCTTAGAATGTGATAACGCCGGCCCCCGGTCAGTCTGCGATGGACCCCTGTTCCTATCCGGCTCGTCCCCGGAGAAACCCCCCTTTACCTCCGCCACAATGCTCTGGTTGGTGCGCCTGATAACTTCGGCTCCAAAGGCCGCTTTTCGCGGTCGCTTCCCTAGCATCCGGAGATATGCATTGTTCCAGCCCACGGTAACTAGGTCCTCCACAATCAGATAAACCATCTTCTCCTCTGCTCTCTTCCTCTTCCTCGAGACCGTTAGGCTCCCTGCGCCGTCATCCTCAGCATCCTCCATGCCGCCAACCAGGTCCACCCAACGCGCCGTAAACTTGTCAACTCTGACGTAACACCCGGCGTAAACTTGTCCGTCGTCTACAAACCCGTGCATCTCGCTGTTCAGCAGGGCCTGGACGCACAGATCACCATCCCCAAGGATGAGCCGAACGGCGCGGTAGCCACTGCCAACCGAAAGGCAGGAATCAATATTCTCGACGAGGAATATAGACCCCGGAATACAAAAACGCGTGCGGAGAATATCGGCAACCAGCGGCTTGGGCGCGAAAGGTTGCTCGGGGTCGAGGGAAACTATCACGGCCTCATTTGGTGGGGAGGGAGGTGTTTGCGCCGGCGCAGACATCGAACTGGAGTGTGAGAGGGCATTGCTATGAACCGTTGACCGTATTCTATCCGTATGTTAGCCAAAATATGTTTAATTTCTAGCGAGCGGAACCCCAAGATGTGGAGGGCGGGAAAGGAATGCCATAATAGACCCTAACCCTGGGAGCATGTAGCAGCTAGAACTTCACCGCCTATATTTCTGCCTCCTGCGAATGTTGACCACAAAACATTAAACGCAACCAAACTCTCACTCCCAGATGATTCGTAGGTTCCCAGTTACGACCAGTATCACTCGCATATCCGTTGCTAGGCTCTCCACCTCGGCGTCCGTTTTCAAGATGGCGCGCAGTATGTTCCCAAATCTACCCTTCGCGAGAAACTCAGCTCTAAATAAGCACCTCTCTTAGCCTCCCCACCCACCGACCGCCGGCCCCTCGTCATCTCCGGCCCCAGCGGCGTCGGCAAGGGTACACTCTGCAACCGCCTCTTCGAGATCCCCGACACGTTCGCATTCTCCGTGTCCCACACGACGCGGGCGCCGCGGGCCGGCGAGGTGCACGGCACCCACTACCACTTCGTCACGCGCGACGAGTTCGAGGCACTGGCGGCGGCCAACGGCTTCGTCGAGCACGCCGAGTTTGGGGGCAACCGCTATGGCTCCAGCCGGGCCACCTTGGCGAAGCAGGCCGAGAGCGGGCGCGTCCCCGTACTAGATATCGAGATGGAGGGGGTCAAGCAGATCAGGCAGTCGGGCCTACCGGCGAGATTCGTGTTCATCGCGCCGCCATCGACCGCCGAGCTCGAGAGGCGGCTACGCGGGCGCGGGACCGAGTCCGAGGCGAGCATCTTGAAGAGGTTAAAGCAGGCCGAGTTGGAGATGGAGTATGCCAAGACCCCCGGCGTGCACGATAAGATTATTGTGAACGAGGATTTGGATGCGGCTTACAGGGAGCTGGAAGACTTTGTTTACGCACCTGCAGTGGCAGAGTCATCTTAACCCTTCTAAAATTAAGAAACGCTACCACCCGACAACAGGGGTTCCGAACGAGAGCTTGCAGCGAGGTACACTACGGACATGGCAATACTTGGGAAAGGCGGAGCGACTCCTATGCATCGGCCAATCAGCCAGACAGTGATAGATAATAGACATTCGCGTCGAAGGGCACATGTTTTGCGGTGACACGGTTGAAATAGACTCGGGATCATATAGCCCATGGGCCGCCTTGGATTTTGCGAGACACTGCCGTAACATGTCATTTGTATTCCGCCAGGTATCAAAACTAGAAAAAAAATAGCTCTCTATTAGAGTATCAAGGGCTGGTTTGAATTAAGGAAAAAAAGGGACAAGATACCGAAAAGTCTCGGGAGGGGGGGAATACTAAAAGGAAATAAGGCTAAGGTCCAGTCCGCGGAATACTGATTTTGCCAAACATGACACGAAACACCGTACGTAGGCCAAAGGGGATTATTGACCTGCAATCGCATATCACAACTCCATCCTTCCCCTTCCCCTAACCATCTCTTCCCGGTCGATCCATTTTTGGTATAAACGAGGTTCCTCAAATTTGCTTCCACTGGGATATCAGGCTCTTGCCATACTCATAACCCTTGGAGGAGCGTGGGTGAATGGTGAAGGGATTGTTCGCACAGCCTCCAAGAGGGTAGTTTGTACATTTGACTTAGTAGCCGTTCATCGTCATGCGTTGCGAGCTCCGGCTCAGCTCCCGGTCGGCAGCCGGGCTGATTGGCCTGCTGCCATGGCCCTGCGCGCTGTTCTCCTTCAGGGCCAGAAGCTGCTTCGCGCGGAAGGTCTCGTAGTGGATCTGAGACGTGGTCTCGATGAGATCCTGGAGGTGGGTTCGGAGGAGGAAGTTTCGCAGGTAGACGAATTCGCAGTGGTTATCATCCTCTACGTTGATGACGCCCCACCGGTTTTGGCGGCCGCGGACCTGCTTTCCGTTCACGATGATAGACTTCTCGGAGCCGACAACGGCGAAGGGGATGAGGCTCTGTGATGACAGTTAGCATGGCACGATACACACGACGGCGGTAGAGCGCCTGTTTTTACCTTAATCTGGCTGTTGACAACACGCTCCTCCTCGTCAAACTCGTCGTTGTCGTAAGGGTACATCTTCAGGTTGTGGAACGCGAATTCCTCCTTGATGCGCTCCTTGAAAGCCTGTCGCTCCTCGAGAGTGAGGGAGTCGGCCTTGGCGATGACCGGAACAACATTGACAACGTCCGAGAGCTTCTTCAGCACGACAATATCGATGGGCTTGAGGGAGTGGCCCGAGGGCTGGATGAAGAACAAGCAGCAGTGGATCCTGGTGTCCTGGATGTAGCGCTCCCGCTGAGCGGTGAGTTCCTTGCGCAGGTAGGCCGAGTGCTGGTCCTTGATGTACTTCACGATAGGATCCCAGCAGCGGTCGTTGTTGATGAGATCGCCGTAGCCGGGGGTGTCGACGATGTTCAACCGCAGGCGGACACCGTTCTCCTCGATGATGTGCGAAACGGGGTGGATCTCGGTGGTGGACCGGATGACCTCCTCGGGCTGGAGTCTTCCCTTGGACTCGATGAGGTGCGAGGCGAAGATGGTGTTGATCAGGGTCGATTTGCCCAAACCGGTCTGGCCTAAACGGGTGAAGCACAAGCTGCGTCAGTTCGCTTCCTTGGAGCTCAACGGGGTTAGGGGCAGGGGCGGGGAGTATGTGCGAGAGATTGATGTTGCTAATGAGGAGGCAGGCTTACCAACACAGATGATGTTGAACTGGAATCCACGCTTCAAGAGCTTGCGCTCGATCTGGGAGGTGATGCTGTCGAAACCAACATGGCTCTGGGGGTACATGGTCGCTGCAGGCATGGCCGCCATTTTTGCGTTGGGGGAGGATAAATGAAGCTGACGGAGAGTCCTTCTCTATTCCAAAAAGCAATTGGCAATTCTCTTCGAGAGAGGTGAGGATGGATTGAGGTTTAGAAGCGTGCTTGGGGGGGCTGGAAGACGGTCTGATGGTAAATTGGTTGAAGTTGGAAGCTGGCAATTTCTTCGCACTTTCCCGCCTTCTCGTTCACGACCCTGCCAAACAATAATTTCCGTTCCAGGGGTCGTTGTGCTGGGCTGGGGAAAGGGGGAAGGGACATGCCGCGCCTGATTGGCAAGTGGAGAGTCCGTGCCTCCAGCGTGGCTGGATTGGTGTTAGCGTGGAAACCTTGCCGGCAGCTGTCCGTTCTTCGTGGGGCCCGTGCGAGCCTCGCAAGATTTTTGGATTTTTGGAGTTCTGGACCCAGACGATATCACGACGTTTGACAACGGCAACCCGGGAGTGCACTGGTTTCAATTGCAAGACTGCGACGTTGACTACGCGCCTACTCTGTTGGCGCACGCCCCAGGCGAACCCCCGAGCACCCGACGCACACCACTCACCCCGGGCTTACAGCTTCGATTCAAGCTCTCCGAGGCCTCAAACACGCCCACATTCGAGATGGCATTCGCAGCTCCATCTCTCCGAATTGCCCCGGCGGGCTCGGCGTTCCTCTCGAGGCTCATACCGGCAACCGTATCGTCAACCCCAAGGACGAGTCTGGTGTTATCGCGACAGCTCTCCCTTCCTCTACTCCCTTCATTAGTCCTCTCGATCCCCGCTATCCAACTCAGCCTACCCTCAATACCTTCATTACTAGAAGGGATTTGGGAGTCGATCCTCCGAGCAGTTCCGAAGAAGAAGACGTCACACATGAAGAAGAGGCATAGGCAAATGGCGGGGAAGGCCCTAAAGGATGTTACAGCGCTGTGCAAATGCCCAGCATGTGGCCAGTCGAAGCGGATGCACTACCTGTGTCCCAATTGCGCATCAAGTAGGTCTCCCTTTCTGCGCGATCCACACGGAACATCCTAACAGATAGCTCCAGAGCTACAGAAATTGGAAAAATAAGGACTTCCGCAGCGACGGCCGGGACGGGGCGGGTGCCGACACAACTAGGTACACAGCTACGGCACTTGTTCGCCGTGATAGGCCGCCTCTAGTGTAGGGCTTCTCTGCGACGATACCTCTCTAGGGCAACTTACCTCAAAGGTATAGCTGTCGGTTGCTCTAGCTCCGTCAACAAATCTGAGCATTGGTGTGGGGGTGCATGTTAAGAGTTGAATGCGTATGCGGCTAAGGCAGGGGATGGACGTCAAGTGAAGCGTCGGTCTTAGATCATCAAACTGTACATCAAATTTGTATATATACTAGAATCGAAGTCGTTCAGGTAGCCATCTGGAACGGACTATGTACTGGGCACAAAACGGAGACTCTATATCTTTGTTGTCTCGTCTCCTACATCCCACATGTTAAATCCCTCCCGTAATCGTGCCACGACGTAGGCGGTAGCTACCTCGTTGACAAACGTCCAAAAGAAAGCTACCCTAATGGAGTAGAAGCTAATATGCCATGCGAAAGTTATGAATCAATATGCGTGAATCCTCAGCCCAGGGCAGAAAGTACAGGGGCGGCCTAGTTGGGGTTTACATGAGGTCTACCAGACGACGTCACATTCTGACCCCACATCACGATATCTTCCCCAAGAGAGAAAGTGCAATCCCTCGAAAACGCGTGCAGCGTCGCGATATATCAATCGATTGCAATGGTACGCCCCCTTCAGACATTTGCTACTTAGTCCAGAGCAGGGCCCCTAACCATTCGCAGTCCAAGCAGTACTTAACCACCCACACGGTGGACAATGGTAAGCTCTCTCGTCGTCACTGCCCCGCCATCCCGACCCCTCCACGGGAACCACCTCGAGCCTCATCTCCCCAGAATTGCTTGCACCACGAAGCTAACAGCTGGTTTAAAAATTCCACAGCTCACATAACCGACATATTCTCGCTAGCCCCGACGCCGACGGCGATCTTCTCGGCCAGCGGCTCCTCGACTCTCCCCATCCCCCCGACCACCTCTCCAACCTTCCCTCTCGTACAGTCCGTCAGCGGCGCCCAACGCCTAGGGAT
>Ga0164242_10002114_pt1 | contig 23102 bp, 22 predicted proteins | sample OricomgcompostMG_FD_108783 | JGI IMG/M metagenome (GOLD analysis project Ga0164242, IMG submission 108783) | Miracle-Growth compost microbial communities from Emeryville, California, USA - Original compost - Miracle growth compost (MG) ... | reverse complement strand
GAGAGCGCGAGATGCACGCCGATGACCTCGTGCCCCGCCTCCACGGCCCGTGCCGCCGCGACGGCGGAATCGACACCACCGCTCATGGCCGCAAGAATCCGCATGGGTTCCAGTCTACGAGCGCGCCGCTGCACGGGCGCCGGACGCCCGCGCGCGCTCCACCGCCGTCGGAAGAGCCGCCAGCACGGCGTCGATATCGGCCTCGGTCGTCGTGCGTCCGAGCGTGAATCGCAGCACCTGCCGCGCCTCGGCATCGGTGCGCCCCATCGCCCGCACCACGTGCGATGGCTCGGGGATGCCGGCCTGACACGCCGAACCGGTCGACGCGCACACATCGGCGCGATCGAGCAGGAACAGCAGCGTCTCGCCGAGCGCGCCCGGGAACAGCACATGGGCGTTGCCGGGCAGGCGGTCCGTCGCGTCACCGAGCAGTTCGGCATCAGGCATCGAAGAGTGGATGCCGCGCACCAGCCGGTCGCGCAGCGCACTCAGCCGTGCAGCCTCGACCTGCTGCTCGGCGAGTGCGAGCTCGGCGGCGACCGCGAACGCCGCCGCCCCCGCCACGTCTTGCGTGCCGCTGCGCAGAGCGCGCTGCTGACCGCCGCCCTGCAGCAGCGCGGTCGGGTTCGCGTGACGCGACACGACGAGCGCGCCGACGCCGACCGGTCCCCCGATCTTGTGCGCCGAAACGCTCAGCGCACACAGGCCCGTCTGGCCCTTCGTCTCGCCGCGCCACTCGCGAAACGACACGGGGATGTGCCCGAAGGCCGACACCGCATCCAGGTGGAGTGGCACGTCGGCATCCCCTGCGGCGGCGGCAAGCCCCGCCGCATCATTGATCGTGCCCACTTCGTTGTTCGCCACGAGGGCGGTCGCGACCGCGGCGCCGGGCAGCGCCGCGGCGAAGCCTTCGATGGGTATGCGGGCCGCGGCATCCACCCCGACCGGTCGAACCTGCGCCCCCTCGTGCTCGTGCAGCCACTGCACGGTGTCGAGGGTCGCATGATGTTCGCCGTCGGGCAGCACTATGGCGTCGGTGTCGTCGGCACGTGCCCACCACAGGCCCTTCAGCGCCGTGTTGACCGACTCGGTGCCGCCCGAGGTCAGCACCACCTCGATGGGGTCGCAGCCGAGGGTCGCGGCCAGGCGCTCGCGCGACTCCTCGAGCAGCCGACGGGCGTCTTGACCCGCGCGATGGATCGACGAGGCGTTGCCGACGCGGGCCGCGGCATCCAACCACGCCTCGCGTGCCTCGTCTCGCAGCGGCGTGGTCGCCGCGTGATCCAGGTAGACCGTCACCGATCCACTCTCGCACGTCTCAGAGCATCAGAGGGCGGGATGCCGCGCCACGGCCCGCACGCGCAGCGCACCGATCAGGCCCAGCACGAGGAAGACCCCGGCCACGAGCAGCGCGACGCGCGTCGCATCGGTGAAGCCCGCCGACAGGGCGTCGACGATCGCGCCGCCGTGCTGCGCGCGCAGCACGCTGATGGTCGCCCCGGCGCTCGAACGCGTCGTCTCGACCGCCTGGTCGACGCGCGCGCCCGAGAGGCCTGCGTCTCCGGTCGCCGCGGGCAGTGTCACCGCCAGAGCGATCGACAGGGCCGCTCCGGCCAGCGCCGTACCGAGGGCGCTGCCGACCTGGCGGACCGTGCTCTGCGTCGCCGAGCCCTGGCCCGACTGGGCGACCGGCACGTCGCGCAGCACGGTTCCGGTCAGCTGCGCCGAGGCGAGTCCGAGTCCGAGCCCGTAGACGACGAGCGGGATCGCGAGCACCCAGCCGGCGCTGTCGGGACGGAGGATGAGCGCGAGCGCGCCGATGCCGAGCACCTCGAGCGCGAGCCCGGCGATCACGACCCCGGGCGCGCCCAGCCACTGCGCGAGGTTGCGTGCGAGGGCCCCCGAGACGAAAGCGCCGACCGCCATGCCGGCGAGGATGAGACCTGCCCCCATGGCGTCGAAGCCCAAGGCGTTGACCAGGCACAGCGGCAGCACGAACACGATGGCGAACTCGCCGACCGCGATGGTGCCGGCGGTGAGATTGCCCCAGCTGAAGGTCGGCAACCGGAACAGCGTGAGGTCCAGCAGCACGGGGCGCCCGCGGCGGGCGCGCTGTCGCTCCCAGACGAGGAAGCCCACGATGCCGAGCACAGCCACGACCGCCAATGGCACGACCAGTGACACCGGAGCCGTGGCCGGCCACGTGAGTCCGAAGATCGCGAAGTCCTCCTTGGGCGTCCACCAGCCGAGGTCAGGCCCCTCGATGACGACGAACACGAGCGCCGCGAAGCCGATCGCACTGAACACGGCGCCGAGCACATCACCGCCGCGCCCCTCGACGAGCCGATCCTTCGTCTCGCGCACCGTGAAGATTGCCGCGGCGAACACGAGAGCGCCCAGCGGCAGGTTCACCAGGAAGATCCAGGGCCACGACGCGTATTGCGTCAACGCGCCGCCGGCGAGCGGGCCGACCGCGGCGGCGCCCGAGATCACGGCGCCCCACACGCCGAAAGCCGCGGCGCGATACTTTCCGCGGAACGTCGCGTTCACCGTCGACAGCGTCGAGGGCATGATCATCGCCGCGCCGATGGCCTGCCCAGCCCGTGCCGCGATGAGCGACCCGGCGCCGCCCGCCGTCGCCGCCCACAGGCTGCCGAGCACGAAGACGACGATGCCGACCAGGAACAGTCGCTTGCGCCCCCATCGGTCGGCCAGACGCCCTGCCGAGAGCAGGAGCGCCGCGAGGACCGCGGCGTAGAGGCTGCCGACCCACTGCGCGTCACTGAGTGTCAGATGCAGGTCTTCGACGATGTCGGGCAGCGCGACACCCACGATCGTGCCGTCGAGCACGATCATGCCCAGGCCCGCGGCGAGGGCCCCGAGGCCCAGCCAGTCGCGCCGGGTGGGCGCCGTGGTGATGGTTTCGCTGATGGCGGTCATAGCCGCCTCCTCATTCCTTCAGTACTCCTGATACTTGCTTCAGTATAGCTGAAGGATAGGGCTGCGGCATCCACGCCCCGCCCTGAGGAGATCAGCCCAGGCTCACGCCGAACAGCAGCCCGAGCAGGTAGGTGACGGCGGCGGCGCCGTAGCCGATGAGCAGCTGGCGCAGCGCACGGCGCAGCGGCGCGGCACCCGAGAGCAGGCCGACGATCGCGCCGGTGCCGAGCAGCGCGAGGCCGACGAGCACGAGCGCGAGCACCACGGCGGGCACCCCTGCCATCCCGAAGATCCACGGCAGCACGGGGATGATCGCCCCCGACGCGAAGCACAGGAAGCTGAACAGTGCGGCCCGCCAGGCACTGCCGACGACGTCGCGATCATCGGGCACGCCGACCGGGCCGGTGTGAGCGGCTACAGCGTCGGGGCGGCGGGCCCGCGCGAGTGTCCGCTCCGCGCGCGCCAGGGCGTCGTCGGCAGACATCCCGCGCGTTCGGAAGACGAGGGCGAGCTCGTTCGCATCGAGGTCGAGATCGGGCAGGATGCCGTCGGCGAACTCCCCCGGCTGCGTCGCCTCGAGCATCTCGCGCTGCGAGCGGACCGACACGTACTCTCCCGCGCCCATCGACAGGGCACCGGCGAGCAGACCTGCGATGCCGCTGAACAGCACGAACTGCGACGAGGCGCCAGTGGCTCCGATGCCCATGACCAGGGCGAGGTTCGAGACCAGACCGTCGTTGGCGCCGAAAACCGCGGCGCGGAAGCCCCCCGACAGCTGCCGACGGCCCCGGGCGGCGAGGCCGCGCACGACCTCCTGATGCACCTTCTCGTCAGCGGCCATCGCCGCGGTCGCGTGCGGGTCGTCATCATACGGCGAGCGCCCCTCGGCGTTCTGCGCGAGGGCGAGCACGAAGATCGAGCCGAAGTGCCGAGCCATCCAGCCGAGCATCCGGGTGCGCTTCGAGGCACGCGGCAACGACGCCGGCTCGCCCCCGAGCAGTGCCAGCCAGTGCGCCTCGTGACGGCCCTCGGCGTCGGCGAGCTGCAGCAGGATCTCGCGCTCTTGACCGGTCTTGCGACCAGCGAGCTCGCGATAGACACGAGCCTCGGCACGCTCGTTCACGAGGTATTGCGCCCAGCGGCGACGGTCACGGGGAGTCGGTTCGGTCACGTTGTCCGAGGGTATCGGGCGAGGGATGCCGCGCCCGTCCGAACCGCGTGATTGCCAGCATTTCGGGGGTCCGAACGGCGCTAGGAGTGCACGCGGCGACGCAGCACCTCGATGCGCTTCTGAAGTTGCGCCACGGTCGCCTGACCCACGGCAGGCCCCCCGCACGTGCGCCGCAGCTCGGCATGGACCATGGCGTGCGCCTCCCCCGACTGGCGCGCATACAGCCCGACGAGGCTGTTCAGCAGCTGCCTCTGCTCCTTGAGCGTGCGATGCAGCGCCTGGGGCGGGTCGGGCTCGTGGCCGGCTGTCGACTCTTGCGCCTCGCGCGCGACCCGGTGCCGGCTCTGCCGCGCCTGTCGCTGCATGAGCAGCTCGTGCACGTGCTCGGGCTCGAGCAGGCCCGGCAGCCCCAGGAACTCCTCCTCTTCGGGCGTGCCAGGGGTCGCGAGCTGCCCGAACTCCTTGCCGTCGAAGAGCACCCGATCGAAGTTGGCGTGCGACCCGAGCGCCTGATAGCTGAACTCCTCCATCAGCGAGTCCGACGCCTTCTCGTCGCGCTGCGCGGCATCCATCGCGTCTTCTTCGGCCGACCACTCGTCGTCACCGTCGCTCTCGCGGTCGAGCGCGTGGTCGCGCTGCCGCTCGAGCTCGTTCGCGAGCGCGAGCAGCTGCGGCACGTTCGGCAGGAAAACACTCGCGGTCTCGCCGCGGCGCCGGGCGCGCACGAAGCGGCCGATCGCCTGCGCGAAGAACAACGGCGTCGAGGCGCTCGTCGCGTACACGCCCACCGAGAGGCGTGGCACGTCGACACCCTCCGACACCATGCGCACCGCGACCATCCAGCGGCTCGTGCCCTGCGCGAACGTCTCGATGCGACCCGACGCCTCGGCCTCGTCGGAGAGCACGACGGTGGCCGGCTCCCCCGTGATCTGCTGGAGGATGTCGGCATAGGCGCGCGCGGCGGTCTGATCCGTCGCGATCACGAGCCCCCCGGCATCCGGCACCTGCTCACGCACCTCGGTCAGGCGCCGGTCTGCACTGCGCAGCACGGCGGGGATCCAGTCGCCCTCCGGATCAAGGGCCGTGCGCCAGGCCTGTGAGGTGATGTCTTTCGTGTTGTCCTGCCCGAGCTGGGCCTCCATCTCGTCGCCGGTCTTCGTGCGCCAGCGCATGTTGCCGGCGTAGACCATGAAGATCACGGGGCGCACGACCCCGTCTTCGAGCGCGCGCCGGTAGCCGTAGCTGTAGTCGGTGCGGGAGATGCGGATGCCGTGCACATCGGGGTGGTACTCGACGAAGGGGATGGGGGCGGTGTCGCTGCGAAACGGGGTACCGGAAAGCAGCAGCCGCCGTGTCGCCCGACGGTAGGCGTCGCGCAGCGCGTCACCCCAGCTGAGCGCATCGCCGCCGTGGTGCACCTCGTCGAGGATGACGAGACTGCGCCGCTCGAGCACGAGCCGCTCGTGCACGGACGACTTCACCGCCACCTGCGCATAGGTGACGGCGACGCCGTGGTATTCGCGGGCCGGTGCCGAGTGCCGGTTGCTGAAGGCGGGGTCGATGCGGATGCCGACCCGGGCCGCGGCATCCGCCCACTGCGTCTTCAGGTGCTCGGTGGGCGCCACCACGATGATGCGGTCGACGACACGGCGCCGCAGCAGCTCGGAGGCCAGGCGCAGCGCGAACGTGGTCTTTCCGGCGCCCGGCGTCGCCGCCGCGAGGAAGTCGCGCGGCCCCTGCCCGACCCCGTCGGGGCCGTCGAGGCCGAAGTAGAGATCCAGAGCCTCGGCCTGCCAGGCGCGCAGTCGCTGGGCCGTGCCCCAAGGGGCACGTTGCGGATAGGTCGGTGAGAGATGTTCGGCGGCGAAGCTTCCCAGTGAGGCGTGCTCCTCCAACCCGAACTCCTTCCTCCGCCGCCGGACGGCGCGACGACATTCCACCTTAGGCGAACCCGCGGACATCGCCCGACGATTAGTCTGAGTGTCTGTCCGGAGGAGGATCACGATGCCTGAGGATCACCGCAGCCCGTTCGTCGAGAACGCCGAGAGGCACCCGTGGCGACGCTTCGTCGCCCTCGGCGACTCGTTCACCGAAGGTGTGGGCGACCCCTCCGACGACCCCGAAGTGTTCCGCGGATGGGCGGACCGCGTCGCCGAAGTGCTCTCCAGCCAGGTCGACGACTTCGCGTACGCGAATCTTGCGGTGCGCGGCAAGCTCATCCGCCAGGTGATCGCCGATCAGATCGAGCCGGCTCTCGCGCTCAAACCCGACCTGATCACGCTGTGTGCGGGCGGTAACGACGTGATCCGCCCCGGCACCGACCCCGACGAGATCGGCGAGCTCTTCCGCGACGCCGTCGCCCGCCTGTCGAGCACGGGCGCCACGCTCGTGGTCTTCACCGGGATCGACACCGACTTCACACCGGTGTTCCGCGCCATCCGCGGCAAGGTCGCCATCTACAACGAGAACGTGCGTGCGGTCGCCGAGGAGTACGACTGCATCGTTGCCGACCAGTGGGCACTGAAGACCGTACAGGACCCCCGGTTCTTCACCGATGACCGGCTGCACTACAACCCGCTCGGCCATCACGAGATCGCACGCATGGTGCTGCGCGCGCTGAACGTGCCCAACGACCTCACGCCGATGCAGCCCGACCCGCTGCCGCCGCGCACCTGGCGCGAAGCGCGCTCCGAAGACCTGGTCTGGGCGCGCACGCACCTGGTGCCGTGGGTGCTGCGACGGCTGCGCCACCAGTCATCGGGCGACAACGTCACGGCGAAGCGCCCAGAGCCCCTGCCGGTCACGACACTGGCGCCGGGGAAGGATGCCGCGGCCCGCCGCGGCGAGAAGGCCTAGACACGCAGCGCCCACATCGCCACGGCAGCAGCGGCGGCGACGTTGAGCGAGTCCACTCCCCCGGCCATCGGGATCGTCACGATCGTGTCGGCGGCAGCGAGCGCTTTGCGGCCGAGCCCGTCACCCTCGGCACCGAGCATGAGGGCGACGCGCTCGGGCGGATCCACGGCGAAGTCGTCGAGCGACGCCGCGTCAGAGCCGCCAGGTGAAAACCCTCGGCACGCAGCTCATCCCCGGCCTGCGGCCACTCGGCCAGCCGCGTCCACGGCACCTGGAACACGGTCCCCATGCTCACCCGCACACTGCGTCGGTACAGCGGGTCGGCGCACCGCGGCCCGACGAGCACCGCGTCGGCCCCGAGCCCGGCCGCACCGCGGAACATCGCTCCCACGTTGGTTGGTGTCACAATCTCTTCGACCGCAGGTACTAGTACCCACTGGTCACGCTAGGACTCACTGTCTTGGTCACGATCTCGACGAGCCGGCTTCCGACCGCCCATGTTCCTCTGGTGCTTTCGATGTCGCAGGGTGCTCCCGCCGGTCCGCAGGACCACACTCGTCCTGTCGTCCGAGGCCCGTGCCGACCTATCCGAAGACGAGGACGATCTTCCCGACGGCGTCGCCCGAGCGGAGCCGGTCCGCGGCCAACTGGAAGTCATTGACGTCGACGGTCGAGTCGATCACCGGCCTGATGTCGCCGCGCTCGACCGCGGGCAGCACCTCGGCGGACAACCCCTCGAGGATCGGCACGGTCTCCCATTCGCGGGAGAACCCGAACGAGACTCCGTGCACGGTCAGGTGGCGATAGGACAGCGCGTCGAGGTCGATGCTCGACGCGGGGCCGGCGAGACGGCCGATGTTGACGATGTGGCCGTCCTCGGCGGTCGCGGGCAGGCACTGGGCGAAGGTCTGCCCGGCGACGTGGTCGAGCACGACGTCGACGCCGCGCCGGTTGGTGGCCGCGAGGACCGATCCGGTCAGCTCCTCCTCGTCGGCGGCGATGATTACCGCGTCGGATCCCAGGCCGGTGAGCAGCTCGCGCTTGTCGGCGCTACGGGTGGTCGTGATGACCTGCGAGGCTCCGAGCGCCTTGGCGATCTGCAGGCCGATCATCCCGATCCCCGTCGTCGCGCCGGTGATGAGCACGCTCTGTCCGCGCTGGAACCCGGCGACGGTGAGCGCGCCGAACTCGGTGAGCAGCGCCGTCGGCAGCGCGCACGCGATCTCGGGGGCCAGTGACTCGGGACGCGGCAGCACGAAGCGGTGGTCGGCGACCAGGTAGTCGGCGAACGCCGACGGGAAAGTCCCCATGACCGGGTCGCCGATCTTCCAGTCGCCCGAGTCCGGGCCGAGCGCGGCGATCTCGCCGGCGTATTCGAACCCGGCGACGTACTCGTTCCCGTTGCCGCCGCTGGTCGGGTCGGCCTCGGCGAGCATCGGCAGGTCGGCGTTGTTCGTGGCCGAGGCGCGGTTGCGGATGAGCACCTGGCCGGGGCCCGGCTGCGGGACCGGCACCTCGGTCACCGCCCACGCGGGGCCGCGGCCGGCGATCAGGGCGCGCATCGTCTGGGCCGTCGAATCGTCTGCGGTGTCAGTCGGCATAGGTCTCCTTGGCGTAGCGGAACGCGGCCCAGGCCTTGGGCCAGCCGGCGTAGAAGGCGGCGTGGGTGAGGACCTCGGCCATTTCCTCGGCGGTGACGCCGTTGGCCCGGGCGCGTTCGATGTGGTGCTGCAGCGAGCCGTCGAGCACTCCGGCCGACATCAGCGCTGTCACGGTGACGATGCTGCGGATCCGCGGGGAGAGCGCCTCCTCGCGGCTCCAGACCTCTCCGAAGAGGACGTCGTCGTTGAGGGCCGCGAACTCCGGGGCGAACTCCCCGAGCACGTCCCGGCCCGCTGTCACTTTCTCTGCCATGGTCCCTCTCTCCTCACTTGCCGCTGTAGACGGGGAACGCGCTGGACTCTCCGTAGTCCTGGTCGTGCAGGTCACGCAACGCAGCCATGTCTTCATCGGCGATCTCGAAGTCGACGTCGGCGTTGGAGCGCATGTGCTCCGGATTGGCCGTCTTCGGCAGCGAGACCGTGCCCAGCTGCAACGTGTAGCGGATGCACAGTTGCGGAACTGTCACGCCATACTTCTCGGCCATCGCCTGCACGTCGGCGTTCTTCAGGATCTCGCCGTGGGCGATCGGCGAGTATGCCTCGACGAGGATGCCCTTGCTATCGCAGTAGGCGATCAGGTCGCTGGGCGTGTTGCCGGCGTGGACGAGCAGCTGGTTGACGTGCGGGACGACCGTCGCCGTGTCGAGCAGGCTCTCCAGGTCCGACTGGAGGAAGTTGGAGACGCCGATCGCGCGGATCTTGCCCGCCCGATGCGCCTCCTCCAGCGCCTTCCAGGCCTGGCGGTTGCCCTCGGCGTAGTCGCCGCCGCGGAAGTCGTCCCACGGCTGCGGGGAATGGATGAGCATCAGGTCGACGTAGCCGAGGCCCATCGCGTGCAGGGACTCGTCGATCGCGGAGACCGCCGCGTCGTGGTCCTTGATCTCGGCGGCCAGCTTGGTCGAGACGAACAGGTCCTGGCGGGGGACGCTCGCGGTGCGCACTCCCTCGCCGACGCCGCGCTCATTGCCGTACGCCTGGGCGGTGTCGATGTTGCGGTAGCCGATCTCGACCGCCGCCCGGACGGCGTCCGCCGCCTTGTCGTCGTCGATGAACCAGGTACCCAGGCCCAGTTTCGGGATCTCGACGCCGTTCGACAGGGTGTAGGTCTCGTCCAGGATGCTCACTTGTTCTCTCCATTCTTCGGCAGCTGGCCGTACTGCTCGTCGGTGACCGGCTCGAGCCACTCATTGCTGACGCCCTCACCAGGTGTGATGAACGCGAGGTGGCTGAACCAGACGTCGGCCTTCGCGCCGTGCCAGTGCTTGGTGCCGGCGGGGACCCGGATCACCGTTCCCGGCACCATGCTGACCGGGTCCTCGCCGTCGGCCTGGTACCAGCCAGAGCCGGCGGTGCACATCAGGATCTGGTTGCCGGCTCCGTTCTCGCCGTGGTGGATGTGCCAGTTGTTGCGGCAGCCCGGCTCGAAACTCACGTTGCTCACCGGCACGGTCCCCGAAGCGAGCGGAGCCAGGTAGCTCTTCCCGACGAAGTACTGCGCGTAGGCATCGTTGGGTTCCCCGAGCGGGAAGATCTGGTCGAAGTCGTCTGTCATGTCTGCTCCTTCTGCTGCAGTGGCGCGGTGGCTGCCAGGCCTCCTCGTGGTCCAGTGCGGTGCGGGCTCACCGCACCCGCCGCACCTCCATACTCGTGCGCGAGCACCGATCCCGGCAGAGGAAGGATTCATCCTGGGAGGGATCGTTCCCCCTCACACGGCGGTGCTGTTCGGGGACAATGAAGGCATGGTCCGCGACATCAAGAAGAATGAGCTCGGTACGTTCCTCAAGGCCCGCCGAGCCGAGCTGACCCCGCGTGAAGCCGGCCTCGGCGACAGCGCCGGCCCCCGCCGGGTCGCCGGTCTGCGACGCGAGGAGGTCGCGCAGCTGGCCTCGATCAGCACCGACTACTACACCCGCATCGAGCAGGGCCGCATCCAGGTCTCCGCCCCCGTCCTGGGCACCCTCGCCGACGTGCTGCACCTCGACGACGACCAGCGCCGCTACCTGTTCAGCCTCGCCGGAAAGCCCTCCACGCGAACGCCACGGCAGACTGCGCAGAGGGTCAAGCCTCAACTGCAGCGGCTGCTGGACGACCTGGGAGCGACCCCGGCGATCGTGATGGGCCGGCGCATGGACGTACTGGCGTGGAACCGGCTCGCCGCCGCCATGATCACCGACTTCGGCCACGTCCCGGCCAAGCACCGCAACTACGTGCGGATCCTGTTCACCGACCCGGCGATGCGCACCCTCTACAAGGACTGGGAATCGGTAGCGAAGATCGCGGTCGCGCAACTCCGGATGGAGGCGGCCAAGTGTCCCGACGATCCTCGCCTCGCGACACTCGTTGGCGAACTCTCAGTGCAGGACGCGCAGTTCGGCGGATGGTGGGCCGCCCGCAACGTCGCCAGTCTCTCCACAGGAACGAAGACCCTTGTCCACCCCGTCGCCGGCGAGCTCGTCCTCGACTGGGACACCCTCGCCGAGACCAGCGACGCCGACCAACAGCTCGTGATCTGGACCGCGGCCCCCGACAGCCCCACCCGCGAGGCGCTGCGGTTCCTCGCTTCCTGGAGCCATTCCGGCTCCGCCGAGGCGGGTCCGGGCGAGCAGTCCCGGATCTGAGCCGGACTCCGTCGGATCCATGCCTCCAGTCCACCGGTGGCTGTCGAGGGCAAGGAAGTGTCGGCTGATCGGTGTACTGGCCGTACGCCCCAGGATCCGGTGACCCGGCCTAGCGTTGACGACATGGACCAGCGAAACGACGTCGGGGACTTCCTCCGCAGCCGCCGCGACAGGGTCACCCCCGACCAGGCCGGGATCATCGGCGGCGGCCACCGTCGTGTGGCCGGGCTGCGGCGCGAGGAGGTCGCGACGCTGGCGAACATCAGCGTGGACTACTACGCGAAGATGGAGCGCGGAGACCTGCGCGGCGTCGCGCCGGAGATCCTCGACGCCGTTGCGAAGGCCCTGCTGCTCGACGACGCTGAGACCGACCATCTGCACGACCTCGCCCGCGCCGCGGATCCCCATCCACCTCGGCGGCGGAAGAAGGCTGACAGGTCCGTGAGCCCGACCCTGCAGCGATTCATCGACGCCGTCACGGGCGCACCTGTGTGGGTGCGCGACCGGCGGATGGACATCGTCACGACCAACCCGCTCGGCCGCGCCCTCTACCGACCGGTCATCGAGGACCCCGACGGGCGTGGCAACACCGCCCGATTCGTGTTCCTCAGCCCCGCCGCCCGGAACTTCTTCCCCGATTGGGAGCAGGGAGCCGACGACATTGTCGCCACCCTGCGCACCTACGCCGGCCAGAACCCTCGCGACAAGCGGCTGACAGACCTGATCGGCGAACTCGTCACCCGCTCCGACGCCTTCCGGCTGCGGTGGGCAGCGCACAACGTGCGCCACCACCGCAGCGGCATCAAGCGGATCAACCATCCCGAGGTCGGCGACCTCGAACTGGTCTACGAGGCCATGGACCTGCCCGCCAACCCCGAGTGGTTCATGTTCGGCTACACCGCCGAGCCCGGCAGCCCCACCGAGGACCGATTGAAGCTACTCGGCAGTCTCGCCGCCACGCCGCCGATGGAGAGCGCGAGCGACCGCGACGCGTCCAGCTGAACCGGACTCGCGATCGCACCCGCCACGAACCCACACGACATCACCGTCACGAGAAGACATCACGACCATGAGAAGGAGCACCCAATGACCCCAGTGACAGAGCTGACCCTGAACAACGGCGTGACGCTGCCGCCGATCGGCCTCGGCGTCTACCAGAGTCCGCCGGAAGAGACCGCCGAGGCGGTCGAGACCGCCCTCGAAGTCGGGTATCGGCACATCGACACCGCTGCCGCCTACGGCAACGAGCGACAGGTCGGCGAGGGCATCCGCGCCTCCGGCCTCGACCGCTCCGAAGTGTTCGTCGAGACCAAGGTATGGCTCAGCGATTACGGCCACCAGGAGACGCTGCACGCGTTCGAGAAGTCCACCCGCAAGCTCGGCTTCGACACCGTCGATCTGCTGATCCTGCACCAGCCCGCCCCCGACCGGTTCGAGCAGACCATCGCTGCCTACAAGGCGCTCGAGAAGCTCCTCGCCGACGGGAGGGTCCGCGCCATCGGAGTCTCCAACTTCCTGGTCCACCACCTGGAGCAGCTGCTCGCCGAGGTCGAGGTGGTGCCCGCGATCAACCAGATCGAGTGCCACCCCTACTTCTCCCAGCCCGACGTCCAGGCCGCGAACGCCGAGCACGGCATCCTCACCCAGGCGTGGTCGCCGATCGGCGGGATCACCTTCTACCCGGGCTGGGGCGAGGACCGCAGCAGCGTCCTGGAGGATCCCACCGTCACCGGCATCGCCGAGGCACACGGCAAGAGCCCGGCGCAGGTACTGCTGCGCTGGCACCTCCAGCAGGGCCGCTCGGCGATCCCGAAGTCGGTCCACGCCGACCGGATCGCGGAGAACTTCGACGTCTTCGACTTCACCCTCGCCGACGACGACCTGACCGCCATCGACGGGCTGGACACCGGCCGACGGCACGGCCCGGACCCCGACGCCCCGATGCCCGAGCGTATCCGCGACCGGGTCATCCCCGAGGACTGACCACCGCGGTCGACACCGCAGCCATCGATTCAAGGAGACACCCATGCAGTACCGACCGCTCGGCCGCACCGGAGTCCAGGTCAGCCCTCTGTGCCTGGGGGCGATGATGCTCGGTCCCTGGGGCAACGACGACAAGCAGGACTCCATCCGCATCGTCCACGGCGCGCTGGATGCCGGCATCAACTTCGTGGACACCGCTGACGTCTACTCCGGCGGAGTCTCCGAGGAGATCGTCGGCGAGGCGCTGCGGGGCCGTCGCGACGACGTGTTCCTGGCGACGAAGTTCTTCATGCCCATGGGCGAGGACGACCCGAACCGGCGCGGCGGGTCCCGCCGGTGGATCATCCGCGAGGTCGAGGACTCCCTGCGTCGGCTGGGCACGGACTACATCGACCTGTACCAGGTGCATCGGCCCGACCCTGCCATCGACGTGGAGGAGACCCTCGGTGCGCTCACCGACCTCGTCCGCGCCGGCAAGGTGAGGTACGTCGGCTCCTCGTCCTTCTCAGGATCGCAGATCGTCGAAGCCCAATGGGCAGCGAAGGAGAACCACTACGCCCGGTTCGTGACCGAGCAGCCGCCGTACTCGATCCTCGTCCGCGGCATCGAGCAGGACGTCCTGCCCACTGTGCAGAGGCACGGCATGGGCGCGCTCACCTACAGCCCCCTCTCCGGCGGCTGGCTGTCCGGGCGGTGGCGCAAGGACAACGCCTCGTCCCCGACCTCCAGCGCGCGGCCCTCGGCCCGGTTCGACATGACCACGCCGGCGAATCAGCGCAAGCTCGACATGGTCGAAGACCTCGTCCAGCTCGCCGAGCAGACCGGCATCAGCCTGATCGAGATGGCCATCGCGTTCGCCATCAACCACCCCGGCGTCACCAGCGCGATCGTCGGGCCGCGGACCATGGAGCAGCTCGAGTCCTACCTGCCCGCCGCCGAGATCAGCCTGTCGGACGACGTGCTGGACCGGATCGACGAGATCGTCGCCCCCGGCGTCACCGTCAATCCCGACGACGACAGCTACGGCGCTGACGAGCTCCAGCCGAGCCGACGCCGACGCTGAGACCGGCCCGCTCGGCCGCTCGGTCCAGCCAGCCACGAACACGACAGGAGCACGTGATCGCACCCGCGCAGATCGCCGCCGTCCGCGCCGACCTCGACCGAGCCGCGACTCGATGACAGACCCCGCGGCGAACCACCCGACCCAGAGGAACGAAGAGATGAAGACCCGACGACTCGGCAGCAGCGCCCTGGACGTGTCCGCGATCGGCCTGGGATGCATGGGCCTCTCCCATGCCTTCGGGCCGCCGACGCCCCGCGACGAGGCGATCCGCCTCATCCGAGACGCCCACGATCTCGGCTACACCTTTTTTGACACCGCCGAGTGCTACACCGGCACGTTCCCAGACGGTACGCCCTCGAACAATGAAGAACTGGTCGGCGAGGCGCTGCGCCCGGTGCGCGACGAGGTCGTGATCGCGACCAAGTTCGGCGTCGAGATCACCGACGAGGGGCTGCGCACCGACAGCCGCCCCGAGACCATCCGCTCCTCGGTCGACGGCAGCCTGCGACGGCTCGGCGTCGAGCGCATCGACTTGTACTACCAGCATCGGCAGGACCCGACGGTGCCGGTCGAGGACGTCGCCGGCGTCATGGGCGAGCTCATCGACGCGGGCAAGATCGCCACCTGGGGCCTCTCCGAGGTCGACGAGGGCACGATCCGTCGCGCCCACGCCGTCACTCCGGTCACTGCCGTGCAGAACCGCTACTCCATGCTCGCCCGCCGCTACGAGGACGTCTTCGCCGCGCTCGACGAGCTGAGCATCGCCCTGGTCGCGTTCTCCCCGCTGGCGAACGGCTTCCTCACCGGGCCGCAGAGCAAAGGCACACGGTTCGACGCCACCACCGACTACCGTGCCCGGATGCCGCAATACTCCGACGAGGGCATCGACCGCAACCAGCAGCTGCTGGACCTGGTCACCGCCCTCGCCGCCGACAAGTCCGCGACCCCGGCCCAGGTCTCCCTCGCCTGGATGCTCGGCAAGCACCCCTGGATCGTGCCCATCCCCGGCACCCGCAGCTCCGAGCGCCTGCGCGAGAACGCGGCTGCGGCCGACATGGACCTGACGGGCGAGGAGATCGCCCGCGTCGACGCCGCGCTCGACGCACTGCCCGCGCCGATGGTGTTCGGCGGATCCGCGCAAAGTCGCTGACCGAAGGCGACGGACCCGCGGCCGATTGGCCGGGGTCCGGGGCGGCGTCCAACCAGACTGCTGGATCGGAGCGTCACCGTCACGGCGCTGACGGAATTCGGCGTGCTCGACAGTTCGCCGCAAGGCCACTCGAGCGGGCGAAGGACAACGACGTCAGCGCCGATGAGATGGCCGAGCTCCTCACCCATCACGGCCTTCTACGCCGCTCACCCAAGGCCTGGGCGGCGTTCCGGATCGCCAAGGAAGTGTAAGAGGGGCTGAGGCACTGACTTGCCCCCGCCGGAAGAACTCTGCGAAGCCACCACAGTGCCCGCGGCACCGGGCGGCCTCCTCGATGAAGTCATCCAGGCACAGGGCATCGATACTTGAGGATCCACCACAGCTTCGCCTCTCACCGAGTCGCGTAGAACGCGACGGCCGAAGAGGAGGCGACGTTCAGCGAATCGACGCCGCCCATCATCGGGATCGTTACCCTTCGATCCAGAAGCTGCTCGGTACGTGGTGCGAGGCCGGGTCCCTCGCTGCCGAAGACGAGCGCGAGATTCTGATGGTCCTCGGCGACCAACTGGTCGAGGGTGATCGCTCCCTCGACCAGCGTCATCCCGGCCACGACGTAGCCAGCATCCTTGAGGCCTTGTACGCTCGCCGGCCAGTTCTCGATCCGCGTCCACGGGACCTGGAACACGGTCCCCATCGAGACCCGCACACTGCGTCGATACAGCGGATCCGCGCACTGCGGAGTAACGAGGACAGCGTCCACACCCATCGCGGCAGCGCTGCGAAATACTGCTCCCACGTTCGTATGATCAACCAAGCAGTCCAGGATCGCGATGCGAGAACGCCTCTGCGATCGCTCAGCAGCGACCGCCTCGACGGGCACTTTGGGACAGCCGACATTGGTGTGGTCCACGATCTCGTCGAGCACCAGCACCCGCCGCGCTCCCGCCAGGACCGCGGCGACAGACGGCAGCTCGGGCCGGTGCATCGCCGCGAGCAGCCCGCGGTGCACGGCGTACCCGGTGAGCGTCTCGGCGACCTCGGCCGGCACGACGTACACCGGCACGTCTTCGCGCTCGCCCAGTAGTGCCGCGACGTCCTCGAGCCACTTCTCCTGCACGAGCAGCGAGCGTGGTGCGTGTCCGGCCTCCAGCGCGCGGGCGAGCACTTTGGCCGACTCCGCCATATACAGCCCGCCGGCCGGCTCCAGCATCCGCCGGAGCCTCACGTCGGTGAGGTCGCGGTAGTCCGCCAGTCGCGGGTCGGTGGGGTCGTCGATGCGGATCACACTCACCCCTCAAGTCTGCCCGAACGCGTAACCTGGGCACGTGCTCGAAGACGCCGTCGCCGCCCTCACCGGTCGACGCGTGGCCGTGCTGACGGGTGCCGGCATCTCGACAGACTCGGGCATTCCCGACTATCGCGGCGAACACGCTCCGGTGCGACAACCGATGACCGTGCAGCAGTTCTTGGCGACGGATGCCGCACGAAGGCGCTACTGGATCGGCAGCCATCTCGGCTGGAAGCGGTTCGCCGCCGCCCGCCCCAATGCCGGTCACCGCGCGCTCGCCGATCTCGAGCGCCGCGGGATCGTGGGCGGCGTCATGACGCAGAACGTCGACGGCCTGCACCTGGAGGCCGGCTCAGAGCGGGTCGTCGAACTGCACGGCACGCTACGTCGGGTGCTGTGCCTGCATTGCGGCCAGGTGTTCGATCGCCGCGACCTCGCGGTGCGCATCGAGGCCGACAACCCGTGGCTGACCACGAGCGAAGACGCGGTGCTGCTCCCCGACGGCGATGTGCGGCCGGACTCGGTCGACGGATTCATCGTCCCTGCGTGCAGTGTCTGCGGCGGGATGCTGAAGCCCGAGGTCGTCTTCTTCGGTGAGACGATTCCCGTGACGCGGTTCGCCGGTGCGGAGCAGCTGCTGGCAGCGGCCGGCGCGCTGCTCGTGGCGGGTTCGTCGCTCGTGGTCAACTCGGGGATGCGGTTCATCCAACGGGCGCAGCGCCGCGGCATCCCGATCGTGATCGTCAACCGAGGCGAGACGCGCGCCGATGCTCGCGCCACCGTGAAGCTCGATGCCGGCACGAGCGAGGTGCTCACAGCTCTCGCCGATAGGCTCGACGCGTGACGACCCTGACCCTCATCCGCCACGGCGAGACGGACTGGAATCGCAACGGCCGCATCCAGGGCACGAGCGACATCCCGCTCAACGAGACCGGCCGCCAGCAGGCGCGCGACACGGCCGCGATCCTGCTCGACCGCATGGACCCCTCGCTGCCCGTCGCGGTCGCCGCCAGCGACCTGACGCGCGCCCGCGAGACCGCCGAGATCATCGCCGAAGAGCTCGGGCTGCCCGCGCCGCACCTGTATCCCGAGCTGCGCGAGCGCGCCTACGGCGAGGCCGAGGGCATGACCGGCGACGACATCGAGGCGCGCTGGGGCACCCGCCACGCGTCCGACGTGCCCGGCGCCGAGCCGTGGCCGCAAGTGCGCAAGCGCGCCGTGCGCGGCGTGCGCAAGGTGGCGCGGGACGTGCGGAACCTCACCGCCCCCGGCGGCGCGTCGGTCATCGTCGTCTCACACGGCGCACTCATCCGCGAGCTCGTCCGCCACATCACGCACGGCGACCTGCCCGATCCCGGCACCCGGCTGCCCAACGGCGGCGGCTACAGCATCCTCATCGAGCGCGAGCGTCTGCGCCTGGTCGACACCGTCGCGCACTAGAGCTCACGCCCGCGCGAGCACCGCCCGCGCGTGCGCGAGCACGGGCTCGTCGACCATGCGCCCCTCGAACGAGAACACGCCGTGCTGCCGGGCGGCCGCCGCGAGCACCGCGCGCGCCCAGGCGACGGTCTTCACGTCGGGGCGGTACGCGTCGCGCACGAGCTCGACCTGCGAGGGGTGGATGCAGGCGGTCGCCGTGAACCCGCAGGCCGCCGCATCCATCGCCTCCCGTGACTGCCCCTTGGCATCGGCGATGTCCAGGTGCACCGCGTCGACCGCGGCCTTGCCCCGCGCCCCCGCGGCCAGCAGTACCCGCGATCGTGCGTGGCGCGCCACGTCACGATAGCGTCCGTTCTTCTTGCGGCTGGAGGTGCCGCCGAGCGAGGCGACGAGGTCTTCGGCGCCCCACATGAGCGCCACGACGTTGTCCAGAGCGGCGATCTTCTCGGCGTTCACGACTCCGCGGGCCGTCTCGCACAGGGCGATCAGGCGAAACCGCGGATCGAAGCGGCGGATCGCCTTGGCCGACTCGGCCTTGGCGACCATGACCGTGCGGTAGTCCGTCTGCGACAGGCTGGACAGGTCGGATGCCGCGTGTGCGGAGTCCAGCGGATTGATGCGGACGATCGTCCGGGCCGGGTCCAGATCGCTCTCGATGAGGTTTCCTCGTGCGGCGGGCTTGTCGGCCGCGGCGACGGCGTCTTCGAGGTCGAGGATGACGGCATCGGCGCGGTCCGCCGCCTTGGTGAAGCGCTCGGGGCGGTCGGCGGGGCAGAACAGCAGGGCGGGGCCCATCTCGAAGCTCATGCGTCCTCTTCCGGAAGGCACCACATCAGCGCGATGCGGGTGACGGTGGCGACGATCTCGTCGTTCTGGTTGCGGCCGGTGTGCGTCATCGTGACGAGGCCCTGGCCGGGTCGTGACTTGGAGAGCCGCTTCGAGACGATCTCGGTGTCGCCGTAGAGCGTGTCGCCGGCGAAGACGGGGTGCGGGAACGAGATGTCCGAGAGACCCAGCTGGGCGACCAGCGTGCCCTGCGTGATCTGTGCCACCGACATCCCCACCAGCGTCGACAGTGTCCACATCGAGTTCATGAGCGGTTTGCCGAACGGCTGTGTGGCCGAGTACGCCGCGTCGAGATGCAGTGCCTGCGTGTTCATGGTCAGCGCCGAGAACAGCATGTTGTCGGCCTCGGTGACGGTGCGGCCGGGTCGGTGCAGGTACCGTGCGCCGACCTCGCACTCCTCGTAGTAGAGCCCGCGCTGGACGATCTCGGTCATGCCGTTCACGCTAGCCCCTTCACGCGAGGCCCAGGGCACGGGCGATGACCAGGAGCTGCACCTCGGTGGTGCCCTCACCCACCTCGAGGATCTTCGAGTCACGGTAATGCCGTGCCACCGGATACTCGTTCATGAACCCGTTGCCGCCGAACACCTGGGTCGCGTCGCGGGCGTTGTCCATGGCGGCATCCCCTGCCACGAGCTTGGCGATCGCGGCCTCGGTCTTGAACGGCTTGCCGGCGTCGCGCAGGCGTGCCGCATGGTGCCACGCGAGACGCGCGGTGTGCACGCGCGCCTGCATGCGCGCGATCTTGAACTGCATCGCCTGCTTGGTGGCCAGTGGCTGGCCGAAGACGGTGCGCGCGTGCGCGTAGTCGACGGCGGCGTCCACGCATCCTTCGGCGGCACCCGTCGCGAGCGCCGCGATCGCAATGCGGCCCTCGTCCAGGATGTGCAGGAATGCCGCGAACCCGCGACCGCGCTCGCCGAGCAGGTTCTCCTGGGGCACGCGCGCATCGGCGAACGTGAGCGGATGCGTGTCGGAGGCGTGCCAGCCCACCTTGTCGTAGGCGGGCTCGACGGTGAACCCGGGTGCGCCGTTCGGCACGATGATCGTCGAGATCTCCTTGCGGCCGTCGTTCTCGCCGGTGACGGCGGTCACGGTCACGAACCGGGTGATGTCGGTGCCCGAGTTCGTGATGAACTGCTTGGCGCCGTTGATCACCCACTCGCCGCCCTCGAGTCGCGCGGTGGTGCGCGTGGCGCCGGCGTCGGATCCGGCATCCGGTTCAGTCAGCCCGAAGCCGGCGAGCGCCCGGCCGGCCAGCAGATCGGGCAGCAGCGCGCGTTTCTGCTCTTCGGTGCCGAAGCGGAAGACCGGCATCGCCCCGAGGCTGACGCCCGCCTCCAGCGTGATCGCGAGCGACTGGTCGACGCGCCCGATGGCCTCGATCGCGAGGCTCAGCGCGAAGTAGTCGCCGCCCTGCCCGCCGTACTCTTCAGGGAAGGGCAGACCGAACAGACCCATCTCCCCCATCTGCGCGACGACGTCCAGTGGCAGCGTGTGCGTGCGGTCGGCCTCATAGGCGATCGGCGCGATGACCTCGTCGGCGAAGCCGCGCACGAGCCCGGCGAGCTCGCGCTCGTCGTCGCTGACGTCATAGGTGCTGTAGGTGTCCATGCCTGTCCTTCATTCGCCGGGGTCGACGCGCGCGATGATCTGATCGCGACGCACCTGGTCGCCGGGGGCGACCAGGAGGGTGAGGATGCCGTCATGCGGCGCCGTCACCGGATGCTCCATCTTCATCGCCTCGATCGAGACGATCTTCTGCCCCGCGGCCACGCGCGCGCCGCCCTCGGCGTGCGCTGCGACCACGGCACCGGGCATCGGCGCGCGCAGCTCGGGCTCGGCGGTGCCTTCGGCGCGCTCCCGCTGCGCGAGGCGACGCTCCATCGCCTCGCGGCGTGTCAGCGGCGTGAGCGCACTGGTCACGCCGTCGGCGTGTACCCAGATCTCCTCGGGTCCCTGAGCGACGGCCACAGGCCCGAGGCGAAGGGCCGGGCCCCGCGCGCCGTCGACGATCTCACCACTCGCCGTCTCGAACCACACCCGCCCCGGCGCAGGCTCCGCGCTCGCGCGCCACCCGCTGCCGGCGAGCCACAGCGCCGACGCATGCCCACGCTCGCGTTCAACCGGCGTAGCGGCCGCCGCGGCGGCGAGCGCTGCCTCGTCCGGCGCGGGATCTTCGAAGGGCGGCATCCGGTCGATGAGCCCGGTGTCCATGTCCCCCGCCTGTACGACGGGGTCCGCCAGCAGCGTGCGCAGGAAGTCGATGTTGCTCTCGACCCCGAACAGCACGGTGCCGGCGAGCGCGGCATCCAACCGCTCCAGCGCCTGTGCGCGGTCGCTGCCGTGGGCTATCACCTTCGCGATCATCGGGTCGTAGTCGGCGGTGACGGCGCTGCCGGTCTCGACCGCGGCATCCGTCCGCACACCCTCCGCCGGCTGCCAGAGCAGCACGTCACCGGTCGCGGGCAGGAAGCCGCGCGCCGGGCTCTCGGCGTACACGCGCGCCTCGATGGCGTGCCCGTCGAAGGCGATCTCGCCGAGCTCGAGCGGTTCGCCCGCCGCGACGCGCACCTGCTGCTCGACGAGGTCGACACCGGTGACCAGCTCGGTCACCGGGTGCTCGACCTGCAGACGGGTGTTCATCTCCATGAAGAAGAACTCGTCTGGCCGGTCCGCCGAGACGATGAACTCCACGGTTCCGGCGCCCGTGTAGGAGACGGATGCCGCGGCCGCGCACGCCGCCTCGCCCAGCCGCGCGCGGGTCGTGGCGTCGATGAGCGGTGAGGGTGCCTCTTCGATGACCTTCTGGTGCCGGCGCTGCAGTGTGCACTCGCGCTCACCGAGGTGCATCACCGTGCCGTGCGTGTCGCCCAGCACCTGCACCTCGATGTGTCGAGGGCGCTGGATGAGCCGCTCGAACAACAGGGTGTCGTCGCCGAAGGCGGCCGTCGCCACGCGGCGGGCGGTGGTCACAGCATCCCGAATCTCCTCCGGCCCGTAGACCTCCTGCATGCCCTTGCCGCCGCCGCCGGCCGACGGCTTGATCAGCAGCGGGTAGCCCGCGCGGTCTGCCGCAGCAGCGATCTCGTCGTCGCTCATGCCGGCAGCGCTGAAGCCGGGCACGATGGGCACGCCGCTGGCGGCGACATGATCGCGCGCACGGATCTTGTCTGCCATCACGTCGAGCGCCTGGGCGCCGGGCCCGATGAAGACGATGCCGGCGTCGGCGCAGGCGCGCCCGAGCGCCGGGTTCTCGGACAGGAACCCATACCCCGGATGGATCGCCTGCGCACCCGTGGCACGGGCCGCTGCGATGATCGCATCGACGTCGAGATAGGAGCGGGATGCCGCGGCCTCGCCGATCCGCACGGCCTCGTCGGCCTCGGCGACATGGGGAGCGGTCGCGTCCGCGTCGCTGTAGACCGCGACGGAGCGGATGCCGAGCCGCCGCAGCGTGCGGATGACGCGCCGGGCGATCTCGCCGCGGTTGGCGACCAGGACGGTGTCGAAGTACATGTCGCTCACATCCGGAAGACGCCGAAGCGCGGTTCGGGCAGGGGGGTACGGGCGACGACGTCGAGCGCGAGGCCGAGCAGGTCACGGGTGTCGGCGGGGTCGACGATGCCGTCGTCCCACAGCCGAGCCGTCGCGTAGTACGGACTGCCCTGCTGCTCGTACTGCGCCCGTATCGGCGCCTCGAAGTCCGTCTGCTCTTCGGCCGGCCATTGCTCGCCCCGCGCTTCGAGCTGATCGCGTTTGACGGTCGACAGCACCGAGGCCGCCTGCGCGCCGCCCATCACCGAGATGCGGCTGGCCGGCCACGTCCATAGGAAGCGCGGCGAATACGCCCGCCCGCACATCGAGTAGTTGCCAGCACCGAACGAGCCGCCGATGACGACCGTGAGCTTGGGCACGCGGGTCGTCGCGACAGCCGTGACCATCTTGGCGCCGTCCTTCGCGATGCCGCCGGCTTCGGCATCCCGCCCCACCATGAAGCCGGAGATGTTCTGCAGGAACAGCAGCGGGATGCCGCGCTGATCGCACAGCTCGATGAAGTGGGCGCCCTTCAGCGCCGACTCGCTG
>Ga0164242_10002113_pt1 | contig 23103 bp, 23 predicted proteins | sample OricomgcompostMG_FD_108783 | JGI IMG/M metagenome (GOLD analysis project Ga0164242, IMG submission 108783) | Miracle-Growth compost microbial communities from Emeryville, California, USA - Original compost - Miracle growth compost (MG) ... | reverse complement strand
TCGCGGTGGAGACGCCGGCCTGCTCGGGCGTGCCCGGCCCGGGCGAGACGAGCACGCCGTCGTAGCGGGCGCCCTCCTCGGGCGTGATCGCGTCGTTGCGCACCACGGTCGTCTCGGCGCCCAACTGCTGCAGGTAGCCGACGATCGTGAAGACGAAACTGTCGTAGTTGTCGATCACCAATATCGAGGTCACTGCTGCCCTACTTCCCGACCTTCGCGTATTTCAGGTCCAACGCACCCTGGTATGCCGGGAACGTCTCGTGGCCGGACGTGCTCACGTCGTAGCCCAGACCGGCGAGTGACACGTAGGCCTTGTAATTCTGCACCGCGGGGTCGTCGTCGAGAGCCTTCTGCAGCTGCGCCGGGTCGCCCATGGCCCTGATGACGAACGGTGGTGAGTAGACGCGGCCCTGCAGCAGCAGGGTGTTGCCGACGCAGCGCACCGCCGAGGTCGAGATCACTCGCTGGTCCATCAGCATCATCGCGGTCGCACCACCCGCCCAGAGGGCGTTGACCACTGCTTGGACGTCCTGCTGGTGCACGACCAGCCAGTCGAGGTTGGCGCCCTCCGGCAGCGTCGACGGGTCGCGGGTGGAGTCGTTCAACGACACGGTGACGACCTTCCCGCTGACCTGGCTCAGCCCCGCCGTGTGCGCGTAGCCGTCGGACGTTCGCAGCGTCTTCTTCAGCGTGGCGGACCCGGGTGCGTCGCGTCGCCCCAGCTTGGCCACCTGGGTCTGCAGGGATGCGACGTTCGCGGCCTGCCCCGCGACCCGGCGGTTGCCGTCCTGCACCACCTGCACCAGGTCACGGGTGCCGGGGCGCAGATCCGAACCCTGTGAGGTGGCGGCGCTGACGCCGAACAGCAGGCCGGCAGCGACACCGATGACCGGCACGGCATACGCCCAGCTGCTGCGTGATCGCCGCATGCCGCACCCCTTTCGTGGTCGCCGGGCACCGAAGTCCTGCCGTCGGTGATTAGTCTTGTGCGCGATTCTTTCATTCCGCTGTAGGAGCGACGCACGTGAGCAAGCCAGACAAGCGAGCCGATCAGGCCGACACCGACGAGGCCGAGCTGATCGCCGAGCAGCAGTCACGCGCCGCCACCGACAACAAGGCGGAGGTGGGGACCGAGGCCATCGACGACCTCGAGGCGAAGAAGGCCGCCAACCGCGCGGCCCTGCGGGACGCGGAGAAGGAAGCCGCCCGCGAGGCCAAGCGGGCCGAGCGGGAGGCCGCCCGCGACGCGAAGCGGACCGCGCGCAAGGCCGCGGACACCGAGCGCGAGGAGAAGCGCGCCGCCAAGGCGATCGACGCGCCCAGCCCCGCGTGGTGGGTGCCCACGTTGTGCACCTTCATGGTCGTCGGGCTGTTCTGGCTGGTCGTCTACTACCTGTCCGCCGAGAAGTTCCCCATCCCCGGCATCGGCCTGGGCAACATGGCGATCGGGTTCATCCTGATCCTGATCGGCTTCGGTATGACGACCCGCTGGCGCTGAACGCGCCCGCGACAACTGCCACAGCTACCGCGCGCGGGCGGTCTGCTGGGTCGCCGCCCGGCGCCGCTGCGCGGCCACCAGCGAGGCGGCGGCCAGGATCGCGACCACGGCTGCGTAGCCGACGCTGGTCGCACGCAGCCCGACCCGCGTCGTCACCAGACCGGCCAGCACCGCCGGAACGGAGAAGGCCAGATAGGCGGCGACGTACAGCGCGGCGATCAGCTCGCCCCGGCGGGCCGGATCGGCCGCGCCGACCACGGTGCGGAACGCACCGAGGAAGGCCGACCCGAAGCCCGCGCCGGCGACGACGCTGCCGGCGAGCAGGAGCAGGCCGTCTCCCGCGGTGATCGCGGAGATGGCGACCACCAACCCGCCGACCAGGAGCGCGCACCCGGTCAGCATCGCCCGTTGCGAGGTCCACTCGCGCACGAGGATCGCCGCGACCGCCCCGGCAGCGCACAACGCGAACGCGATCGCCCCGCCGAGCAGGTGGTCGGTGGAGTGGTCGAGTTGCCTGATCAGGGAAGGACCGAGGGACAGGAAAAGGCCGCCCAGGGCCCAGGACGCGACGATGCAGGGCAGCGCCACCCAGAACATCGGTCGCGCGGCAGGGTCGATCCCGACGCGCGGACGCAGCTCGAGCCGTCGCCGGTCGGTGACCGACTCGGGCACCCGTGTCATCGCCGCGCCGAGCACGACGCAGCCGGCGAACATCAGCACATAGACCAGCCGCAGCGGGTGCGGTGCGTATTGCACGAGTGCCCCGGCCACCAGGGACCCGAGAGCCAGCCCGACCATCGGTGTCACGGCATTCAACAGCGGCCCCAGGCCCGGCCGGTTCGCCGGCTGGTGGTCGATCAGTGCGGCGGCGACCGCCGCAGTCACCAGTCCGGTCGCCACCCCTTGACCCACCCGGGCAGCGAAGAGCCACCCGAGGCCGTCGGCGAGCACGAACGCGACCATGCTCAGCGCCTGCAGCGCCAAGGCGGTCAGGATGACCGGGCGGCGACCGACCGCGTCCGAGACCGACCCGGCGACGAGCAGGGTGCCCAGCAGCGCGATCGCATACACGGCGAAGACCAGGGTCAGCGTGGCAGGCGTGAATCCCCATCGGGCGGCGTAGATCCCGTAGAGCGGGGTGGGCGCGCCGGCCGCGAACAGGAAGAGTCCGAGCACCGCGGTCACGACCCACAGACCGAAGCGCGAACCCACCGTCCCGGGGCGAGTGTCGGTTGGCGTGACCATGACTATCGCGCGGTGGTGGCGGCCGTGCCCGCGGTGGCGACCTGCTCGGCGAAGTAGTCGACCAGGCGGTCCGACCCGACCGTCGGCGCCACCATGTCGTGGGTCAGCACCGCGGCGAGGAACTGCAGTGGTCCGTGGATCCGTTGGGGGGTGCACCGGCTCAGGACCCAGACCGCGGCGACCACCGGTCCTCGAGGGATGTGCCGGATCCGTGGGGCCGTCCCGTGCGCGGCGAACGCAGCACGCGCGAGCTGCTCGTAGTCCAGGATGTCGGGTCCACCGACCTGCACCTGGGTCGCGGTGGATCCCGCGGCCTCGACGCACGCGGCGGCGACATCACGGCCCGAGACCGGGTTGATCCGAAGGTGCCCGTCGCCGATCACCGGTATGGCGCCGCGGCCCGCCATCGCGAGGAACTCGCCCATGTCCGAGAAGTAGCCGGTGGGGCGGACCACCACCGACGAGATCGGCGAGGCGACCAACGCGTCGACGAACTTCTCCTTCGCCGCGACCAGCTGCACGCTCCTGCGCAACTGTGTTCCGTGCAGCACCGACACGTAGACGAACCGGTGCACGTCGGCCTGCTCCGCGACGCGCAACAACGCGAGGTTGCCGCGGTAGTCGACGTCCAGGTACGTCAGGCCGTCGCGCTGACGGGTGATGCCCAGGGCGGAGAACACCAGGTCGATCCCGTCGGCCACGCCGGACAGGGTCGCCGGATCGGTGACCTGCCCGACGAACGCATCGACGGCGCCGGGGAAGGAGTCCGCCTGCTCCGGTCGCCGCACGAGGACCCGGACCCGGCATCCCGCATCCAGCAGGGTCTGCACCAGGTGCCTGCCGAGGTAGCCGGTCGCCCCGGCGACAAGGACGCGCTGTCCGCGCAGAGGGGGCGCCGCATCGGGGCGCCGGTCTGAGGCCATGGCCTGTCTCCTTCGAGTGGGTGGTTCGCCGGACGACGAGCCGCGATCACGTTCGTGGACCAGACAGTACACGATTTGTGTACCACTTGGTCTACGAATTTCGATAGGCTCCCCGCCATGGCCAGACCAGCACGTCCCGTCGACCCGGGCAGCGAGCGCGCCCTCATGCTCGCCGCGGCGCGCGCTTTCGCACACGACGGCTACCAGGCGGCCTCCCTGAACGAGATCCTGCAGACCGCCGGCTGGGCGAAGAGCTCGCTCTACCACTACTTCGACGGCAAGCGGGGGCTGCACGATCAGGTGGTCGCCACCCTGCGTGCCCAACTGGGCGACGGCCTGGTGCTGCCCGACCTCGACGCCCTCACCGCCGAGGACTTCTGGCCGGCGATGGCGCGCCTGGTGGATTCACTGGCGAGGACCGCGGCGGCGCACCCCGAGACACGCCAGCTCGGGGTCATGTACCACCGGGACAATTCCGCCCCGCCCGACAGCGCCCTGCAGGCATTGCGCGAGGACGTGGTCGCCTGGCTGGACGGCGCACTGCGCCGGGGTCTCGACCTCGATCTCGTGCGCCGGGACATCCCGGCCGAGCTGGCCGGCGAGCTGACCGTCACGGTCCTGCGCGTGCTCGACCGGTGGGCGGTCGACCGAGCACTGCACTCGCCTGGCGGCAAGGACGCAGCCCGGCTCTCGCTGCGCCTCATCCAGGACCTCATCGGCGCCCGCGAACCCGGCTGCCCATCTGTCGGTGCCTGAAGTTACCCACAAGGTTATCCACAACCCGTGGAAAACTACATCGATGTCATTCAGCTGCCCGGAATGACCGGTCGATCCGGTGCGCACCCGCCTCGTTCTGCGAGTGTCGTCGTGCTGATTCCGACGTTGTCCACAACGTTGTCCACAGCGGTGGAAAACTACAGGTGTGTAACTTCGATCCTGTGATCGACCGGCTCTGCCTCAGCGCTGAACGCCGGCGAGCGACAGGAATTCCTGCCGCGAGCGCGGGTCACTGCGCAATTCGCCGAGCAGGGTGGAGGTGACGGTGCTGGAGCCGGTGGCCTGCACACCACGCAGCGTCATACAGGAGTGCTCGGCCTGCATGACCACCCCGACCGCGCGCGGCGCCAACTGCGCGTCCAGCAGGTCGGCGACCTGCTTGGTCAGCCGCTCCTGGGTCTGCGGCCGGCAGGCGAAGTGCTCGACGATCCGGGCCAGCTTGGACAGGCCGACGATGCGCTCACCCGGCAGATAAGCGACACAGGCGCGCCCGGTGAACGGCAAGAGGTGGTGCTCACAGATCGACCGGAACGGAATGTCGCGGGCGAGCACGAGCTCGTCATACCCCTCGTCGTTGGGGAAGGTGGTCAGCTGGAACGGCCGCGGCGTGAGCATCTCCGCCCATGCGTCGGCCATCCGCCGCGGCGTCGCCTGCAGATGCTCGGAGTCCAGCTGGACGCCCAGCGCGCGCAGGAACTGTGCCGCCGCCTCCTCCGCCGCCGCCAGATCCATCGGGAGCTCGCTCGTCCGGGACAGCTGCTCGGGCTCCGGCGCCAGCATGACCGACACGGTCCACCTCTTCTATCGACGATGTGATTGGTTTTAGAACTACTCGCCGCGGCCCTATTTGTCAACATTTATTAGTGATAGATTTGACGGGATGAACGACGAGGCGGACCCGCTCGCCGGGCTGTCCACGCTGGCCGACCCGGTGCGCCGCAGGCTGTACGAATACATCGTCCGTGCCGCAGCCCCGGTCCGGCGCGATGCGGCCGCCGATGCGATCGGGATCAGTCGCACGCTGGCGGCATACCACCTGGACAAGCTGGCCGAGGCCGGGTTGCTGTCGACCAGCTACGCCCGACCGGCGGGACAGACCGGGCCGGGCGCGGGCCGGCCCGCCAAGCTCTACGAACGGACCCGCGACGAGCTGTCGGTCACGGTGCCGCCGCGCCGCTACGACGTGCTCGCGGGGCTGCTCGCCGACGCGGTCGACGCCGACGACACCGGTGACGTGCGCGCGGCACTGCTGGCGGCGGCCGCGGACGAGGGACGCGCGGCGGCCGCCGAAGGGGACGACCTGCTGGAGATCCTGCGCCGTCGCGGCTACGAGCCCGAGGTGGTCGACGGGACCATCGACCTGCGCAACTGCCCCTTCCACCAGCTGGTCGAGCGACACGTCGACCTGGTGTGCGGGCTCAATCACGCGCTGCTGCGCGGGCTGCTCTCCGGGCGCGGGCAGGACCCCGACCGGGCGCGGCTGGCGCCGCGTCCCGGTCACTGCTGCGTCGTCATACAGCAGGACGAGCACGCGGACTAGGGGCGCGCGAGCAGCCGGTAACAGGCGCTGTTCCAGCGCAACTCGTGCTCCAGGCGGCGTGCGGTCGTCGTCTCGTCGATCACCACCAACTCGGTCGACAGCATCCGTGCGAGATCCTCGAACACCTCCACCGGCAACGCGGTCGTCAGCACCGTGTGGTGGGCGCCGCCGGCGAGCAACCAGGCCTGGGCGGCCGTCGGCAGATCCGGTCGAGGGGACCACACGGCGTGGCCGACCGGCAACCGCGGCAGCTCCTGCGGCGCGGCCACCAGGTCGACGACGTTCGCGGTGAAACGGAAGCGATCACGCAGATCACTCATGGAGACCACCACGCCGGGGCCGGGGTCGGCCTCGAAGACGAGCCGGACCGGATCCTCGCGCCCACCCATCGTGAGCGGGTGGATCTCCAGACGGGGCCGGTTGACCGTCAGTGTGGGGCACACCTCGAGCATGTGCGCGCCGAGGATGAGCCCGCCCTGTGCGGCGAAGTCGTAGGTGTAGTCCTCCATGAGGGAGGCGCCCCCGGGCAGCCCGAAGCCCATCACCTTCGCGGCACGCACCAGCACTGCGGTCTTCCAGTCACCTTCGGCGCCGAACCCGTAGCCGTCCGCCATCAGTCGTTGCACCGCCAGTCCCGGGAGCTGGCGAAGTGGGCCGAGATCCTCGAAGTTCGTGGTGAACGCGGTGAACCCACCGGCCTCGAGGAATGCTCGCAGCGCGACTTCGACCCGCGCCTCGTAGCGCAGGGCCTCGTGTCGGTCGGCGCCTGGCTGCAGCTCGGCCCGCACGTCGTAGGAGCGCAGACAGTCCTCGACCACGGCGTCCACGTCCGACTCCGACACCTCGCGCACCCGGTCGGCCAGTTCGGTGACTCCCCAGGTGTTGACCGACACACCGAGCTGGATCTCGGCCTCGGTCTTGTCGCCCTCGGTGACGGCGACGTTGCGCATGTTGTCGCCGAAGCGCGCCAACCGCAGGGCGCGAAGCTCCGCCCGGCCGGTGGCGGCCCGGGCCCATCGGCCCACCTCGCGCTGGACCCGTTGCTCGGACGCGTGACCCACCACGACCTTGCGCGGCACCGACATCCGGGTGAGCAGGTAGCCGAACTCACGGTCCCCGTGTGCGGCCTGGTTGAGGTTCATGAAGTCCATGTCGATGGACGACCAGGGCAACTCGACGTTGGCCTGGGTGTGCAGTTGCAGCAACGGGATCGACAGGCGATCGAGACCGCGGATCCACATCTTTGCCGGGCTGAAGGTGTGCATCCACGCGATCAGCCCGACACAGGCGTCGTCAGCCTCGGCGTCCAGCACCGCCCGCCGGATCGCGTCGGCGTCCTTCAGCACCGGCTTCCAGACGACACGGACCGGCACGTCCGGGGCCTCGTCGACCAGTCGCGCGACAGTCCTCGACTGCTCGGCAACCTGCCGCAGCACGTCATCCCCGTACAGCGTCTGACTCCCGGTGAGGAACCAGATCTCCTTGTCCTGGAAGGGATCGCGCATCACGCCTCACCGTCCGCCGTGCGTGGCGCCGGATCGACGTCGGGCTGCACGCCGGTCGGGTCGTGCTGACCGTAGACGTGTTGGTAGCGCTCGTAGAGTGCGTCCACGGTGTCGCCGGCTATCGGAACCGTTGCGCCCAGTTGCCCGGCCAGGTGCACGGTGCGGGCGCACTCCTCGAGCATGACGGCGGCCTTCACGGCTGCTCGGGCGTCCGGTCCGATCGTGAACGGACCGTGGTTCTGCATGAGCACGGCGGGGGATCGGGAGGCGCGGAGAGTCTCGACGATCCCGCGGCCGATGGAGTCGTCACCGATGACCGCGAACGGCCCGACCGGCACCGGCCCACCGAACTCGTCGGCCATCATGGTCAGCACACAGGGGATCGGCTCGGCGCGCGCGGACCAGGCCGTGGCGAAGGTCGAGTGCGTGTGCACGACACCTCCCACGTGCGGCATCTCGCGGTAGACGTAGGCGTGCGCCGCCGTGTCCGAGGACGGCCTGCCCTGCCCCTCGACGACATCGCCGTCCAGGTCGCACACGATCATCGACTGCGGGGTCAGCTCGTCGTACGAAACCCCGGAGGGTTTGATCACCAGCAGATCGTCGGGACCGGGTCCATGCTCCGGGTCGGCGACCACGCGCTGCGACACGTTGCCGGCGGTCCACACGACGAGCCCCCACCGCGGTAGCTCCGCGTGCAACCCCGCGACCTGCACGCGCGCCTCCTCGACCGCCGCGACAAGGCGCTCCGGCAGCGCGGGCCGGCATCGGGGTTGTTGTCGAGTCATCACGCTTGCACCTGTCTTTCTGTGGCCGCGGCGGCGCGGTCGAGTACGCCGACCGCGGTGCGCTCCACCGCGAGCCCGGCCGAATACCGTTGGAGGAACTGGGAATATCCCCGGACGTCGCTCGGGTCTGGCGTGACGACGGCGATGTCGGCGAGGGCGAAAACCCCGCGCTCGAGGAAGTCCACCAGGCTCCGGTCACCCGCGGCGTCCAGGTAGGCCGCCAGCAACGCGATGCCCCATGCACCACCCTCGGACGCCGCCGCGCGGACGCCGACCGGCACGTCGAAGGCTGCCGCGAGCAGTCGCTGGGCGACACCCTCGGTCCGGAAGAGGCCGCCGTGGGCGATCAGGGTGTCGATGACGACGCCGCCCTGCAGCAGCACCTGCATGCCGATGCTCAGGGCACCGAACACTCCGTAGACCAACGACCGCGCCAGATTGCCGAAGGTGAGCGCGTCCGCGTCGGCACGGGTCAGGACGGGACGACCGTCGGCCAGCCCGACCACCGGCTCGCCCGACAGGTAGTGGTAGGCCAGGACGCCGCCCGCGTCCGGTGCCCCGTCCAGCGCGGCTCGCAGGACGACGCCGAACGCGGTGTCAGCATCCACGGAACACCCTGCAGCCGCACCGAACTCGCGCAGCACCGCCACCCAGTGCTCGAGCTCCGCAGCGCCGTTGTTGCAGTGCACCATCGCCACCGGATCACCGGCCGGCGTCGTGACGATGTCGACCTCCGGGTGCGCCTCGTCCGGCTCCCGGTCCAGCACCAGCATCGCGAAGGCGCTGGTGCCGACGCTCACGTTGCCGGTGCGCGGTGCGACGGCGCAGGTGGCCACCATCCCGGTGCCGGCGTCCCCTTCGGGAGGACACAGGGGTATGCCGGCCGGCAGACTCCCGGACGCGTCCAGCCGCTGAGCGCCGGCCGCCTGCAGCACCCCGGCCGCCTCACCGGCGACCTGCACTGCGGGCAGCAGGTCGCGCAGCTTCCTGCCGAAACCGTGGGCCGACAACAGATCGTCGACACGCGCCAGTGCTTCGTGGTCGTAGTCCCGCGAGCGGGCGTCGACCGGGAACATGCCGGACGCGTCACCGATGCCGAGCACCCGCCTGCCGGTGAGTTGCCAGTGCACGTAGCCCGCCAGGGTGGTGAGGGAACGCAGCCGCGGCACGTGTGGCTCGTCATCGAGGATCGCCTGGTAGAGGTGCGCCACCGACCAGCGCAGCGGGATGTTGCGCCCGAGCAGTGCGCTCAGCTCAGCCGCGGCGAGGCCTGTCGAGGTGTTGCGCCACGTGCGGAACGGCACGAGCAGCCGGTCCTGCTCGTCGAAGGCGAGATAGCCGTGCATCATCGCCGAAACACCCATTGCACGAACGCTTTCCAGTCCCGGCTCGCCCTGTGTCTCGAGGACGCTCCGCAGGTCGGCGATCGCCGCGCGGATGCCGTCCCAGAGCTCGTCCAGCGGATAGCTCCAGTTGCCGTCGACCAGTCGGCTGCTCCAGTCGTGGCTGCCGACGGCGACCGGCTGGTGGTCGGCGCCGGCCAGGCAGGCCTTGATGCGCGTCGAGCCCAGCTCGATGCCGAGGTATGACGAAGACGTCGCCGATCCCCGGCGCACCGTCCCGTGCGTCTGTGTGGTCATCCCGGTCTCCGGGTCGGCAGCTAGGCCGACGCCCCTTCGACCTGTTGCCGGTAGGACGAGACCATGAACTCGGTCAACTCGGCCAGGGAGGTGTCCGCGGTGCGTTTGTCGAGCGTGATCCGGCCCTGCTCCACGACATTCACGCGATCGCACAGTTCGAAGATGTGCGTGTAGTTGTGGTCGATCACCAGCATCGACACCCCGCGGTTGCGCGCCAGGCTCTTGACCAGGTCGATGATCAGTTTCGCCTCCTTGGCGCCCATGGCCGCCAGCGGTTCGTCGAGCAACAGGATCTTCACGTCCTCCCGGCGGGTCGCCCGCGCCACCGCGATCGCCTGCCGCTGGCCACCGGACAGCTTCTCGACCGGCACATCGACGGAGGGGATGTTGACCTGGATCTCGTCCAGGTAGCGCATCGCGTCCTCACGCATCCGCCGGTTGTTCAGGAAGCGCAGGCGTCCGCCACCGGTGATCTCCCGGTTGAGGAACAGATTGTGGAAGACCGACAGTTCGTCGACGAGGGCCAGGTCCTGGAACACCGTCTCGATACCGTGCTGCCGGGCGTCCTGCACGGAACGCAGATCGACCGGCTTGCCCTCGACATACAGCTGTCCCGCATCCGGTGGCTGATAGCCGGTGATGATCTTCACCAGCGTCGACTTGCCGGCGCCGTTGGACCCGACCACTCCGAGCACCTCACCCGGCGCCAGGTGCAGGTCGACCCCGCGCAGGACCTTCACCGGTCCGAACGACTTGGTGATGCCTTCGACACGCAGCACGTCCTGCGCCGCCGGGGTGTCGCTCTTGTTGTCCATGATCACCTGGTCCGCCTTCGAAGATCGCGCTGCTTCATGAGGATGTGGTTCGTCGGCCCGAGCCGCCGAGGCGCGAGACCAGCCGCGCGAGCGATCCGGAGCTGCGGCTGCGGCCCGTGCGGGCGCGCTCCAGCTGGATGTTGAGGATCATCGCGCCGAGGATGGCCAGCCCGAGGACCAACTGGTAGGCGAACGCGTTGATGCCGATGATGTTGAAGCCGTCCTCCAGCACACCGAGCACGATCGCCCCGATGCCGGCGCCGATCATCGTGCCGCGGCCACCGGTCAGCGCGGTGCCGCCGATCACCGCCGCAGCGACCCCGTAGAACATCATCGTGAGTCCGTCGGTGCCCGGGTTGAGGCTGCCGATCCGGTAACCGTCGAGGATGCCGATCAGGCCGCCCAGCAGGGAGCACAGGACGAAACACCAGATCTTGACCGCACCGACCTTGACGCCGGCCTCGCCGGACGCCGTCTGGTTGCCGCCGACCGCCGTCACGTGCAACCCGAAGGTCGTGCGCCGGAAGAGCAGGTGGCCGACAACCGCGACCGCGAGCGCCCAGATGATCGGGGAGTATGTCGAGCCCCCGAGGATCTTGGCGATCGTCCCGGTGCCCACGGGGTTGACCTGGATCCCGTTGGAGGACAACAGCACAATGCCTTGCAGCGCGAAGACGGTGCCCAGCGTCGTGATGAAGGACGGCACGTTGAGCAACACCGTGATCAGCCCGTTGATCAGACCGATGGCGGCGCAGATGACCAGGGCGATGAGGATGCCGCCGAGCACTCCGATGCCGGCGTCGTGGAGGTAGACGACCAGGAACGGGGAGAGCACGTAGACCTCACCCACCGACAGGTCGATCTCTCCGAGCGTCAGCACGAAGACCTCGGCGATGCCGAAGATCATGATCGGCGCGACGTAGGTCGACAACGTGGCGACATTGGACTGGCTGCTGAACGCCGACGAATAGATGCTGAAGAAGATCGCGAGCGCGATGCCGATGACCGCGATCACCAACTCCTGGCCCTGCAGCAGGCGCCGCATCCACAGCCGATGCTTCACCGCGTTCGCACGTGCTGCCTTTGCTCCTGACCCGGGAGGTGCGACTCGGGTGGACTCGCTCACTGTCATCCGGCCTGGATGCTCGACGGAGCGCTGAGCGTCAGCTTCTTGCTCGCAGAGCCCTCGTAGCGGTTCTTGCTGCTCAGATAGGGATCCACGTTGTCCTTGGTGACGAACTTCAGACCGGTGTTGGTGTTGACCGGTGCGACCAGTCCGCCGGAGACCTGGTAGAGGAACAGCTGCACGATCGGCAAGAAGCCCTGCAGGTAGGCCTGCTGGTCGATGGTGAAGTCGAGGTTGCCGTTCTTCACCTGTTGCAGCGTCGGGGTGCCCACGTCCCAGCCCGACCCCTTGACGCCGGTGGACTTGTACTTCGCGACCGTCTTGGCGACGGCGATCCCGCTGCCGGCGTCGACGGCATACAAGAACTTGGCGTCCTTGTGGCCCTGGAACCACGCGTCGACGGCCGACAGCTCCTGGCTCTCCGCGGCACCCGTGGCGACCTGGACGAATTTGACGCCGGCCGGCTCGAGCACGCTCTTGGCGCCGTCCGCGCGCGGCTGGATGTTGCCGGTGCCGGGGGTGGCGATCATGCAGGCGACCGTGTCACCGGGCTTGACCTGCTGCAGGATCCGCTTGCCGGCCTCGACACCGGCCTGCGTCAGGTCTTGGCCGATGTAGGACATGACCGGGGTGTTGCTGCCCGTGGGCGGGTTCGCGTTGTAGGACAACACCGGGATGCCGGCCGCGAGCGCCTTCTGCGTCGGGGAGGTGAAGGCCGTCTTGTCGATGACCGGGACGGCGATGCCGTCCACTTTCGCCGTGATCGCGCTGTTCATCGCGTTGACCATCTCCGACACGACCGAGTTGGCCGAGCCCGTCCAGCTGTAGTCGCAGCCCAGGATCGTGCACGCGTCCTGCGCGCCATACCGCGTGGGGGTGAAGAAGGAGTTGGTGGTCACGTGATTGACCAGGGTGAACTTGAACTTCTTGTGCCCCGGGTAGGGGCCGCCGCCGCTGGATCCGTCATTGCTGCCGCCGCCTCCGCTGGAGCTGCAGGCGTCCAACAGGGCCGCCATCGCCGGCACCCCGATGCCCAGCACTCCGACATTGCGGATCATCCGCCTGCGCGACGTGCCGTAGGGCGTCTGGTCCGCGACCTCACCGATTTCCGAGCTGTCCATCATCTGCTCCTCGCCTGCCCGCATTTCGTCAGGGCATTCGCTGCCTGGTGCGCTCCGCCTGGCCAATCCCGCTGCTGTGCCGCGTCTTTCGGGGAGGGTCACCGTTCGATACCAGGTACGGTAGTCACAAAATGTGACCGGTCACATACCGAGTGCGAATTTTCTTCCCGGCCGTGACCAAATCGTTATAAGTGAATTCGATCGATAGAGTGCGGAGTGTGACGGTGAACGCCAGCGCGAAGAGCAGCCCGAGCATCCGGGACGTGGCCAAGCTGGCGCGCGTGTCCCATCAGACCGTCTCGCGCGTGCTCAACGACCACCCCTACATCCGACCGGCGACCCGTGATCGGGTGCTGGCCGCGATGGCCGAGCTGAACTATCGGCCCAATCGCGCGGCGCGCACCCTGGCGACCAGCCGGAGCAACACCATCGGGGTGCTGCTCACCGCGAGCGCGTCCCACTACGGCCCGGCGAGCACCATCGCCGCGGTGGAGGAGGCGGCGAGGCATCGGGGTTATTCGGTGGTGCTCGCCAGTCCCGGCCGTGTCGAGGAGGCCGAGTTCAGTGGCGCCCTGGACCACCTGATCCACGAAGGTGTGGACGGCATCATCGCCGTCGCCCCACAGATCCGCGCTGCGGAGGCGGTGGCCAAACTGCACAACCCGGTGCCGGTCGTCATGATCCAGTGCGACAGCGGTGACCCGCGCCTGTCGGTGGACAACCGGGTCGGCGGCAAGCTGGCCGCCGAGCACCTGTGGCAGCTGGGTCATCGGCGGCTGGCCCTGGTGGCCGGGCCGGAGGACTGGTCGGAGGCAACTGCGCGCCGGCACGGGTTCGAGGATGCGCTCACCGCGGTGGGCAGCCGCCCGGTGGCAGTGGCACAGGGCGACTGGTCCGCCGACTCCGGTTATCGGGCGTTCGCACACCTGCGTGGCAGCGGCTGCACCGGTGTGTTCTGCGCGAACGACCAGATGGCGCTGGGCCTCATCCATGCCGCGCACGACGACGGCCGCGCGGTGCCGCACGACCTGTCGGTCATCGGCTTCGACGACACCCCGGAGACGGCGCACTACCTGCCGCCGCTCACCACCATCCGCCAGGACTTCCACATGGTCGGCCGTCGCGCGGTGGACAGTCTGTTGTCAGCAATGCACGGCACCCCGAAGCGCGGCACGCTGATCCATCCCAAGCTCGTGGTCCGGGAGTCCACGTCCGCTCCGGCGTAGTGCCGGCCGACCGCAGGTGGACCGGGCCGGACCCGCGGGCGAAGCCTTCAGCCCATCGGCAGGTGCACGGTCTCGAAACGTATGACGGCCAGCGCGACGAGCAGCACCACGATCCCGGCGAATGCGAGCCACTGCCACTGCGCTCGGCTGCGGCCCAGCAGCGTGACGGCGCCGGCGCACAGCCCGCCGGTGACGGCGCCGCCCAGATGCGCCTGCCAGGCGATGTCCGGGACGACGAACCCGATCACCGCGTTGATCACGATCAGCCCGATCATCGGCCCGCTCTGCAGCCCGAGGTGCCGATTGAGCACGACGACGGCGACGAACAGTCCGAAGACGGCGCCGGAAGCGCCGACGGTCGGCGTCACCCATCCGGTCGGGTAGTCGGTCGGGGAGTTGGGGGTCGAGGCGAGCAGTTCGTAGCCGACCGACCCGCCGAACGCGGAGATCAGGTAGAGCGCGAGCATCCGGGCCCGCCCGAGCATCGGCTCGAGGTACTGCCCCACGATCCACAGGGCGTACATGTTGAACAGCAGGTGGAAGATCGACCGGGGCGAGTGCACGAACGCGGCCGTGATGAAACGCCACGGGTCTTCTCCGGACAGGACCGGCACGTAGAACAGGTCGGTGGTGACCTTGTCGTTGAGCTGTTGACCGACCCAGACCACGACGCAGATCGCGATCAGGCTGATGGTGACCATCGGGCGACCGTGAACGGCCCGTCCACCGAAGGCGGTCACCAGACTGCGCGACTGCTTCTGGTGCGCCTTGACGCAGTCGACGCACTGCACGCCGACCGCGGCCGGCCGCTGGCATTCGGCACAGGTCGGCCGACCGCAGCGCTGGCACGACACCAACGCCACCCGGTCGGGGTGGCGTGGGCAGTGGGGGAGGTCCCCCATCGAGTTGGTCACGAAACCGGGATCAGGACTCGTCGACGGTGACCTTCTCGATCACGACCGGCTCGACCGGGCGGTCCTGCGCACCGGTCTGCACCGCCGCGATCTTGTCGACCACGTCGCGGCCGGCCTGGTCGGCGACCTCACCGAAGATGGTGTGCTTGCCCTGCAGCCAGGTGGTCGGCGCGACGGTGATGAAGAACTGCGAGCCGTTGGTGCCGTGCCCGCCGCGCTTGCCCGCGTTGGCCATCGCCAGGATGTATGGCGCCGAGAAGTTGCGCTCCGGCGAGATCTCGTCGTCGAACTCGTAGCCGGGGCCGCCGATGCCGATGCCCTGCGGACAACCGCCCTGGATCATGAAACCCGGGATGATGCGGTGGAAGGTGAGGCCGTCGTAGTACGGCGTCGGGTTGGTGCGACCGGCGTCGTCGCGGTACTCCTTGGTGCCCTGCGCCAGGCCGACGAAATTGTCGACGGTCTTCGGCGCGTCGTCCGCGAAGAGGTTGACCTTGATGTCGCCGTGGTTGGTGTGCAGCGTTGCGATCATGGGCCCAGTCTTGCATCCCGCACTCGTCATACCATCCAGTGCATCCGCCCAGCGTTGTCGCACTTTGTGGCAGGTTGGCAGGATGGAGGGGATCTCACATGTCTAGGAGGGCTCACGTGTTCAGCAAGACCTCGCAGAAGGACGTGGCGAAGGACAAGGTCGCCGAAGCAGCATCCGCGGTGGGCAACGCCGCGACTGCCACGGTCGGCGACGCCGCGGAAACCGCCCGGGAGAAGCTCGCGCCGGTCGTCGAGACCGCCACGCAGCGACTCAACGACGCACTGGATGCTGCTCAGCCGCACCTGAGGGAGGCCAAGAAGTCCGCGGGCAGAGCCGCCGAAGAGGGTTCAGCAGCCCTCACCGACGCGGCCCAGCCGCACCTGAAGAAGGCGAAGAAGTCGGCCCGCAAGGCTGCCAAGAAGGCGGCCAAGAGGGCCAGGACGGCGAGCGACCAGGCCTACGCGGCGCTGCCCGATCAGGCGCGCACCACGGTCGAGCTGGTCGTGCCGCAGGTCGCCCGGAAGCGCAAGAAGAAGGGCACCGTGTTCATCGCCCTCGGACTGCTCGCCGGCGCCGCCGCGGTCGCCCTGTTGGTGCGCGGCAAGCAGCAGGCGGCAGGCGACGCGGTTGCGGGCACGCAGCTGCCTGCGGTCGAGCGTCGTGACGCCGCTGCCGTTGAAGCCTCGGAGCCGATCGCCGCCACCGGCACGGACGACGCCGTCGGTGAGGCGGAACAGCAGGCTGACGCAGCGTTGTCGGGCCGCAGGGGTCGGCACGCCGCCAACGAATGACGCGCCGCTGATCAGGCGGTCACCGCACGGCCGGTGACCGCCTGATCCGCGAGCGCGGGGGACGCTGCCGGCCGGTGCTGTCGAGAGCAGCCTTCGAGAGGAGAGCAGATGCCGCGCGACGACCGATCCGCGCTCGCGGGGTGCTTCGAGCGACCGGCGGTCGGCCCGCTCGCCGGCGTGGTGGTGGCCGACCTCAGCCGGGTGCTGGCCGGCCCCTACTGCACGATGCTGCTGGCCGATCTGGGTGCGCTGGTGATCAAGGTGGAGGGCCCGGGTGGGGATGACACCCGGCGGTGGGCGCCGCCGCGGCGCGGCGACGACAGCACCTACTATCTGTCGGTCAATCGCAACAAGCACTCGATCGCACTGGATTTCACCGATCCCGACGATCTGGCGGTCGTGCGCGGCATCATCGACCGGGCGGACGTGGTGATCCAGAACTTCAAGCCGGGTGGGCTGGAGAAGTTCGGTCTCGACGCCGCCTCGCTCCGGCAGGCACGCCCGGAGCTGGTCTATGCGTCGATCTCCGGCTTCGGCACCCGCGGCGGCGCGAAGCTGCCCGGTTACGACCTGCTGGTGCAGGCATTGTCCGGGATGATGGACCTCACCGGGTCGGCCGATGGGGAGCCGATGCGCTCGGGCGTCGCGGTTTTCGATGTCATCACCGGCCTGCATGCCGCGGTCGGCATACTCGCCGCGTTGCGGGTGCGGGACGAGACCGGCCTCGGTGACCACGTCGAGGTCAACCTGCTGTCGTCGGCACTGTCCGGGCTCGTCAACCAGACGTCTGCGTATGTCGCCGGCGGCGTCGTGCCGACCCGGATGGGGAACGAACACCCGAGTCTCTATCCGTACGAACCATTCTCGGCTGCCGACAAGGAGATCGTCATTGCCGTCGGCAACGACTCGCAGTTTGCGGCGTTGTGCCGTTGCCTCGAGCTGGACTCGTTGCCTGCCGACCCGAGGTTTGCCGGCAACGAGGCGCGCAACGCGAACCGCGCCGAGCTGCGGGTGCTGCTGACGGATCGGCTGAGGACCCGGTCCGCGACTGCCTGGTTCGAGCTGCTGACGGCGGCCGGCGTGCCGGCAGCACCGATCCTGACGGTTGCCGAGGGGACCCGGCTCGCGCAGGAGCTGGGGTTGGCGCCGGTGGTGCAGACGGGAGCCGGTGAACAGCGGATTCCCGCCATACGCAATCCCATCCATTTCACCGAGAGTGAACTGGACTACTCCAAGGCCGCTCCGCCCCTCGACGGCGACCGCGACCGGATCCTGCGGTGGCTGCACGCCACGGCCACGCGTCGGGTCGAGTAGCGCCCAGGCGCGAGGCCCGGCCGGCCTCAGTGCGAGTCCAGCTGCGGCGCGCTGAACCCCTCCGGCCTGCCGAGCAGCACAGCACGCGTCACCGCCGCAGTGCCGAACTTGTCCCGCACCGCATCGAGCGCGCCGTCCAGCCGTGCGGGTGCGGTGGTGTCGAACGGCAGCTCGAGTTGCTCGTCGGCTGCCTCGTCCAGGCCGGTGATGCTGATGCCGATCAACGTCACCCCGCGGTCGGCGATCAGCGGCATGGCCTCCTCGAGCAGCGCACGGCCGGCGACCAGCCACGCATCGGTGCCCGCCGTCGCACGGCGGACGGTCCGAGACCTGGTCACCCGCGTCATGTCGTCGAACCGCAATCGCAACACGAACGTCCGCCCGATGCGCTCGCCCGATCGCATCCGCCGGGTGACCCGGTCGACCAGGCTCACCAGGGTGGCGTCCAGCTCCTGCCCGGTATGGCGCCCGCGGCCGATGGCCCGCTGCGCACCGATGGACCGGCGGCGACGGCCGGTCTCCACGCGCCGTGGATCCAGGCCGCGTGACAGGGCGTGCAGGTGGCGGCCACTCGCCGGGCCGACGATCGACGCCAGCGTTTCCGGCGACAGCTGCGCCAACGCACCGATCGTGGCGACACCCCGGTCGTGCAGCCGGGCGGACGTGACCTTGCCGACGCCCCACAGGGCCTCGATGGGCAGCGGATGCAGGAAGGCCAGCTCACCGCCGACCGGCACGCTCAGCAGCCCATCCGGCTTGCTCGCAGCGCTGGCGACCTTGGCGAGGAACTTGCTGCTGGCGATGCCCACCGAGATCGGCAGCCCGACCTCGATCTTGACCCGGCGCCGCAGCTGCGCGCCGATGGTGCTGGGAGAGCCGCTGAGCCGGGCCAGACCGCCGACATCCAGGAAGGCCTCGTCGATGGAGATGCCTTCGACGACCGGCGTGATGTCCCGGAACACCTCGAAGACGGCGCGCGACGCCTCGACATACGCCGTGAAGGTCGCGGGCACCTCGACCAGGTCCGGACACAGTCGGCGGGCGAGGCGGCCGGACATCGCGGTGCGCACACCGCACGCCTTCGCCTCGTAGCTGGCGGCGAGCACGATGCCGCCGCCCACGACGACCGGTCTCCCGCGCAGCGACGGATCGTCACGCTGCGCGACGCTGGCGTAGAACGAGTCGAGGTCGGCGTGCAGGAAGGTGCCCTCTGCCACGGCCCCACACTCCCAGTCGCCACCGACAGCCGCACCCCGCACCACCGGCGTCCTGCGCCATACCCCCAAATGCCGTTAGCCTGACGTTCCATGAACATCGTCTTGGTCGAGCCGAACTTCCCGCGCAACCAGCGCGAGTTCGCCCGAGCGCTGCACGAGGTGGGCGCGACCGTCTTCGCGGTCGGTGAAACGCCCTGGGAGTGGCTGGACGAGCAGCTGCAGTCCTGGGTCGACCACTACTACCAGGTCGGTTCGGTCACCGACGTCGACCAGCTCCGCACGGCGGTCGAGCACTTCCAGTCGATCGCCTGGATCGACGGCATGGAGGCCACGATCGAGGCGCACACGCTGCCGGCCGCGATCGTGCGGGAGGACCTCGGCATACCCGGCACGTCCGTGCGCACCACCTGGCTGTGCCGTGACAAGCCTGCCATGAAGGAGGCGCTCCGCGAGGCAGGTGTGCCGACCGCTGCGTCGGCCGCGGCACACAACATCGACGACCTGCGCGATTTCGTGGACGAGCACGGCTACCCCGTCATCCTCAAGCCTCGCGACGGAGCGGGTGCCGCCGGCACCACACGGGTGGACAGTTATCGTGAGCTTCTCGATGCCGCAGCGACTTTCGGTGACACCGAGTCCATCGCGATCGAGGAATTCGTCGAGGGACACGAAGGCTTCTACGACACCCTGAGCGTCGACGGCACGATCGCGATCGACTTCGCGTCGCACTACTACCCGGGCGTCCTGGAAGCGATGCGCAACAGGTGGATCAGCCCGCAGTTCATCGCCACCAACCGTGTCGACTCCGCGTCCTTCTACCGCGAGTTGCGTGAGCTGGGCGAGCGGGTCAACGAAGTCCTGGGCATCAGCACCTCGCCCACGCACATGGAATACTTCGTGAGCCCGAAAGGCCTGCGGTTCAGCGAGATCGGCGCGCGACCACCGGGCGTCGGCTGCTGGGACCTGTATGCCGCCGGCAACGAGATGGACATCTACCGTGCATGGGCCGACTCGATCGTCCACCACCAGGTGTGGCACGTGCCGAGTCGTGCGTATGCCGCCGGCATCATCGCGCTGCGCCCGGACCGCGACGGCACGATCACCACGATCGACGGCGTCGACGAGATCAACTCCCGCTACGGCGAATGGGTGATCGACGCCAATCTGCCCGTCGGGTCGGCCACCCAGCCGGTCGAGGCCGGCTACATGGCGAACGCGTGGATCCGCATGCGGCACAACAATTACGACGTGCTGCGCGAGATGCTCGACGATGTCGGCCGGACCGTGCAGGTGCACGCCGAGTGAGCGCCGACCCGAGCGAGGACACGAGTGAGGAACGAACGAGGCCCGCAGCGAGGGGAAGAGGCGCGACAGAAGACATGAGCGCCGACCCGAGCGAGGACACGAGTGAGGTGCGGGGCCCCCGCGAAGTATCGGAGCGAGGCACGAGCGGAGAACTTCGTGGGGTGCAGGAACGAACGAGGCCCGCAGCGAGGGGAAGAGGCGCGACAGAAGGCATGACCGCCGAGCACCATCCCTGCATGGTGCTGCTCGGCCCGCAGCGCCGCCCTGCCCTCGACAAGGTCGTGGCCGGTCTGGACCTCGACGGCCCATTCGCGACGATCACCGCCGGCTGGCAGGAGCGTGAGGTCGCCGACGACGAGCTCAAAGCGCATCTCGGTGGGCGAGCGGTCAATCTCGCGCTCTGGACCCGGCGACAGGACGTGCTCGACCGCGACCCCGACTTCGCGGCCGCACATCGGCAGCGCCGGTCGGTGCTGTCCGACCTGCAGGACCTCTACCTGATCGGGGTGGGTCACACCTCGCGCGCGATCACCGAGTTGCGTGAGCACGCGGAGTCCTCCGAGCAGGTCAAGGAGCTCTCGCTGCGGGACGCGGAGGAGGTCCTGCGTTCATTGGACCGGCGACACCTGGAGCGCGTCCGTGACGTGGAGGCCGAGTTCTACGAGCTGACCAAACCGCACGAACACCCGCTGATCGCAGGGCATCGCGCCGAAGTCGCGCAGGTGCTGGCGGACAGCGCGGCCGTGGTCATCGCCGGGGGACACGTGGCCGAACTGCTCGATGCACTGCACCTTTTCAACGTCGTGCCGGCCGGCCTCGCGCACGTGCCGATCATCGCGTGGTCCGCAGGCGCAATGGTGCTGACCGAGCGCGTGGTTCTCTTCAACGACAATGCGATCCGTGGACCGCGCGCCCCCGAGGTGTATGACGACGGCCTCGGCCTGCTGCGCGACACGGTGGTGCTGCCGTCGGCGCACAAGCGGCTGCGCATGAACAACCTGGACCGGATGTCGTTGATGGCCAAGCGTTTTGCACCGTCGGTCTGCGTCCCCCTGGACCCCGGAGCCCGGCTCACCGTCAACGCCGATGGCTCATTGCCGCCGGAGACGCCCGTGATCGGCGCGTCCGGCGCCATCAAGCAACTGGCCGAGCAGACCGGCGCGGGAGCCACCCATGGCTAAGCAACTCGCGATCCATCGGCTGCGTGCCCGAAAGCCGTTGGACGAGACCGCGATCGACCGATTTCTGCAACACCATCAGGTGCCGGTCGTCGAGGGGGAGATGTGCACGTTCCTCTACCGCGGCACCGCCGACGAGGTCTGGGTCCGGCATCGCATCGTCGGTCAGCCGCAGCGCGTCCCGATGCGCCGCCTCGGTGACACCTCACTGTGGTTCGTGGTCCTCGAGCTGCCGGCGGGATCGCGGGTCGAATACCAGCTCGAGGTGCGCCACGGCGAGCACCACGAGCAGGGCAACGACCCGCTCAACCCGCATGTGGCCAACAGTCCGGTCGGCTCCTCCTCGGTGTGCCAGGCCACCGGTTACGTCGTCCCGGACTGGGTGCACCCGGATCCCGATGCGCGCCCGGGCGAAATCGTCGATCTGACAGTGCAATCCAAGGCGCTGCGGCGCCGCAGTGAGTGCCGCGTCTACCTGCCCGCGCGGTTCCGCAGCACGCACCGCTACCCGTTGCTGATCGTGCACGACGGCGACGACTACCTGCACTACGCCGCGATGAAGACCGTGCTGGACAACCTCATCCATCGGCTGGACATGGCCGAGACCGTCGTGGTGTTCACCAACCCCGGCGACCGCAACCGGGAGTACGCCAACTCGGTGCAGCACGCTCGCTTCATCGCCAACGAGCTGCTGCCGACGGTGGAGGAGAAGTTCCCACTGCTGGGCACCCCGTCCGGACGCTGCCTGATGGGAGCGTCCTTCGGCGCGGTCGCGAGCCTGTCCACGGCATACCGGCACCCCGACGTCTTCGGTTCGCTGATCCTGCAGTCCGGCTCGTTCGTCTTCACCGACATCGGCACCGACCACGGGGGCGGTGCCGCGTTCGACCCGGTCGTGCGCTTCATGAACCGCTATCGTTCGGCGCCGCGCAAGGTCGCCGGCCGGATGTTCGTTTCATGTGGAACGTACGAGGACCTGATCGTCTACAACCGCTCGATGGTCCCGGTCTTCGAGCGGGCCGGCATGCGCGTCCGGTATGTCGAGGCGCGCGACGGCCACTCCTGGGAGGACTGGCGCGACCGGTTGCGCGACGCGCTCTCCTGGATCTACCCGGGCCCGCACAAGTACGTCTACGAGTAGCCCCCCGCCGAGTCGAATCAGCCGGACACAGCTGCGGGTTGAGTAGGCCGAGCCGCTAGGCGAGGCCGTATCGAAACCCGGCGCCGGCGCGTCCACATCCCCGCCGCCAACTGGGTGCCGCCCACACGGCGCCTCGGAAGCGGCGCGAGCACGAGCGCTCCATGCTCAGGATGCTCAATGGCATGGACGTACATCCTCCGTTGCGCCGATGGCTCCTACTACTCCGGCAGCACACGGGACCTGGACCGGCGCATCGCGCAGCACACATCCGGCGAAGGCGGCGACTACACCTGCAAGCGCCTTCCCGTCGAGTTGGTCGGGGCCGAGGAGTCGGATCACATCAGCACGGCATACGCGCTGGAGAAGAAGATCCAAGGTTGCCGCTCGCGTACTCGACCCGCAACGCCTCGCACCGCACCGCAATCACGCTGCGCTGCACTCGCAGCGTGGTCGCAGTGACCTCGCAGTGCTGCTGAGGAACGTGGTTGCTGATCACAGCGGAACCAG
>Ga0164242_10002112_pt1 | contig 23115 bp, 22 predicted proteins | sample OricomgcompostMG_FD_108783 | JGI IMG/M metagenome (GOLD analysis project Ga0164242, IMG submission 108783) | Miracle-Growth compost microbial communities from Emeryville, California, USA - Original compost - Miracle growth compost (MG) ... | reverse complement strand
TGCTCGATCCGCGGGCCGATCTCGCGATCGTGCGCGACGAGGCGGTGCCGCTGGTGCTGCACGACCCGCTGTGCCCGCTCACGCCCGTGGACTTCTTGGCCGAGGCGATCGCTCACGCCGAGACGCACGCGAGTGTGGTCGTCGGCTGCCTACCCGTCACCGACACCGTCAAGGTGGTGGCAGACGGGCGTCTCGGTGCGACGGTCGACCGCAACGAGCTGGTCGAGGTGACCAGCCCGATCGTCCTGCCGGCCGCTGCCGTGGAGTCGCTGACGAGCATCCCCACGGGTGACTTCGCCGAGCTCGTCGACGACTGGCGCGCTCGCTGGCCGGTCACGATGCTGACCGCGCCCTCGCAGGGGCGGCGGATCCACGATGCCGAGGAGATCGCCGTACTCGAGGCGATGACCGCGCCGACGGGATAGTGCGGACGAGCCCTTCGGCCACGGCTACGCCCTGCGCAGGCGATCTTCAGTCGTGCCTGCCCGTTATCGAGACCTGCCGCGTCTGACCAGGGCCTCTTGCGCGGCGGCTCAGTGTGTGGGTAAGATCATGCATATGATTCGCATGAGTAGGATGGTCCCGAAGAAGCAGCAGTCCCTCGCCATCGGAATCGCGGCGCTGCTCGCATTCGCTCTCGCCGCCTGTGGGCAGGAGAGTCACAAGCCCGGATCCACTCCGAGCCTCACGATCGCCCTCGCGTCGGTCGCGTCAGATGTACCCAACCGGATCGCTCTTGAGAAAGGCCTATTCGAGAAGCATGGTGTGAAGGTGACGCTTGACGAAAACGTTGGCCAGAACGTGCCCAGCGTCGTGGCCTCTGGGAGGGCTGATTTGGGCGTCTATTCTCTCGGCGGCCCGGCGAGCCTCGCCGCCAAGGGTCAGAAGGTTTCGGTTCTCTACGATCTCGGTGCCGGTAGTGGCAGCGGAAGTGTTCTAGTTGACGCCCACAGCAAGGTGAAGACACTGGATGAACTCCACGGATGCACGATGGTGACTCAGGCCACGGGCACCGCCTCATACGGCAACGCTCGTCGGTACAACGCTGACCAGAAGCTCGGATGCAAAGTCAGCCCCCTTGCGGACCCTGCAGCTCAGATCGGCGCGGTCGTGTCTGGGCACGCCGACGCCATCGTCGGGACGCTGAGCAACTATGCGGCGGCCATAAAAGAAGGAAAACTCAAGGTTATCGTCGACACGGCGAAGCCGACGGATCAAGCCAAGTACGTCAACCCAAATTATCCTCTAGTCATCCTCTTCGGTCGAAAAGACAAGATCGCCGAGAAGGAGAAGGCTCTCACGGCGTACTTCCAAGCACTCGATGAGGCGACACAGGTGTTCAAGGACTCGTCGGATCAAGAGGTCGCGCAGATTGTCAAGGGCGAATCGGCCTACAAGGGCATGAGCGTTGACCAGGTAGCGGCATCCGTGAAGGACTTCCGTGCGAGCTTCCAGATCGCAAGCGACGCCGGGCTCATCACAGCCAGCCAGTGGCAAGACGCGCTCGATGCAATGTCGCTGTTCGGAATCCCCGGTCTGGACGTCCACAACTCCGCACTGAGCTACGACAACATCGTCGATCCCAAGCCCCTTGAAAACGCACGAAAGGCATCCTGAAGGGTGTTGAACTCCTCGATGGCAAAGGGAGTGCATGGCTCCGGGACCGCTCCGGAGTCGGCGCTTCCTCGGGAAGCGCGCTCACAAGCGGTCATTTGCCTGGACGACGTCGACTTCTCCTATCCGGATGGCACCCAGGCCATCTCCCACATGAGCCTGTCAGTTCATTCGGGAGAGACCGTGGGGATCGTAGGTCCGAGCGGCGGCGGCAAGTCAACTCTTCTGGCCCTCGTGTCCAAGCTGCTCCATCCGACTCGCGGCTCGGTGGAAGTCAGGTCCGACGGATCAGACCGCCACCTACTCTCCATGATGTTTCAGAAAGAGACACTCCTTCCGTGGCGGACAGTGGCGCAGAATGCGCGATCTCACACTCGATACCGCCAACACAGGCGACGAGCGCACGCGCCAGGCGCTGAGGACCGGATTGACGCCCTTCTCCGACTGGCCCACCTGCAAGACAGCTTGGATAAGTTCCCATATCAATTGTCCGGGGGGATGCGAAGGCGGTTGGCCTTCGTGGCTGCGGCGGCGATCAACCCGCAGATTCTGCTATTGGACGAACCGTTCTCCTCCGTCGACGAGCCGACGCGGGTAGGAATCCACCAAGACGTGTTCGACATCTCCCGTCACCTGGGGATGACCATGCTCCTCGTGACGCACGACCTCGCCGAAGCGATCACGCTCTGTGATCGAGTAATCATCCTCAGCGCCCGGCCGGCAACCGTGGCGACGGTGCACTCGGTCCCATTCGGCGACCAGCGGGCGATTGCCTCTCTGCGCGACAAGCCTGCTTACCTCGACCTTTATGCGGAGCTCTGGCGCGACCTGAGCCGTCAGATCGCATTGTCAAACTCTGGGGGAAAGTGACTGCCATGCGGCGTAACGTCGTGAATCTGTGGCTGCTGCGCACGGGTCTTCTCGTCGCGATCCTTGCGGCGTGGGAGTTCATTCCCAAGATCCAGAGCCTGCGTAGCGTGTCTCCAGTCTTCGATCCCTTCTTTGTCAGCTCGCCAACCAAGGTGATCGAGAGGATCTACGACATTGCCCTCGCGCGGAACGGGCAACCGAATGTTTGGCCCCTGTTCTGGGAAACGGCGTCGAGCACTCTCGTCGGAGTCGCCGTCTCGGTCGTCCTGGGCAGTGCGCTGGGCCTTGTGCTGAGCAACAGCGAGACTCTGCAACGAGTACTACAGCCATACATCGCGCTGGTGAACGCGATGCCGAGAGTTGCGTTGATCCCCTTGTTCATCATCGTCACAGGCACGTCCCAGACAACGACCGTCATCACCATCGTGGCGGTGGTGAGCTTCCTAGTCTTCTACAACGCATACGCCGGTGGAACGAGCGTGCCCAAAGAGGTTCTCCAAAACGCTACAGTCATGGGCGCTACGCGGATTGAGGTCATGCGCCGTATCCGGCTTCCGTACGTCTTGGTGTGGACGATGATCTCGCTTCCAAATGCGATCAGTTTCGGGCTTGTCGTTGCGGTGACCTCCGAAATCCTGATGGGGCAACTCGGCATGGGTCGCCTGCTCGCCGATTCGCTGGCAACTGTTGACTCGACCATGACGTTTGCCGCCGTGGCAATTCTCGCGGTCTTCGGAGTGATCATCGTGTCGGCGGCAGACGTCGTTCAACAGCGCGTGCTTCATTGGTGGCAGCGGTGATTTTTCAGCGAGCTTTTCACGGACGACCTCATCGTTGCGTCGTCCTTGAATCTGCCGGGGCGAACAGGAACCAAGATGCTTCTCGATGATGTTGTCGTTCTCGAGTTGGGCGCGATGTACGCGGCGCCCACCGCGGGCCGGGTTCTCCGTGACTTCGGTGCTCGTGTGCTCAAGGTCGAGGTGCCGGGGGCGGGTGACAATGCTCGTCAGTGGTCACCTCAGCACAACGGGATCGGCTTGGGGTTCGCCCGTTTGAACACGGGGAAGGAATCGATTGCGATCGATCTCCGAACATCGGCCGGGCGTGAACTAGTCCTTGAGATGGCTCTCCGGGTGGACGTACTGATCGAGTCGTTCCGCCCCGGGCGTCTCGAAGCGTGGGACCTTGGGCCCGATCGTCTTCACGCGCTCAACGAGGAACTCGTTGTGGTGCGCGTCAGCGGGTTCGGTCAGACAGGGCCGTACAGCGATCGGCCGGGCTTTGGAACAGTGGCCGAGACGGCCAGCGGGTTCGGGTATCTGAATGGGTGGCCCGACCGACCGCCGACGGCCCCGCCGTTCGGGTTCGCCGACTCGATCGCAGGCATCACGGCAGCCTTTGGGACCGCGATGGCCCTCTATGACCGGGCCCGTTCCGGGCGAGGTCGGGTCATTGACGTGGCGTTGTACGAGCCGCTGATGTTCATACTTGGGGATGCGGTCCTGAACTACTCACTCTCCGGCCGTGTCATGGAACGTCAAGGGAACAGATCGTCTGCGTCATCACCGCGTGGGATCTACCAAAGCTCGGATGGTGCCTGGTTGTCGATCTCCGCATCGGCGCAATCGATTGCGATGCGTCTCTTCGATGCGATCGGGCGACCTGACCTGAAGGAGGTCGAGCGCTTCAGCACCAATTCGTTGCGGTTGCGCCATGACGCCGAGTTGCAAGAGATCATCGCGGATTGGGTTGCGGCACGAACGAGGGACGTAGCGCTTGCCGAACTCGAACGACAAGAGGTGGTGTGCGCGCCGGTCAATGACGCGCGTGACATTGTGCGCGACCCCCATTTCATGCACCGCACCCTGCAGCACTTGACCAGCGAGGCTCTGGGTGATGGCGTCATCCCCGGCCCGGTCCTGCACGCCGAGGGCTATCCGACGCCTGTCTATGACGGTGTGCCGGAGGTTGGCGAGCACACCGTCTCGGTGCTGTCAGAAATGTTGAACGTGGATGAGCGACGACTCGAGGCCCTGGTGGCCGCTGGGGCAATCCCTCAGGCAGCCCTTGAGGTCAGGACGTCGTGAAAATTGGACTGCCGGTCCCGAACATCAGTCAGCCAGTAGGGGCTGAGTCGATCCACCGTGTCGCGGTGAAAGCTGACGAATCGGGCTTTGATTCTGTCTGGGTGGGTGATCACCTCGTGTGGCCCACAGACCCCGCCGCGCAGCGGCCTGGCGAGACCCCGGCACGCGCGAAGTACGGTGGCGACTTGTATGAGCCGTTCTGTACCGCTGGTTACCTGAGCGCCATCACGTCTCGGGTGCAGATCGGCTTCGGCATTATCGTCGCCCCCTACCGACACCTCGCCATCACGACCAAGATGCTGACCACGCTGGACCAATTGAGCGCGGGCCGGATCATTGCGGGGGTGGGGCCGGGTTACGTTCAGGGCGAGTTCGATGCACTCGGCATCCCGCGACGTGGAACAGGGGACAAGGTCGATGACCTGATCGACTTCGTCCGCGCCGTGGAGGAGTCGTCGACTCCTGCGTTCGACGGTCGGACCTTCTCGTTTCACGACGCGATCTTTCGACCTCGGCCGTTCCGAGGCCGGATGCCGATCTGGATCGGTGGCAATTCCACAGCTGCTCTGCGCCGTGCCGTACGTGCAGCGGATGGTTGGCAGCCGTCGAACGTCGACCTGCGGACCATGGAAGGAATGATCGATTCGCTGCACCGAGAGGCGGAAGACGCCGCGCGCGACCTGTCAGACTTCACGATTTCCGGCCGCATCCGCGCCCGGTTCGACGCGAAGGTCACGCCGTACGACCCGAGCCTCACCGGCAACCGAGAGTATTCGGATCTACCGGCTCACCTCCATGGCCCGCCGGAGTACGTTGCCGAACAGTTGAGTCGGTATGCCGAGTTAGGCGTCGACCACCTCGTCATCAACCTCCACGAAGGAGACGAACTCGAGGAGTTGCTGCGAGCGATGGACGTGTTCGCGACATCTGTGCGACCGCTGGTCGAGGTTGGCAGTCCAGAGGAAACAGGAGAACCAGCTCAGTGACGCAGCAAAGCCCCGGCCCGCTCGCCGGACTGACCGTGGTCGACCTTGGCCAGCTCATCGCCGGCCCGATGGTGGCCACGATTCTCGGAGACTTCGGTGCTCGGGTGATCAAGGTTGAGCAACCCGGCCGCCCGGACCCGTTGCGGGTGATGTATCAACGCGAAGGCATCGGTGTCTGGTCCAAGAGCAGTGACCGCAATAAGCTGCCGATCACTCTGAACGTCAAGACCCGTGAAGGGCTCGCGATACTCAAACAACTCGTGAGCGGCGCGGACGTTCTCGTTGAGAACTTTCTCCCCGGTACGCTCGAGCGGCTCGGTCTGGGCCAAACAGAGCTCGATGAGCTCAATTCATCGCTCGTGGTGGCGCGGGTCAGCGGCTGGGGCCAGACGGGTCCTAAGAGTACACAGCGCGGCTACGGAAGGCTGGGCGAAGCAGCCTCGGGCTTCGCCAATTTGAACGGTACGCCAGATGGCCCCCCGAGTCACAGTGCAGCGTCGCTGGGCGACACCGCTGCCGCGATATGGACGGCATTCGGGGTCATGGTCGCCCTCCGCCATCGCGACGCGACCGGCCAAGGCCAGGTCGTGGACATGGGTATGCCAGAGGGCCTCATGCGCATGCTGGAGCAGCAGATTCCTGTTCTCGACCAGCTCGGCTGGTGTCTCTCACGCATGGGCAACGAAAACCCGGCAAATGTGACTGTGAACGTTTACAAGACGGCGGACGATCGCTACTTTTCGGTGTCTGCCGCGACGCCACGCACACAGCGGGCTCTGCTGGACCTCGTGGGTTTGCCAGCCGATCATCCGCTCGGAACGGTCGAGAGAGCAGCGCAGGATCGCCCGGCATTTCATGCGCACATGGCAGCGTGGATGTCCGAACGGACACTCGCTGAGGTGCAGGAGCTCTTCCACGCCGCAGGGACCACCGGCACGCCGGTTCTCTCGGCGGACTCGATCATCGATGACCCACACTTCTTGGCCAGGGAGATGGTGGTCACGGTTCCCGATGACGACCTGGGTTCGGTGCGTATGGCCGGCGTTGTACCTCGGTTGACTCGCACGCCAGGCCGGATCATCTCGTCCGGGCGCGGGTCCGGTAGCGCGAACATCGAGGTCCTGGGACCGGACGGGCTTGGCCTGTCCCTCGACGAGCTGGATCAGCTCCGCTCGAAAGGAGTGCTATGACCGCCGACTCGTCTCGACCCGTGTCAATGAATGCTCAGCATGTCCACGTCGAGTCCGTCAGCGGGGTGCTCTGGATCACGTTGAACCGTCCGGAGCGGCTCAATGCCTACGACCTCGCGATGGCCCGGACGATTCTGGCGGCACTTGAGGACGAGGCACCCTCCGCCGAGGCAGTGGTTCTGACCGGCGCCGGCGGTGCCTTCTGTGCGGGTGGCTCGCTGGACCAGCTCGGTACGCCGGACGCCGAGCAGTTGCGTGCCCTGTTCACGACATCGCTGCGCCTGGTCGATGCCGTCCGTGCCTGTCCGCGGCCGGTGATCGCGGCAGTCGACGGCGCTGCTGCCGGAGGTGGCAACGAGCTCGTGGTTGCCTGCGACTTCGCGATAGCCACCGAGCGGTCCACCTTCGGGCAGACCGGCCCGAAGGTCGGCTCGGCGCCGGTGCTCGGTGCCACCAACGTGGCCGCCATCCAGATCGGCGAGAAGCGCGCCAAGGAGATGGCGCTGCTGTGTCGTCGCTACTCCGCGCAGCAGGCGCTGGCGATGGGCCTGATCAACGATGTCGTCGCCGATGGTGGCCTGGCCGAGGCCGTGGACCGCTGGCTCGCTGAGATCCGCGCGCTCAGCCCGCGCTACCTGGAGATCGCCAAGATCAGCTCGAATGTCTGGTGGCACCACGCCCGCGACGACATGGCGGCCGGTCTCGGAATGCTCATCCAGGCGATCGGCAGTGAGGACATGGTCGAGGGCGCGACCGCCTTCCTCGAGAAGCGCAAGCCCGACTTCCGCGGCGCCCGCGCCCGCACCACCGGGGAAGAGACGAACCGATGACCTTCCGCCACTACCGTGACCTGACGCCCACCTTCGCCGACCGGTCGCAGTGGGCGCTGCCCACCGTGCTCCGGTACCATGCCGACGAGCGTCCTGACGCGGTCTGGCTGGACGCGCCGGAGGAGGGTGCCACCTGGACTTTTGCCCAGATGCTCGAGGCGGGCCAGGCGGTGGGTCGCAGCTTCCTCGCGGCTGGCGCGACTCGGGGTGACCGGGTGGTGCTCGTGGCTGCGAACTCCTCGCGATTCGTCCGCACCTGGATCGGTGCGGCGATGGCAGGGCTTGTCGAGGTGCCGATCAACACCGCCTACGAGCACGACTTCCTGGCCCATCAGGTCCGTACCGTCGAAGCACGGCTGGCCGTCATCGATGATGTCTTCGCCGAGCGCTTCGTGGCGATCGCCGAGGCGGCGTCGACGATCACGAAGTTCTGGGTCATCGACACCGGCAGCCAGGACAAGGCGATTGCCCTGCTCCAGGAGAGGGGTTGGGAGGCGGCGCCCTGGGACGAGCTGGAACTGGTGGAGGACGACCGGCCGCTGCCCGATGTTCGACCGCAGGACCTGGCTTCGGTGCTGTTCACCTCGGGCACCACCGGCCCCTCCAAGGGGGTCGCGATGCCGCACGCACAGATGTACTTCTTCGCCGACGAGTGTGTCTCCTTGGTCCGGCTCACTGCCGACGACGCCTGGATGGCGCTGACCCCGCTCTTCCACGGTAATGCCCAGTTCATGGCGGCCTACCCGACACTCGTCGCGGGTGCGCGCTTCGTGGTCCGCAGCCGGTTCTCGGCGAGTCGCTGGATCGATCAGATCCGGGAGAGCCGGGTGACGGTCACCAACTTCATCGGCGTGATGATGGACTTCGTGTGGAAGCAGGATCCCCGCCCCGATGACGCGGACAACCCGCTGCGCTGTGTGTTCGCGGCGCCGACCGCGTCCTCGATCGTCGGGCCGATGCGAGAGCGCTACGGGATCGAGGCCTTCGTCGAGGTCTTCGGCCTGACCGAGACCTCCGCCCCCATCATCAGTCCTTACGGCGAGGAACGACCGGCGGGAGCGGCCGGGCTGGCTGCCGCCGACTGGTTCGACGTGGAGCTGGTCGATCCGGCGACCGACGAGCCGGTCGAGGTCGGCGAGGTCGGCGAACTGGTGATTCGGCCCAAGGTGCCCTTCATCTCCTCGATGGGCTACTTCAACATGCCGGACAAGACCGTGGAGGCATGGCGCAACCTGTGGTTTCACACCGGTGACGCGCTTCGTCGCGACGAGGACGGCTGGTTCTACTTCGTGGACCGCTTCAAGGATGCGCTCCGCCGGCGTGGCGAGAACATCTCCTCCTACGAGATCGAGACCTCGGTACTCGCGCATCCCGCAGTCGTGGAGACCGCGGTGATCGCCGTACCGGCCTCGACCGAGGCGGGGGAGGACGAGGTGATGGCCTACGTGGTCCTTGCCGAAGGCGCCTCCCTGAGCGCTGCCGAGCTGTGGGAGCACTGCGACGGCCGAATCCCCTCGTTCGCCGTGCCGCGCTACCTCCGCTTCGTCGAGGAGCTTCCGAAGACGCCCTCGCAACGAGTGCAGAAGGCAAACCTGCGCGAGCTCGGGATCACTCCGGACACGTACGACCGCGCCGACGAAGACAGGGCCAGCTGACGATGCACCCCTATCGCACTGTCCTCTTCGTCCCCGGTCACAAGCCGGACTGGGCGGCCAAGGCCGCCGCATCGGGGACCGACTGTCTGGTGCTCGACCTTGAGGACTCCGTTCCCGGGGACCTGAAGGTCTCGGCGCGGAAGACGGTTCGCAGCACCTTGGCCGAGCTACGGGCGAGGTACCCGCGACTGGGGCTCTTCGTACGGCCGAATGCACTCGCCACGCTCCAGGCCGGCGCCGACCTCGAGGCCGTGGTCGGTCCGGAGTTGACCGGGCTGTTCACGCCGAAGATCAAGGACGCCACCGACGTGCTCCGCTGGGAGACGCTGATCGACTGGTTCGAGGCACGCAACGGAGCCGCCGGGCTGGAGATGATCGTTCCGGTGGAGATGGTCGACGCGATCACCAACTGCTTCGAGATCGCCGCCGCCTCCCCGCGGGTGGGGGCGATGATCGGCCCGACCTCCGAACACGCCGACATTGCCCGCGCGGTGGGCTACCGGCAGTCCCGTGGGGGCTCCGAGACGCTCTATCTGCGCAGTCGGATCCTGCTCGCCTGTCGCCAGTACGGTTTGCATCCGCTGACCGCGCTCTGGGAGGACCTGGCCGACCTCGACGGGCTGCGCTCGTTCGCCGACTACGGGCTGCAGCTTGGCTTCCGCGGCCAGATCCTCATCCACCCCTCCCACGTGTCCGTGGTCAACGAGGTGTTCACCCCTTCCGACGATGAGGTCGCCTACTACGCCGAGCTCGTCGCGACCGTCGAGAAGGCCGTGGTCAAGGGACACGGTGCGGTTCGCTTCCGCGGTCAGCATGTCGACCTGGCCCACGCCGACAAGGCGCGCGACTGGCTGGCGCACGCGCGACTGGTGCGCGGGGAAGCCTGACCCGCGACCGGTGCTCAGCGCCCCGCCCACTCCGGGGCGCGCTTCTCCACGAAGGCGAGGGCGCCCTCCTTCGCGTCCGCGGACTCCCGGACTGGGTCGACGTAGGCCTCCTGGCGGTCGAAGCCCTCGGCGAGCGGCCAGTCGGCCGATTCGACCAGGACCCGCTTGGACGCGACAAGTGCCAGCGGAGCATTGTCGGCGATCTCGTCGGCGAGTTGGAGTGCCACGTCGAGTGCCGTCCCGGGCTCGGCCAGTCGGCTGACCAGGTGGACGTCGGCAGCCTCGGTCGCCGGCCACATGCGTCCGGTCAGGACGAGCTCCATCGCCAAGTGGTAGGGAATCCGGTGCTGCAACCGGAGCAGTCCGCCCGCTGCCGCGGTGAGACCGCGCTTCACCTCGGGCAGGCCGAACCTGGCCTCCCGCGAGGCGACGACGAGATCACAGGCGAGCACGATCTCGAAGCCGCCGGCCAATGCATAGCCTTCGACGGCAGCGATCACCGGCTTGCGCGGTGGCTGGCGCACGATGCCGGCGAAGCCGCGACCCTCGACCACCGGTCGCTCGCCTCGGGCGAAGCCCTTGAGGTCCATCCCGGCGCAGAAAGCGCCTCCTGCGCCGGTGACCACCGCGACGCTCAGGCCCGGATCGGCATCGAAGGACTCCAGGGCTGAGGCGATCTCCTGTGCCAGGCCGAGCGACATCGCATTGCGTGCCTCCGGCCGGTTCATGGTGAGCACCAGGACCCGCCCATGGCGGGCGAGCTCGAGCTCGCTCACTGGTCCTCCTTCGTCGGACCAGCGAGCTGGCGCTCGTTCATCTTGAATTCGCTCGCAAGCTCGCTCATCGTGGACTCATCCGGATAGCTCCGTCGAGACGAATGGTCTCGCCATTGAGATAGGGGTTGTCGATGATCTGCGTGGCCAGCATCGCGAACTCGTCGGGCCGGCCGAGCCGGGCGGGGTTCGGGACCTGGGCGCCGAGGCCGTCCCGGATCTCCTGGGAGAACCGGGCCAGGATCGGTGTGTCGAAGACTCCCGGGGCGATCGTGTTCACCCGGATTCCCTTGGTGGCCAGGTCACGAGCCGCGACCAAGGTCATCCCGACGACCCCGGCCTTGGCCGAGGCATAGGGGATCTGTCCGACCTGGCCCTCGTACGCCGCCACCGAGCCGGTCAGCACGCATACTCCGCGTTCGCCGTCGTCGGGCTCGTTTCCGGCCATCCGCGCGGCAGCCAGTCGCAGCGTGTTGAAGGTGCCCACGAGGTTGATCCGGATCAGCTGCTCATAGGTCTCCAGAGACCCTGGCCTGCCTTCGCGGTCGATCAGGCGCACGGTGGCACCCTTGCCCGCACAGTGCACCAGCGCGCGCAGGGGCCCGGCCGAGGTGGCCGCGTCCAGGGCAGCCTCGACCTCCGCCGTCTCCGTGACATCGCCCCTCGCAAAGCTGCCGCCGAGCTCGTCGGCCAGGGCCTTGCCGAGTTCGTCGTTGAGGTCGAGCACGACGACGTGCGCGCCCCTGGAGGCCAGCCGACGCGCTGTCGCGGCACCCAGGCCGGAGGCGCCGCCGGTAACCAGCGCGGAAGCTCCGCTCACGTCCATGGATCTCTCTTTCGTCAGGAGCGGGTCAGAGCCGCTCGATCAAGGTCGCATTCGCCATGCCACCGGCTTCGCACATGAGCTGCAGGCCGAGCCGCTGGTCGTTGTCCTCCAGCGCGTGCAGCATCGTGGTGAGCAGCCGGGTGCCGGAGGAGCCGAGTGCGTGGCCGAGTGCGATCGCACCGCCACGGGGGTTGAGGAGGGCGTCACTCACGGCGAACTCGGCCTGCCAGGCCAGCGGCACCGATGCGAAGGCCTCGTTGAGTTCGATGTGGTCAATCTCGTTGAGCTCGACTCCGGTGCGGGCGAGGATCTTCCGCGTGGCCGGGATCGGCCCGGTCAACATCAGCAGCGGGTCGGAGCCGACCGCGACCGCGGCGCGGATTCGCGCGCGTGGCGTGAGGCCGAGCTCGGCGGCCTTCGCGCCGCTGGTGAGCAGCACCGCACTGGCTCCGTCGATGATCTGTGAGGAGTTGCCGGCGGTGACACTCCAGTCGATCTCGGGGAAGCGGGTGGAGAGCTCGGGACTCTCGAAGACGGGCTTCAGGCCGGCCAGCTTCTCCACGCTGCTCTCCGAGCGTATGGTCTCGTCCGCTGCGAAGTCGCCGTCGGGGGTGCTGATGGGCAACGTCTCGCGCGCGAAGGCGCCGGACCGCAGGGCGGTCGCTGCGCGCTGGTGTGAGGACACGGCAAGCTCGTCCAGCATCGTTCGGCTGAGCTTCCACCGCGCGGCAACCAGCTCGGCGGCGACACCTTGGGAGACGAGTCCCGGTGCGAAGCGCTCTACCACTCGGTCGCCGTACGGATCGGCGCCCATGCGTGCGGAGCCCATAACCACCCGGCTCATCGACTCGACACCGCCTGCGATCACCATGTCGTTGTCACCGGCCCGGATGGCTTGCGCGGCGAAGCTCACCGCCTGCTGGCTGGAGCCGCACTTGCGGTCGATGGTGGTGGCGGGCACGTGTGCCGGGAAGCCTGCGCCCAGCCATGCCATCCGCCCGGGTGTGGCCGACTGCTCGCCGACCTGGGAGACGCAGCCGACGATCACATCGTCCACGATGCCGGGATCGATGCCGGTTCGCTCGACGAGCCCGGTGAGGGTTTGCGCGAGGAGGTCGATCGGGTGGACCCCGGACAGCCCTCCGCCCGCCTTGCCGCGTCCGGAGGGAGTGCGGACAGCATCAATGACGACCACGTCGTCGGGCGCATAAGACACGTTAAATTCTTATCATCATATTCATGAGATCGTCTAGATCTTGTTGACGGATGAGGCAAGTAAATCTAGGCTAATGATTACAACCAAGGAGGTGGTTTCAGTGCTGACGACTGTGGACGAGCACCAAGAGATCCGAGAGCTTGCGGCGAAGGTCGCGAGCGATGTGTATGCGCCCATCGCCGAGGAGCTGGACGTGAACCGCACGCCGATTAGCCCTGAACAGCGCCGCCGCCTCGGCGACTTGGGCTTTTTGGGGATCGCTCATGACGAGAAGTACGGCGGCTCGGGCGCACCAATCGGCGAAGCGCTCGCAGTCATCGAGGAATTTGGCCGGGTCTGTCGGCCGGCAGGTTTTCAGATCTTCGAGGCCAACACTGGCCCGGCCCAGGTGGTGCGGCACTTGGGGAGCCAGGAACAGCAAGAGCGTTGGCTGCCGGCGGTGATCAGTGGTGAGAAGACGATGGCCGTGGCCATCTCGGAGCCCGACGCGGGCTCGGCGGCCACAGACATGCGGACCAGTGCCAGTCTGGCCGACGACGGCTATGTCCTCAACGGCCTCAAGCGCTGGATCTCCAACGGAGGTGAGGCTGATCAGTACCTGGTGTACTGCCGCCTCTCCGATGCTCCCGGCGCCAAGGGCATCGGTGCGATGGTGGTCGACAAGGACATGCCCGGGGTGAGCTTCGGCGTACCCGAGAGGCTGATGGGCTTTCGCGGCATTCCGTCGGCGGATGTCGTCTTCAACGACGTCGTGGTTCCCAGGGAGAACCTCGTCGTGTCGGCAGGAGAGTTCGGCAAATTGTTCGGTGTGTTTTCGATCGAGCGGCTCGGTAACTCCGCGATGAGTCTGGCCATCGGCCAGGAGGCGCTGGACCGGACCGTGCGCTACGTGCAGGAGCGCGAGCAGTTCGGCAAACAGTTGGTGGATTTCCAAGCCGTCCAAGTGACCTTGGCAGACATGGCCCTCCAGGTCGAGGCCGCTCGGCTGCTGCTCGATCGGGCGGCGCGCTCAGCCGGCCGTGGCCTTCCCCACCCGCTTCAGGTGTCGCTGGCCAAGTGCACGTGCAATGAAATGGCCAAGAAGGTTACCGATTTGGCGGTCCAACTCCACGGTGGCAATGGCTATACCGAGGAATACGGCATAGAGCGCTTGCACCGCGATGCACACGGCTGGGCGATCGCGGGCGGAACGCCAACCATGCAGCGCATCCGTATCGTGAGCGAAATGTTGGGTCGCAGGTTCGACCAGCGTCGCTGAAGGGGGCTGGCATGAGGATGTGGGAATGATGTTCGATCTGACACCCGAGCAGCGGGAGGTGCAAGACCTCGCTCGCGTGGTGGCTGCGCAGGTGGCGCCGTACGCCGACGAGGCAGACGCGGCAGTGACGGTGCACACGGGTGTTCAAGAGGTGCTCCAGGCCAGTGGCCTGGCCCGGTATGTCGTTCCGGCGGCTTTCGGTGGCAACCACGAGACTCTCGACCCGCTCACGATCGCGGTGATCCGCGAGGCGCTGATGTACTCCTCGGCACATCTCGATTCGCTTTTCGGCATGCAGGGCGTGGGCAGCTACTCGCTTTCGGTCGGTGGCAGCGACGAGCTGCGCGCCCAGTGGTTGCCCCAGGTGGCCGCCCTCAAGGCCATCGCGGGGTTGGCGCTGACCGAGCCCGGTGTCGGATCGGACTTGCGATCAGTGACGACGACACTGGTGGAGGATGGTGACGAACTGGTAGTCAACGGAGTCAAGTCCTTCATCACCAACGGCGGGGTGGCCGCCTTCTACAACGTTCTCTGCCGCGAGGGTGAGGGATGGTCGATGGTGCTCGTCCCTGGCGACGTGGATGGACTCGCCGTGAAGCGCGGGTCCGACCTCATCGCCCCGCACATCCTCGGCGAGCTCACCTTCGCCGATGTGCGGATCCCGGCGGGCAATCGACTGGGTCTCCCCGGCAAAGCCTTTTCGCTGATGCTTCAGACACTCGCGGTCTTCAGGGTGAGTGTGGCGGGGTCGGCCGTCGGTCTGGCTCAGGCGGCGCTGGATGAGGCTCTCGCGCATTCTCGTTCCCGGGAGCAGTTCGGCCGCCCGCTCATCGAACTCGGCGCTGTCTCCCAGAGCCTCGCCCAGTCTTGGACCGATGTCGAGACCTCTCGCGCCATGGTTTACCGGTCGGCCGCGCTCGCGCGCGCTGACCCGCTGGGCCATCTGGACATGTCCTCGATGGCCAAGGTGAGCGCTACCGAGGCGGCCGGCCGAGTGGTCGATCGATCCGTCCAGACCATGGGCCGCTTCGGTCTCGTGCGCGGGTCGAAGATCGAAAGGCTTTACCGCAATGCCCGGCCGCTCCGGGTCTACGAGGGCGCCACCGAGGTTCTTCTCGACTCCCTCGCACGACGACTCGCAAAAGGAGCGATGTGATGGATCTTGGCTTGCGTGACAACGTCGTACTCGTCACCGGAGCCAGTCGTGGCCTGGGTGCCGAGATGGCTCTGCAACTGGCCACCGAGGGCGCCACCGTGGTGGCCGCGGCCCGAAGTGCTGAGGCGCTCGCCGACGTGGCCCAACGCGGAGGCCGTCGGATCTCGACTGTCCAGTGCGATATGCGTGCCGAGGAACAGGTCGCTGGCCTGATCGACAGAGTCGTCTCCCGGCACGGGCGCATCGACGGCCTGATCAGCAACGCGGGGATCGCTCCAGCGGGCAAGTTCGCCGGTCAGGACCCCGCCATTTGGAAGGACACGCTCGCGGTCAACGTGATCGCGCCGATGTTACTCGCTCAGGCGGCGGGCGCCAGGATGATTGAGCAGGGCGGTGGCCGGATCGTCAACGTCGCCTCGACCACGGGCCTGCGTGGCAAGCCCCACTTGGTTGCCTATTCGACCTCCAAGGGTGCGGTCGTACGGTTCACTGAGGCGCTAGCCGCTGAGTGGGCGTCGAAGAACGTCCAAGTCAACTGCATTGCACCTGGGGCATTCGTCACCGATGCCCAGAAGGCAGTCACCGGATCCCCAGATCTCTTGGCGAGGCGTGTCGCGAAGATTCCTGCAGGTCGGATGGCCGACCCTTGGGAGCTGGCGCCACTGGCCTGTCTGCTGGTTTCGCCGGCATCCCCTTTCACTACCGGCGGCGTGTTCGTTGTCGACGGCGGAGAGGTGGCGAAGCTATGAGTGACATCATCATCGACGCTCATGCTCATGTCTGGCCCGACCAGATCGCGAAGGCAGCTCTGACCGGCAACCGGCTACCGGGGTTGGTCGCGCGCGGGGACGGCACTGTGGGTGGCTTGAGCGCGGACATGAGTGCCAGTGGTGTGGCGGTCAGTTGTTGTCTGGGTATCGCGAACCAGGCCCGACACGTCGACCGGGTCAACGGGTTCGTCGCTGGCCTCGCCTCTCCAACGCGGGTACCCTTCGGGACCGTTCACGTCGACTTGTCCGCGGAGGAGAACCTAGCCAGTCTGAAGCGACACGGCGTGCGTGCGGTCAAGCTGCACCCGCTCTTCCAGGACTTCGCGCTAGACGACCGTAGGCTCTGGGAAGTCCTGGAGGCCTTTGGCGACGAGATCACCGTCATCACTCATGTCGGGGCCGGCGGCGATGCCCGGGCCAACAGCTTGTCGAGCCCCCGGATGATCCGGGACATCGCCAACCAGTTCCCGGACCTGAAGCTGATAGCTTGCCACTTCGGTGGTTACAAGATCCTTGACGACGCGGAGGAGATGCTCTCCGGAGCCGATGTGGTTTTGGAGACTTCGTGGCCACCCGGTCTCGCGAACCTTCAGCCAGATCGAGTACGGCGGCTTATCCGAAACCACGGCGCCGAGCGCGTCGTCTTCGGCAGCGATTGGCCCATGACCTCCCCACGGGAGGAGATCGAGGCCATCGATCGGTTGGGACTGACCGATGACGAGGTCGGGTGGGTTCTTGGGGGAACCATGGCGCGGATGGTCGGCCTAGAGGTTTGAGAAAACATTGTCGAAGGCTCGGGACGGGCTGAACGTCACCAACTTGTGTCTGAGTTATTCGGTGGCGCTCACAGCGCGTCGTTCCACACGATCGGTGCGGCCAAGACATCCGGGAACTTCTTCTCCGCGTAGCGTACGTACTGGTCGATGTGGTCGGTCATCGCAGCTGCCGATTCGGCAGGATCCCGGCTAGCAATTGCCTCATAGATTCGCAAATGCGCCTTGTGCACCGCAGAACGGCGCACCTCAGGGTAGTCGATGCCGATCGCGGAACCATCAAGGATGCCGAGCACGGCGTCGACGATGAAGCCGAACATCGCGTTGCCCGATCCGTGCGCGATGACGTCGTGGAAGCGCTTGTTCTCCTCAAGGAAGACGCGCTGATCGCCGAGGTTGTCGTGCATGGTGTCGACGCTCGACTTCAGTTCCGCGAGCCGGTCGTCGCCCATACGCTGAGCGGCCAGCTGCGCCATCATCGGCTCGAGCCCGACCCGCGCCTCGGCGATGGTTCGGAACGCGGCGTTCTCAAATTGCAGCAGCAGTGTCAATGCAGTCGCCAGTGAGGAGCTGTCAGGCTGTTGGACGACTGGGCCACCGCCCGGTCCGGGCTTGAGCGCGATGACACCTTGGAGCTCAAGGAAGCGCAGCGATTCGCGCAAGGTCCCACGACCCACTTCGTATTCCTCGAGCATGACCCGTTCGGGCGGAAGCCGGTCGCCCACCGTGTTTCCGCGCCGGTTGATGTCGGCGACGATGCGCTGGGCGACGAGCATGGCCGTCTTCTTGGGGCGTGCTGTCGGTGGCAAGCGCATCTCCCTCGGTAGCGAACTTGTTGAATCATAATCAGGAATGCACGCGTTTGGGGATGCCGGGTGTCGGCCTACCGCCTGCTTCGCTCTTTCGATCAGGAAGTGCGGCCGAGCAGCTTCTCCGCCGCGGCGACATCCTCGGCGAAGGTGACCTTCAGGTTGGCCCGCTCACCGGGTACGGCGGCGACGGGGAGGTCGGCGTACCTCTCGAGGCAGGCGGCGGTGTCGGTTCCCCGGAAGCCCTCGGCGTCGGCACGTCGATAGGCCGTGAGCAGGTCGGGCGCGCGGAAGGCCTGCGGCGTCTGCACGGCGGCGAGATCCGCGCTCACCGTGCTCCCGTCCGCACGGCTCAGGGTGCCGGCGGGCAGGCACGGCACCGCTGCGCCGACCCTCGCCGCGGTCTCGACGACCAGGTCGAAGAGCCGGGTCGGGGCGAGCGGCCGGGCGGCGTCGTGGATCGCCACCACGTCGATCTCGCCAGCCTCGATGTCGGGCGCCAGCGCGCGCAGGGCGGCCCATTCGGAGTCGTGGCGTTCGAGGCCGCCCTCCACGAGCCAGACGTCGTGGAGCCCGAGGACGGCGGGCAGGGTGCGTTCGATCTCGTCGCGGTCACTGGGGCGGTGCACGACCACCAGCCGCCGGATGCTTGCCGTGCCCAGGGCATGACGGACCGAGTAGGCGAGGATCGTCTGCCCGGCTAGCTCGAGCAGGACCTTGTTGCGGTCGGCGCCGACACGGGAGCCTGAGCCGCCCGCGAGAACGACGATCGCCGAGCGCAGCGTCACGAGGCGTGCCTCATGCCGCGACGTGTGGCCTGGCCAGCTTGATCAGCGTCGCGGAGACGAGGGCATCACGCTCGAGGGGCAGCATGTGGCCCGCGTCCGGGGCGGTGATCAGCTCGGCGGTCGAGATGGCACCGGCGATCCGGCGGGCATGCGAACGCGGCGTGAGCAGGTCGCGGGTGCCGACGAGAACGCGCGTCGGGATGCCGTCGTACGCCTTGAGGCCGGCCGCGCGGTCGTGTCGCATGCAGTCCTCGTAGAAGCCGACCACGGTGGCGCCCGGGCAGGTGATCAGCCCCTCGACGGCGAGGGCGATGTCGGCCAGGCGCACCGGGCGGCCGAAGACGAAGCGCCGCATGATCTGCCGCTCCACGATCGGGGCGCGGCGCCGCGCACCACGAGAGAGCGTGCGCGAGCGGAAGGCGAGAACCCGCGGGATCTGCGCTCGTACGACGGTCGCCCGCGCTCCGGGAATCCCCAGAGTGATGCCGTCGAGACCTCCTGAGGAGGTCGACACGAAGGCTGCACCCACGACCCGCGTGAGTACCTCGGGATGCCGGTCGGCGAGCGCCATCATCGTCATGCCACCGATCGAGTGACCGGCCAGCAGCAGCTTGCCCGTGGGCGCGACCGCCTCGATCAACTCGGCCATGTCGTCGGCGAGGTGGTCGATGGTGCACTCGGGCTTCGGAACCGGGTCGGACTCGCCATGGCCGCGGTGGTCCCAGGTGACCACACGGACGGTGTGGCCGAACTCGTTGAGCAGGTCGCGGACCTGGTAGTGCCAGTCCTGCTGGTTGAGCGTCCAGCAGTGCGCCAGCAGGATCGTGAGCGGGGCATCGGCGGCGCCGTACGTGTTGTAGGCCAGGCGGATGCCGCCTGCGGTGTGGAAGGTCAGCATCAGGAGTCCTCACGGGTCAGTAGCGCGGTGGCGATGGCGGCGAGGCCCTCGCCGCGCCCGGTCAGGCCGAGTCCGTCGGTGGTGGTCGCGGAGAGCGTCACGGTGATGCCGTGTCGCTCGGCGATGCCCCTCTCGGCCTCGGCACGCCTGCCGCCGATCCGGGGGAGGTTGCCGATGAGTTGCACGGCCACGTTGACGACCTCCCAGCCCTCGTGGCGGACTCTCCGGATCGTCTCGGCCAGCAGGTCGCCGCTGGCGGCACCGGCCCACTCCGGCTCCGAGGTGCCGAAATTGCTGCCGAGGTCGCCGATGCCGGCCGCGGACAGCAGGGCGTCGCAGACGGCGTGGAGGACGACGTCGCCGTCGGAGTGTCCGGCCAGGCCCAGCTCGCTGTCCGGCCAGCTCAGCCCGGCGACGACCAGCGGGCGGCCGGCCTCGAGGCGGTGGGTGTCGGAACCGATGCCGATGCGGAGAGCCACGCGTCGATGATGCCCGAAAGCCCGGGCGAATTCTCAGGTGGTGGGATCACCATGGGTCCGTGAGCGAGCTTGCGAGCGAACCATTCAGCGCAGTGAGTCGGATCGCCGGGCCGACGAAGGAGGCCCGGTGAGAGGCCCAGTGAGCGCAAAGTCGCAGCCGGCGTACGGCGTTGCCGGAGTGGTCGCCGGTGTCGTCGGGATCGGCGTGAGTGTCGGTGTTGCCTGGCTGACCGATGCGACGACCAACCCCGTGGTGGCGGTGGCCTCCGAGGTTCGTGACCGTACGCCAGGGCATCTCGCGATCAATCTCGTCCATCTCGTCGGCCATGCCGACAAGCCCCTGCTGGTCGGCGGAACGACCGTGATCCTGTTGGCGCTCTGCTGGGTGGCAGGTGTCATGAGCCGGCGCTCGGCCGCGCTCGGGATGGCGGTCGTTCTCGTCCTCGGAGTGATCGGCACCCTCGCCGTGCTGGCACAGGCGCATGCGGGTGCGGCGGGACTGGCGAGCGCCCTGATCGGCCTGCTCGCCTGGCTGGTGGTGCACCGGATGCTGACCGGGTCCGCGCAGGAGTACGACGAGAGTCGTCGTACCCTCGTCGTCGGTGCCGCCGGAAGCCTGGTCGCCGCCGGCGTCGTGGTGCTCGGCGGACGCCTGCTTGGTCACGGCCGCGCCGCGGTCGAGGCGGCGCGGTCCCACCTGAAGCTCAATCTGGCAAGGGGAGTCGAGCCGGCCACCGCGGACCTCGGCGTCGACGGGATCGTGCCCTGGCGAACCTCGGGCGGGTCCTTCTACCAGGTTGCCGCCGAGATCGGCCCGCCTGCGATCGAACCCTCCGACTGGAGCCTTCGCATCCACGGAATGGTCGACCGTGAGCTCACCTTCACCTACGACGACATCGTGGCCCGCGCGCAGCAGGGCGGTTGGGTGACGCTCTGCTGCGTGTCCAACGAGGTCGGCGGCGACCTGGTCGGCAACGCCTATTGGACAGGGGTTCTGGCGCGATCGCTGCTTGCCGAGGCAGGCGTCCACCCGGGCGCCGACGCGGTGAAGCAGACCTCGTACGACGGCTGGACCTGCGGCACGCCGATCGAGGCGCTCACCGACGACCGCCTGGCCCTGGTGGCCGTGGGCATGAACGGCGAGCCGTTGCCGATCGACCACGGCTTTCCGGTGCGCATGGTGGTTCCGGGCCTCTACGGCTACGTCTCCGCCACGAAGTGGCTGGTCGACCTCGAGGTGACGACCTTCGACAGGTTCACCGCCTACTGGACCGAGCGGGGCTGGGCGGAGAAGGGGCCGGTGAAGACCGAGTCGCGCATCGACGTACCCCGGGACGGCCAGCACGTCTCCGCGGGCGAGCTCGCGGTCGGTGGAGTGGCATGGGCGCAGCACACGGGCATCGAGAAGGTCGAGTTCCAGGTCGACGGCGGCCCGTGGCAGGCGGCCCGCCTGGGCGGCGTACCCGACAACGACACCTGGGTGCAATGGGCCGGGAAGGCCAGCGTGGACAAGGGATCGCACGAGGTCAGGGTGCGCGCCACCGACAAGTCCGGCTACACCCAGACCGCCGTACGACGGGGCTTGCTGCCCGACGGTGCGACGGGTTGGCACACGGTCAGGTTCACCGCAACGTAGGCCTCCCCGGGACGTCATACGTGGCGGTTCCCATGGGAGACCGTTCGTATGACGTCCCCGGCGACAACCTAGAGTCGCGGGCATGGATTTCGCTGATCGTGAGGGCGTGGCGCTGGTCGTCGGTGGCAGTGGCGGCATCGGCCGGGCGATCGCGCGACTGATGGCCGAGCGCGGCTCCGACGTGGTGGTGACCTATCGGTCCCGACCCGAGTCGGCGGCGCGCGTCGTCGACGAGGCGGCGGCGTACGGCGTCGCGGCGCGGGCGCTGGAGCTCGACCTCAATGCCGGGGTGGCCGCCGCGGTCGAATCGGTGGGCGCGATCCACACGCTCGTGTACGCCGCCGGCCCGCACGTGCCGATGACACACCTGAGCCGAGTGGAACCGGCGTCGATGAGCGAGCAGCTGGACCGCGACGCCGGTGCCTTCTTCGCCGTCGTCCACGCCGCGCTTCCGGCGCTGCGCGCCGCCGAGGGCAACATCGTCGCGGTGACGACCGCGGCGACGACCCGCTTCCCGGTGCGCGACGGGCTCTCCTCGGTCCCCAAGGCGGCGGTCGAGGCGGCCGTGCGCGCGCTGGCCGTCGAGGAGGGCCGCTTCGGGGTCCGTGCGAACTGTGTCGGCCCCGGCATGCTCACCGACGGCATGGCCGAGCGGCTGATCAGCTCCGGCGAGCTCGACGAGCGCGCGCTCGAGGTGACCCGCGGCAACATCCCCTTGCGTCGCTTCGGCGTCGCCCACGACATCGCCGAGGCGGTCTGCTTCCTCGCCTCGGACCGCGCCGGATTCATCTCGGGACAGAAGCTCGACGTGGACGGCGGATACGGGGCCTGAGCGTTTTCGCCGCTCTGACGCAGCCCCCTAGGATTGCCGGGTGACTCTCCGCATCCACGACTCGGCCACGCAGACCGTGCGCGACTTCGTCCCACTCCACGAGGGCAAGGTCGGGATCTACGTCTGCGGACTGACGGTGCAGTCGGAGCCCCACGTCGGACACGTGCGCTCGGCGGTGAACTTCGACGTCCTGCGACGCTGGCTGCTGGCGACGGGCCAGGAGGTCACCTTCATCCGCAACATCACCGACATCGACGACAAGATCCTGGTGAAGTCGGCCGAGCAGGGCCGACCCTGGTACAACCTCGCCTACGACATGAAGCGCGAGCTTGACCGGGCGTACGACGACCTCAACGTGTTGCCGCCGACGTATGAACCCGCCGCGACCGGGCACGTCCCGGAGATGATCGAGCTGATCGCGGAGCTCATCGACAAGGGTCACGCCTACGTGGCCGGCGATGACTCGGGAGATGTCTACTTCGACGTGCGCTCGTGGCCGTCGTACGGCGAGCTCACCCATCAGGCGATCGATGACATGGAGGCCGCCGAGGACGCCGATCCCCGGGGCAAGCACGATCCGCGTGACTTCGCGCTCTGGAAGGGACACAAGTCCGACGAGCCCGAGACTGCCAGCTGGCCGGCCCCCTGGGGCCGCGGCCGTCCGGGCTGGCACATCGAGTGCTCCGCGATGGCCGGGAAGTACCTCGGCGCCGCCTTCGACATCCACGGCGGCGGCGTCGACCTGCGCTTCCCCCACCACGAGAACGAGCAGGCGCAGTCGA
>Ga0164242_10002111_pt1 | contig 23115 bp, 28 predicted proteins | sample OricomgcompostMG_FD_108783 | JGI IMG/M metagenome (GOLD analysis project Ga0164242, IMG submission 108783) | Miracle-Growth compost microbial communities from Emeryville, California, USA - Original compost - Miracle growth compost (MG) ... | reverse complement strand
GAACAGCCTGACGCTGAAGGAATTGCGCGGCGGTCGCACGCAGACGTTGACCGGTTTCGACGAGCTGCTGGTCGGCGACGGCGATCTGGTGTTCCAGAACGATCCGCTCGCGCGCAAGCGCGGCCTCGTCGCCGGGCCGCTGACGATCGGTCTGTGGATGACGCTGAAGATCTCGGCGATCGCGCTGGTGTTCTCGATGCTGTTGGGGCTTGTCGCCGGGCTCGGCCGCATCGCGAAGAATCCGGCGGTCTACGGACTGGCGACCACGTACGTCGAACTGATCCGCGGCACGCCGCTGCTGGTGCAGATCTTCATCTTCTATTTCTTCGTCGGCACCATGCTGCAACTGTCGGCGTTCACCGCCGGCGTCGCGGCGCTCGCGGTGTTCACCGGCGCGTACGTCGCCGAGATCGTCCGCGCCGGCATCGAGGCGGTGCCGCGCGGCCAGATGGAGGCGGCGCGCAGTCTCGGCATGAGCGTGCCGCAGGCGATGCGCCACGTCGTGCTGCCGCAGGCGCTGCGCAAGACGTTGCCGCCGCTCGCCGGCCAGTTCATCAACCTGATCAAGGATTCGTCGCTGGTGTCGGTGATGGCGCTGACCGATCTGACCAAGGCCGGCCGCGAAGTCGTCGCCTCGACGTTCAGCCCGTTCGAAGTCTGGTTCACGGTCGCGGCGATGTACCTGCTGTTGACCGGCGCGCTGTCGATCGTCGTGCGCCGCCTCGAAAGGAAGCTGGCCCATGACTGACGCGAGCGCCGACGTGCTGATCGATGCGCGCGGCGTCGGCAAGGTGTTCGCGAACGGCGTCGTCGGCCTGCGCGATGTCTCGCTGCGGGTACGGCGCGGTGAGGTCGTCTGCATCGTCGGCCCGAGCGGCTCGGGCAAGTCGACGCTGCTGCGTGCGCTCAATGCGCTGGAAGCGATCACCGCCGGCGAAATCGTCGTGCTCGGCCAGAGCGTTCATGCCGCCCGCGCCGATCTCGATCGGCTGCGCACGCATGTCGGCATGGTGTTCCAGGCGTTCAACCTGTTTGCGCACAAGACCGCGCTGGAGAACCTGATGCTCGCGCTGCAGGTCGTCGGCCGCGTGCCGCCCGCCGAGGCACGCGCGCATTGCGAAGCGCTGCTGGCGAAAGTCGGGCTTGCCGACAAGGCCGATGCGCGTCCGGCGCAGTTGTCCGGCGGCCAGCAGCAGCGCGTCGCGATCGCCCGCGCGCTGGCGATGCAGCCAGACATCATGCTGTTCGACGAACCGACCTCGGCGCTCGATCCGGAAAAGGTCAACGAAGTGCTCGACGTCATGAAGGTGCTGGCCGGCGAGGGCATGACGATGTGCGTCGTCACGCACGAGATGGGCTTCGCGCGTGCGGTCGCCGACCGCGTCGTGTTCATGGAAGGCGGCGAGATCGCCTACGAAGCCGCGCCGGCGCGGTTCTTCGATGCGCCGGCCAACGAACGCCTGCGCGCGTTTCTCGGGCAGGTGCTGAAGTAGGGCGCGTTCTTGTCGGCTATGTGCAAAGGTGGTTGGGTGATTCCGGCTTTCAACCAGCGCGCCGAGAGAGGCGCCACACCTTGAAGAAGTCCCATTTTGGGACTAGTATTGGCGCATGCGCATCATTGCCGTATCGACACTGAAGGCATTCTGGACTGACAAGCCCGAATTCCGTGATGCCGAAGAACCGACGATGGCGTGGTATCGCGAAGCGGCGAAAGCCAATTGGTCGACGCCGAATGAGGTGAAGCAACAGTTCGGCAATGCCAGCATCCTGAAAGATGGGCGAGCCGTCTTCAACATCGCTGGCAACAAGTATCGCCTCGTTGTGTGGATCAACTACCCGTACAGGGTGCTCTACATTCGCTTCATCGGCACCCATCAACAGTACGATCAGATTGACGTACAGACCATCTGAGAGCACGCCATGAACATTCGCCCCATCAAGACGGACACAGACTATCGGGAGACGCTGCGAGAAATCGAGACGCTGATGTCGGCTGTACCCGGAACGGAGGCCGGCGACCGTCTTGACGTACTGGTTACGCTGGTCGAAGCCTACGAGCGCAGCCATTTTCCGATGGATCTTCCTGATGCGGTGGAAGCCATCAAATTCCGGATGGAACAACAGGGGCTTACGGTCGATGATCTGGTTCCGGCGATCGGCCGGAAGAATCGCGTCTATGAAGTGCTGGCCCGCCGGCGGCCCCTGACAGTGCGGATGATCCAGGCGTTGAACAAGTCGTTCAATATTCCCGCCGAATGCTTGCTCAATCAGCGAGCGTCACGGAGAGCAGCGTGACCGTCCTGGGCAAAAAGTGATTGGCGCCCGTCGTTAATCAAGCACTTTTTGCACTTGGCCTTCTTACTTTGCCGGCACGTGGCTGGTCGTCACGTCGGCGATCAGCCGGCCGTCGTCGCCGGTCACCGTCGTTCGTACCACGCTGAGGCTGCGGCCGCGTTTGACGAACACCGCGGTCGCCGTGAACGTGCCGTCCTTCTGATTGCCGAGCAGCGCGGCGTTGAGGTTGATCGCCAGCGGAAAGCCGCTCTGCCCCGGATTCATTTGCGTGCCGCCGAACGCCAGCACCGTCGCGCAGACATCGGCGAACCACAGCGTCGCACCGGCATGCGCGGTACCGAACGGATTGAGGATGCCGGTCTGCACCGGCATGCGGCCGACGACCCGCTCCGCCGACCGCTCGACGATCTCGAATTCGATCTGGCCGCTGACCTTCATCCCATCCCCGTGATCGCGACACCGGCTCGGCGCCGGCAACATGCGCTGGTGCCCCCGGCAGGAATCGAACCTGCGACCTGCCGCTTAGGAGGCGCAGGTACGATATTCTTCAGGCTATTGTATCAACAGGACTTTCTAGAAGCTTGGTGGTATCCCATCTGCTCCAGATTTGCCCGAGAACATAATGGCCTACTACAAAGAGCGACGTTGGGAAGTAGAGCGCGAATACGCCGACGGGCGCAAGCGGAGGATCAAGGAGGTTCGCCACGACTTCCGCGTCACGCTGCCGGATGGCCGCAGGGTCACGCGCTCATTCAAGACCAAGGACGCCGGCCAGCGCTGGGTAGCCGAGCAAGAGCGTCTGATTGAGCTTGGGGCCGACTTGGCGGGCGTCGAGCGCTCGAAGAAGGTCACGCTCGGCAAGATCATCGATCGCTACATGGAAGAGATGGCACCGGCGCTCCGCTCTCCCGGAGCGGCGAAAAGTTGCGCCACACCGCTACAGCGTGAGCTTGGCGCCGTTCCGCTCGCGGCCTTGACGCCGGAGCGGATCGGCCAGTACCGGGACGCTCGCCTGCGGCAACGCTGCGTGCGCAGCGGCGGCAGGCGTGACCTCCCCCTGGTCGAGCTGGATCGCTACGTGAAGCCGCCGACGGTCAAGAAGGAAATGGCCTTCCTCGCGCGGGTCATCGACGTGGCGATCAAGAGCTGGGGCTATCGACTTCCGTTCGGTAATCCCGCGCGAGGCGTCGACCGACCGCCGGAGGGCGAAGGGCGCGATCGGCGGCTGCTGCCCGGTGAGGAAGATCGCCTGCTCGGCGCTTGCGCCTTCAATGACAGCTTGAAACTGGCGATTGTCCTCGCGATCGAGACTGCGGCTCGTCGCGGCGAGCTGTGCGCCTTGGTCTGGGGCGACGTCGATTTTGAGCGGCGGACCCTGCAGATCAGAGCCGAGGATGCCGGTGCGGCCAAGACGGGCTCGAAACGAGCTGCCCCATTGAGCCAGCGGGCCATCGACGTGCTGACGGCGGCCAAGCCGAAGCGAGCGCAGCCCGACGAATCCGTGCTCGGCTTCAAAGCCGATTCGCTGAGCCAAGCGTTCGACAGAGCATGCCGGCGGGCTTCAATCGACGGCTTGCGCTTTCACGATCTCCGGCACGAAGCCACATCGCGGCTGTTCGAGCTGGGACTGGACATGATGGAGGTCAGCGCCATCACCGGCCACAAGACGCTGGACATGCTGAAACGATACACGCAGCTGCGTGCCGAGCAGATTGCCACTAAAATGGATCGGCTAGCACTTCAGTCGGCCGACAATGCGCCGCTTGAGGTTCAGCTCGCCGCAGTGCTCAAGGAGCTGCGGCTTCTCCGGCAGATGCAGTGATCTGCGCCTCGGTAGCTCAGTGGATAGAGCATCTTCCTCCTAAGAAGAGGGTCGTAGGTTCGATTCCTACTCGGGGCGCCACATCTTTAGATAATTGGTTTTTCCAGCCTGTTCTCCGAACAGAATAAAACTGGGCTTGAAGGTTGTCGGAGGCTGCTTGCAGGGCGGACCTTCCGCTTTATGCCAGTTGAGAACTGCGATTGACCTCGATGTTCGGGATCTGTAGCTGCGGTTGAGCCGCACTTATTTAGTTAAAGGATTTGTCCCCGAGTGCCAGCGGCGGTACCCGCTATCCCTTAACTATCCGAAGGTGAGCGCGAGGCGAGGGGCGGCCGCCCTTCGGCGAGCTACGGCCGCCATCCATGAGATTAAGCATCAACCCGAAAGTCAATTCGTTGATCTCTTGAGGATCAATTAGCAGCTGCTCTGCTACGGCAGCTTTGGATACCCCCTCGGCACGAAGGGCTGCGAATACTTTCTCTAGCACCAGCGACTTTTCATGCATAACCGGCTCCGGCTCGGAGGTCCGATATCCTTCCTGCGAAATCTGAATGCAGAGTGTGCGATATGCCCAGTCTGTAGTTAGCCCAAGTGCATGCAACCGATAATTCAGCGCCGCGACGGACACTGTCCAGATTTTCTTGTATTTGATTAGGCTCGAGAGCGTTACGGATCGCGGGGCGTGAGCAAGCACGCTGCCGCGCGGCATCAGAAAAGCCGACGCAAAGGCATTCGCTTCACGTTCAAGATCTGGCCCCTGCGGATGAGCATGCTGATGCAGGACAAGATGACCCAACTCGTGCGCAGCATCAAATCGACAATGCTCAGCGGACTTGAAGGTGTTCAAAAACATGAACGGCTTTCCTCCACTCCACATGGAAAAAGCGTCCACTTCCTTCGCATCGATCGCAAGGGAATAGACTCGAACCCCCTTCGACTCAAGCAGCGCGATCATGTTCTTGATCGGCAACTCACCAAGCCCCCAGAGGGAGCGCAGCGCCTCGGCCGCTGATTCCGCATGCTGTGCAGAATCAGGGGATGGGTACGATAGCCCTTCACTATTGCTGTCGCCTGCGGAGACCGTATGCAAAACATAGTCTCGGCCAAGATTCGGAACTGATGGCCTGGGGAGATCGAATCTGCTTTCGATCCACTCATCGAGTGAAAGAGCAAAAGCCCCTGCGCCCAGAGCAGTATCCCTCTGACCGGCAGTCATTTTTGACAGAGATCGAAAACTCGCAACGTCCGGCGAGGGAACCTCCAGGTCGTCTCCAAAAAAGAACGCTTCGGGAAACCGAAGCGTGTTTGCAATCTTTCTCAGTGTGTCGGGTTCGGGCTCTTGGTCGCCATGCTCATACGCGGAGACAGATCGCTCGGTAACTCCAATCTTTTCAGCAAGCGCTCGCTTCTTCATCCCCCTGCGCCGCCGCGCAAGTGCAAATCGACTCGGATTGAACACGGCTCGTCATCCGATCTTGCGCCGCACATCAAAGTCGATGTCCGGACCCTGCGGGGATTCAACGGAGACATCATCGTCCCCAGTGGGAATGCTGCCGAGGATAATGCGCTCAGACCAATCGCTGATCTTGCCATCATCACCAATAGCAGACGGCCTGGACAACTCCAAGCGAATTTCTTGCTTGCCGGCATCAGTGAAGTGCAGGAGTACCCACGTCTGTTGATTCGTATCGCTGTCGTCGGCCTGAGATAACTCGGGTAACAAGTCCGAAAACATATCCAACTGCCTGTTGGCCTCCACGGCCTCGACCGTATTTTTCCCCTTAGGCGACCGATTGGACGGGTTGCCGTAAGGAGTGCCCGTCGCCTCGTCGCCGGAAGCTACGGCGATCGCCAGGTTCAGGTCGTCGTTGACTGTCAATTCGTAGTTACCTACTTCTGGCCGATACCAGCCACGAGGCCGGAGCACGTTCCGCAATGCGGCCACGATCTCCCCCCACATAACCAGCCCCGGATATATGCGAGGATGGTTGGGCGTGATGCGGGCCCTGAACAGATGCGCCTGTCGCACCGACTCTTGGAGCAACGAATCGTCCAGGCCGAGTTGCGTCAGCCGCGTCGATACATCCTGCATTTCAAAATACACACTGCGCATAGGGCACCCTTCGGTTCCGGTTATTCAACCTCATTTGAGGAGGAAAAACAAGAAGCGGCAGCCGCATACTCGAAGATCAAAGCACAGTTTCGTACATTCGATTCTTGCCGGACGGGACTTTTACTATTTTTATTTCAGTAGCTTGTCTTCTTTCGGTGAAGGTGTCTGGATCAGAATGAAGCTAACGAACCACCGTTTATCGGTTTGAAACTACCGTTCGTCGGTGACATAGAAGTCCAAGGCACCTGTCTTGGAGCCGATGCAACCGTCTTGGTAAGCAGTTCACTGCTCGAAACGGCTGCTTTGGTCGCGATACGGCGGTTTCGAGTCCAATTCCGCAGAATTGGCGGTTAATAGGATTGCGGCGCAATGAACCGCAATCTAGACCAAGAACCAACACTCGATGCCCCCGATGCGCAGATCGTCGGGATCACTGGTCTGGCGCGCATGCTGGGGATTTCGCCGGCGACGATCGCCACCAAACGCACCAGGGCGCCCGAAGAGTTGCCCCCCTCGTTCCTGGATCGTCCGGCTCGGTGGCGCCGGGAAACCGTCATCCGGTGGATCGCACAGCGTGAGGCAGACGCATCAAGACGTGCGCAGGAACGCGCGCGGCCGATACGGTCCCGTGTGCTGCGCATGGGGAGCTGACTGGTGGACAGTGCCGGTCGTGTTCCACAGCGTTTCGCATGCGAAACGCCTTCCTCGCTCACATCAGTCGAACGCCGCATTGTGGCGGCGGCCGAGGCAATTGGCACTGATGCGCCGGAAGACGAAAACCTCACCTTTGTCGATGGGCTGCTCTGCACCGTCGGCCTTCCACGTTCTCGTGTGGCCGGAAACTACTTCGAGCGTGCGAGCGGTAATGCGTCGCTACGAATCGAAGCCGGGCTGCTATGGACAGGAACAGTTTGGCAGCAGCAAGTCGTTCCCTATGGCCCGTTGCCGCGGCTCATGCTGGCGTGGATATGCACCCAGGCCGTGCGAGAGCGGCGCTCCGATATCTGGATCGGCGACAGCGCAGCCGCTTTTCTCCGGCTTCTCGGAAAAACGCCAGATGGCGGGCAAAAAGCGCGCGGTGCCTATGCCGCCCTCCGGCTACAAGCCTCGGCTCTTGCGGTGTGCCGTCTCCAGTTCGGTTGGAGTCGTGGGCGATCCATCTCGACTTCCAATTTTCAGCCGGTCACTCGCTTCGAGGCATGGATCAGCAACGATGACAGCCAACGCGCACTCTGGTCGCCTGTACTGGTGCTGTCGGAAGAGTTCCTGCGCAGACTCTTGGATCATGCAACTCCCCTCGATCTACGCGCGCTGAAGGCATTGTCGAGCTCGGCGCTCGCGATGGATTGCTACACCTGGTTGTCGGCGCGATTGCACCGCCTGAAAAAGCCAACGCTCATTCCGTGGTTGGCTCTCCGCGAGCAATTCGGATCAGAGTGCGTAGGCGCGCATGCGGCAAGGAATCTCAAGAAGGATCTGCGCCGTGCCTTGGGTCGGGCTCTGGCGGTCTACCCAGACGCGCATGTTGATCTAGTGCCAGGAGGGGTTCGGCTCTTGCCATCCAAGCCGCCGGTTTCCCGCACCTTGGTTGCTGTGGAAAAGCCTCTGAGTGGCGGGAGTTATCCACGCGACATTTCCACCCCCTCCAACGCGACATTTCCACCCCCTACCGCCGATTCCGAACGCGACATTTCCACCCCCCTAAAACCTATAGCTGTTCCCTATAGCAATACCGATAGCAGGGGGCAGGCCGCTGTGGAAAAGCCATCGGCAGGACGCCGCGACCGTTTCGCATGCGAAACGGTGCCTTCTTCGCAAGAAGCGGGGGAACTCCCCGCAGGAGGTCTTCCATGAACACGCTTGATGCGTATCGGCGGCTGGTCGCCAAGTTGGCAGCCCAGCTTTTCTTGCTCTTGGCGATGCAGGCGACGCTGCTCCCGCAGAAGGCAATGGCCCAGAATTGGGTGGATGACTGGTTCGACCAGTCCACGAGCGCTGGCCCCTCATCGCTCAACACCCAGGAACGCGGCTACTACAACGGCGGCAGCTTCTCCGGCCGCTGGCGCATGACGAACGATTACCTGCTGACGGTGCAGCCACCGCGCATGCAGGCTGGCTGTGGTGGCATCGACCTGTTCGGCGGCGCGTTCTCCTACCTCGACAGCGAGTACCTGGTCGAGAAGTTCCAGCGCATCATCCAGGCCGCGCCGGCTTTCGCCTTCGAGCTGGCGCTACAGGAATACTGCAAGCCGTGCTCCAGCGCGATGCAGACGATGGAGCAGATCACCGACTACCTGAATTCGATCCAGGTCAACGACTGCCGCATGGCAAAGCAGGTTGCGGCGCTGGCGGTGGACGGCGATACCTCGGTGTTCGATGGCGCCCGCGACATGGCCGTGCAGGGCAAAGCGATCCTGGAAGGCGTGAAGAAGAACACGCAGGATGTCCAGGATTCAGTGCGCAGCAGCTACGGCGCGTCCCCGGTCAATCAGAACGACGCGCTTGCCGAGTGTCCGACTGTCTTCAAGACGATCTTCACCAACGGTTCGGTGATCGGCAATGCCGCCGATCTGCTGGACCTCGATGCCTACGCCGATCTCGCGCGCGGTCTGATCGGCGATGTGAACGTCGGCTATGACACCGCGATGAAATCCTGGGTCGTGACGCCCGTCGAACCGTGTCCCGGCAACGACCAGATCGACGGCTTCGATCTGGTGGTCGGCAAGATGGAGAAGCGCGCGCCCGTGGCGGGTGGCACGGCGGGCGCCTGCATGGCAGCCAATGCAACGCCGATCGTTACTTCAATTTCCGACAAGCTGACGGCAATCGCCGCGAAGATGTCGGCCGGCGGTGCGCAGCTGCTATCGGCCGATGACAAGGATTTCTTGGGTCGCGCGCCATTCCCGTTGCACAACTTGCTGCGCGATGCGACCGCGATGCAGAACGTCGACGAGACGGTCGAAGCGCTGGTGTATCCGCTCTCGACGGCCTATGCAGCGCGCATGTTCGACGACCTGCACAAGATGACGAGCCTGGTGTTGGTCAAGGCCATCGAGGTTGCTGAGCTGGAGCGGCACTCGACGGGCGATCCCAACAAGTGCAATACGAAGTTCATCGCGTCGGCACTCTGGGAAGTGCGGAACATGCGCGACAAGTCGCTCAAGTACCGCGAAATGGCCAAGGCGAATTATGCGGCGCAAGTCAGCGATCTGAACGCCAACATCCAGGTAGCGCGGCAGATGCTCGAGCAGCGGCAGCGCGATTTGCAGGTCAAGACCAGCGCGTCGAGGTGACGGCCATGCGCACGCCGCTGCGGTTTGTTCCGATCCTGCTCACGCTCCTTCCGGCGTCGGCACACGCGATGACGATGGAGTATCTGACCTACAACTCCTTCGACGAGACAGTGGCGGCGTTCAAACGCCTGGCTCTGATCGTTTCCGATTCCGGCTTCATCGTGCTGGCCGGTTGCTTTGTGGCGGTGTCCTGCGTCGGCGCCACGCTGATGTTCGGTGCACAGGCGCTCGGCCGCAGCGGCTCGGGTACGCAGCATCCGGCCTCGCTGATCGTGCCGTTCCTGATCGGCACTGTGATCTTCTGGGGCGCGGTGATCCCGAAAGGAACGCTGCAAATCTACGATCCGGTGCGCAACAAGACAGAAGCGGTGCCGGACGTTCCGGCGCTCATCGTGCTGCTCGCCGGCGGGCTTTCGACCGTCGAAAAGGGCATGACGACGATGGTCGATACGGCCAGCGCGAATCCCTACAAGGACGATGCCGGCGGCATTTCCTACTCGCTGATCTTCGGCGCGGTGAAGGCGTCGACGCCGCTCTACAACCTGGACCGGAGCCTGAGCCAATACTTCAAGGATTGCGGCATGACGGCGATCGGCTCCGGCTACAACGGCGCGAGCATGCAGGAAGTCATCAAGGGCGCGGCCGGCTCTGATCTCTATGCGGCGTTCTCGAAGTGGAATCATCCGGCGTGGGGGACGGTCTGGTTCCCGGAAGGCAACGATGCCGGCGTAACAGGCAGCTGCGCCGAGAGCTGGGTGTATCTCAGCTCCAAGCTCAACGGCGAGATCACCACGACTATGAATCCGATGAAGCGCGCCGCCTGCGAGTCGGCCGGCTTTAATTGGTCGGACGGTGCGCAGGTCGATGCCTGTGACGCGATCCTGCGGGAAGCTGCAGCGAAGTTCGATTCGCCCACCGCTACGTCGGAAGTCCTGCTCCGTGCAATCACGATGGGCAAGGCGATCGCGCTGGCGCTCAACGATCCCGACTTCAACGTCGGCATCAACACGCTGGTCAACCGGCAGATGATGTCGGAGGCGTTCGGTGCTTCGGCATCGATGAACGAGTGGGTGCCACGCCTACGCGGCATCATGATCGCGGTGGCGGTTGGCGTGACGCCGATCTGCTTGCTGTTCATCGCAACGCCGTTAGTGCTGCGCGCGCTGGCTGTGGTCGCGGGCCTATTCATCTGGCTCGCACTGTGGGGCATCTGCGACGTGATCGCGGTGCAGATGCAAGCCGACGCGGCTTTCGATGCGTTCACCGAAGTGAAGCGCCACTTCCTCGGGTACGAGGCGATCATGAACGCGCCGGAAGGTGCCGTCGCTGCCCTGGGCGTGTTCGGGAAGGCGCGCACGATGGCAATGGTGTTGGCGACCGTGCTATCGGGCGGGCTGTTCAAGCTCGCGAGTAGCTACGCCTTCACGTCGATGGGCCAGAGCTGGCAAGGCGATTTCAATCAGGGCGGCGAGGCGGCCGGCAAGCAGCGCTTGCAGGTCGAGCAGCAGGCAGCCTTACAGGATCAGCTCGTCAATGCGCCCGGCACGATCGGCCGCCAAGCGCAGTTCGGCTACGACACGAACATGGGAGCGGCCAACTACGGGGCGCAGCGTCAGGTCGCGCAGTATGACTACCTCGCAGGCGTCACGAGTGGCCATACGGGTGATCTCGCGTATCGGGCCGGCGAACTGAGCGGCGGACAGGAAGTGGGCAGCGTGCTCGGTGGACAGGAATACGCCGGCAAGATGGGTATGCCGCTCGGTTCGGCCGCTTCGGCGGTGACGGCCGCCGGCGCGGTCGATTCAGCCGGCCGCACGATGGGGGCCCGCGAGCGTGCCGAGTCGCACTATCAGGACGGTCTCTTCGGCGCAGCGCAGATGGAAGGGACAGATCGCATCGTCCGAGATGAGCAGCGCACCGACTTTGCCGCGAACTTCCAGGGCGACAATCTGGGCGATCAGCTGCGCAAGGTGACGGATCAGGAACAATCGTCAACGGTTGGTATGGGTCGCGCGTCGAGCTTCGATCCTGAGAAGCCGACCGATCTCTACGAAGCGGGCCATCGCGAGTCCTTCGGCCGTCTCGCGGCATACCGCGACGAGTTGGGCGTTGACCCGTCCGACGTGGGTCGTGCTTCTGGTATCGACGCTGGCGTGCATAGCCGTGCGGTTGAGAATGTCGAGAAAAACCGCGGTGCTGCCGCGATGACCGCCGGCGAACAGTACCGCATGACGCAAGGCGCCGTTGCTGGCACTACGGCGCAGCACCTCGGCGGTGTGGATTCGGTCGCGGGCCGTGTCGCTCGCGTGAATACGGTGGGTGAAGTGGCCCGTGCCGACATGCGGCAGAAGGTCGCCGATTACTTCGCGCCAGGAAGCGGTATGGCCGGCCTGTACGAGACCGAATCGAGGGCTGCTGGCTTGTGGCAGGGCTCGGCAGAAGGCGCGACGGCCGAGCGCATGATTGGCAATGCACAGGCGCGCGGCGACATCGACGCATCGCAGGCGGCCACGCTACGACGCCAGGTCGAACAGAAGGGCAGCATCGGGTTGGCGGCCACGTTCGATCCGACGACGGGTCAACCGCTGACGTGGAGCATGAGCGGCATCGTCAGTGGCGACTTTGGTTCAACGGTCGATACCCGGTACCGGCACATGGAATCCACGGAAGCCGGCTACACCTACGGCTCGCTCGAGGCCGCGCACGGCGGCGCCGCCTTGCTCGGTCAGGACCAGGTGCGCACGCTCATGGGCCGTGCATTCAATCTTGACGGCAGCACAAACGATGCAGCGTTCGCGAACTTTGGGAACGCCTACGCCGATGCGTTCACGGCGAAAACGGGGCACCGCATCGAAAGCCAAACCGCCGAAGATTTCCGCAAGACGCTATCTGGTGGCGTATACGCGGGTGCGGAAGGGAGGCTTGGCTTTGGATTGCCTAAGTGGCTGCCAGGAGAAGCGTCTGCGACTGTCAGTGCTGGTCTTCGCGCATCCGCTGACGTTGCGAAGGCATTTTCAGATCAGACCACTATCGGTACGAACGAGACCATGCTGCTAATGCAGGGGTTGGGGGCGGGCGCGCTCGATCAAGCGAAGGGCGAATACATCAAGGATCACGGCGCACTGCCGGCCGTAGGCAGCGCCAACTACGATGCAGTCACTGAGGGGGTTTACAACCGCGCGTCCGAAATCTTCCGGCAGAACGTCGATTCAATGGGATCAACGACGCGCGATGAAACGCACTCGGCTCGCGAACAGAATGATGTGCTGGACGCTGCTGAGAAGCTGCTCGACAGAGAAAAGGGAGCGGAACAGTCACAACCCGCTCCCGTCGCGCCTTCTGAGCTGTTCACCATGCGCAATTCCAACTTGAAGTAGGAATCGCGATGGTCTCTGCAATATCAGTCCGGATAGAACTTGCCGCCGTGACGGCCGGCCCATTCAATGGTTCCTGGAATGAATTGGTTGGTGTCGCGGCGGAGCTGTTCACTACGACGATCCATTTCATCCCAGCGCTCACGCCGTTCTCGATCAGATTCTTCTCCGGCGCGACGCTTGGCGCGATCAACATCCGGCTTGCCATCTTGGCCCAGCAGGCAGATCAGGGCGAAGCCGGTGAGCGGAATCGATACCGCAACCAGCGTGAATTGCAGCGTGTCGCTATCCGTCGTGAAGGCGATCGGCAGCATCACAGCCACGGCACCGAGCAGGCACGCTCCCACGCGACGAGCTGTCTTGAGCGACCGCGGCTTGAGGGTTTCAGTCGTCTGTTCCATGACACGCCTCCCGTTTCGCATGCGAAACGCTATGGGGGCCATTTTACTCCACCCCGAGGGCAACTCCCATGAATTCGATCGCTTCGCACCAGTGGCGGGACGGTATCTGCTCGATGAGCTTGCAGCTCCACCCCGATGACCTTGGCGCACTGCTTCTTGGCCTGGGGATCGTTGGCGAGCGCATCGCGCGCGGTCTTCCGCGCAAGCCGCAATGTCAGCCTCACGAGTGGCTGGAGTTCGATGACTTCATCGAGGTCAACGGTGCAGCGGCCGAGCCGCTTCGCCGGCTCCGGGATTTGATGCTGGGCATTCGTGCCGCGGCGCAGGGCGAGGCTGTCGATCTGCTGCCCACGACCGCTCGGGCGGCCTGAGGGACACGCCGTCACCATGTTCCGGCTCAATCGCTGCGCTGATCGCTTGGGGCTACGCGCTATGCGCGCCGGGCTTTCGTGCTGCGCATCGAGCCGCTGTGCGTCTCGACCCTTCGGGCATCAATCCCTTGGCCGAAGCGCCGTCAGGCCAAGCCTGCGGCTTCGTCCGTCAGTTAAGCGGGACACCGCAGCCGCATGGCTGCCGCTGTGTCCGGATTCGGTCGCTCCGCGAATCAGTTCGGTGCCACTGGCTCCGCGCGCGTCAATGACCGCTCAACGCCTCGCATACGGCCGCGAGCCGATGAGCCGCAGCGCGGCCCCTGCGGGGCGGTCATTGACCCGTGCTCGACGACGTGGCGATCGGTCCCCGATCACAAGCGCGGCGGACCTCTGCCGCACTTGCGACCAGGGCCATAGGAGGCGGACATGAGCGACGTGCGTGATTTGAAGGTACATCGAATCGAGATTCGGACGCAGCGGCACAAGACTGGCTGGACCTACTTTGTGGACGTGGACAATGCCGGGCTGTTCGAGACGGACCGGACGTACATCATGCGCGCCGCTGCGCTCGATGCGGCGGCTTTGCGGCTGATCCGTGAGCTGCCGGTCGTGCTCGAGCAAGACCTGATCGAAAGCGTCCCCTGCCAGCTCAGGAGCGCGTAATGGCGACGGCGAAAGAGCGGAGCCGCGACCAGGTGCTGGCGGAGTTCGCGGCCAGGCAGGTGGCCCTTGCGGCGACGCGCGACAAAGCGAAGGCGCCGGCGATGGAGGGCTTGCGCAGGATCGTTGCGGCGATCCACCAGCATCCGGGAACCGGCCAGGTGCGTCGTCTCGTGGCATTTCTCGGCGGGCTCTACAACGGGCCGCGCTTCCCATTCGATCTGACGGACCTGCGCTCGCTGGACGGTGAGCTGGCATCAGCCTGTCTCGATGTCCTGCGCTACGACCATTTCGGCCAGGCGGAGATCCACAAGTGGGGCATCATCGACGGCGACGAGCTGAACGCGCTGCTGGAGTCGTATGGGCTGTACTACGCCGCTCAGCAACGTCGGATCGGACAGGAGTTGTACCGGGCGTGCTACGGCGAGGGCGGGCATCCTGACGAGGGTTGCTGCGCATGATGGCGTTTCGCATGCGAAACGCGGGCTGCCCAAGCCATGCCTGATCTTCACGTCCGCGATCCAGACGATTCGGTGCATAGCCGGGTCGTCGATTACGCCCGGCGCAATGGCCAGACTGTCTCGGAGGCGGTACGCGAGCTGCTGGCGCGCGGGCTTGAGGCCGCGTCGAGCCAAGCGATCGATGCTGCCGCGCTGGCGCAGCAGCTGCACGCCCGCATTGCTGCGCTGGATCAGCGTATTCCAGCAACCAAGGAATATCACCGTCGGATGATGATGACGATGATGGAGAACATCATGCTGACGCGCCAGATCGCGGCCCTGATGAAGCCGGACATCGTCCAGAAAGCACAGCAGAACGCGCGTAGCGCGTTTGAGCAGTTGAGCCGCGAAGGCGAGGTTTGACGATAGTTTGGCTCGCGCCGGGTTCGGTTGTGTGCTTGATCCTGAATGACGGAGTGCCGAGAGGCGGGGTAACGACCGAGGAAGGACTGCATTTCTGGCGAGCTCAATCGTCCGCTTTCAGATCGGCGAGCAGAGCTTCGATGTTGGCAAATCTCGTGACTTTGCCGGCCTGTGCGTCCCCCATTGCCCGGAGCGTCGTCGCATTGGGAATCAGCGGATCGAAGGGCAGTTTCTTTTCTTGCGTCACTTTTATGAGCAGCAACCGGATTGCATCAGAGATGGTGAGACCCATCGTTGCCAGAACAGCGGCAGCTTCTTCCCTGACCGCGGCATCGACGCGAGCGCGGACAATCACGTTGGTCATGATTTTATCCTTCATGCTTGTGCGCTGAATTTTACTCGCCACAGCACTCACATCGGGAGCGGCCAGCGCTGCTTGTGTCTGACGAACGAGCCTGTCGACAGAAGTGGCCGTGACGGACCATCGCTACGACGCGGCTGGATGCACGAAACGTATTGCCCAGATGAGCCGCGGCGGCAAAGTCTGAACGTCCCTACGCTGTGCCGGCGGATGTAAATTGCCGCAGGCGCCGCTGCTCCGCTTGAGCCTCAGCCAACAGCCGATTCCAGTCGTTCGGTGGATGGCCGCTTTCGAGCATCTTGCGGAACACTCGATAAGCGTCGTCGCTGCTCTCGTAGGCGCGCTTGGTGTCCTCGTCGTTGACCCACGCGAGCACGATTACCTTGCTTTGGGCGTGGTATCGGAAGAACAGGCGGTACTGCTGAAAGAACTTCGCGCGGAACCAGTGCTTGTGATCGTCGCCGAGCGTGTTGCCTTGTCGGTACTCTGACCGCGTCGGATCTTGCGGTATGACATCAAACGCCAGCTTCGTGATCGCCGCCAGACGTTTGCTGGCGTTCTTCTTGACGTAGCCGACCGGGTCTTTTTGCTTCAACGCCTCGACCTGCTGCGCCAGCGATTCGAGCTGCGCGAGAAACAGCGGATGGGCGAAAACGGTCCAGCCGTGAACGAGCAGCGGCGCTGGCTTGCCGCCGCTCATTCATCGTCCGCCGACAGCGTCGCATCGAGATCAACCTCGACATCGCCGACGAGCGCATTGAGCCGCTGGACCAAGCCGGCGTCGATGGCTTGGAGACGTTCCGGGTGGTGAGCGATGTCGCGCGCGAGAAAACCCAGAAACTGACCGAGAACCGGATCGGCCTCGTCGGCCTCCTCGGCGCGCGTCAGCACCACTTCACCGTTCTGGCGAATGGTGTAGTGGATCTTGTCGCGCTTGCTCAAGCGTAGGGCGCGCCGGACGGTCTCCGGCACCGTGGTCTGATAGCGGTCGGTCAAGGTCGACTCGACTTCGAGAGTGGCAGGCATGGCGCGCTCCGATCAAAACGGGATGGATGCGACCTATGGTAATGCAATCGCCTTGTCGTGACAATGCATCTGCATTGCCGATGCGAGCTGCGCTAGCGCGCCAGACATCAGCATCGTCCGGCCCGGGACATTGCCAACGACTCAAAACCGCCAAACCCTTCGACTACATACGAGCTGGTGGAGCAAAGGAATCCCCCGGCGGTGCCGGGATGACGCTCTCTCACACCCCACGCCCAAGGTATGGGCATACAAGATACGCCAAGTCTTTGACTTGCCGTATCTTTTCTGTATGACGGCGCTAGTTCGCCGTGTAGCACGCGCGTTACACGCTTGTTTTTATAGGGGCGCTACGCAGTCAGTTCGGCGGTAGCTTGTCGGCGAACACCCGCTGATGTTCTTGGGCTTCGGCCGCCGAAATGTACATGCCTTAGCGCCGCTTTGCCGCCTCGGCCTCAGCGGCCGCCGCGACGGACTCCCGCGAAGCGCGATCCATCGCTTCCATCAAGGTTTCGCCTTCGCGCACGTCGTACAGCTCGCGGGCGCGATAGAGCGTCGGGAAAGGGGGTAGTTCAAGGCTCAGGTCGTTGACGTCGCTTTCCTCGATGAAATACGGCTCATTCGGCGTGTCCCCCGGCGTGGGTTCGGCTTCGGTTTTGGGCTTGGTCACGGGCGAGCCTCTTTGACTGGTATCCGAATTGAGAGCGTTTCAGGGCGTGACATCTATCGTGCCCGAACTATAACGCCGATACCCAAGACCGGACTTCCGTCAACGCAAGGCGTCTAGCGACAGGGCGTTGTGCGCTGGGCTGTTCAGACTCTTCTCGGCGTTCCGGGATGAACCGGACTCGAGGTTCTTGAGCAGCAGGTCAAGATAGATCCCGGCCTTGTGGAAGCGCGATTCCTCACGGCTTTCGAGCGCACTGGTCTTGTCGCCCAGGTAGTGCGCGACGTTGCGCGTGAAGTCGCTGTTGTCGTCGGTGAACAGCCGGATCGTATCCTTCTGCCGGCTGATCGCGACGAGAAACGCTTTCTGGCTGAATAGCGTCCGCTCGGTGCTCTCCGCGTTGACCAGGACGTGGCTGCGCGTAGCGCCTTGCGATTTGTAGACCGTGCTCGCGTAGGCGTGCTCCCAGTGCTGCCCGGCATGCGTCCGGGGATCGAGCGCGCGGCGCTCGCCGGTCTCGGTCTGCACTTCGACGCGATCGGGCGAGCAGGCGGTGACGGTCAGCATCTGGCCGTTGGTGAAGCCATCTCGGGCGTTGCGGTTCCACTGGATGCAGTCGCCGACCGCGAGCGTGGTGTCGCGCGGCCGGTACAGCTCGACGCCGTTCCTGGCGCTGCCGGCGACGCGCTTGGGATTCCAGACGATACGGCGCTCAATACCTTTTTCATCAGTCGCCAGCAGGGTCACGATGTTGGTCCTGCGGTCGGCTTCAGCGACCGTAAGGTAAGCGCCGCGCACGATGCCGAGCTGTTGGACGCCGCGGCCGAACATGACGACATCGCCGGCCTGGTAGACCTCGGCGTGGGTCTTGTCGGAGCGGCTGGCGAACATTCGGAACAGCTGCCGCTGTGCGGTTTCGTCCTTGAGCCGGCCTTCGCCGCGCAGGATGTCGCGGGCGCCGTCGTTGAGGGCGGTCTTGTCGATATTGCGCGCGGTCAGCATGAGCGTCTGCGCGCGTGCATCGCCGGCGACGCGCCAGTGCTCGAGTATGGCCTTGAGCCGCTGGTCGCGGTCCGGGACTTCGCGCGTATCGGCTTTGAGGCGCGCCATCGCGGTCGAGATATCGCCTCGGATCGCTGCGTGGACAGCAGCCTTGTGCTCGTCGCGCGTCTGCCGGCGCAGCTCGTCGAGCTCGACGTGTTTCATCCGCTTGAGCATCTGCGCGAAGGGGCGACCGGCGCTGATGGCGGGGAGCTGTTGCGGATCGCCGATAAGAACGACGCGGGCCCCCAGCCGCTCGGCGAGGAAGCCCAGCTTGCGCATGTCCTCGCTGCCGATCTGAGAAGCTTCGTCGATCACCCACGCTTCCTTCTCGTGGCCGGCGCGCAGCTCCGCAGCATGGTACTCGTCGGCCCTGTTCAGCACCGACCAGGCGCGTTCGGCCTCATTCAAATGCTTGCGCAGGGTTGTCGAGGCGATACCGCTTTCGCGCGCAAGCTGGCGCGCGGCATCGGCGTTGCCGGCCATGCCCTTGAGGGTGTAGCCACGGCTTTCGAGCAGCTGCCGGGCCGCGCCGAGCATGTAGGTCTTGCCGGTGCCGGGCCGGCCAAGCACGCCGACGAAGCGATCGCGACTGGTGGCGATCAGCGTGGCGGCTTTGCGCTGGCCGTCGTTGAGGTCGGTGCGAACGAGGGCGGCGACCGCCTCACGCTTGCCCATTGCCGGCGATATCGCATTCTCGCCGCGCTGGACGGTCTCCAGAGTGCGTTTCTCCTGCTCCAGAGCCTTCGGTGTGGTCCAGGCATCGCGCGCGCCCAGGCGCGTTTTGCGGAGCGCACCGCTGGCGGCGTAGCGGCGCACGGCGGTCAAGGCGTCCGCCAGGCGCAGGCGGCCGACGCCATTGGCAAGGGCCTCCCGCAGCAGATCGCCCTTGAGGAAAACAGCCTCGCTTTCGGACAGCCGGTCAGAGGCATCGAGGACCGCGCGGGTTTCGTTGAAGCGCTCGCCCGGCGTCACGTCGCCGGCTTTGAGAGCGTCGGCGAGTGCACGGTTGCCGTCGAAGCCATGCTCGTGCGCCTGCACTTTCCAGTGCTCCGCGATCGCTTCGCGGGAATAGGGCTGCTTGCTCGACCGCGTTCTCAGCGCGGCCTGCTCGGCGGCCTTGGGGCCGGACAGGCCGCGCTCGGCCATCGCGCGCTCGATGTCTTCCCGGCGCGTGGAGAACACCTCGATCAGGGGTTTGGGGACGGCGGCCAGCTCGAAACTGCCGTCGCGTGCCGTCTTTTCGATGTCGTAGCCCAGCAGCTGAGCCTCGGCCGCGAGCTCGGCGCGGTAGATCATGCCGCCGAGTTTCTGGTCATCGAAAAGTGGCTTCGATTCGAGTGCGACCCAGCGGCCATCGGCCCGCTGCGTGACGTTGGCGACGACCGCGTGCGTGTGCAGCTGCGGGTCCATGTTGCGGCTGGTGTGGTGCTGGAACAGCGCCGCGACCAGGTTGTCACCCTGGCGCTGGCGGCCCTCCCAGACCCAGCCGCCGCGCTGGCGGTAAGCGATGCTGTGCTCTTGAAGGTAGGCCAGCGCCTTCTCGACGGCGCGTTCGTGTGCTTCGCGCAGTCGTTCGTCGCCGAAGGCTTCCACCAAGATCGAAACCGACTTCGGGGCGCTGAACGTCAGGTCCCAGCCTGGCTGCGTGGTTCTCAGCTCGGTGCCGTCCGGCAGCTTGCCGTCTAGGAGATTCTTGAAGGTGTCGGGGCTAACTGCGCCGGACAGACCCAGGCGCTGCGCTGCCGCACCCCACCATCGGCCTTGGGCGTCGGGAGACTCAGAGCCGGCGGTGTAGTAGTCGTCCTTCTCGTAGTAGGACGCCGCGGTTGCGCTGTCGCGGAGACGGAAAATCGAAAGCATGAGCGTCTTGCTCCTGGCAAGAAACCCGTTCCCGTCGCCCTGAGCGGCATCGTACTGCGGGACGGCAGCTTATGCGTGCTTGCCAGCCTCTTTCCTGTAGTGCTTGCTCAAGGCATCGATCGCTTGATCGTAGGTCAGCTCGCCCCGAATGATGCGCTGTTCTAGCTCGCGCGCAAACGGGCTGGAGGGCGGCAGCCCCTCGCGGATGTTGCTGCGCTCAGCGGCTGCCAGCGCGGCGGAGCGGGCGCCTTCGGGATGGATACTGGGAGTCTGCTTCATGTGGCGATCCCTGCGCTCAAGGTAGCTTCATATCGTGGTGTATTTCGTATCGTATATACGGAATACGATACGAATCACGCGGCCAGCTCATCGGCCGAACGCCTCGCGCTCGCGGCCAACATCCTCGTCGAGCCATTCAGGTACCACTTCATGATTGAAGCTCGCAGCCGCAGCGGGCGGTTGCGCCGCGGCTATAGCACGGCGCAGGTTGTCCGGCAGTGCATCGGCGCTGTAGGCGCGCCGCTCGTCTGGTGAGGCCGAGCGAGTGCTTCGAGGGGCAGATTCCCCAACGCATATCGAGTGCTGTGGCTGGTTCGAGTTTGAATTCACAATGATATTTTTGCCTGCTTGAAGCCTCTATGATGGCAAAAAGGCGTAGCGAGGACAGCGTTTCGCATGCGAAACGGAACTGGGCGGGAGTCGAGCCAGATGAGCAAGAAAATTCCACTGCCAGAGGGTTACGACGGCTGGCTCGATTTTGCTGTCGAGACTTTCAATGTCAGGCAGGAGGAGGTCAACAGGGCGCTTTCAGGCGAGATTGATCCTGCGTGGGGCCAAGAGATGCGAGAGGCAGCGCGCGAAGAACTGCGGGAGCTTCGTCGTCTAGCGAGACGGAACTCGGGAATTTAACAACACGGATCCGATCTTCTGATGTCCTGTGATCCATGATCATGGCACGTGCAGCGTTTCGCATGCGAAACGGCAGGGACTGTGATCCGCGCATTTTGCGCAAAATGCGCAATGTTTCACGCGGAACATGTAGGTGGCGCTAGCTAGAGCGTGATTCGCCATATTAAGTACAGCGTAAAGATCGCAATCAATAGCAGCGTGGCATAGGTGACGAGCACTCGCGTCGGTGAGCGCATCCAGCGGGAGAATCGCGGTGCCGCGGACAGCGGCGGCGTCTCTCGGCGAACGAGGACATTTACGACGCTGATGAGGAGGATGAAGATCAGGACTACGACGTAGGAATAGACCAGCAAAATCCCTTCTCTGAGACTGATATTTTCGCTAAAAAGCGCGTAGAAGGTTGCGCCAACCATGGCGAAGAAGAATGCGGCAAATGAGCTGAGTAACCAGAGCGTCAGGTCGCCGGCGATCCGACGGATAGCGCCCCCCCACCAACTCGCAAAGGTGGCTTGGCCCCAGCTTTCCGGCGCTACATGCTCGAGATCCTTTAGCACCAATGCCGGCATTGAAATCAGCAGCGCGACAACACCTATGGTGTTGATCAAGGGGCCGAGCTTGTGCGCCACCGCCCTGAAATATTCGACGCCGTTGTAACCTTTCTCCGCGCTCGCGATCAGGGTTGCCACGGCTGCAATCACCGCCCAGACAGCGATTCTAAAGATGATGTCGCGGTGCAGCGCTTGCTTCAGATAACTGTCGAATTGGTTTCTGTCCGTCGTCATGGCCGTTTTCGGTGGCGTTTTGAGGTGCGTGCATCGCGGCAGTTATTTTTTCGGCGAATTCACCATCAGGATTACCGCACAGTCAGCCGCTTGTTGATGTTGGCCAAAATCTGATTCCAGCTGAGGCTTTTGAAGAAGGCGTGCCAATTGCGCGGAGCGATGAACCGGTGGGTACTGCCGCTGCGCCATACCGGCACGACCGTACCGGCTAGGCCAGCCGATGTGGCGGCGGCTTGGAGCGAGTCGATGATCTCTGCCTGGGTCGAGTCGGGCTTGTGCCCGAAGGAGGGATCGAGGGGAACGATGATGAGGTTGACACCCTGCTGTCGAATGTGTGCGATATCAAAAGTTGACATGCGAATCTCCGGTTTGGGGGGATTGCCGCGTTAGAGGGGGCACTGATTGAGCGCCAGCAGGTTGTCGTTCCATACGCCGTCGGTGTACGTGCGTAGGTATGCGGCGCGGCCCGCCGGTCGAACCACCCCGACGTCAGCCCGCTTTCGGCTAATAGGATCAATCACATAGAAGGTGTTTGTTTTTGCGTCGATGCTTTGGATGACCGCCTCGCGCGTCCACTTCCAACCTGCACCAGGATTTCCCACATGGGTAATATGCTCGTGAGAACTCTGCGGATCGGGCTTGGTGATGCATGTAATCTGACAATCGGCCATTGGGCGCTCCGGTCTGTTAATCGATATATTTACGTTCGGTATACAGAACGTTAAGCGAATTGTTCAGTGGCTCACGAGGTTTGTCAAGCAGTGCCGAAAGCGTTCGGTGTGGTGGTACACTTTTGGGGCTAAGCATCCCCAGGAGGAAACGTGCCTTCACCCCTCGGCGATAAGATTCGTGCCCGCAGACTAGAGAAGAAGCTAAGCCTGGAGCGACTCGCTGAGTTGACGGAATCAAGCAAGAGCTACATCTGGGAACTCGAAAACCGAGATGTGCCGAATCCGTCAGCAGAAAAAATTGCCCGCATCGCTGCCGCTCTCGACGTTACTGCGCAGTTCTTGTTAGACACCATCAAGACCACACCTGACGAGGCTGTAGTCGACGAAGCGTTCTTCCGCAAGTACCAAGCCATGCCAGACGACACAAAGAGGCGTCTCCGCAAGATTCTGGATAGCTGGGACGATGATTGAGCGTAAGGCTCCCATGGCTGAGGCCAATCGCCTATCGGCGATGCTGAATCACGTCCTCGCAGGAGGTGGCGAACGCTTCCCGGTAAACGTTGAAGAACTGGCCAGGGACTATTCGAAGAGTTGTTTCCCAGACAG
>Ga0164242_10002110_pt1 | contig 23120 bp, 23 predicted proteins | sample OricomgcompostMG_FD_108783 | JGI IMG/M metagenome (GOLD analysis project Ga0164242, IMG submission 108783) | Miracle-Growth compost microbial communities from Emeryville, California, USA - Original compost - Miracle growth compost (MG) ... | reverse complement strand
TTGGTGGAGCTGAGGGGATTCGAACCCCTGGCCTTCTCATTGCGAAGGCGCAGCCTGCATCTCGGGCGCGACCTGCGAGCGCTTGCGACGGTTCCACCGAGTGCACCAACGAGCACTGATCTCGCAGCCGGGGGCCATCAGGGGGCCACGCCCAGAGGACCGTCCAAATGACTGAAGGCCCGGACGGTGACGACCGCCGGACCTTCAGCTCAAGATCTAACAGAGAGACCTGCCTCTGCCTTCGCCGTAGAGTCTACGCCCGTGACACAGTCGCCTCAACTCGATCCACGGACGGCGGCACTCACGACCTACCTCAGCTCCGCGCGTCTGTTCCCCTACCTCTCTGCCACCGACCAGAACACGAAAGCCGCTCTGCGCCTCTACCAGTGGAACATCGATCTTTCGGGCGCAGCCTACGAGGCCCTGCACATGTTCGAAGTCGTCCTCCGAAACGCGCTCGACCGGCAACTCGGTCCTTGGAACGCGACGCAGATCGACCCCAGGACCGGTGTCGCGCACAGCAGCGACTGGCTGATGGACCCCTCCCGCCTGCTCAAGCGTCTGACGCGTTCGGACATCGACAAGGCCAACGACCGCGCGAGGCAAGCGCTGCGCCGATACAAGCGCGTGCCAGGGCATGCCGACGTGCTCGCCCACCTCTCGCTCGGTACGTGGCGCTACCTGCTACCCGATCGCGATGCGGGCCGCCAGCTCCTCTGGGCCCAAGCACTCGCAGCGGCGTTTCCGCATCTGACCGCGGCACCGCATGACCTGACCGCCAGCGTTTCTGGCATACACAAACTGCGCAACCGTGTCGCGCACCTCGAGCCGCTGCTGCGAACCCACTCCGTGGCACAGGAGGTCACCATGATGCGCCGAGTGCTCAGCTACATCGATCCCTACGCCGAGCAGTGGTTCACCTCACGGCAACGCGTGACCTCCGTGATCAAGCAGCGCCCGTAAGTCACGCGGCCCGACGCTTGGTCGCGGCCGTCGGCGGAGGGACAGGACGCGCTGACGACGGAGCCCGAAGCGCGGGCCCTTCTCGGAGGATCGTGGCAGCGGCCGCACTTGGCCGGGGCGATTCGCCCGTGAACGGCGTCCTTGGCGCTCCTCCGGTCGTTTGTCACAGGCTCGGACCCCAGTCCTGCTCACGTTCGGGGCTGCGGGTAATGCAGAGCCCGAGGGGCTGGCCTGCGCGAACCGAGGGGCGCTTGGTCGTCGCCATCTGGGTAGTGGGACCGACCCCGACCCCCTCCACGCCTGTCTCGCGCACGGTCTTGAGATAGGACGCAGCCTCGGCGGGTGCCATCGCGTCGAGTCGATCCAGGAGCCGCTTGATGTCAGTCGCACGCTGCCGCAATCGCTTCGCGTGCCGCTGGACGTCCGAGGGGCGGCGGTTGCCGAGCAGTTGCTGTCGGGCGATGGTGTGCCGGGCCAAGCCGTCGGCGTCGATGCGAGTCAGCTGGTCGTTCGCGACTCGCGTCGCGGTCCTGGCGCTCAGGACCTCGGGATGGTCGTCCGTGGCGACGCCAGCAACGTGGCGCGCCCATCGTGTGCGGTCGCTGCCGGGCAGTGGTGCGCTTCCCCAGCGGGCAGTCGTCTGGGAGAGGAGGCTGTCGAGATTAACCTGCCGCGCCTCGGCCTCGCGGCGTGTTGCGCGACGGCTGAGCGGTCCCGCTCTCCTAGCAGCATCGGCGGAGGCACGGGCTGCATCGTGCGCCTCGGCCAAGGTGCGGGCGTCTGCGACGGCCTGATGCAGTAACGACGCGTGTACGTCGGCGCGGATGGACTCCTCGTGTGCTTGCGCGGTGGCGACCGCCTGGGTGTACGGCGCGCGGGCCCGGTCGTGCTCGTGGATCAGGGAAGCGAGTGTCGCGAGGGCACGCTCCCAATGAGTGGCCTCGACGCTGGCGCGATCGCTGTCCGCGGTGAGTCGGGCACGCTCGGCCGCGAACGAGTCCCGATCGAGGTCGGTGGTCGGCGTCGGGATGAGGCCGGCAACCGCTCCACGGGCGTGCTGCGTCGCGTGCGCCAGCCCGCGGTCGGCGCGGTCGCGTTCCATCGCCGTGGCGAACTGCTCTCGGGCGTCGTCGAGGTCGGTCGCGACGATATGCAGGAGATTGGCTGTGCGGCCGCGGGTGAGAGCGACGTAGACACCCGCGGCGTCGAGGCCAGCCATACCGAAACCATCGCTGCTCTCACCGTTGAGGAGCGCATGGGCGCCCTCGGCGGTGTCTCCTTGGACGCCGTAAGCGGTCGAGGCGTAGGCGAGATGGACATGATCGCTCACGTAGGAGGCGGGGAGGCGCCGACTCCGGTGATGACCGGCGCCGTTCGCGGGGATGACTGGGATGACCCACAGGCTGCCGTTGTCGGCGTGCTGCACGATCCAGGTCTGGCGGTTGGCGACCCCGAGCGTGTTGTCGTTGCGACGCGTCATGACCAGGTCGCCGATCGCGATCGGCAGGCCGTCTGCCCCTTCAGCGACACGATCGCCGGTGATCTCGCCGCGGATGACGCGCTGCTCACGGATCGCGGTGTTCAGGCGTCGCGCCTGGTCATTGGTGGCGACGGTGACGGCGTCACCCGGCCGCGCGCCTTCCGCGATGGCCTCGTGCATCTCCTCGCTCGACTCATGCAGACGGACGAGTCCGAGGTCATGCAGGCGATCGAAGAGCTGCTCTGGGTGGCGACCGTTGCGGAGGTCGAGGGTGAGGGCGGCATAGGCCGGGTCGGTGAATCGGTGGACCCCGGTCAGGTCGTGGACGTCCTGACCGGCTGCTGCGGCGAGGTCGGCGGCGATGTCGAGCACTCCCCCACGGCCGACCGCGGGCAGTTGGGCGCGGTCGCCGACCAGGGCGATGTTCGCGCCGGTCTCGTCGGCGAGGGTGAGGAGGGCGGTGGCGGTGTCTTGGTCGAGCATTCCGGCCTCGTCCACGACGATCCGCTCCCCCGCCCGCACGCGAGCATGCTCGGGGACTCCGGTGTAGCCGACACCGGTGACCGGGTCCGGCTCCCCAGGGCGCAGGCGCGTCCAAACACCGTCGTCGTTCCAGCGCCATCCGCGTGCGTGGAGCAGGGCAGCGACGGAGTCGGTGGGTATGCCGAGTTCCTGGGCGGCGACCTCCGCGGCCCTTCGAGTGGGCGACAGGACACGCGTGCCGCGGCCCTGGGACGACGCGGCATGGATGGCGGCTCCGAGCATCGTGGTCTTCCCGGTGCCAGCGGCGCCCTCGACGATCACCAGCGGCGCTGCCGAGCCGATCAGGGCGGCTGCCTCGGCCTGGTCAGCGTCCAGGCCCCACTCGGCGGCGAGGCGACTCACGACGGTCCAGGCCTCATCGGTCGCTGGCCTGCCGCCGAACTCATCTGCTCCGAGCCGCTCGGCGATCAGGTCACGGAGCCGCTGCTCCGCAGCGACAACCGTGAGGGTTGTGAGGTGGGCGACGTGCTCGGGGCGGGCCACCGTCGGTGGGAGTACCGAGAGGCAGTCCGTTGCGGCAAGCCGGGTCGCGAGGGCGATGAGGTCGCGCATTTCGGAGCCGGTGGCGGTGATGCCGTTCTCGGTGATCAGGTGGGTGACGTGCATCTGGATGTCATGGATCGTCCAGGTGGATGATGCCGCTGCACAGCGATCGAGCGCACGGCTCGCGAGCTGGTCGACGGACAGGTCATCGGCACTGGGCCCGGCGGCGGCTGCTGCCCGCGCCTGGGTGACTGCACGCAGGGAACGCGGCGGAGACAAGGGCCGGTAGCCGGCGGCGTCGAGCTCTCGTCGCCAGCCCTCCTCGCAGCCGAGTCCTTCGGCGGTGGGCCGCTTGTTCGGCCGCTCGTGGTCCCACGCCTGCGCGAGCATCCGGGCCCGTGCGAGTGGCCCGGGCTCTGCGCCCGGGTGGGCGTCCTGCCACGCCGAGACGAGTACGGCGAGATTGTGCTCGACCTGGGCGGCGCGCTTGGAGAGGACAGCGTTGTACTGCTCCAACTCGGCGACCTCGCCCGTGACGTGATCGAGGCTCAGGCCGTGCTCGGCGAGCACATGCGTCAGCCCCGGGCGGGCGGCGATGACTGCGGTCCCGAGGGCACGGATCGCTCCTTGTTGCTTGAACAGCGCTGCAGTGTCCAGGCCGCGCCATTTGCCAGCGGCATAGACACGAGTGCCGATCTGGAAGTGGATGTGTCGATGCGGGTCACCTGCACGGGAGGTCCTATGAACCACTGTCACGGTCTCGAGCTGGTCGACCGGGACGATCTCCTGCGCACCACGTGGGCCGATGCGGGTCACGGAATGCTGGGCGAGCCAGGAGCGGATCTCGGCCACGGCGTCAGCCTCGGCGCGGTCGAGCGCCTCCGATACGTCGGGGTGTAGCGCCGCTGCGATGGAGAGCGACTTCGGCGCATTGATCACCATCTCCGCGAACCGCGGTGATCCCAGCCGTCTCCGCTCTGCCGCCGGTGCGCCGTCCAGATGCGCAGCCAAGCGAGGCGTCCCGCGCGTGGCCCCGGTGAATGGGTTGCGCCAGTCGACCCAATCCGCGTACTGCTCAGGGCTGAAGGCGCCCTCCTCTGTCACGCGGCCCTGGCTGTCGAGCACGGCGAACTCGGCCAGCGCGGTCCCTCCATTGAGGTAGTACTCGTCGGCGGTCGAACGATCGGACTCCAGGTAGCGGCGCGCCGAACAGCCGGTGCCCCGGAACAAGATCACGCCGCCCTTCATGCCAGCCTCCACAAACGCTCGTTCGCGTGCTTCTGCGCATGTATGCGCTAATACCGAAGGTAGCATACGTACATCGAAGTTGAGGGGTGAAGAGTGAGCGAGGGAGGGCTAGAGGTAGGGGCCGGAATCTGGGTGTGGAAGGGCGGGATGCTTTGGGAGGTCGAGTGAGCAAAGGGGCGATGTGGCGTATGGAGGCCGAAAGGGGATGGAGGGAGCAAGAGCCCGTCCCGTGGAGCACTCATGGCCACGAAGCGGGATCTCGGTGCTCGCGCCCGTCAGTTCGCGTCCGGGATGAGGTGGCCGTCGCGAAGGTGGATGGTGCGGTCGCAGCGCTTGGCCAGGTCGTTGTCGTGGGTGGCGATGACGACGGTGGTGTCGTAGCTGTCGCGAAGGTCGAAGAGCAGGCGGATGATCTCCTCTCCTGTCGTGCTGTCGAGGTTGCCGGTGGGCTCGTCCGCGAGAACGAGGCGGGGCCGGTTGAGCAGTGCGCGCGCGATGGCGACGCGCTGTTGCTGGCCGCCGGAGAGCCGGGTCGCCAGGGTGTTCTCGCGGCCTTCGAGCCCGACGGCAGCAAGCAGCTCCCGTCCACGCCGATAGGGGTCGAAGTCGGTGCGGTACGGCAGCGCAGGCACCGCGACATTGTCGAGCACCGTAAGGGTGGGCAGCAGGTTGAAGCGCTGGAAGACGAAGCCGACGGTACGGCGATAGGCGGCCAGTCGCTTTCCGGGTAGTCCAGTGATGTCCTGACCGCCGACGGTGATGCTGCCGCTGTCGGGGCTCTCCAGTGCGCCGACGAGGTGGAGCAGGGTCGACTTACCCGACCCCGAAGGCCCGACGAGCGCGGTGATGCTGCCCTCGGCGATGTCGAGGCTGAGGTCGTCGGCGGCGGTGATGGTCGCATCCAGGGTCTGGAACGTCTTGCTCAGCCCTCGGACCTGGATCAGTGCGCCGCTCTCCTTGGTCGCGGGCGTGGCCGTGGGCTCCGCGCCGTCGGATCTGCGTGGTCGTCTCATGGTCACTCCGTGAGCAGCAAGGTGGTGGGAAGGCGTACGACGAGGCGGGTCGCGGCTGCCGCCGCGAGTGCCGCCAGCAGGACCGCGACGGCCCACGCGATGATCGCGCCGACGACGAAGGAGAGGGTGATCGTCCCGGTGAGCCCGGCGGCGGTCACGAGCCCCAGGATCACCCCGGGCGTGGCACCGAGGGCGCCCACGAGTATGCCCTCGGTGATGATCAGCCGGGACAGGTGGCGCTCGGTCCAGCCGACCGCCCGGAGCGTGGCCAGCTCTGGGCCGCGGTCGCGGACGTTGAGGTAGATGACGTTGGCGACGCCGAGGAAGGCCAGCAGCAGCGAGGCGCCGGTGGCGGCATAGTCGGCGCCCCGGGCCTGGATGGCGACGGCATCACCCAGGACGCTGCCGACCACGGCGCCCTGGAAGGCGAGGGAGATCGCCAGCAGCACGGTGAAGACGAGCACGGCGACCCCGAGTCCGACTGCGGCCAGGGCGGTGCGCGCCTTGACCCGGCCGACGCCGGTTCTCGCCAAGGCGAAAAGGCTTCGAGGCTGGTGGGCCTTCTTGGGCTCACTCACGACCGGCTCGACCGCGTCCATCGGGTCGGCGCGCGCCGCCAGCACGGCCGGCACGATCCCGGCCACCAGCGCGACCAGGAGTCCGGCGGGGATCGCGAGCGCCGCCCGATCGAGCGAGACCGGTGGATGGATGAAGCGGCCGACGGCGTACGACAGCAGGCCCGAGACGACGCCGGCGGACAGACCGATGACGGCGATCTCTGTCAGGACGATCCGGAACAGATGTCGCGGCCTCCATCCCAGGCAGGCCAAGACGCCTAGTTCGCCGCGTCGGGAGCGGACCGAGGAGACCGCGGCGTTGGCGACCGAGAGCGCACTGATCAGCAGCACCAGGATGAAGAGCACCAGCGACTTCTTGTCGACGGCGCTGATGACGGTCAGCGCCACGCCCTTCTTCACCCACCACTGGCTCAGCGAGAGCGTCGGCCGGCCGTGGCTCCCGGCGGGGAGCACCAGTGTCTGCTTGACCGGCGAGGAACCGTCGACGATGTCGACGTCCAAGCCGGTCCTGGCCTGGATGCGCTGCGCCGCCAGCCGGACCCGCTCACGCGAGCTGGCGTCGACGCCGCTCACACCGGAGACGCGGACGCGGATCGCCGAGATCGGCGCCGTCTCGTTGCTGTTGACCCATCCCTCGGTGACCAGTGGGAGCGCCTTGAGACTGGTGACCATCATCGGTGGCGGCTGCACGAACCCACCCAGGTACGGCGAGGGCCGCAGCGGCCGGTCGCCCAGCAAGCGCCGCGACCGCGCGTCCGCCCCAGTGGTCGGGGCGGCGTCGTAGCCGGCCAAGATCTGATCGGTCAGATCGCCCAGCCCATCCAGCTTGGTGGCATCGAAGGCGCCGATCACGTGCAACGTCGTGGGAGCAGGAGGCCCCGTGCCGGCCATCGGGTCGTACGGGATCGTGGAGGTGGTGATCGATCGGGCCGCAGGCTCGTCGCTCCCGGGTGCCTGGAACTGGAGGTGGTCCCGCATGCTCCCGGAGTACTGCATGCTCGGACGGGTCAGCTCGACGCTGGGCGGCGACGCCTTGGTGTCGATCCGGGGCAGCGAGACCTGCCCGACCTCGGTGAACTGCCCCGGCAGGTCCAACGAGCGATCCGCCCGCTGCGTGATGGTGGCGAACTGGCTAGCAAGGGTTTGTTGGGCCTCTTGAGCTGTGATCGTGCGCTGTGTCACCGGGTGGGCTGGCAGGTCGCGTAGCCGGTTGACGTTGCCGCGGTTCGTCGCCACCAGGTCGGCGGCAGCCTTCCCTAGCCTTGAGACCGTCACTGTCGCGGTCTCCTGGGTCTGTACGCCGTCCGCCATCAGCACCGGAAGCGCCTCTCCGGTCGCTGCGTTCGGGTCCTGGATCGAGGCCCCCTCAAGGGAGTGCCCGGAGGTTCGAGCCTGGTCCAGCCCGACCAGTGCGTCCTCGCTGGCTGGGTCGACTGCGGCCACCACGTACGGCAACGGGTAGGTCACCAAGATCCCGTCGTGTACCTTCCGCGCCTTGTAGCCGTATTTGGTTCCGTCGCCGCCAGCGGTGCGGGAGAAGCAGACGAGCGTGGAATCCCTCTTCTCCGGGCGCATCTCTGAACGAAGGGAGACCCGGCAGATCCCGTGCTTCGCGCCGTTGACGCGCCATTCGCCGTCGGTGTCCACTGGCTCATTGGCGTTCACACCTAGGCGCTTCGATGTCACGAACGCGAAATCGGGCACCTGCTTGACCTGCGTGAGCCCGTTGTCCCACGACCATGTCACGTCGACGCGGGCGACCGAGTCACCGCGACGCGACCAAGCCTTCTTCACCGACACCGGGATCAACACCGTCGGGTACACATACCCCACCACCGCCACCGGAGCCGCGACCTGTACGCCGGACAGCTGCTGGATCGTATGCCACTGCTGCATCGTGATGCCGCCGTAGTCGCCGGTCAGGAATCCCGGCTGGACCACCGACTCGGACCGCTCCAGCGCAGACCTGCTGCCCTTCGGACGGACCAGGATGTCGTAGGAGGTACGGGCCTGTTTCCGGACCAGATTCGTTGTCGCCAAGGTCGACGCCTTCGACGACGCGGTCAACACTGTGAATCCGGTGCCCGCCACAACGACCGCCAACGCCAGCGCCAGACTCCGACCCGCTCGATGAGTGAGCTGGCGCCACACCATCCGCAGCACCGCTCACCCCTCTCGTGCGGCGGCAGCCACCGACGTAAGTCGAGGCCTAACCGACCGATTCCGGATCGATCCCATTGCTCCGTTTCGAAGCCAGCCAGGTCGTCTTCGAAGCCAAACTTTTACTCACGATGTTGGGGCTCGGCAGCGATGTCAATAGACAGCGGCTGTGATTGCACGCCTGCGCTTTCTGCCTCGGGCTTCAGCCTCCCTTATTCTTCAGCCTCCCTTATTCACGTTGCGGACGTTCGCGACGCTCAGCCGGCGCGGCCGGGGCGCCCGGGCGGAAGCAGGCCGCGGTTGCGAGCCTTGGCCACCCAGCCCTGCGCCGTGGTCAGCGCAACGCCATTGAGCTCCGCCATGGTCGCCGTCGGGTTGCGCTCGCCTCGTCGCGCCAGCTCCCCGTGCTGCAGCGCGACCCGCTCATAGAAGTCCGGATCCGACTTGCCTGTGCCCGCGAGCGGCTTGATCAGGTCACGGCGCGCGACCTTCGCCCCCGACGGCAGGACGATCTTCGTGCCCGCCAGGGTCTGAGTGCTCTTCATCGCGAAGAGACGCTTGTTGATCGAGGTCTCGATGTAGGCGGTCGGCAGCTCGCGCAGCAGGCGCGAGGTGATCGGGTCACCCGGCACCCGCGGCAGGTAGACCACGCCGGTGATCCGGACCTCCTCGGGAACGGCGAACGCCTGACGCTGGAGCCGGAGATAGACCCGCGTGCCGGTCTCGGTGTGCTCGACGAAGCGCCAGACGCCGTCGGCGGGTTCGTTCGCCACTGCATCCGCAGGCGCGTCGTCCTCATCGACCCGCATCGCCCGGGAGCGCGCGTCGTCGTAGCCGAGGATCTCGTCGATCCGCGGACTCGCGTCGCTCGACCTGCTGCCCGGATACATCGTCGGCAGGTACCAGCCGGGGGGCACGTCCGCTGCCGTCAACAGCCCGTCGGCGTCCTGCAAGGCGTACGGCGGCGCGTCCTCCGGTCTCATGGCACCAGAACCTACCGGCACGACGCTCGAAAATCAGGTGCTTGCATTTCCACGCGATCGCGAGGCATAATCGCATGGTTCGGCACAACCACGCGCATGGGCTCGTGAGGATGGCGGACGGAGGCACGATGAGGAAGAACAGCAGCCTGAGGGTCGATGCCACGGAAGTGGGGGAGGCTTTCGACGACGTTGAGTTCCTGACGTCCGACGAGGTCGCGGAGTGGCTCCGCGTCTCCCCCGCGACGCTGTGCCGCTGGCGACAGTCCGGCCATGGACCGCGGGTGACGTGGATGTCGAAGACGTGCCCGCGCTATCGCCGCTCGGAAGTCCTCGCCTGGCTAAAGAAGGCGACGGCATGAGCATCTCGAAGACCCCCAACGGCCGGTTCCGCGCCCGACTGAAGAGCGGGCGGGTCAACGTGGCCAGCAAGGTCTTCGATACCAAGCGTGAGGCGACTGCCTGGCTCGCCCGCGAGCGAGCGGCGCTGGCCGGCGGCGTCGATCCGCGCGCCGGGAAGGAGCGCGTGCGCGACGTCTTGCAGCGCTGGCTCATCATCCGCTCGACCACGGTCGCGCAGAAGACCTATCGGGCCGACCAGGACCTCGAACGCCTCACCACCGCGGCCGTGCTCAACCTGCACCTCTCCGCAGTGTCCGGACGTGAGGTCGCTCGGATCTTCGACCATCTGGTGACCTCGGGCCTGGCCGAGTCATCGGTCATCCGCTACCGCGCGAGTCTCTCGTCCTTCTTCGGCTGGTGCGTGCGCGAGAAGCTGATCACAGTCAACCCCGTCACCAGCGCGAGCGTCCCGAAGGGCTTCGACGAGCGCGCCGAGCTCAACCCGCTTACCGAGGCCGAGTTGGAGGCGGCGCACCGCATCTGGCGCGGCCGCAACGAGCGGCTAGCCGACATTCTGCTCGTGCTTGGCTGGACCGGTCTGCGATGGGGCGAGGCGCGCGCAATGACGGTGGCCGACGTGATGGAGGTGCCCGCGCCCGGCCTCCTCGTACGCCGATCAGCCCCAGAAGGGGTCGGTACCAAGGCGACCAAAAGCGGTCGCTCGCGGCGGGTCCCGGTGGCCAACCGGGTCCTGCCGATCGTCGAGCAGCTCAAGGCGAACAAGCAACCGCACGACCTGCTCTTCACCACTGACGCCGGATCGCGACTCCATCGCTCCGCGGTGCTGCGCACGATGAAGTGGGAGCAGACCGGCCAGGGCCGGCGTATCCACGATCTGCGGCATACCGCGGCGTGCCTGTGGCTGGCCCGTGGCGTCGACGTCGGGACGGTGCAGAACTGGATGGGCCACGCCTCGATCGCGACGACGAATCGCTACCTGCACTTCCTCGGCACCGGCGCCGATCTGGCCGGCCTGGAGCGGCTGAACCAGGCACGGGGGGCCACTGGGGGGCCACGTGCGGGAGGTGTCGGCGAGTAACAACGACGAAACCCCGCCTGATTCTCAGCGTCTGTGCTGGCCAGGCGGGGTTTTTCCGTTGGTGGAGCTGAGGGGATTCGAACCCCTGGCCTTCTCATTGCGAACGAGACGCGCTACCAACTGCGCCACAGCCCCAGTGCACCATCGCTGGCGCGTGTAGAAACTTAGCACCCGCTCCGGCAGTGCCGGAAATCAGGGCCCGGCAAGCAAGGTTCAGGAGCCGGTGGCCCGCCGCTCGGGCTGCTCGTCACGGACGTCACGGCGAGCGGCGTCGGCCTCGCGGGCGAGGGCGCTGTCGGACTCGCTGCGGCCCGAGCTCCACACGCCGGTGGAGTCGAGGTCGATGGTACGGACGGTACGACGCACCGCCGGCGGCTTGGAGACGTAGGTCGGCAGCGGTACGGCGACCGGGTCCCAGCTGCCCGTGGCGGCAGCAGAGGACTGACCGGTCTCGGCGACGTGGACGGCGCTCTGGGCGACGTCCACGGTGACGCGCTCATCGATGACGGCGACGATCTCACCGGTCTCGTCGTCGACGAGGTAGGTCGGCGCGACATCCGGACGCGTCGGTGCCATCCGGCGCGTGACGCGCTCGCGGCGCACCATCAGCCGGCACGCGACCAGCCAGCCGACGAGCAGGACGACCGGGACGGCCATCCACATCCAGCCGATCTTGCCCAGGCCGGCGCCAGCCGCCACAGCGACATTGGCGAGCACCAGGACGGCGAGGACGTTGCGGCGCCGCTTGGCCGCCGAGCGGGACGCCGCTTCGGCAGACCTGGCGGGTCGCTGCGTCCCGGTCGCGTCCGAGGCAGAACCGGCAGTAGCGGGCCCGGCATCCGGTCGAGCACCGGGGACGAGCCGCGTCGCACGCTCGCTGACGGGCTCGCGCCGGGCGAGCACCCGCATGGTGTGCGAGAAAGTCGAGACCGTCCGGCTGCGCAGACTCTCATCATGGTGCTCGAGCGCCTTCGGGACGAGGTAGACAGCCCACGCCACGGCGAGGGCGACGAAGATCAGTGCGCTCGGGTCCACGTCATGAAGGTTAGGAGCGCTACCTCAGCGTGGGGCGGATGTCTACAGGTGTGTCGCAAAAGGACTTCTGTGACTTCTGTGATTTCACTGCTCCGACGCCGTGAGTCGCGACAGCAGGCCTTCGGGGCACTCCTCGACCGTGACGGCGTAGATCCGGTGGTCGCGCCAGGCCCCATCGATGTGCAAGAAGCGCGGCGCATAGCCGATCTCGCGGATCCCCAACTTCTCCACCACTCGCAGGGAGTTGGAGTTCTCCGGCCGGATGCAGATCTCGATCCGGTGCAGCCCCGCCACCGCGAAGCAATGATCGATCACCAGCGCGACGGCTCGCGGCACTGCGCCTCGGCCAGCGAGGTCGCGGTCGATCCAATAGCCGATCGACGCGAACTGGGCGGACCCGCGGACGATGTTGTTGACCGTCACCTGGCCCGCGAAGCGACCGTCCACCTCGATCGCGAAGGGGTACGTCATCCCCGCCCGGGCTGCCCGGTGCAGGCGACGTACAAGAGCAGGGAATGTGGTCGGCCGGACATCGCCGCCCGGCGGGACGGTGGCGTCCCACGGGTGCAGCCAGGCGGCGGAGCGCTTGCGAGCCTCGTGCCAAGCCTTGCCGTCGCGACGCGAGAGAGCACGGACGGTGAGCTCGCCGCCGTCCGGCAGAGAGGTGCGCAGGGTCGCTGGCCAGGCGTGGCCCGCGCCCATCAGTGATCGCTCCCGGCGGCCTGCTCGATGGCGTGCTCCAGGACCGGACGCAGCACCTCGATCGCGTCCTTGACCCCGCCGCGCGAGCCCGGGAGATTGACCACCAGACAGGACCCAGCGAGCCCCGCCAATCCGCGCGAGAGCATCGCCGTCGGCACGCCCTTGGCCACGCCCGCAGCGCGGATCGCCTCCGCGATTCCGGGGATCTCGCGATCGAGCAGCGGGCGGGTCACCTCGGGCGTGCGGTCGGTCGGGGTCAGCCCCGTGCCGCCCGTGGTCAGTACCACCCGCGCGCCACCGGCGACGGCAGCGGCAATGGCAGAACCCACCGACTCGCCATCCGGCACGACGACCGCTGCGTCAACGGTCAGACCGAGCTCGTCCAAGAAGTCCACGAGCAGCGGTCCGGTCGTGTCGTCATAGATCCCCGCCGCAGCCCGGTTGGAAGCGACGACCACCCCGCCCCTCATCGCCCCCACTCTCCGGACTTGCCGCCGGTCTTGGTCTCGACCCGAACGTCGCTGATCACCGCTGCCTTGTCGATCGCCTTGACCATGTCGACGACCGTCAGCGCGGCGATCGAGACCGCCGTCAGCGCCTCCATCTCGACACCGGTGCGATCGGTCGTCTTGACCGTCGCCGTGATCTCGACGGCGTCGTCGACCACCGCAAGGTCGACGTTCGCCCCGGAGATCGCCAGCGGGTGACACAGCGGGATGAGCTCGGGCGTGCGCTTGGCACCCATGATGCCGGCGATCCGGGCGACTGCGAGCGCGTCGCCCTTGGGCACGCCCTCACCGCGCAGTAGTGCCACCACCTCGCCCGAGACCCGCACCCGACCGGAAGCGGTGGCGACCCGCGCGGTCACGTCCTTGCCGGATACGTCGACCATCCGAGCCGCACCGGTTTCGTCGACATGGGTGAGCCGCCCCGGCTCCTGCGCAGTCATCAGAAATCCTGCTCGACCAGCAGTACGTCGACCTCGGCTCCGGCAGGCAGTTCGGTCACGCTCTCCGGTACGACGAGCAGGCAGTTGGAGTTCGCCAGGCCGCCGAGCATGTGGGAGGCGGGGCTGCCGATCGGCGTGACGATGCCGGCGGCGTACTGGCCTCGCATGAACTGACGCCGTCCCGCGGGCGATCGCATCGCGCCGCTCAGCCGCGCGCGGACCGTCGGCCGGAAGTAAGGCTCCTTGCCCATCAGACGGCGCAGTGCGGGCAGCACGAACATCTCGAAGGAGACGAAGGACGAGACCGGGTTGCCCGGAAGGCAGAAGATCGGGACCTGGTCCTCGCCGATCGTGCCGAAGCCCTGAGGCTTGCCCGGCTGCATCGCGACCGGCCCGAACCAGACGCCCTCTGGGGTGAGCGCCTCCTTGACGACATCGAAGTCGCCCTGGCTGACGCCGCCGGAGGTGATCACGAGGTCCGCGCGGACCAGTTGGTCGTGCAGTGCCGTCCGGAACGCGTGCGGCTCGTCGGGCACGATTCCGACACGGAAGACGATCGCGCCAGCCTCGCGGGCGAGGGCGGCGAGCAGGTAGGAGTTGCTGTCGTAGATCGAGTCGTGGCCAAGCTGCTGGCCAGGCTCACGCAGCTCCGAGCCGGTGGAGATGACGACGACGCGCGGCCGTGGCGGCACGGGCACGGTGGCACTGCCGACTGCGGCGAGCAGGCCGAGGTGCCGGGCGTCGAGGAGAGAGCCCGCGGAGACGACCAGGTCACCCTCCCGCACATCCTCGCCGGCCCGCCGAACGTGCACGCCGATCCGGTCAGGGGCAACACTGATCTGCACCTGGCCCACACCGCGGTCGGTCGCCTCATAGGGAACGATCGTGTCGGCACCTGCCGGCACGGGTGCGCCAGTCATGATCTTGACCGCCGTGCCGGGGGCGAGCGCGTGCACCCGCGCCGTGCCGGCGCCGATCTCACCCACGACTGGCAGCACGGTCGGGTCAGCCTCCGAGGCGTCGCTGACGTCGTCATAGCGGACGGCGTACCCATCCATCGCCGAGTTGTCGAAGCCCGGCAGGGAGACGAGCGCGTGCACGTCCTCGGCACAGGAGAGCCCGAGTGCGTCCATCAACGGCTGCGGGAACGCCGCCATCGGCTCGATCACGTCGAGGATCCGCTGACGGTAGTCGTCGGGGGTGATCGGCTGTGGGTCCGTCATGGGATGACCCTATCCAGCCGCGGACCGATCAGGACTTGTCGACGGTGTCGTCGGAGAAGACCGACCCCGCCTCGACGCGCTGAGCCGCGTCGGTCTCCAGCGCCACCTCGCCGAGGATCTGGACGGACGGACCGAAGGTCCAATCGCCCTTGATCCGCAGCGACGTCGCCTTGGTGAGCGAGGGTGCACCCTCCGGGAAGCGCTTCTCGAACTCGCTGACAACCTTGTAGTAGTCACCATCGAGATCGATGAACGGCACCTCCCCCGCGACCTGCTCCAACGTGAAGCCGTCGCGGATCTCGTAGACGTCCGAGCGCAACACCAGGAGGTCGTTGGTGGTCTTCACGGGAATGAACCGGTCGCGACCGACCTCGACGAGCTGAGCGCCCTCGAAGACCTCGACCGCGGACCCCATCGCGGTCTCGACCTGGATCACCTTCGGCGTGCTCGGATCGCTCGGGTCGACGGCCTTCTCGTTGCGGATCAGCGGCAGGCCGAGGATGCCGTCGCGGGCGTCCAGGGCCTCCTTCATCGCGCGGAGGTCGAACCAGATGTTGTTGGTCGAGCAGAACTGGTGCCGGCTCAGATCCTGCAGCGCCTTCTGGTCCTCGGGGAGCGTCTGGGCGGTTTCACGCAGCACGATCCGGCCGTCGGCAAGCCGGCGCGCGAAGTGGCCGCCCTTGCGGTCGGAGGGAGTACGTCGCACGGCCTCGATCGCGAACGGCGCGCCCGACGCGGCGAACCAGCCCGCGATGTGAGCGTCCGGCACCGCGCCGAGGTTGTCGGAGTTGGAGACGAAGACCCGCTCGTAGCCCAGCTCGAGGAGCCTGTCGAGCAGACCGGTGCCGCGCAGCGCGGTGTAGATGTCTCCGTGCCCGGGGGGACACCACTCGAGGTCGGGGTCCTTGGGCCAGGTGACAGGGGTGAGGCTGTCCGCCAGCAGACGCGGCTCCATGTTCTGGCGGAACTCCAGCGGCAGCCCGTCGACCTGCAGGTCGGTGTAGCGCGCGAGCGCGTCCAGCGTGTCGGCGGACGTGCGGAACGAGTTCATCAGGATCAACGGCAGCGGGGCGTCGTACGCCTTGCGCAGGTGCAGGATCTGTCGGGCGATCACGTCGAGGAACGACATGCCGCGGCGCACGCACAGCAGGGACTTCGCCCGGTCCATGCCCATGGACGTCCCGAGGCCGCCGTTGAGCTTGATCACCGCCGTCGCGCGGATGGCTGCGGCGGCGTCCTCCTCGGTGATCTCGGCGTCGGCCAGGGCTGGGATGTCGATCGGCTCGATCGACGACTCGGGGATCATGCCGGTCTCGCCGCGCTCGAGCTGGCGGTAATAGTGTGCGAACGTCTGGACGGCGACCTCGTCGACGTCGGCGTCCCGCATCTTCGCGACCGCAGCGGCCAGGCCTGGGCTACCCATAAGGTCGATCGTAGGCTGGCGGCGTGGCTGATCCACAAACTCCTCCTCGTTCGGACCCTTCGCACAACGGGATGGCGAAGCTTGCGCTGCGAGATCAGCTACTCACATCACGTCACCGGCTGGGACTGGTCCGGATCGGTGAGGCGGCACGTGATCTCGCCGCGCACCTGCTCGCACTGCCCGAGATCCGACGGGCCGCCACGGTGGCGGCCTACGTCTCGGTCGGCAACGAACCCGGTACCGGTCCCCTCATCGACGCGCTCCAAACCTCGGGCCGGCGTGTCCTCCTCCCCCGGCTGCTGCCGGACAACGACGTGGACTGGAGCGTGTACGCCGGGCCTGCGTCGCTGCAGCGTGCTCGACGAGGCGTGCTCGAGCCAGTCGGCGAGCTGTTGGGAGTGGGAGCCGTGGCCCAGGCCGACGTCGTACTGGTGCCAGGTCTGGCGGTCGATAAAGCGGGCTACCGGCTCGGCCGTGGGGGCGGATCTTACGATCGTGCGCTCGGGCGGGTGCCCGTCGGCACCCTGACGTGCGTGCTCCTCTACGACCACGAGGTCGGCCTCGAGGTGCCCATCGAGCCGCACGACCGACCAGTTGCCGCGGCCGCCGCCCCCTCGGGGATCACCCGGCTGCGTCCGACGCTGTAGACCCGAGATCGGGGTCCCGGGTTAGACTGGCAGTCTGATCCATCGAGTGCTAACGGGAGAGTCGTGCCCACCTATCAGTACGCCTGCACCGAGTGCGGCCACGCCTTCGAACAGGTCCAGAGCTTCTCCGAGGACTCCCTCACCGTCTGCCCCGAGTGCAGCGGCAGGCTGCGCAAGGTCTTCAGCGCGGCCGGCGTCGTCTTCAAGGGCTCCGGCTTCTACCGCACCGACAGCCGCTCGGGCAGTTCGGGCAGCAGCTCCGCCGGCAGTTCGTCGACGGCTGCCGCCTCCTCCGCCAGCAGCGACTGAGCGCCGGGACGTCATACGAGGTGGCTGTCCCGACAGCCACCTCGTATGACGTCCCGCAGCCTGTGGATAACCGAACGCACGCGCCGGCGATCCGCTCTACCGTCATCGGGTGACCTCAACTCTCGGGACCTTCCGCCGTACGCTGCGGCACGTACGCCGACGGGTGCTCGTGCACCGGCGCCTCCTGGCCGGCGTCTTGACGCTGCTCGCCGTCGTGCTCGGCCTCCAGGCGGCTCATCCCGCACCACCTGCGACCGCCGAGATGACCGTGGCACGCCGCGACCTGCCGGCGGGGGCGGTGCTGAGCGCGGTCGACCTCACCTCGGTGTCGGTGCCGCCGGACGCGATCCCTGCTGGAGCACAACGACAGGTAACCGGGCGCATCCTCGCCTCGGGGTTGCGTCGCGGTGAGCCGGTCACCGATCTGCGGCTGGTCGGCCCGACCCTGACCCAGGGCCATCCCGGCACCGTCGCGGTGCCGGTGCGGCTCCCGGACGCGGACATGGCGCGTCTGCTACGCGTCGGCGACCGCATCCGGCTGCTCGCCACCGACGTCCAGCACGGCGGCACCATCACCGTCGCACCCGACGCGCTCGTGCTCGCGCTGCCGGACTCCCCCGGCGCGGCAGACGCCTCGAGTTCCACGGCCGCAGAAGGGAGTGGAGCGAACGGCGTCACGAGTCCGCTCAGCGGCCGTCTTGTCGTTGTGGGGATCGAGCCGGACCTCGTCACCCTGGTCACGTCCGCGTCGGTGAAGGACTTCCTGAGCTACGCGTACCCAAACTAGGGTCGAGCCGTTTTCATCTCGGGGTCTCCCGTCATCGAATCGATTTGGAGAGAAGAAGTATGAGTGGCTTCAAGAAGTTCCTGCTCCAGGGTGACCTGGTCTCGCTCGCGGTAGCGTTCATCATCGGCGGAGCCTTCGCCACCGTCGTCAGCGCATTCGTGACCGTCGTCATGGACGTCATCGGGAAGGCCGGCGGCTCGCCGAACTTCTCGTCCTACCAGCCCGGCGGCGTCCACGTCGGCGCCTTCATCACCGCCCTCGTCGCCTTCGTCATCCTGGCGGCCGTCGTCTACTTCTTCGTCGTGGTGCCCTACACGAAGGCCAAGGAGCGCTTCTTCCCGACGCCGCCGTCCGCCGAGGGCGAGACCACCGAGGGTCTGCTCGCCGAGATCCGCGATCTGCTCGCCGCCCAGCGCCAGCAGTGATCGACGCCTGCTTGTGACCGACTGAGCGCAGCGCTGCTTCTACCGGTGCCGTCTCACCCCCCGTGGTGAGGCGGCACCTGCGCTTTCAGCCAGTCGTCGGAGCTCTGCGACCGCTCGCCGGGATCATCCTGCTCATCGCGGGTGGTCTCGGGCAGTACGTCGCCGAAGATCCGCGCCAACCTGGCCTTCCGCTTCCACTCCGGCTCAGGGGCCGGGTGGGACTCAACTTCCTTGCGAGGCCCGGACTCGCTCACGTGCAGAGCCCTGCCTGCTCGAGCTCAGCGGCGTCCTGGGCCGACCTGGTCGGCGTCCCGCTCGGCGTACTGGAGCTGCTCGGGCTGCTGCCGGCGGAGTTGCTCGGAGAGTTGCTCGGGGAGCTGCTGGAGCTGCCGCTCGGCGAGGGCGAGGAGTTGCCGGGGAGGTTGCTCACGTTGATCGAGCCTGCGGTGAGCGACTTGGACAGCGGCTTGTCGTTCTTGATCGCGTTCCAGAGCTGAGCGGCCTGGGGCAGCCAGAGGACACGCGCGGGCTCTGCCGGGTCGTATTCCCACGGCACGGTGACGAACTTGATGTCGTTGAGCCCGATGCCCTTGAACTGCTCGGCCAGGCCAGCGATCTTTGACAGGTTCTTCAGGCCGGGGTCGACGGTCAGGGACTTGGTCGCGGCGTCGAGGAACTTGACCACCTTGACCGGGTTGGTCAGCGTGCCCGATGAGAGCACCTGGTTGACCATGGAGCCGACGAAGGCCTGCTGACGCTTGATCCGGCCCAGGTCGGTGCCGTCGGTGCCCGGGATGTGCCGCACCCGGACGTACTCGAGCGCCTGCGTCCCAGTGATCTTGCGGGTGCCGCCCTTGAGATAGATGCCGTGGGCGCGGTCGTCCCATGTCTGCGGGATGCAGACCTTGACCCCGCCGATGGCGTCGACCATCGACTTGAAGCCCTCGAAGTCGACCACCACGAAGTGGTCGATCCGGATGCCGGTGAGCTGCTCGACCTGCTCGATGGTGCAGGCGGGACCGCCGACCGAGAACGCGGCGTTCCACATCTGGTTGGTGGCGGCCGGGCTGATCGAGCCGCTGGTCGTCTTGCACTCCGGGCGGCTGACCATGGAGTCGCGCGGGATGCTGATGCCGTAGGCATGCTTCCGGTTGGCCGAGAGGTGCAACAGGATCGTGGTGTCCGAGCGCGCGCCGTCCTTGGTGAGGCCGTCGACGTCGCAGCCAGAGCAGTCGCGGCTGTCCGATCCCATTACCAGGATGTTGATCGGGCCGTGCGGGCCGGTAACGACCTTGTCCGGCCGCTTGCCGATCATGTCCTGGGTCGCGTCGTACACGTGGAGGTTGCCGTTGAGATGGCGGTAGAGGTAAGCCGCCGACAGGCCGGTGATGAGCACGAGCGCGATCACCGAGGAGAGCAGCACCTTTGCGACGGCGTGCCGCTTGCGGGCCTTGGCACGACGCTTGCCGGGGCCGCCACGACGCAGCGAGACCGGGCGGGTCCAATCACGACGCGGTCGCTCCTGGGCGACGGGGTCGGGGGCGACGCCGGGGGCAGCGGACGGGGTCTGCTGCTCTGCGTCGGACATAGATCACCGTCACTCACGTTGGGATGGGTCGCACGCGCTAGCTTCACGGGGCGCCGTTGACCCTACGTGCGACCTCCAAGTGTGGAGGCGACCGGCGAGTACGCCAAAATATCGGGACCTCATTGTGGTATTTCGGCGACAGTGGTCAGGGCCGCCTCAGAGCACTCTCAGAGTCGGCTCAGTATCCGGCCCGATCCCGTCCTGCGGCCCGACCGGACAGTGCTACCCGTCCCGGGGCAGCGCATGCGGCGCGAAGAGTCGTTCGGCGAGGGCCGGCGTCACTCGGCCAGAGCGCAATGTCCGCCGATTCGGCGGCATACATCTCGCTGGTGCCCCAGGCCAGAGTCGAACTGGCGACCTTTCGCTTAGGAGGCGGCTGCTCTATCCACTGAGCTACTGGGGCGTGCGACGGCCGCTCGGCCGAGGCGTGCCATATCTTCGCACCCCCGCCGGGCGGCCGGGCAACCGGTGGCGTCAGTGGTTGCGCAACTCGGAGATCAGCTCTGACTTCTTCTTCGACGAATAGCCGTGCAGGCCGAGCTCCTTGGCTCGCTTGCGCAGGTCGTCGACCTTCCAGTCCTCGTAGGACCCCGCCTTGCCGCCCTTGTGGCCGACCGACTTGCTGCCGCGCTTGGCGACGGCGTTCGAGACACGGGCAGCCTTCTCCTTCGAGGCGCCGTCGTCCCGCAACTCCTCATAGACCTTCTCGTTCTTGATGCTCGGATTCGGCATGTCAGCTCCTTCCGCCGTTGGGTGAACTCGGGTTCTCCGGATCACGGGGGTGGGTGTGCAGCCGCTCCTCGTCGTTCGCGATCCGCTCACTGTTCTTCTTGTCGCCCAGCGCTGCCAGGGCCTGCACTGCTCCGGCAGCGATCGCGATCACCACGAAGATCGCAACGATGATCCACAGCACGGTCATCGCACAGCCTCCTTCCGTCGCGCCGCACGCTCTCGTACGGCGGGCAGCACCTCAGCGCCGAAACGCTCGATCATGCCGCGGTAGTGCGGGCCGATGTTGGCCACGTAGATCTCCTCGAAGCCGGCGTCGACGTACTCCTGGAAGGACTCGATGTGCCGGTCGAGGTCAGGGCCGCAGACCATGCTGTCGCGGCTCATCTCCTTGGTCACCAACTGAGCGGCCTGCTCGAAATGACGCGGAGTCGGCAGGATCTGCGCCAGCTCCCCCGGTACGCCGGAGGTGGACCACAGCCGGTGAGCATGGTCGACGCCCTCGTCCTCGGTCGGCGCGAACGCCGTCTTGAACCCGACCGCCGCCGGCTTGCCGCCGGATGTCTCCCGGAAGAGTTCGAGCAGCTCGCCGTCGGCCGAGGTGGTGATGTAACCGTCGCCGATCTCCCCGGCGGTCCGGGTCGCCGCCGGCCCGAAGCCTGAGACCCACACCTCGGGCGGACGCTGCGCCAGGGTGTAGATGCGCGCGTTGTCGACGGTGTAGTGCTGACCCCGGTGATCGACCACCTCTCCGGTCCACAGCCGACGCATCACCTCGACCGCCTCGACGAGCATCTCGCGGCGCACCTCCGCTCCCGGCCAAGCGTCCCCGTGGATGTGCTCGTTGAGCGCCTCTCCGGTGCCGACGCCCAGCCTGAAGCGGCCTTCGTGCAACACCGCGGACGTGGCGGCCGCCTGCGCTGTGATCACCGGCGAGAGCCGCATCGTCGGACAGGTGACGGCAGTGGTCACCGGCAGCTTGCACACCTGCGCAAGCGCTCCGATCACCGACCAGACGAAGGCGCTCTGGCCCTGCTCGTCGTTCCAGGGGTGGAAGTGATCGCTGATCCAGAGCGCATCGAAGCCGGCCTTCTCAGCCAACACCGCCTGCTCGATCAGATCGGCGGGCGCGTACTCCTCGCAGGAGAGGAAGTAGCCGATGGTGGGGGCCTTCGGCGAAGTCTCGGACGTCATACCGATGCTGTAACCGAGGCTCACCCACCCATGCGCCCACGGTTGGCCAGGATGACGGCCAGCGGTGGCAGTGGTGCGGCGATCACCGACATCACGACCGCCGCCGGGACCGACCACAACCGCACGACGTTCCACGCGAGCACCACGAGGACGACACACGTCCCCATCAGCACGATGTACGTCGCCCGCCGGCTGCGGGTGCTCGGCTCCTCCATGCCGGTCCGGTACCCGGGGCCTCGCTCAGCACCCACACAGGCGCCCGGAGGAGTGTGACGTGCATGACATCCTTCGGCCTGGGTACTTACTGCGCCGTGATCAGCAGAATCGCCCATCAAGCCCGGCTGTGGTTCGCCGCTCAGCTCGCTCCCGCGCCGGAGCGGGACACCCTTATGACAGGACTTCGAACCGGATGCCTGCCCGCTGGAGCCGCCGCGTCAGTGCGGCGCCCATCGCGACGGCGGTGGTGACCGAGCCCGACGTCGTCGGGTTGTCGTCCAGCGCGAGACACAGCCCCGACTCCGCCAACATCTTCGCGGTCTCGCCGTAGCCGGGGTCACCGCCCGAGACCCGCGTGTGGACCTTGCGCCCGTCACCCTCGGCGATGAAGTCCACCCTGAACCACGACCTCGCCCGACGCGCCTCGTCGGGCCCTTGGCCCGGTGGCACCTTCTTCCCCAGCCAGCGACGTACCGGCCCGATCTGGGCAGCCGCGACCAGGCCGACGGCCATCGCCGCTCCGCCGACTGCATAGCGCAATGTCTTCGTGCCGGCGTAATGGGAGTAGCTGAAGTCCGACCCGTATGCGGGCAGTTCGCGTGCGCTGCGGGACACGATCACCGGGTCGATGGTCGGCAGTGGCAGCAGCCAGTAGCCGAGATCGGGATCGCGCTTGGGCCGGCCCGCGACCGACCGGGCACGGCGTCCCTGCGGTCGCGCCTCGACCTGCCGACGCGCAGCCGAGGCGGCTCGCATCTCGCTCGCCCGGCTGAACTGTCCAAGCGCGGAGTGGAAGGTTCCGCCCGACGCCAGCCCGCTAGCCCGCACCACGCCACGCATCCGCACCGGGCCGCTCGCACCGAGGTGGTCCGCAGCGAAGAGGGCCCCGAGGTCGTGCGGAACGGAGTCGAAGCCACAGGCGTGCACGATCCGCGCGCCGCTCCGCTGCGCGACAGCGTGGTAGCGGACATACATCTCGTCGACGAACTCCGGCTCTCCGGTGA
>Ga0164242_10002109_pt1 | contig 23125 bp, 22 predicted proteins | sample OricomgcompostMG_FD_108783 | JGI IMG/M metagenome (GOLD analysis project Ga0164242, IMG submission 108783) | Miracle-Growth compost microbial communities from Emeryville, California, USA - Original compost - Miracle growth compost (MG) ... | reverse complement strand
GTGCGGGGGAGTCGCTCGGCAGTCACTGCTCGCTCCGCTGGGGGTACCCCCGCGTGCGGGGGAGTCGCTCGGCAGTCATCGCGCCTCCTGGTACGCCCGGTCAGCCAGCGGCCGAACCCCGTGCGGTCAATCGCTGGAGAACGTTCGGCGGGACCAGCGAACTCACGTCGCCACCCCACCGGGCGATCTCCTTGACGAGGCTAGACGCCAGGAAGCTGTACTCGGGGTTAGTCGGCATGAACAGCGTGTCCACGCCCGCGAGACCACGGTTCATCTGTGCCATCTGCAGCTCGTACTCGAAGTCGCTGACGGCCCGCATGCCCTTGACGATCACCTGTATCTCGTGGGCCTTGCAGTAGTCGACGACCAGCCCTTGGAACGCCTCGACCTTGACGTTGCCGTACTTGGAGGTGGCCTCTTCGAGCATCGTGCGGCGCTCGTCCACCGTGAACAGACTCGTCTTGGTCTGGTTGATGAAGACGGCGACCACGACCTCGTCGTACAGGTCGGAACAGCGACCGATGATGTCCAAGTGTCCGTTCGTGACCGGGTCGAACGAACCCGGGCAGAGTACGCGCCGCATCACAGCGCCCGACCGTACCAAAGCACACCTGCGCCGTACCGCTTGTTCTTGATCACATTCACGCCCTCCGGCCACGTCGGCGGTGCCCCACGCGCGGCACGCTCGATGACGACGACCGCCTCGCGCGCGAGCCACTTCGGCGTGCATAGCTCGGCGAGCAGTGCGGCGAGCGCCTCCTCGGCCAGCGCGTACGGCGGGTCGAGGAACGCCAGCTCGAACGGCACGTCCGGTCGACCGCCGAGGTACGCCGCGGCCGGTGCCCGGTGCAGGGTCGCTCCCGGCAGCCCAACGGCCGCGATGTTCTTGCGCAGCACGTCGCACGCCACCCGGTCGTTCTCCACGAGATCGACCGCGGACGCCCCACGCGACAGCGCCTCGAGACCGACCGCACCCGAGCCGGCGAACAGGTCGAGCACGGGGGCGCCGTCGATGTCCATCAGCGTGGCCAGGCTGCTGAACAGCGCTTCGCGCGCGCGTTCCGAGGTCGGCCGGGTGCCGCGGTCCGGGACCGCCAGCCGGCGTCCCTTCGCGGTCCCCGCCACGATCCGGCTCATTCTCCTCGCTCCACAAGCTGTCGCTCAGTCACGCTTTCTCCAAGAAATCGGCCCGCTCATCGCTGGCCAGCTCATTGACCTGCTCGGCCAGCAGCGGGTACGCCGTCAGCGCCGGGTCGGCGTCGATCAGCTCGGTGGCCTCGGCCCGCGCGGCGCCGATCAGCTCCTCGTCGCGAACGAGTGAGAGCAGCCGCAGCGAACCGCGCCCGGACTGCGCCACGCCGAGCACGTCGCCCTCCCGCCGCTGCTCCACGTCGAGGCGTGCCAGCTCGAACCCGTCGGTGGTCGCCGCCACCGCATCCAACCTCTCCCGCGCCGGAGTACCGGCGGGCTGGTCGGTGACCAGCAGGCAGAGGCCGGCATGGCTCCCACGGCCGACGCGTCCGCGCAGCTGGTGCAGCTGGGAGACGCCGAACCGCTCGGCGTCCAGCACCGCCATCACCGTCGCGTTCGATACGTCGACGCCGACCTCGACCACGGTCGTCGCGACCAGCACATCGACACGGCCGCCGGCGAAGTCGCGCATGATGCGGTCCTTGTCGTCCGGATTGAGCCGGCCGTGCAGCGGTTCCAGGCGCAGCTCGCGCAGCGGGCCGTCCTGCAGCATCGCGATCACGTCGAGCACCGCGAGCGGCGGCCGCGGGCCGTAGCCCTCGCCCGGTTCGTCACCGGTGCCGGCCTCCGATTGCCGGCGGCCCCGCTCGGCACCGGCAAGCTCCGCCTCGTCCCCGATGCGTGGGCAGACGATGTACGCCTGCCGCCCGGCGACGACCTCCTCACGGATGCGCGCCCACACCCGCTCGAGCCAATCCGGCCGCTCAGCGGCGGGGACAACCGTCGTCGAGATCGGGGACCGTCCGGCGGGCAGTTGCCGGAGGGTGGACGTCTCGAGGTCGCCGAAGACGGTCATCGCGACCGTGCGCGGGATCGGGGTCGCGGTCATCACCAGCAGGTGCGGCGGCTGCTCAGCCTTGGCCCGCAACGCGTCGCGCTGCTCGACCCCGAAGCGGTGCTGCTCGTCCACGACCACGAGCCCGAGCGCGGCGAACTGCACATGCTCCTGGATCAGCGCGTGGGTACCGACCACGATCCCCGCCTCGCCACCGGCCGCCTCGAGCAGCGCGATCCGACGGGCGGACGCCGACAGCGAACCGGTCAGCAGCGTGATGCGTGTGGCGAGGTCCGATCCCCCGAGCTGTCCGGCGGTGCCTGATTCGCCGAACGCAAGCTGTCCGGCGGTGCCTGATTCGCCGAACGCAAGCTGTCCGGCGGTCGCGAGTGGTCCGAGCATCGTCTCTAGCGTCCGGGCGTGCTGGGCGGCGAGCACCTCGGTGGGGGCGAGCAGCGCGGCCTGTCCCCCGGCATCGATCACCTGCAGCATCGCACGCAGGGCCACGATCGTCTTGCCGGAGCCGACCTCGCCCTGCAGCAGGCGGTGCATCGGATGGGGACGCGCGAGCTCGGACGCCAACTGCTCGCCGACCTCGACCTGCCCCTGCGTAAGCGTGAACGGCAATTGTGCATCGAACGCCGCGAGGATCCCGCCCGGCCGCGGCGGTCGCGGGACGGCGGGGTTCGCCCGCGCGGCCACCCGGCGCTGGGCGAGCACGAGCTGGACGCCGAATGCCTCGTCCCACTTCAACCGGTGCTTCGCGGCGAACCACTGCGGCAGCGACTCGGGCCGGTGCATGGCGCGCAGCGCCGCGTCCAGCGTCATCAGCTGGTGCCGCTCGCGGACGGCGTCCGACAGCGGGTCCTCAACCGGGTCGAGCAGCCCGAGCACATGCTGGACCGAGTTGGCGACGATCCAGCTGCGGATGTCCTTCGTCGCCGGATAGACCGGGATCAACGCACCGGCGAACTCGTCCGCGGCGACGGCCGAATCGTCGCTGACGATCTTGTATTCGGGATGTGCCAGCTGTCGCTCGCCGCGGAACTCGCCGACCTTGCCGGAGAACAGGCCCAGGGTGCCGGGTTCGAGCTCGCGCAGCCGCCAGCGCTGCCGCGGCCCGAAGAACACGAGGCGCAGCCGCCCGGTACCGTCGCCGATCACCGCCTCGATCCGCACAGACTTGCCGTAACCCTGCTCGCGCGAGCTGAGCACGCGCGCCATCACGGTGGCGTCCTCGTCGACGTGCAACTCGGAGAGGTCGGTCAGCTCGCCGCGCTCGATCATCCGCCGCGGATAGTGGTGCAACAGGTCGCGCACCGTGCGCAGGCCGAACGCCTTCTCCAGCGGCCCCGCGGTACGTGCTCCGAGGACGCCGTCCAGCCGGGTGTCGAGATCGACCGCCGTCATGCCCGCTCCACCAGATGTCACCCGGTCGCTACTCGATGCCGAGGATGAGCGGGCGCCCGGTCTGCTGGCCGTCGTACACGACGACCTCGGTGAGCGCCGACCGCTCCCGGACGTGCGCCGTCAGTAGCTCGCCGATACCGTCAGGCGCGCCCTCACCCACGACCACGGTCAGCAGCTCCGCGCCAACGGCAAGCGCGCGATCGGTGAGGTTGAGGGCCACCGGCGCGACCTCGCTGCCAATGTGCACGACGTCGCCGTCGATCAGGCCGAGTACGTCGCCGGGTTCGCAGCGCCCGACTGAGGTGAGCGCGGTCTGCGTGGCGACGGTGACCTCGGCGTAGCGGGTCGCCGCAGCCGCCTCGGCCATCGCGACGACGTCGTCGTCCCCGTCCCGCTCGGGGTCGTGGACAGCGACTGCCGCCAACGCCTGCATCGGCGAGCGAGTCGGGATCACCGCCACTCGAATGCCGTCGGCACGCACCTGCGCCACCGCATCGGGGATCGCGCCGGCGAAGGCGGCCTCGTGCAGCAGTACCACCGCCGCGGCATCCGTGGCGCGGACGACGGACACGATGTCGTCCGCAGTGATGCCGCGGCCCTCGCGCGGAACCACGACCTTGACGCCCTCGGCCTCGAACAGCGGCCGGGTGCCGACACCCGGGGCCACCGCGACAAGGGCGCACGGCGCGCGGGCCACCTCGGGGGCCGGCCTGGTCGGCTCGTCCTCGAAGCGCACCACGGTGATGCGGTGCGGACGTCCCGACTCGACGCCGGCCTCGATCGCCGCGCCGACGTCGTCGGTATGCACGTGCACGTTGAAGATCCCGTTGCCGGCTCCCACGACGATCACGCTGTCACCCAGGTCCGACAGTCGGGCGCGCAGCGGGACGGCGGCCGTCTCGTCGGCGTCGAGCAGGTATTGCACCTCGTAGCCGTACCGGTCGCTGCCGGTCTCGCGCACGGCGGCCAGTACCTCGCCGGTGCGGTGGATCGGGCCCCGATCCGGCAGGTGGACACCCTCCCCGGTGATCACCCCGGCGAGGGTGTCCAGCAGGACCACCAGCCCGAGGCCACCCGCGTCGACGACGCCCGCCCGCGCCAGCACGGGCAACTGCTCGGGGGTACGCCAGAGTGCGTCGTCCGCGGCCAGCACCGCCACCGTGATCGTCTCGGCCAGGTCGCCCGGCCGGCCGGCAGCGGCCTCGGCCGCGGCCCGTGCGACCGACAGGATCGTGCCCTCGACCGGGTCGGCGACCGCCCGATACATCTCGCTCACCGCACCCGTCAGGCCGGCCCGCAGCGCCCCGGCGTCCCACGCGGGCGCGGCGCCCGCGGCATCGGCGAGCGAGCGCAGCAGCTGCGCGAGGATCACTCCGGAGTTGCCGCGGGCCTCGAGCACCGCCGCCACGGCGAGCTCGCGCCAGACCTCGGCCGCCGTGGCGCCGTCGCCGGCCGCGCGCGCGCCGGCGGCGGCGGCCGCCACGGTGAGCGCCAGGTTGCTGCCGGTGTCCGAGTCGGCGACCGGGAAGACGTTCAGGGCGTCGATCTCCGCCGCACGCGCGGCCAGTTCGGCGGCGGCGGCCGCGATCCAGGTACGGACGGCGGCGACGTCCAGCTCCGTCCGCACCACCGTCGAGTCGCCCGTCACGCGCCGAAGAATAGTGGTGGCCGGCGCCCGTTGGCCCACCTCACCGCGGCCAGCAGGTGTTACCGGGCCGGTTTGGAGCAGCGGTCCGCCCTCCGTTAGACTTCTCTGGTTGCCCGGCGCCGGTTCGCTCGCGGGCACGAGACGAACGTCAGCGAAATCTTCCAGTCTGAATCTGCTAGGAGGCCACAGTGGCCAGCGTCTGCGATGTCTGCGGCAAGGGGCCCGGCTTCGGCATGTCCGTTTCGCACTCCCACCGCCGTACCCACCGTCGGTGGAACCCGAACATCCAGACCGTGCGCGCGCTCGTCGCGCCCGGCACGCGTCGCCGGATCTCGGTCTGCACGTCCTGCCTGAAGGCCGGCAAGGTCTCCCGCTAGGACCCACCTCACGAAAGCCCGCTGCGTCGCAGCGGGCTTTCGCTGTCTCTACAAGCTCTCTACAGGTCCTTCGCGAAATGCAGTGAGCCGTCGGTGCTGGCGTAATGGCCGAACGGCGTCGTCGGCGTGTACCCACTGGACTCGTAGAGCGCGATCGCCTCGGGCTGCTGGTCGCCGGTCTCCAGCACGATCCGCTCGGCCCCTGCCTGCTTCGCGCGCGATTCGAGTTCGCCCAAGATCCGCCGGGCGAGACCGCGGCGCCGCCCGACCTCGGGCACGTACATGCGCTTGATCTCGACTGTCGGGACGCCATCGCCCAGGTCGATCGTCCGCCAGCCGCCCATCGCCACCGGGACGGCGCCCTCGAAACCGACCAGCAGGATCCCGCCCGGTGGGGCGAACTGCCCCGGCTCCACGGGCGTCTCGTCCGGACCGCCGTAGCGCCGCACGTACTCGGCCTGGACCTCGACCACCAGCGCCTGCACGACTTCGTCGTCGTACGCCCGCGCCTCGAACTCGATCACGATGTCCTCACCTGAAGTGCTCGTGGCCGCCCTGCGGCCAGCGCCGCCCGTCCACGCGGACGCCGTCGCCTTCGGCGACCTGCCCGAGCACCCGCCAGTGCTCGGGCAACTCGCTTCCCTTGGGGAAGGTCGCCGCCAGCGCGTAGTCGTCCCCCCCGGTCAGCACCCACACCAGCGGGTCGACGTTGAGCGCCGAACCCACCTCGGCGAGCTTGGCCGGGACCTCGACCAGCTCAGCGCGCAGGTCGAGTCGCACCCGGGAGGCGTCGGCGATGTGCCCGAGATCGGCGATCAGGCCATCGCTCACGTCGGTCATCGAGGTCGCGCCCAGCGCCGCGGCTTCAGGCCCGGCCTCGTACGGCGGAGCGGGACGCCGGTGCGCCTCGACGATCTGCACCGGGGAGCGGAACCCGCGGCCGAGCACAGCGAAGCCGGCCGCGGCCCAGCCGAGGCGCCCCGCCACCGCGACCACATCGCCCACTCGCGCCCCGTCCAACGTCACCGGCGCGCGCCCCTGCAGATCGCCCAGCGCGGTGACCGACAGCATGATGGACTCCGCCTGGGTCACGTCGCCACCGACGATCCCGGCACCGACCGCACCGGCCTCCTCCCGCAGCCCCGTCACCAGGCCGTCGACCCAGGCCACCTCCAGCGAGGCGGGTGCCGCGAACCCTACGAGCAGCGCGGTCGGGACGGCGCCCATCGCGGCGATGTCGGCGAGTGAACGCGCCGCCGCCTTGTGCCCCACGTCCGTGGCCGTGGACCAGTCGCGGCGGAAGTGGCGTCCCTCGAGCACCAGGTCCGTGCTCACGACCACCCGCCGGTCCGGCACGGCAACGATCGCGGCGTCGTCACCGGGGCCGAGCAGTGTCGTGTCGGCGGACGCCAGCGCGGCCGTGATGCGCCCGATCAACCCGAATTCTCCGAGATCGCCGATCGTGGTGATGGCCTGCTCCTCACTCGTGGCGATTGGACCGTTCCGGCCCTGCGCTACGTTAGGCCAATGAGCGCCAGCGCCTACATCCTCATCCAGACCGAGGTCGGTAAGGCGAGCGAGGTCACCGCGGCAGTTGCGGCACTCCAGGGTGTCACGTCCGCCGAAGACGTCACCGGCCCGTACGACGTAATCGTCCGCGCCGACGCCGAGACATTGGACGAACTCGGCAAGCTGGTCGTGGCGAAGATCCAGACCGTCCCGGGCATCACGCGCACGGTGACCTGCCCGGTCGTGCACCTGTCTTGAGCGAACGTCGGCCCGGCAAGCCCCGATCGGACACCCGCCGCGCGGCCCTGGTCGCCACCGCGATCGCGGTCCCGGTCATCGTCCTGATCGCGCTGCTGCTCACCCTCGGCGAGGACAACTCCGGCCAGAAGGACCCGCTCGCCAGCCCGTCGAACGGCGGCACGTCACCGCTGCCGGCCGTCACCGTGGCCGCTCCACCGTCTGCCGCCGCCACCACCGCGACAGCCTGCAACAGCGTCCTGGAACAACTGCCGGTCAGCCTGGCCGGCCTGGCCCCGCGGGTCGTCCACTCCAGGCCCGACTCCCCGTACGTCGTGGCCTGGGGCGATCCGGCGATCGTGCTGCGCTGCGGAGTCGCCCGCCCGACCGGCCTGGCCGCGGCCAGCTACGGCGACGTCGTGACCGTAGACGGCGTCGACTTCTACGTGGTCTCCGAAGGTGACGACAAGACCGGGACCCGCGTGTTCACCGTGGTCGACCGGGCTGTCTACATCGAGGTGAGCGTGCCGAAAGCGTACGGCCAGCCCCCCCTCGGGCCGCTCGCCGATGCGGTGGCCAAGGCTCTCCCCACCGACCTCTGCTCCGCACAGACCGGACCGGGCGAGACGCCGGTGCCGGGCGCCCAGCTCTGCACCCATCGCCCGTGAGCGATCCGACCCGCCCGCGCCCGCAAACCGAGCGCGCAAGTTACCGTTGAGTAGCAAACGCTCGCGAAAGTCGGCATGATGAAACGCCACCGCCGAACGCGGCGCGCGTCCCCATCTCTCTCGAGGAGCGGACCATGACCGAAGCATTCATCTACGACGCGATGCGCACCCCGCGCGGGCGCGGCAAGGACACGGGGTCGCTGCACGCGACCAAGCCGATCTCGCTGGTGCAGGGCCTGCTTGAGGCGGCCCTCGAGCGCAACCCCAATCTGGACAAGTCGCAGGTCGAGGACATCATCCTGGGCTGCGTCTCGCCGGTCGGTGAGCAGGGCTCCGATATCGCCCGGACGGCCGCCATCGCCAGCGGCTTCGAGAAGTCCGGGCCCGGCTTCCAGCTCAACCGCTTCTGTGCCTCCGGCCTCGAGGCCGTGAACATCGCCGCGCAGAAGGTCCGCTCGGGCTGGGAGGACCTGATCTTCGCCGGCGGCGTGGAGTCGATGTCGCGGGTTCCGATGATGAGCGACGGCGGCGCCTGGGGCCAGGACCCCGAGACCGCCTACGGCACGTACTTCGTCCCGCAGGGTGTCAGCGCCGACCTGATCGCCACCGTCGAGGGCTTCAGCCGCGAGGACGTCGACACCTACGCCGCGCAGTCGCAGGACCGCGCCGGCAAGGCCATCGCCAACGGCGCCTTCGCCCGCTCCATCGTCCCGGTCAGAGACCTCAACGGCGGCATCGTGCTGGACTACGACGAGTTCGCCCGGCCGGGCACCACCGTCGAATCGCTCGGTGCGCTCAAGCCCTCCTTCGCGGGGCTCGCCGCGATGGGCGGCTTCGACGAGGTGGCCCGCCAGAAGTACCACTGGGTCGAGAAGATCAACCACGTGCACACCCCGGGCAACAGCTCCGGCATCGTCGACGGCGCGAGCCTCGTGGTGATCGGCAGTGAGGCGGCCGGCCAGGCAAACGACCTCACGCCCCGTGCCCGCGTCATCGCCACCGCCACCGTCGGCAGCGAACCGACGATCATGCTCACCGGCCCGACGCCGGCCGCCGAGAAGGCCCTGGCCAAGGCCGGACTCGCGGTCGGCGACATCGACCTGTGGGAACTCAACGAGGCGTTCGCCGCCGTCGTCCTGAAGTTCATGAAGGACCTGGACGTGCCCCACGAGAAGCTCAATGTGAACGGCGGCGCGATCGCGCTGGGCCACCCGCTGGGCGCCACCGGAGCCATGATCCTCGGCACCCTGGTGGACGAGATGCAGACCCGCGAGCTGCGCTACGGCCTGGCCACGTTGTGCATCGGCGGCGGCATGGGCGTCGCGACCGTCGTCGAGCGAATCTGACTGGAGCCACTGAGATGACTGACACCCTCCGCTGGGAGCAGGACGCCGACGACGGCGTCGTCACGCTGGTCCTGGACGACCCGAACCAGAGCGCGAACACGATGACCGACGCGTACCGCGACTCGATGCACGCGGCGGTCGAGCGGCTGTACGCCGAAAAGGACTCCGTCACCGGCGTCGTGATCACCTCCGCGAAGAAGAGCTTCTTCGCCGGTGGCGACCTCACACTGCTGCAGCAGGTCACCGAGGAGAACCTCGACGAGTTCGCGGCCGGCGTGAAGACGATCAAGGAGGACCTGCGGCGCCTCGAGACCCTAGGCCGGCCGGTCGTCGCCGCGATCAACGGCGCCGCCATGGGTGGCGGGTTGGAGATCGCCCTCGCCACGCACCACCGCATCGCGCTCACCGATGCGAAGGTGGCGCTGCCCGAGGTGAAGCTAGGGCTGCTGCCCGGCTGCGGTGGCGTCACCCGCGTCGTACGCCTGCTCGGCGTCGTCGAGGCTCTGACCAAGGTGCTGCTGCAGGGCAACGAATACAAGGCGGCGAAGGCTCAGGAGCTCGGCCTGATCGACGAGCTGGCCGAGACGCCGGACGAGCTGATCGCCAAGGCGAAGGCGTGGATCAAGGCCAACCCCGATGCCGTGCAGCCGTGGGACGCCAAGGGCTACCGCATGCCCGGTGGTACGCCGCAGAGCCCGAAGCTGGGCGGCATGCTGCCGGCGCTGCCCGGCAACCTGCGCAAGGAACTCAAGGGTGCCCCGATGCCCGCGCCGCACCACATCATGTGCGCTGCGGTCGAAGGCGCCTCGCTCGACTTCGCCAGCGCGTTGACGGTTGAAGGCCGCTACTTCCTGAACCTCGCCAAGGGCCAGGTCGCCAAGAACATGATCCATGCGTTCTGGTTCGACCTGAACACGATCAACGGCGGCGCTTCGCGCCCCGCCGGCTACGCCCGGCGTCCGGTCGAGAAGGTCGCCGTGCTCGGCGCCGGCATGATGGGCGCCGGCATCGCGTACGTCTCGGCGCAGGCCGGCATCGAGGTGATCCTCAAGGACATCTCGATCGAGGCGGCCGAGCGCGGCAAGGACTACAGCCGCAAGCTGCTCGACAAGCAGGTCTCCCGCGGCCGCAAGACCGAGGAGCAGAGGCAGGAGTTCCTCGCCCGCATCACGCCGACCGCCGACTATGCCGAGCTGGCCGGTGCGGACCTGATCGTCGAAGCCGTGTTCGAGAACGTCGAGCTCAAGCAGTCGGTCTTCGCCGAGGCCGAGCCCGCGGTCGCCCCGGACGCGCTGCTCGGCTCGAACACCTCGACCCTGCCGATCACGAGCCTGGCCACCGGCGTGCAGCGTCCCGAGGACTTCATCGGCCTGCACTTCTTCTCACCGGTCGACAAGATGCCGCTGCTGGAGATCATCCGAGGCGAGCGGACGTCAGACGCCGCCCTCGCCCGCGCGCTGGACTACGCCGCGCAGATCCGCAAGACGCCGATCGTCGTCAACGACAGCCGCGGCTTCTACACCTCGCGCGTGATCGGCACGTTCATCAACGAGGCGATCTCCTTCCTCGGCGAGGGTGTGCACCCGGCGAGCGTCGAGCAGGCCGGCCTGCAGGCCGGCTACCCGGTCGGTGCGCTGCAGCTCGCGGACGAACTCAACCTCGAGCTCTTCATCAAGATCCGCAACGAGACCAAGGCGGGTGTCGATGCGTCCGGCGGCACCTACTTACGACACCCCGCCGAGGACGTCATCGAGAAGATGATCGAACTAGGCCGCAGCGGCAAGCTCAAAGGCGCCGGTTTCTACGACTACGACCAGGACGGCAAACGCCTCGGTCTGTGGCCGGGCCTGCTCGAGCACTTTCCGGTCAACGGTGACCCGGCCGATGTCGACCTGCACGAACTGTCGGAGCGGCAATTGGTCATGGAGGCCGTCGAGTCGGCGCGTTGCGTCGAGGAGGGCGTCATCGTGCAGAGCGCCGATGCCAACATCGGCTCGATCTTCGGCATCGGCTTCCCGCCGTGGACCGGCGGGACGCTGCAGTACATGAACGGCTACGCGGGCGGGTTGGCCGGGTTCGTCGCCCGCGCGGAGCAGTTCGCCGACAAGTACGGCGAGCGGTTCCGGCCCAATCCGCTGCTGCGCAAGAAGGCCGAGAACGGCGAGAGCTTCTAGCTCATCGGCGTACGAAGGGCCGTCCGGCTGGCGGGTCGCCTGGTGGTCGCGACACCTCGATGGGTGCCCTCGCCTGCTGACTACCCTGGTGGGGGTGAGTGACGAGGTGCCCGGGCTGGACCCTGATGAGTTGGCGATCGCGCTCAAGGTCCTGAAGGCCTCCGAGGCGCTCGACCCCGAGCACCCCGACGTGCTGGCACTGCGCCGGGCGACGGCACGACACTTCAAGCACGTCAAGAAGGCCCGCAAGGACGCCAAGCGCGAGGCGATCAGCGAGGCCGACCGGGCCGTCGTCGCCGCGACCGCGACCGGCTCGCCGCAGCGGATTGACGACGAGACCGAGGGCCTGCCGCTGGTCTCGAATGCCAAGGGCGCGATTGCCGGGCACTTCGTGCGGCCGCGGCCGTGCTACATCTGCAAACAGGACTACACCCAGGTCGACGCGTTCTATCACCAGCTCTGCCCGCGCTGCGCCGAGCTGAACCATGCCAAGCGCGAGCAGCGCACCGACCTGACCGGACGCCGCGCGCTGCTCACCGGTGGTCGCGCCAAGATCGGTATGTACATCGCGCTGCGGCTGCTGCGCGATGGCGCGCACACGACGATCACCACGCGCTTTCCGAACGACGCGGTACGCCGCTTCTCCGCGCTGCCCGACTCGTCCGAGTGGATCGACCGGCTGCGCATCGTCGGCATCGACCTGCGCGACCCCGCACAGGTCGTCGCGCTGGCCGACTCCGTCACGGACGCCGGCCCGCTCGACATCCTGATCAACAACGCGACCCAGACGGTGCGGCGCACGCCCGGCGCGTACGCACCGCTGGTCGCCGCCGAGCACGAGCCGCTGCCGCCGCTGGAACTGATGCCGGACGTGCTGACCTTCGACCACATCTCCGACGCGCACCCGGCCGCGCTCGCCGGGTCACTCTCGGGACACCCCCTACCGCATCTTCCCGACACGCTGCGCGGCACGGACATCACCCGCATGGCCCTGTTCGGCGGCCACGCCTCCCTCGACCGGCATCGCGACAACACGGCGATCGACGCGGGCGGTCTGCTGCCGGACGTCCTCACCGACAACACCTGGACGAACGGCGTGAGCGAGGTCGACCCGCTCGAGCTGCTCGAGGTGATGCTCTGCAACCAGACGGCTCCGTTCATCCTGGTGAGCCGGCTGCGAGCTGCGATGAAAGCGAGCCCGGCACGGCGCAAGTACATCGTCAACGTCAGCGCGATGGAGGGCGTCTTCAGCCGCGGCTACAAGGGCAAGGGTCACCCCCACACCAACATGGCCAAGGCGGCCGTGAACATGCTGACCCGCACCTCGTCCAATGAGCTGTTCGAGGACGGCATCCTGATGACCAGCGTGGACACCGGCTGGATCACCGACGAGCGGCCGCACTTCACCAAGCTGCGGCTGGCCGAGGAGGGCTTCCACGCCCCGCTCGACCTGGTCGACGGCGCGGCGCGCGTCTACGACCCGATCGTGCAGGGCGAACTCGGAGACGACCTCTACGGCGTCTTCCTCAAGGACTACGCCAAGTCCCAGTGGTGAGTCCGGACGCCGGAACCGCCGTAGGTACGAACTCGCCGGCCCGGCGGGCCACTCGTAGGCTGTCCGCGTGCTGCCGACCGTCACCGCCATCAGGTACGTGACGCCGCTGCGCGAGGGCGGCTCGCTGCCCGGCCTGATGGAGGCCGATGACCTCGGCACCTACGTGGTCAAGTTCTCCGGGGCGGGCCAGGGCCGTCGCGCACTAGTCGCCGAGGTGATCTCGGCGGGCCTGGCCCGCGCGCTCGGACTGCCGGTGCCGCGCCTCGTCGCCGTCGACGTCGACCCAGTGCTCGCGGACAACGAACCGGATGAAGAGGTGCAGGACCTGATCCGCGCCTCCCCCGGTCTGAACCTGGGCGTCGACTTCCTGCCCGGCGCGCTCGACCTCGACGCCGGCGCCTTCCCGATCGATCCCGTCCTCGCCGGCAAGGTGCTCTGGTTCGACGCGCTGATCGGCAACGTCGACCGCACCTGGCGCAACCCGAACATGCTCTATTGGCACGGACGGCCGTACCTGATCGACCATGGCGCCGCGCTGACCTTCCACCACCGGTGGCCGGCCACTCCGAGTGCGCGGACGTACGACGCCACGGACCACGCCCTGCTCGGTGCCAAGCCCGACGTGGACGCCGCCGACGCCGCGCTGGCGACCGCGGTGACGGCCGAGGTGATCGAGTCGGCACTGGCCGACGTGCCGCCCGAATGGCTGGCCGACACCACGCCGCCCGAGGACACCGGCCTGCAGCAGGCGTACGCAGCAGAGCTGCTCACCCGGCTGCAGGCGCGCTCGACCTGGCTCCCGCGGCTCCGCGCGGCCATCGCCGCCGGACCCGCGGTGCCGACCGCGTTCCGCTCCAATCGGCCGCACTGGCTGTCGCCGACTGCCGGCAGTTCGTACGCCCGGGGAGCGCGGTCGTGAGCGGCCGGGTGCCGTTCGAGTACGCGACGCTGCGGGTGGTGCCCCGGGTCGAGCGAGGTGAGTTCATCAACGCCGGCGTGATCGTCTACAGCCGGGCGCGGGACTTCCTGGGCGCCCGCGTGCTCCTCGACGAGCACCGGCTACGCGCGCTGGCGCCGGATGTGGACGTCGAGGCGGTAAGGGCGGCGCTCGCGGTGGCCGCGGACACCTGCTCCGCAGACGGCTGCGGCCCCGCCGCCGGAGTCGAGATCGGCAAGCGATTCCGCTGGCTGACGGCCCCCCGGAGCACGGTCGTGCAGCCCGGACCGGTGCACACCGGGCTGAGCGCCGATCCCCTCGCCGACCTCGACCGTCTGCTCGATCTGCTGGTGCGCTGAGAGCTCGGACACGCCGGCCAATGAATAACTGGCCAGGAAGCTATCCGCAGGTAAGATGCTTTCCAGTCGCTTACGTGAGCGGTCGGCATCGTCCAGCTGGCTGGACGTGCGGGGACCGGGCGGTTCGGGTTGGTGGGGGCTACTCGACACGCTGTGATCACAGGCGACCGAAGCGGGGGCAGCGGGGGCTGTGACCACGCTTGTGGCACCGGTCGAGCATCTGCCGGTGCGGCGGTCCGGTCGTTCTGGAGGCAGGCACGACCGACATGACCGCGCGCGTGAACGAGGCGGACCTGTTCTCTGCGGACAGGTCCGCCCCTTCGCCGTGGTCGTCCGGGGATGGCGAAAACGTCGGGCCGGCGAGAACCGGTCGATTCAGCCGGGCTCAGCTGTTACCTCGGCGCAGCGCGGCCTGGACGAGGCGGTCGACGAGCGTCGGGTAGTCGACGCCGCTGGCCGCCCACATCCGCGGGTACATCGAGATCGGCGTGAAGCCGGGCATGGTGTTGATCTCGTTGACGATCACGCGTCCGTCGGGCGTGACGAAGAAGTCGACGCGGGCCAGGCCGGCACAGTCGAGCGCGAGGAACGCGCGCTTGGCCGCATCCTGGATCTTGGCAGTCAGCCCGGGCGACACCTTCGCCGGGACGTCGAACTCGCACGCGTCGTCGAGGTACTTGGCCTCGAAGTCGTACCAGTCGTGACCGCGCACCAGCCGGACCTCGGCGGGCACGCTGGCCGCCGGTGCACCGGTCTCGTCCTCGAGCACGCCGCACTCGATCTCGCGGCCCACGACCGCGGCCTCGATCAGCACCTTGGTGTCGTGCTCGAAAGCCAGCACAACTGCGTCGGGCAGCTCGTCCCAGCTCTTCACCTTGGTGATGCCGACGCTGGAGCCGGCGTTGGCCGGCTTGACGAAGAGCGGCAACCCGAGATGCTCGACGTCGCCGACCGACACGCTCGGAGTGCGGGTGCCGCGGCGACGCAGCACGACGAACCGCCCGACCTCGAGGCCCTCGGCGGCCAGCAGCTTCTTGGTGAACTCCTTGTCCATCGCGGCCGCGCTGGACAAGACACCGGGGCCGACGTACGGGACGCCGGCCATCTCCAGCAGGCCCTGGATCGTGCCGTCCTCGCCGAACTTGCCGTGCAGCACCGGGAAGACCACATCGACATCGAGCCTGCCGGTGGGGTCGGGCGCGAGGACGACCGGCTCGCCCGCGGCCACTGCCGGCAACTGGCGGTCGCGAATGGTCAGCTGTGCGGGGTCCGCGCCGGTGAGCATCCACGCGCCATCCGCGGTGATACCGATCGGGACGACCTCGTACTTCGCCGGGTCGAGAGCGGCCATCACGCTGCCGGCCGAGACGACCGAGATGCCGTGCTCGCTACTGCGTCCGCCGTACACAACAGCCACCCGGATGCGTCTTCCCACGGAGCAGACCCTATCCGGCGATCACACCTCGGATTTGACCGAGCGTGACATCAGCGCGGCCACCATGACCTGCGGGGCCAGGCCCTGGTGGCATACCGCCTCGACGGCCTGTGTAATCGGGACCTCGACGCTGTGACGCTGCGCCAGGTCGAGTACCGATCGACACGACTGGACGCCCTCGGCGACCTGTCCGTGCGCGGCGGCCTGTGCCCGCTCGAGACTCTCGCCGCGGCCGAGACGCTCGCCGAAGCTGCGGTTGCGGGCGAGCGGGGACGCGCAGGAGGCCACCAGATCGCCCAGCCCGGCCAGGCCTGCGAAGGTGATCGGATCGGCCCCGAGCGCGACCCCGAGCCGCGCGGTCTCGGCCAGGCCTCGGGTGATCAGCGACGCGGTGGTGTTGTCGCCCAGGCCCATCCCCTGGGCCATGCCGACGGCCAGTGCGATCACGTTCTTCACCGCGCCGCCGAGTTCGGCGCCGACGACGTCGGTGATCGTGTACGGGCGGAAGTACGGAGCACTGAACGAGGCCTGCAGCTCGTGCGCCAGCTGGTCGTCCGCGCAGGCGACGACGGTGGCGGTGGGCTGCTCGGCGGCGATCTCCCGCGCGAGGTTCGGCCCCGAGACCACGGCCACCCGGTCGGGCGCCCATCCGGCGACCTCGCTGATCACCTCGGTCATCCGCTTGGCCGTGCCCAGTTCGACGCCCTTCATCAGGCTGACGAGCACCGCGTCGCGCGGTAGCAGGGGCGTCCACTCGGCGAGGTTCGGGCGCAGCGACTGCGACGGCACCCCCAGGGCGACCACCTCGGCGCCCGCCAGCGCGAGGCCGGGCTCGGAGGTGGCGCGCAGGGCACCGGGCAGGGCGATTCCCGGAAGGTATTGAGGGTTCTCGTGCTTGGCGTCGATCACCTCGGCGAGCTCGGGGCGGCGGGCCCAGAGCGTCACCTCATTGCCGGCGTCGACGAGGACCTTGGCGAACGCCGTACCCCACGACCCGGCACCGAAGACGGCTGCCCTCACGTGCCCGCCTTCGACGGGCGGACCCAGCGGTACAGCTCGCCGCTCGGAGCAGGCACGCCGCGCAGTTGCGCGACGTCCGACCGCAGCTGCTTCATGATCACATCGGTCATGGCCTTCAGCGCCGCCATATCGGCGGGACGGCCCGCGAATTCGGACAGGTCGATCGGATCGCCGACGCTCACCACGTGCCTCGGCCGCGGGAAGAACTTGAACCTCTTCGCGTAGAAGTCGACCTGCTCCTGGACGCCCCACTGCACGACGGGGACGACCGGTACGCCGGGCACCAGGCTGGCCAGGCGGGCGGCTCCGGTCTTGCCCTCCATCGGCCAGCCGTCAGGGTCGCGGGTGACTGTGCCCTCCGGATGCATGACGATCACGCCTCCGGCCTTGAGCGCGTCGACGGCGGACCGGAATGCCTTGGCCGCGTCGGTGGTGCCGCGGTCGACCGGGATCTGCCCCGTGGAGCGCATCACCAGGCCTGCGACCGGAACCTCGAAGATCGCCTTCTTGGCCAGGAAGCGCGGGCGGCGGGCGGCGTCGATCACGAACTTGGCGACGATCAGCGGGTCGACGTGCGCCACGTGGTTGAGCACCACGAGTACCGGACCGGTCTGCGGGAACTTCTCGATGTTGCGGTAGCGCGTCTTGAACAGCAGGGACACCGGCGCATACAGGATCGCGATGATCACGTACCAGGCGGCGCCGAGCTTCTCGCCGTACCCAGGCTTTCGCAACTTCTTGTTCGGCACCCGGCTAGTCTGCCCCATGTGGGCTGGACGGTGCTGATCCCCGTGCGCGGGGCGGGCGAGGCCAAGACCCGGCTCGTCGCCGCGACCGACGACCCGTGGGAGCATCTGCGGCTCGTCACTGCTCTGCGCTCCGACACGATCACCGCCGCGCTCGACGCCACGACCGTGACCCGGGTCGTCCAGGTGCTCGACAAGGCGGGCCCGGCACAACGAAGGGACGGCACGCTCGCGTTCGTGCAGACTGCGCCCGGCCTCAACGCCGCGCTGAGCGAAGCGGCGATGTGGGCGCTCCGGCAGTGGCCCTCGGACGGGATCGCGGCGCTGCTCGGAGACCTGCCCGCGCTACGTCCCGAGGATCTGGACGAGGCGCTGATCGAGGCCGCGCGGCACGCCACCACGTTCGTCCCCGACGCATCAGGCACCGGGACGACGCTGCTCACCGCGATGCCGGGCGTCGCCCTCGACCCGCGCTTCGGCCCGGGGTCGGCGGTGCGGCACAGCGGCTTCGCGACCCCACTGCACGCGGCGGCCAGCCTGCGCCAGGACGTCGACACCGCCGCGGATCTCGCCCGGGCCGCGGAGATCGGGCTCGGCCCGGCCACCACCGCGGTCCTGCAGAACCCCGCCGAGCGCCCGCGCCGCGCCCAGAGCCGCACACGACGAATTCACCGAAACCCGGCATGATTTCCTAGGTGAGCATCTACTCGGACGCCCCGTCGGGCCCGATCGAGGAAGTACGCGCCCGCAGCGGCATCGAGGCCACCGACTCCGTGCCCGAGGGAGACCTCGAGGGCGACCCGTCGGAGATGGCCGGGATCGCGGCGGCGGTCGACCTGCCGAGCGATCGCTTCGGCAACCGCGAGCTGTCGTGGCTGGCGTTCAACGAGCGCGTGCTCGAGCTCGGCGAGGATGTGGACCAGCCGCTGCTGGAGCGCATGAAGTTCCTGGCGATCTTCGCGAGCAACCTCGACGAGTTCTATATGGTGCGCGTCGCCGGCCTGAAGCGCCGCGCCGACATGGGTCTGCAAATCACCTCCGCCGACGGGCTGTCCCCGCGCGAGGTGCTGGCCCTGCTCGCCACGCGCACCGGCGAGTTGCAGCAGCGCCACGCCAGGGTGTTCGCCGACGACCTGGTACCCGAGCTCGCGGCCGAGGGCATCCACATCCGGCGCTGGGGCGACCTCGACGCCGAGGAGCGCACCCGGCTGTCGGGCTACTTCCGGACCCGCATCTTCCCGGTGCTCACACCACTGGCCGTCGACCCGGCTCACCCGTTCCCGTACATCTCCGGCCTGTCGTTGAACCTCGCCGTCCTGGTGCGCGACGCCGAGAGCGGCCTCGACCGGTTTGCCCGGGTCAAGGTACCGAACAACGTGCCGCGGTTCGTGATCGTGTCGCAGTCACCGACCGAGGCCGAATACCTGCCGATCGAGGACCTGATCGCCGCGCACCTGTCGCTACTGTTCCCCGGCATGGAGATCGTGGAGCACCGCCCGTTCCGGGTCACCCGCAACGCCGACGTCGAGGTCGAGGAGGACCGTGACGAGGACCTGCTGCAGGCGATGGAACGCGAGCTCATGCGGCGCCGCTTCGGCCCGGCGGTGCGCCTGGAGGTCGACGACGACATCGGCGAGGAGGTCCTGCACCTGCTGATCGACGAGATCGACGTGCAACAGGCGGACGTCCAACGGCTGCCCGGGCTGCTCGACCTCTCCTCGCTGTGGCAGATCTACGACGTCGACCGGCCCGCCCTAAAGGAACGGCCGTTCGTCCCCGCCACCAACCCCCGGTTCGCCGAGAGCGACACCAACAAGTCGATCTTCGCGATGCTGCGCGAGGGCGACGTGCTGGTCCACCACCCGTACGAGTCGTTCGCGACCTCGACCCAGCGCTTCATCGAGGCGGCCGCCGCCGACCCGAACGTGCTCGCGATCAAGCAGACGCTCTATCGCACGTCCGGTGACTCGCCGATCGTCAACGCGCTGATCGACGCGGCCGAGGCGGGCAAGCAGGTCGTGGCGCTCGTCGAGATCCAGGCGCGCTTCGACGAGCAGGCCAACATCAAGTGGGCCCGCGCGCTGGAGCGGGCCGGGTGCCACGTCGTCTACGGCGTCGTCGGGCTCAAGACGCACTGCAAGACGGCGCTGGTGGTGCGGCAGGAGGGCAAGACCATCCACCGGTACGCCCACGTCGGCACCGGAAACTACAACCCGAAGACCGCGCGCATGTACGAGGACCTCGCGCTGTTCACGGCGAACGAGGACATCTGCGCCGATATCACCGATCTGTTCAACGTGCTCACCGGCTATTCGCGCCAGACCGACTACCGCTCGCTGCTGGTCGCGCCGCAGGGCCTGCGGGCCGGGTTGATCGAACGCATCCAGCGCGAGGCCGAGCACGCCGAAGCCGGACGCCCCGCGCGGATCCGGTTCAAGACCAACCACCTCGTCGACGAGGCGACCTCCGACGCGCTCTACCGCGCATCGCGGGCCGGCGTGCAGATCGACCTGCTGGTGCGCACGTTCTGCACGATCCGCGCAGGCGTTCCCGGGCTCTCCGAGAACATCCGGGTGCGCTCGGTGCTCGGTCGTTTCCTGGAGCACTCGCGGATCTACTACTTCGAGAACGGCGGCACGCCGGAGTACTGGATCGGCTCGGCAGACCTGATGCACCGCAACCTCGACCGCCGCGTCGAGGTGCTCGCCCGGGTGGAGGACCGGGTGGCCACCGAGGAACTGCGCGCAACCCTCGGCATCGCTTTCGACGAGAACACCGCGGCGTGGAACCTGCAGCCCGACGGATCGTGGATCCGCACCGGCTCGGCGGACTCCCAGGAGACCCTGATGCGGCGGTTGGCCGGTCGCGGTGACTGACGAGTCGCTGGCGGCCGCGGGAGGAGTGGTGTGGCGCGCGGGGCCCGAGGAGACGCGGATCGCCGTCGTACACCGTCCGCGGTACGACGACTGGACCCTGCCGAAGGGCAAGCTGCGCCGGGGTGAGGGCGAGTTGCCGGCGGCGGTCCGCGAGATCAGCGAGGAGACCGGTGCGAGCGTTGCCGCGCAGCGCTACCTCGGACGCATCCGTTACGACGCGCAGGGCGTCGACAAGACCGTGGCGTACTGGGCAATGCGCTACATCGCCGGCGACTTCGCACCCAACGACGAGGTCGACGCGCTCAGTTGGTGCTCGCCCGCTGCCGCCCATGAACTCCTGACGTACGACCTCGACCGTACGATCCTTGACGAGTTCTTCTCGGTGACACCAGCTGATTCTCTCGTCCTGCTGGTGCGCCACGCCAGGGCAGGCCGGCGGACGGAGTGGGCCGCCGACGACGACCTGCGACCGCTGGATGCCTCCGGCGAGCAGCAGGCGGCGGCCTTGGTCCCGATGCTGCAGTGCTTCCGGCCGACCCGCGTGCTGACGGCCGAACCGGTGCGCTGCCGCCAGACGCTCGCCCCGCTCGCCGCGGCGCTAGAGGTCCCGGTCGAGCTCGTCCCGGCGTTCGGAGACGAGTCGTACGTCGGGGCGCCGATCGCCGCCGAGGCGGCGCTATACGGCCTGGGCAGGCGTGGCAGCGTGACCGCCGTGTGCAGCCAGGGCACGACCATCCCCGGCCTGCTGTCGACCGTGGCGCCGCACCTGCGATCCACCCAGACCCGCAAGGGCGAGTTCTGGGCGCTGTCGTTCGTGGAGGGCAAGGTGGTGGCCGCCGAGCGCTACGCCCCCGGCGCCTGAGCTGCGCGGTGCTCCACCGCGCAACGGATCGGGGCGCCGGCCAGCTGGCCGGCGCCCCGTCTCGTCCCGGGTAGTGCTTAGCGGCTGCGCTTGGCAGCGGCCTTCTTGGCGACCGTCTTCTTGGCGGGAGCCTTCGCCGCGACCTTCTTGGCCGGGGCCTTGGTCGCAGCCTTCTTGGCGACCGTCTTCTTGGCGGGAGCCTTGGTCGCAGCCGCCTTCGACGCCACCGCGGCCGGGGCCTTGGCGGCGACCTTCTTGACGGCGACCTTCTTGGCCGCGGTTGCCGCTGCGACGCGCTTGGCCGGAGCCGACTTCGCCAGCTTCTTGGCTCCACTGGTGACAGCCTTGAACTCAGTGCCGGCGCGGAACGCGGGCACATGCGTCTTCTTGACCTTCACCTTCGCGCCGGTCGCGGGGTTGCGGCCGATGCGGGCCGCGCGCTCGCGCTTCTCGAAAATGCCGAAGCCGGTCAGGGTGACCCGCTCACCCTTGGCGACCTGCGCGTAGATCGTCTCCAGGACGGCGTCGAGAGCGACGGCGGCGCTCTTCTTGTCCGAACCCAGCCGCTGCGCGACCAGCTCGACGAACTCTGCCTTGTTGGGCACTGCGTTCTCTCCTCATGGGGGGCCTGAGTGCTTTTGCCTCGTCACCGTATGCCGTCGCGCTTGCGAGCGCAGAGGCGGGGTCAACGCGTGTCAGACACCGATGCGGGGCTTCCAACCCGGACGATCCGCCTCGTACGTGGCGATTTCGTCCGTGTGGCGCAGGGTCAGGCCGATGTCGTCCAGGCCCTCGAGCAGGCGCCAGCGGGTGTAGTCGTCCAACTCGAAGCCGTGCACCTCGGTTACGCGCTCGGGTCGCGAGCTCCCTTCGGGCGACCAGCGCACCTCGCGCTCGTTCAGGTCAACGGTGACCTCAAGCCTGGCGTCGGCCTCGATGTCGTCCCACAGCTGCTGCACGATCTTCTCATCGAGCTCGACCGTGAGCAGGCCCGCTTTGAGCGAATTTCCCCTGAAAATGTCGGCGAAACGCGGGCTGATCACGACCTTGAATCCGTAGTCCATCAGTGCCCAGACCGCGTGCTCGCGAGAGCTGCCGGTGCCGAAGTCCGGGCCGGCGACCAGGATCGTCGCGCCGGCGTACTGCGGCTGGTTGAGCACGAAGTTCGGCTCGTTGGTACGCCACGCGTTGAACAGGCCGTCCTCGAAACCGGTGCGGGTGACCCGCTTGAGGTAGACCGCCGGGATGATCTGGTCGGTGTCGACGTTGCTGCGGCGCAGCGGCACTGCCGTGCCCGCGTGAAGGGTGAACTTCTCCATCGGTGTCTCCTAGAGGTCGGCGGGGGAGGCCAGGTGGCCGGTGATCGCGGTAGCGGCGGCCACCAGCGGCGAGACGAGGTGGGTACGCCCGCCCTTGCCCTGGCGTCCCTCGAAGTTGCGGTTGGACGTCGAGGCGCTGCGCTCTCCCGGCGCAAGCTGGTCGGGGTTCATGCCCAGGCACATCGAGCAGCCGGCCTGCCGCCAGTCGGCGCCCGCGGCGATGAAGATCTTGTCCAGACCCTCCTCCTCGGCCTGCTTCTTCACCCGCACCGAGCCGGGCACGATCAGCATCCGCACGCTGTCGGCGACCTTCTTGCCCTCGAGCACGGCGGCGGTGGCACGCAGGTCTTCGATGCGCCCGTTGGTGCACGAGCCGACGAAGACTGTGTCGATCTTGATGTCCTTCAGCGGCGTACCGGCGGTCAGGCCCATGTAGGTCAGCGCCTTCTCGGCCGCAGTGCGGTCGGCCTCGTCCGCGAAGCTGGCCGGGTCCGGCACGGTGGCCGCCAGCGGCGCGCCCTGGCCGGGGTTGGTGCCCCACGTGACGAACGGCGTGATCTCGGCGGCGTTCATGACGACCTCGGCGTCGAACTCTGCGTCGTCATCGGTCCGGAGCGTCTT
>Ga0164242_10002108_pt1 | contig 23126 bp, 17 predicted proteins | sample OricomgcompostMG_FD_108783 | JGI IMG/M metagenome (GOLD analysis project Ga0164242, IMG submission 108783) | Miracle-Growth compost microbial communities from Emeryville, California, USA - Original compost - Miracle growth compost (MG) ... | reverse complement strand
TCTCACGACGAGCTCTCGGAGCTCGAGGTCGACGCCACTGAAGCACGGGCTCAGGAGCCATTCTCCGTACGTCCACCCGACTACATCCTTTCCATCTTCCGCCTTCCTCATGTACTGCCTGGCCTCTGGGGGACTCTCGTTGCGGCAAATGGTTATCAGTGACCACATAACCTATATATAATATTTAGTGTTTTCCGGCCGTGGCAGGGGCAAAGTCGAGGCTCTCCACTCACCAGGCCGACTTGGTAAAGATTCGTCCACCAGTGGTAATTGCCCGCTGTCACTTCTTCCCTCTGGAATGGTGCCCCGGGTACGTAGTCCCATTCTTCTGTAAACTGCTCCTACAAACTGTGAGAAAAACTGTGCTAATAAATACGCACGTTTGCCTTGTATTTTTAGTGAAACGTCGTGAAGGTAGTACATACCGGCGACATAATGTTCGATTTTCCACTCCGACGCATCGACCATGGCATCCATCTAGCCAGATAGATAGTGTTAGCTACGAGGCACCTCGATAAGTTCGCTCACGGAATATCTAGAGACTCACGGATCATTTCGATGTTCCCAGCCGATAAGGCGTGCCAAACCTAAATCTGCCACCTGCGAGAGTCAACATACCGGGCACCACTGAGGCTCCTCGCCGCCATCTTACCTTAATAAGAGGCACGAGGTTGTGCTCGTCGTCGTCAAACTCGCCAACAAGGACTAAACGGTGCATCAGTCCTGGATACCCGGAGTTAAGTCATGCAGCATCAAACTAACTGTTCAGGGTGTCGAGATCAAAGTGTACTAGAACCGGATCTGAAGGGTTGGGTCGGTGGACACCGTCGTAGTCCTCGCTGACCTGCCGTAGATTTGTGTTCTCGGGGTAGGATCCCAGTGGTTGATATTTACGTGGATATGCCATCGCAACACACGCCTTGAACACTGGTTGATAATATTAGCTTGGGCACTGCTCTGCGGTTCTTCTGCGGGGGGAATGGGGTACTTACAGCATTGGAAGATCTGCCATAGAATGGCATTAGGGAACCTTAGGCGCTGGGCCCCGAGCTTCTCTAAGTAGGTATCTAGGTTACCCCGTCTCATGAATTCGATGAATAAGAGGTTTTCGTCTGCATCTAGCTGCCGCTTAATCGCCTCCATCTGATCCACGGCCGCATTCTTCGTGAGGGCAGCAGGCCCTCCAACTTCGTTGGACATATTTCCAAGAATACCGTCAAAGGTAGTCGCGGTTTGGCCTTGGACATTAACTGGGAATGGATTCTGTTTTGCTGGGCCCTGGAGCACGACGCGGGATACGATGTGCTTTGCGCCTGCCATGCTCTAATATCTTGTCAGCCTGGGGGTGGACATGTAAGATGGTACCGGCCTGATGCTGCAATTCAAGATGATCGACGTACCACGTGGGCTCGCCTTTCCCGTGCCAAGATGTAGCTATATTCCTTCCGCAAGTTGGCTTTACACACGATCTTGAACGTGTCTCCACCGGAATTTGTTCCCTCGAACAGACAGGCGATACCAAGCCCACCCCATCCGAGAATTTTCTCGAAGCGGAGGTTGGCAACCTTAAGCGCCTCCTCGAGCTGCTCCGCGGCCTTTGTTGCCATAGCACTTTTTCCCGTGGGCCCCTTCAAATTCGACGGCCTGGTTATCCTGTGCCGTACGCTTTTGGAGATGCGGTCTTGACTGTGGCCCTTCCACTTACCGGGGCGAGGGAATTGCATGTTCTTGGCCTCTTTTCTGTGGGTTGAATCGTTATCCCATTCGCTTCGCTTCCCGTCCCTCCATAGCTGGAAATACCCCGTCAGCTCCTTTTGAAGGGTCAAAAAGTCCTTCTCGGGAGGAGCCATGTTTGTAGCTTAGTTCAAGCTTTCGGTCGAATTGGTGTTGTGGTGATTGCTCTTGACTGACAGGATTTGTAAAATCGGGAGACTTCTTGCATGATAGACTTGTCGACTTGGGCTCGGTATATGTATGAATTGTTTGGTCCCGGTCACAAAGGAACCTCATCTATCTAACCCAGCGTCCAAGATGCTAGAGTGGCATGGGGAGATAATGACAACGAATACACCAACTCGCCGGTTGCGGAATCTCGACCTCAAATAGAACCACGACAAAGAAGAACTCATGTATTCCCAACTCCGGTGCTAACCCTTAGGAAGGCTTTGTGTTTTATGCTTTCGTCCATCCTTTCGGTGCTCCTCGAATCGCTGGTCGTATCGCAAAAACATAGAAGTTAGGGTAAAGGGTACGGAGTTCTATTCACCGAAAGAGGAAGAGCTCTCAAAGTTTTGGAACTGGCGATGCGTGCTCGCTTCTGTTACGTTCTTGGGCTCGATGCTGGAAGCTGTCCAATGGGGAGCAAACTAAAATAAAAAAAATAATAAAATAGAACGGCGGGCAAACTGTGGGAGTCGCGAACACACTGGGGAGGTTGACGCAAGGAAGCCCTTCCTCGCTGCTTCTAGTCCTAAAACCCATCAAACACCTGTTAGTTCGCGGGTTGTACGGAAGCAGCATCTGGCTGTACTTCACCTGGATGATTCTCTTTCACCTTGCTTCAGAGCTTCGGGTGTGCGGTCCAACGGCACGAAGATTGATCAGCAACGCCCCAGGTGTCTCTAGGCGAGCCAATGAAAATCGACACCAATTAATTCCAATCGCTCGTCTCGCCCTTCCCTGGCGGTCTTGGGCTCGCCACGCCTTGCCATTAGGAGCAGCAGACAAAACTGGCATTCAGCTTCGCCGAGGAAACTCCACAAAGACGAAATCCGCGTAAAAAAATTGCTCATCATTCCCGCGAAAGATTGCTCATCATGTCCGCGCGCGCGCGCGCGCCCAAATCTCCTTGCGGCGGCATCGCGCCCGATCTCATTGAGAATACACAGTAGATAGTAGGGGTCCTGGAGATTGTCGATTTGTCAGTCGGGATCACATCACCGTTTGTAAGCCTCCGGCCTCAACGAGATGTGGTATTTAACCCCCTATGCTGCTCATCCTTTAGGATGCACTTTTGTAGACCCATCGATCGCATTGCACAGATTCACAGCAAGCATAGTATCTCCTTATTCATCTCACCATCTGCCTTAACTTGCGTTCTCACGTCGCCAACTACCTAATTTCCATCATGTCTTCCAAATCGGTTGCGGTTATCACTTTTAGTACCCGCACCCCTAGGGTTGGTCCAGAGGTCGCCGCCCTCGTCAAGGAAGCCCTCGAGAAAGATGCGGAAGCAAGCGACCTTCAGCTATCGCCGGTAGACGTCGCCGACTTCAAGCTCCCCGTCTTCGATGAGCCCGTGATTCCCGCCATGGTACCTGCTGCTGCGTCCTTTTCACACCAGCACAGCATCGCCTGGAGTGACGAGATCAAGAAGCACGCTGCGTACGTCTTAGTGATACCCGAGTACAACTATGGCATGGCGGGCGGCACCAAAAACGCCATCGACTACCTGAAGAATGAGTGGACAGGCAAGCCCGCCGTAATTGTCAGTTATGGCATAAAGGGCGGCACATCCGCTTCCGAACAGCTAGAGCACAGCTTGAACCTTATGGGACTCCGCATCGCAGCTACGAGGCCCGCGCTCGCCTTCGCTGAGAATCGCGGACCCGAAATGGAGACGCCGACGTTTGGTGGGAAGATCGGCCCAAAGACAAGAGAGGATTGGCTTGAGAAAGGGACCGTGGAGATACTGAAGGCGTTTGGAGAACTAAAGGAGCTTCTATCACAAGAACCGCCGCCGCCGAAGGAGCATTAACTGGTTTATATCTAATGGTTAGAATAATTATCTGCGGATAGAGAGATTCGGACAATTCTGTAGACTTGATGCAATGGTAGATCGATTGTTTTCTCCCCCGATTTGGTTGGGCCTCGGGGTGAACCTCACTAGTAACCTTGAAAGCATGCCATTTGCTCGCCAGTCCAACTTTTCCATAACTCCTCGAATTAACTACGGCGAAACGGAACAATTGCCTCATATTGGGAGGCCTTAATAAAGTCGACCAACATCATGCCTCCTGCATTTACATAAGGTGATACCTAAGATATACCCCGTATCAACGGCTCAACGAACATTATCCCTGAGGCAACTTAGGCAAACATGGACGGCCTGCCGTCACTTTTGCGGTAGTAACCTGCTTTCCATAGTTGAAACATATACTGCCCGCTAGCACTGTCAATCTTCTTGTTAGGCCAGCATTTCTTGCTCGTTAAAGTATCTAGTCTAGTACTTGATTATATGCCCATAAAAAGAGACAAAGCCCTGGACCTTGCCGAGTTACTGCCTGCGTCTAGGGACAATGATTTGAGGACCAATACGACGACTCCAGCTAAGCACGATGGCCTGGACCTCTAATCGCGACGGAAAATGGAGAGTAATTATAATATTGGACGTTGGAGGCGGATGGTTTAGTTTCCGGCTGAAAAAGTCTATGTCCGATGCACCCGTCATTAGGAAGTTAAGGTTAATGTTTCCGAATAACTCGAATACGTGATAGGAGCGTTTAACCCTTTTACCACACCTGCATCATGCAGGCTGAGATTTCCAGGGACTGGGGCAGGCTAATTCTACACGTAATGGAAGATCCTGCTAGCCTAATGGGAGCAAGACTTTACCCAGGGCCCAGGGGTAACACGCACGGCGTCTTTCTTAGCTCAACCGTGGCCTAAAGGATCCCCACCAGGGCTTCGGCAGTGTTGTTAACTGCCATCGAGAGGGCTGCAAATTGTAGGGGAATCTTTTCCCCGCCAGTGTTCTCTCGGTGACCGATAATCACGTGGCTAGTAGAGGATAGGGGCTAACCGCGGAGCGCCGAAGAATTTGATCGCTTTTCGCCGAGTGCAACTCGAGCCCACAACCTGTTGAATATATAAAGAAAGTAAAAACCAGGTTCGTTGTTAAGCTTTCCATCTCTCGGAACCTCCAATGTATAGGGGAGGCAAAATACGTAGGAGGGACTACCCCGCACCCTCACACTACCGCCCCGGTGTGCCGTCGCGATGTGGCGACCACGGCTCCACCCGCCGTTCTCAGGCCTTTATATAGATTCGGGGTAGCTGTGCTTCTCCAACTGCCGTGGCCCCCTCCCCCTCCCTCAGCATTGCCCGAGTTTTGTTGCTCCTGTCGTCGCCTCCGTCGTGTAACCAAACCCCCTTCTTGCAACTACCGCGCATCTCTAGCGAAACATATACCATGCCCCTCCCCGCCGGCGTCTACCGCGCCGACCACGTCGGCTCCTTCCTGCGACCCAAGGAGATCTTGGCTGCGCGAGAGAAGCTTGACACCAATGGAATCTCGGGCGCCGAGCTACGTAAGCTGGAGGACGAGCACATCGCCACCGTAGTGCAAAGGCAGCTCGATGCCGGCATCCGGTCCGTCACCGACGGCGAGTTCCGCCGGGCCTTCTTCCACATCGACTTCCTGCAGCACCTTGCCGGCGTCGAGCGCCAGGGCAGCCTCTCGTCGACGAATGTCACGTCGCACGGCATGACGCCCCCCAAGGTCGTGGTCGTGGGCAAGCTCGGCCACCCGCAGGCTATCCAGGTCGACGACTTCAACTTTGTCGAGTCGCAGATCGCCAAGGCCAGGGCGGCCGGCTCGGTCACGGGCACCGTCACCAGCAAAGTGTGCATCCCTTCCCCGACCATGGTGCACTTCCGCGGCGGCCGCGACGCCATCAGCACCGAGGCGTACCCCACCCTTGAGCCCTTCTTCGAGGACCTCGTGCGCGTCTACCAGGAGGAGATCGCCGACCTGTACGCTGCCGGCTGCCGCTTTGTGCAACTGGATGATACCAACCTGGCGTACCTGTGTGACGAGGGCATGCGCAAGGAAGCCACGGCGAGGCATGGAGACCCAGATAAGCTTACCCGCCAGTATGCGGCATTGATCAACGCGGCCATCTCGAAGCGGCCGAAGGACATGGTCATCGGTATCCACTTGTGCCGCGGTAACTATCGGTCGCAGTGGTTCGCACAGGGCGGTTATGAGCCGGTCGCCGAGGTTCTGTTCAAGGAGCTCGACGTTGATGTCTATTTCCTCGAATTCGACAACGAGAGGTCTGGCGATTTCTCCCCGCTCAGGCACCTTCCCGACCACAAAATCGTCGTGCTCGGTGTCATGTCGAGCAAGAAGGCGGAGCTTGACGACAAGGACGACATCGTCCGGAGGCTAAACGAGGCCGCCAAGTACTGCCCCCGGGGGCTCGACCAGCTATGCTTGTCGCATCAGTGCGGCTTCAGCTCGACTATGGAAGGTAACGACTTGACCGAGGACGAGCAGTGGGCTAAGACACGCCTGACGGTTGAGATTGCGAAGCAAGTCTGGGGCCCGGACTTGTCTGCGTAAATTAGGTACAGGAAGTTAGGTGGGCTGGGGAGGAAGGTATCGGCGTTCGACTAAGGTGATTGCTTCAACAGCGGCCAGATCTGGGGCGGGCGGCGGTAGGTCATGGGCATGGTCGGAGGCGGTTGGGAATATGGTCGTTGGGGTATGGTTACGTCATGTTACTTTTGTGCATAGTTGTTCTAAAATCGACCCATAACGAGCGAGAAGCATACGAGGGGATGATCCCGCAAATTTCAACCTTAACCGTCTATTTTCTCGGGTCGCTACATCTGCTGAGTCGGCTGCGTATCTGACCCAAGCGTCGCCGCCCCTCCGTGCCTAGGCAGCTCGGATTGCTCTAATAAATGCCGTCGTCTCGTGCCCTTCCTGCACTTTGGCGATCGGAGTGAGATAGGCTTCACTATCGCCGCTGCCCTCCAGTACCCGCTGGACGTATGACTGGGCTACTCTAAGCCACAAAGCCCTCTCCGTCTTGCTTGCACCCAAACCCACCCACACCCATATGGTCTTCCCTTCGTCATCCAAGAGAAAGACGTCATTCCCGTCAAGATCCCCCTGCGAGATGGATGGTCCTTCTTTGACCAAGTCGAATGTGACCTTCTGCGAAGCATCACTGAGTCGAAATAGCCGTCGCGGCGGCTTGTTCTGTAGCCGAAGCGATTGCGACACAACTGGCCTACTCCGGGTGAACGGCTGCTGTGGACCCTCGTCCCCGCCGCCCAACAACCGAACGATGACGGCCGAGCGACTCTCGCTCTGCGACAAAACCTCGACATCGACGTGCTTGGCCAAGGTCATGTCGTGGACCACCTGAGCTGCCTTTGCCTTCTCCATCGGGCTGCACTTTGCGCCCTGCCACACCCAGATCTTATCGCCGACATCGAGCACAAACACATCACCCTCGTCCAAGCTTCGCCATTCGGGCTCCACCTCGTGCACGACAACGCCCGCCGCGCCTCCGGAGGGCCGGAAGACGCGCAGCAGCGTCAGGATGGGCTCCTTCTCGGCGTCGCGCTCGACGTGGTTGAACCCGGAGGCGACGCCGCCGGAGCGCACCGTCAGGCGTGGGAACAGGGCGAGGAAGTCGTCCGACGGCGAGCTCTGCAGCTCGCGGTGCTGCGTCGCGGCGCCGTGCAGGAACTCGTCGAGCTCGACCGTCTTATACGCCGCGACGCCGGCCTCGTCCTGCGAGGTGTGGGCGCCGAGCCAGAAGAAGACGTCGTGGCCCAACGCCGCGTTGGCGCCCTCGCCGACGCGGTACGAGTGCAGCACGATGTAGCTGTCGCCGTCGTAGAATTGGCCTGCTTTTTCGGCCGGCCACGCTACCACGGCGAAGTCCTCGATACGCCAGATGAAGAGCCCCGCAGATACGCCGACGCGGCCATTATTCCAGGCCGGCTCCGTTGCGGCGGAGTTGAATTTGACGCGGTGGTCAATGTCGCTGCCGATCAGCTCGACGTTGCTGTCCTTGATGTCGTACTCCTTCAGGTGCACGAGTCCGTTGTGTGGTGCCATTCTGGGATATGCTGGTGGTGTTGCGCTTACTTTTCCGGTGACTTTGTTTCACGGATTGGTGATGTAGGGTAAGGAGAGTAAGCGCCGTGTTGAGTCGTGGCGCGGATCGGCATGTTTCATGTATTGGGCCGATCCAGTGGGACCCAGCGGCTGCGTGGATAGGTGGGTGGGGCCGCTGGGGCGGAGATGTGCCATTGCTCCAGCGTCTCGGCAAGCCGATTCATCTCCTTATCAAACACACGATCGGCAATAACTGAGAGCAGCTCGCAATCACGATCGAAGGACCACAGAGCCTCTATTAGCCGCGGGAAGTTGCTAGGTTTGGTAGGCTGTAGGCTTGCGGTTCCCTGTATCGTCCCCGCGGCTGTCTTCCAGCTCCAAGGTGGGAGGATAAGGCCGTGGTGAGTATGAGATTCAGCCCACTGGTCAGTAACCCAAAACTTGCTGCCATCGGGGGCGGTACATTCTCTCCGGCCCAATGTTGAGGAGGACAATCCTGACGGTTTTGTAAAACGAGTCTGATGGGTCGCTAAGGCTGGGCTAACCTCTACGGGGGTGACTGGTAAGGTGGACGCCATATTGCTTGTGATAGTAATTAAATGTAACGGGCGGTAGCCTCAAGATCTAGTTTTTATTATCAGCCGAAGATACCAGTTTATGTGAAGGGTGACCAACAGCGTGGAAGGGGACGAAAAAAAGGAAAGTGAGGATCCGACTGTGGGATGCGGATGGAGGATATTTATATCGCAAGAATGGGGGCGTGACATCGGCGAGTTTACACTTCTGCTACGCATATGAGAATATGCTTTCCTCAACATTTGCGTCTACGTACATCCTAATCAGCTCCACTCGAAGCAAGGACAGAACGAAGATACGCAGGGAAAACGGCCGTACAAGCTTTGCTCCGCCTTAAACCTTATCGTCGTTGTTCAAGACAAAGCACCAAGGTATGTATGTAGGCTTGACGGTACATACCTACCCTTATATCTAAACGAGTGTGAAAACGCTTCACGGGGCTTAGAGTTTAAACTCTTATGTATGGGCTACGCTATGGGTTCCAAGGGGGTGCGTTGCGCCTTCTACGGGTTGTTTGACTTGAGCTTCGGGATAAAAAGGCTTATATCCAACGGGAGAGATATACATATATTTTGCTAGGGTGTAGGCAGTCTGCTAAGAAGGGCTAATAACTGCGAATTCTTACTCTTCTATCTGATTCAGTTTAGTCCATGGGTTGCGTTTTGCCCAACACACTTGAAGGGCTTATTTCCATTCCGTTGAATACTGAATACCTATGTTTGGGAAGGGTCAACGACCTGGGTTCGGATAGTTTATTTAGAGTGAAGCAACATTCAACCCTGTCAATGGGCTATGCTCCCTAAAAAAAAAAAATACTGTAATTTTGAGTTGAAGTCCTGTTGTAACTTTCTGGCAACCACGCGAAGCATAATTAAATCAACGAGCCAATCCTGCTTTGCCTCTACCAGATGCACTCTCGAACCTCTCTTTCCACTGATCCTCCAGCTTAAACATGGCTACACATTCAAGAGCAGAGGGGCCGCCATATTCGGGATCCGCGCCGCCTTCAAGTAGTGTCTGTGTGATGCCAATCAGTACAACCCACCGCGTCAAAGAGGAGGATTCGAGGTGCTGCACAGACTTCTACCACGGAGTCTTCCTTCTTGAATACCGCCCCGGCCAGGGGACTTTGACCTCGGTCATTGAGGCGGTTTGGGTCGGCACCGTGCTGCATCAAGAGCTTAACAAGGTCGGCATGGCCATGGTAAGCAGCGAGCATTAGCTTTTGTTAATTGCCATGGTTAGCCAGTAAAAGGCCCGATCAGAATCCGACGCGCTACCCATACCAGAGTATCTCCCTTCTCGTTGGTCATGTTCGCGGGCAGTCCAACCGGAAGAGCTTGCTCAAACTAGATAAATTGACTCAGCCATAAGACCTCCGTCCTAGCAGGCGATACACCTACTATTGCTATATCTCCGGTACGAGCCGCATCGTACATTCGGCCTGCGAGGGCGATGACTTCTGGAGGCAAGGAACTGACATCCCCGCTTTGAGCTTGAGAGTTTGCGTCCGTCATAGTGAAATGGATGAAATGCCAAATGGATAAAACGTGATGAAATGGGCTGAGGTCAGAAAGTTTGACAGTTCACGAACGGAGATGTGTGCTTTCAATTAAGCTCGAATGCGGGTACAGGTGAGACGTATGTGGCCGGGTGGCGATATTTCAGCCAATCAAGGGGCCGGAAACGCTGTTTCTTCGTAGAGTGGAGGAAACCGGACTTGCTCAGGACCCCGACAGTCGTGAGGTCAGCACAAGATGACAACTCCTCCGAATGTCCTCCCGTCTAGAAGATTGGATCGGTGGGTTTCGTGATGGTGGGAGCATACCCTAGGTATTGTCTACACTAAGCCGTGCTTGGAGAATACATCGGCACTTGATCGCTGTATTCTTTTAGGCTACCCCTATTCAAATTCAACTCTCCCCGAGGCCGATGAACAACGCGCTAGCCCGCTGGCGACGCCGAGAGTTCGTTGATCGATTACACTGACATCTCTGGATACTCATCGCTTGTGGGATTTGCACTTCCTCCGCCTGTCGAGGGTGTCATTTAAGAAACTATCTCAGGTCTATACATGACCAAGGGCCGGAAATACTTTTCCCTAAAACCACTTACTACAACCCACAGAAATGACTTGCTAACCTTTTGTGTCCGGGACAACCGACCACTATTTGAACGTTCTAGCCTGCTTGAAATATTCGCAAGTCACTGACGAGCACTGGGGATTGATTAAAAGATTCTTACAGTCTCACTGGTTTTACTTCTCGAACAGTCTTGCCTCTCTCGCCAACGGTTAGGTTCGTCGCGCATTCGCTCCCGTCACGCACCATGGAAAACAAAGTCATCGCCATTACTGGCGCCGCATCGGGCATGGGCCTCGAATCGGCCAAGCTCCTGGCCGCCAAGGGTGCTAAGGTCTCCCTCGCGGACATCCAAGCCGGACCCTTGGAGCAAGCCGTTAGCGAAATCAAGGCCAGCGGCGGCACCGCCATCGGGACCGTGGTCGACGTCCGCAACAGGGCCCAGGTCGAGGCCTGGATCAAGACCACGGTGGACACGTTTGGCAAGCTGGACGGTGCGGCCAACCTGGCCGGCGTGATCGGCAAGAGCATTGGCATGACGCCGCTAGAGGACATCGACGACGATGATTGGGACTTTGTCATTGGAGTAAACCAGAAGGGTCTGCTCAATTGCCTCCGGGCACAGATCCCGCACTTCAACGACGGCGGGTCCATAGTCAACGCTGCCAGCGTGGCGGGCCTGATCGGATTCCCTCGGAATGGTGCATACGTCGCGTCGAAACACGCGGTGGTGGGACTGACTAAGACGGCGGCGAAGGAACTGGGACCACGCCAGATCCGCTGCAACTGCTTCTGTCCGTAAGTATTTGGTATTCCTAGTCTGCCCCCTTCAAAATCCCGGGTGTAAAAGGTTTTAATCTTGTGACTCTATCTAGGGGGCCAATCGACACGCCCATGTTCCGGGAGTCGGCTGCCATTCGGGGGTCAGAGATGAGCCTCAGCCACATTGCCCTAGGTCGGAAAGGCTTGCCAAGTGAAGTGGCCAACTTGGTAGAATGGTTGCTTTCGGATGGGTCGAGCTACATTACTGGCACGGTTCAGAACATAGACGGCGGTTGGGTCTGTTAATAGACTGCATTGCAAAGATGTTAGATAAAGATTCTATGAAGCCAGTTATATATATCGTAATCTTAGTTGTAAAGGCAACTTAAAACCCCTTGCTGGTGCGTCCCTCCGGTGGTTATGCCTCAATTGTACCGCAAAATACGGTGATTACATGCTACGCCTTCTTCTAATTCATCCGCTGATTCCAGGACTAAAGTATGGAATATTGACCTCTAATTGCGTCGGGAAACCTTATGCGGCAACCCCCCACATCGTCACCCGTTTGCACTCCATTTTCTGGCATTGGCATCTCGGAGTTAACATACCTACAAGCTTTGGCTCCCTTCGTAGTAGTAAATACTAGGCCGGATCATCGCAGTAATTTCTGCGCAGCATACCCACCTCCGAGAAGTCGTGAATCGGCCGGAACGAGAGCTGAGCTTCATTGACATCGCTAGAAACATACGTACCTGCCTGATACTACACATGATGAAGGCGGAATCTCTCATCCGCATCTCCGTCTGTATCAATAGAAAGAAAGGGACTACGGAGGAAGAGTTCAACGAGTATTGGGCGCATCACCATGGCCCGCTGGTAATTCCGTGGCTGCGACGCTGCGGCGTTGTTCGCTACGTCCAGGTACGCGCACTTCATCACCTCGCCTTTGTTAGATCATGGATACTCTTAGCATGGTTCTGGGATTAAAAGTCTTCTGCACCAGTACCACACCACCTCCGCGCACCGCAATCTGGCGAAAAGGACGTCGGAGGCTGCCGGCAGGCCTCTTTTACAGTACGACGGCATGGGTGAGTTCTGGGTACGGAAATACGAAGACTTCGAGGCAGCGTTCCTTGACCCCGAGTATCAGGAGAAGATCCGACCGGATGAGTTGAAGTTGATCGATATGGACTCGGTTGTCATGACTGTCGGTGTGGAATTTGTAGGCATAGAAGATGGAAAGATCGCGGGGGAGGGTTAGCGGAAATATTGCGCAGGTATTTATGAATGGCAATGAAGTAGATGTGAATGCATAGTGTTGCGTTGCATCTCCTTGTGAGTGGCCATACCTACCAGGTAGCCTCTTGAAGGTGACGCAGGAAGGGCAGCTACACCAGAAGGCAACGATATCCCAAAAGGATCAAAACACCAGAGCTACGACTTAGGGGGAACACGACAAGGTCAGCGAACGAGTCCCCGTGAGACGTAACTGACTTTGCCGCGGACTGAGGAACCCACTTCAGGGTGAGTGAACCAGTACCTGAGGCGAGGTTATAAATTCTCGTTAATATCATCTATCCGGGAGGAGATGCGTTTCGGATGTCACGCAAGCCCTCCGAGAACTCTATGAAGGCCCGAGGCGATTTCGGTAAGTAGTTAAGGCATCAAAGGCGGTGTGCTCGTGCTGGGTCATCAAGCAATGCAGCGCTACGGAACTAGGCAGGAGATAGGAGATATGTATTGGAATGGGGATCGGGCTCAAGCACATCGTCGTGGCAGAGGGCTACATACCCAGTCGCCCAGCGACAGAGCTACAAGCGGTAGGGCCTGAATGCTGCCGAACGGGTGGAGATACATTTGCAGCGCTAAGGCAGAAAGCCGATCAGCAACGGGAGATAACGACGTGCTTCTGATCTCGTCGTCGGTTGGAAGGAATAGGTGGAGTAGCGGCCTCAGGTTCAACACGGTTCAGCAGAAATATGGCAGCACTTCCACATCCACAGCCTAGATGCCCGTCTCGGCGCGATCCAGACGCGGCTCCGTGATCTCGGCGAAAAGGATTCGATTTGTTTCGGGGGGTGGTGGCCTGCTTCGGATCCTAATCGCTCTGAACTGATAACTGGCAGACAAAGTCACTCGTTAGGGGGGCGGTGCAGCAGAGGGGAGCAAAGCACGAAGATTTTCCCAACACTCCCAAATAACCGCGCGAAGAAGTTTGGCACAAAACCACATGGCTGCAGCGCAAAACCAGATGGTGTGGTTAGAGGTTTGGAAGACCCATTATCGACCTAGATAACACTGCTGGCGCGATAGTGGAAGCTTGCCGGGATCTCGAAAGTGGGCGCAAAGGGTGATTTTGCTAGCAACATTCGTAGATTGAAGAAGCGCCGCCGAAACGCCCCAAGGACGGTATTTTGCTCGTGTATTCCACGTCCAAACCCTCCGTGGCCATGTACCTCGAGCCCATCCCATGCACCCCGAAGCCCGGCTTTTCCATCTCGAGCCCCGAAATCGTTTCCTTGTTAAACAGCTTAGAACACCAGAGCCTGACCCTTCATCTTCTTGTCACCGCTGCGATTGAGAACCTAGGTTAGCACGGAACGCCGCAAGAACAAACGAGGGTGGGTTGCAATCGAGGAGGGGAAACGCACCCGAGTTCGAAGTGTTTGCATCGCTTCAGCGGGAGCTGCTTCTTTGCCTTGCACGCTGAGCATTCGAGTCGGAGAACAATCTTCTTGGTGGTCTTGGCTTTCTTGTGGAAGACTGGCTTGGTCTGTCCTCCGTATCCTGACTGCTTCCGATCGTACCGACGCTTTCCCTGGGCGAATGCTGACGCCTTTCCTGCCTTGTACTGGGTGACCTTGTGCAGGGTGTGCTTGCCGCATTCGCGGCTTCGGCAGAATGTCTTCCGGGTCTTTGGTACGTTCACCATCTTCGCGGTTCGGGATGATCGTGGTGGTGAGGGTGAGGAGTTCGAGGAATTCGTGGGTCGCGGTCTGGTGGATTTGAGGGTTTTCGCCAATTTTGCGCATTTCGCAGCCAACCTGCAGTGGTGTGTGGGAATCGGAATGAAAGATGGTCCGATCCGGCGCTTAGCTAAACGAGGTACGTACCGTGGTTCCGTGCCACCCAGTTTATCTCAACCCTGGTGCCCCACCTACCTCTTTTGATCACGTGGCTTCACCGTCGCAACCAAAATCAAAATCAACCACTCTACTTCCTTCGGACAACTAACCGACTTGCCTTAGCCATTTTTTAAGTCCTCCATGATCTTTACGGCATTGGGGAGGACTGTATCAATTTGTGAATTTCCCCGTCCCCTTAGTAGAGACAAATGACTGTCAAGTCGTTCCCTCCCAATACTAGCATCTGCGCTCGACCATTATTGGATTACACACTGAACCGACGATTCCCTGGAGAAGACGGAGCCTCCGACTAAGTACCCGGAAGCCATTTAGACTAGAACTAGCCTTACCAAGTTAGAGACCGCTGTCAAGGCCTATTTGGTGAAGAGAGGTTGTTTTCGGGAGCAACTGAGAGAGAGAGCAAGTGTCCGACTCTCCAGACTGTGGAACCCTGACCGTTACTTGTCTGTTACCTTTGCAAGCGTTTTCTAGAGTCGGCTACGATTTGCGAGACCGCATGGATATTATGCCTAGGTCAACATCTGGTGGCAGCCCGACCTGCGTTTCCCCTACGCCTAGGCCCGCTTGGACTGTTAGATTATATTCACATGGAGATGTATCAGGAGATCCGCAGTGAATGGAGGGTAAGTGAGGGCATATTTTCCAGCAGTTTTGGGCTTCTCGCAAAGTTGATCGAGTCTGCATCACGAAAGGACATCGTCGGAGTCGATGGGTTGGAAGAGCAAGGCTCCTTTAGTTGGAGGGAATTAAAGGGGTAACTATCCACTTGGCGAAGGTATGGGTGACCATACTATGAGCAGGGACGGGCCTCATAATACGATCTACTTATTCTAGTATAAAAATCGAATCCGGATCTAATATTGCCGGTCACGCCATCTGAGAACTGTTTACCAACACGCTGTAGCCATCGATTTATATGATACTAAAGAGGCACCTACCCGGGCTTTTAGATGCATTCCTTTCTAAAACCAGGGATTTACTGAGTTCGATGTCATTGTCGTTTTAAGAAATTGCCGTGCACCTAAGGTAAAATTTAATGCTCCAGGCTTGACGAAGCCACGAGCAACCTCCTGAATTTGCTGACTTCCATAGTCAGTATCAGTACAGCGAGCCGATAGCTGCAAGTGTCATTATCTATCTGCGCTCATAAATTCCACAGATCTACGCTTTAAATGCGTTGTAAATTCTCTAACAATATTTCTTCAACCTTCTGAAGTATCTCGCTCGTCATCAGGCCCATCAATGCAAGTGATCTGGAGCAGGTCTCTGTCGACGTTCCTACACTCATACACGGGCGGTTCTCCGCTGGGGACAGTGACTGTAATATTCTCGGCGCGGATATTACTGCAGCGCTAATGAGTGTAAAGTGAAACACATTAGTAGTTGGCCGTGGGTAGGTGGCTGTGATGGGAAATCAACTCACATCCGGTGCACTGCACACTAGTGTGCCGGCCTGCGGATCTTTGGACGCCGATGCAGTGCCCCAGAAATTCTTTAGGGTCACATCTTCGATTGTGAGGTTCGCCTACGAAACGTTCCACATCCAAGTCAGCATTGGTTTCACGCAGCAAGTAAAAGGGCGACGGAACGGGGACATACCGGAAATTCCCTGCAGAGAGTCTGGTTGCTCTGGCCGTAACACTGAGTGATTGTGATGGCCCTGTCATTGTTCATATGGTGGAAGAGGTCGTACGTAACTATATCAGGGATTAACGATATTGCGCTCATAGTGAGGGATGCGAGAGATATACCATTCTTCACCCGTCCCAATCCTCCACCCCCATTCAGCTGGGTCTGGAACTGGGTCTCGATGCCAGGCCAGACCTTGATGCGTGCGCCATCACTAGCGTTTGACATGGAGATATTATAAATATAAATATCTTCCACAATATCGGTCTCTCCCTTGTATTGACCGAGAGACCCAACACTGATCCCGTGGGAACCAGAACAGACCAAGTTCTGGATTACCACGTTGGTACTATTTGGCTTGAATGACACGCAGTCTTGATGACCCATTAGCAAACTGTCTCGGAACCACAGTTTTGGATATCTCACCATCAGTGTTGACGATTACCGAGTCTTGGATCACAATACGGTCAGATCGGTAGGTATCCCAACCGTCCGAGTTAGCAATTTTACCCCCGTCCGTGCTCTTGGCTTCAAGATCCATATTACTGATTAAAATGTCTGAGCTGTTGGCTATTATGTTAAACCACTGCATAGGGAAACCGCCGGTCGTTAGCCCACCCCCTTGGAACAATACACTGGAGGGACAGAGTCAAAATAGGGGCCAACTTACGTGTGGTGGGTTGCGCATGCGTAGATTCGATATGGTTGCCCCTTTCATACCGTCAAGGGCCATCAGCATTGGCCTTTTGAGCTACGACGTGTCAGTTACCATATCACAGCGTCACCTCTGCTAATTCAGGGTATATGGTGGCATACGGTCTTGTTGATGAAGCCTTCTTTCCAAAAGGCTTGGCCGTGTCCGTTAATGACCGACTTGCCGTTGCCCAAATCACCGTAGATATTCACATCCTCGCCGCCCCACTTCCAGAAGACCGACTGGTTCTGGTAGTCATATTTGAAGCTCTCGTCGGCCCAGTGGTACACATCGTCGGTGAAATGGATTTCGCCCGTGACCACGATGTCAATGTGTTTGAGGAAGGTAAGGTCTAGACGCGACTTGATCTGGTATTTCTGGTCGAATACAACGGTGCCACCGTTGTTACACTTCTTAATAGCATGAAGTATCTGAGGTGCATCGTCGCGGTCCTCACCGCAACCCGGCCTAATGTGGCAATACCGGTCCACATCTCTGGGGGGCGAGATGGGCATTTCCTTCCCTGAATTAAACGGATGAGGGATAACCACCGGCCGCCCTGGGATGTCGGAACCGCATGATGGCGCCGCCGATACACTCGAGAGCAGGCCAAGGGCAACCGCCACGGAGCCCGATGATATCAACTGCATAGTTCTGATATGTTCAACAAAATCCTGAGCGGAGCTGTAGGTCGGCGGCAAACGAATCGGGGCTGATCATATCCAGGCCTGGGAAGTTGCCGCTTCCGGGAGGTCACGGCATATTAACCGTTTGAGCTTTAATGAAGTTACAGTGGGTATTCTACGTCGCAAAGGACCCAAAACCCCTGTTATTTACAATAGGTGGAATAATATTTATAGTTGGCTTGGCATTGCTGTTTCCCTCGGCGTGTCGGTTGAGTGGAATACCGCAAGTCTCTATTTTGCGGAGACATTTGCGGGGGTGGAGCGTCCTTGCTTCTCGAAACTTGGATTAGGGGCAGTGGGTTACTGGGCTGAGCGAGGATCGGCGGCTATTTACCTCCCCGTCGGGTTATGTCTGGTACCGGCATCAATCGATACGGAGAATTTCTATCCAAAAATTGCTGGCACTGGATGCTGCCATGGCAATGGGCCATCAGCGTTCTGAAGCCCCTGCACTGCCCCTTGACCCCGGGAGTCTTAAATCCTGGTTTCCCTCGTGCTCTCTTACCCCGAACAAGTAGAGAGAGTATAAATTGATGAGTTTCCAGGATCTTGAAGCCTGTCTCTAGCGTTTCTTTAAATGTCTTGACACGTTCTGTGCAGGTCGAACCCAAGACTCTCGCTAAGCTTGTATCTGCAAGCCTGAGGTTGGCAATGTACCTGTTTTCGGTAATTTTTTTTGGGCTCTGCGCCTAAACTGAGGAGTGGTAGAAAACTTCCGTCTAAGCAGGAATTATAGAAGATGGCATTCTGATTGATACCGACGAATACCATAGGAACCAGGAAAGTCAACGGCAGTGGCCTATTTTATAGGTTTGGGGTTATCATGGCCCAGAGTTTCCTTTCGTTACATACCGCGTGTTAGGCATGACATATAGCTGATTGTGTTGAGGCTGGTACACGATGAGCCTATCGGCGGCGTTTAGATAAGGGGCCATATAGCTGCGTTTTGAGGTGCGAAGCCGATAGAGCTGGCAGGTTCGTAAATCATGAGTTTCTTCCAGGAATCCGAGACTGTGTACCACTTATGAGGATTTTCTCTACTTGGACGTCGACTTGCTCATATAAAATTTCTCGATTAAACTGGCTCGGTTCTCCGCAAGCACTTCCCGCCTACACGATTCTCGGACGCCGCAGTGTCAAGTTGTTGTGAGAGGCGCCACAGGTGGAATTGAAGCGCCCTTCACCCCTGTCAAAACAGACCAAGGTCACAGTCGAAAGATCACTCAAATCTACCTGGTCTTTTCGGTAACCATCACGTGCATAATTTAAAATGAGGCAATGTACGGATGATTTTCCCCTCCTAATTCGTGTTTTTTTGACGAATCGATGGACGCAGTTTAGGCGTGTCTGTTGGGAAAGGGCTTGTAAGTTCCTAATTAAACCCTTACTCACCGTACCTGTCAACGATTCTCACGCTTGCCTTAGCGTGATCTCCTCCGTTACTTTCTTTCATTGTTTTCCTTCGTATTCCATCTCTCGCTTCAGCTCGCGAACTCGCGCCCGGTTGCCATGGCCGACGCGACCACAATGGCGGTCTTTGGGTCATTTCCGGTCCCGACTCTCGATAGGCCTTTTGGCGTGCATCTATGGACAATCTTCAGCAAAGCCTTCGAGGTTGTCGCCGGCTACCCTGCTGACGAATTCGAATTCGTCGTCGGGAACACTCCCATGTCGACGCTAAGGGAGACTTCCATCTTCGTTGCGGTCTACTACACGGTCATCTTCGGCGGCCGAGAATTGATGCGAAATCGGACAGCCCTCAAGCTGAAATCGCTGTTCCTGGTCCACAACCTGTGTTTAACAGTTGTTAGCGCGATTCTGCTCGCTCTCTACATTGAGGAGCTCATCCCGACCCTGGTTCGGAAAGGCGTCTTTTATGCGATATGCGATCGTCGGGGCGGCTGGACGCAACACTTGGAGTTGCTCTACTACGTGGGTCGTCCTGCTTCTTGCGGGTGCAGATCGGCACTTACGACGCTGACAATCCCTGCTAGTTGACATATTTAACCAAGTACCTTGAGCTCCTCGATACTGTGTTCCTGTTTCTCAAGAAGAAGCCTTTGACCTTCCTCCACTGTTATCACCATGGGGCAACCGCCGTTTTGTGTTACACCCAGCTCATCGGCCACACCGCAGTTTCGTGGGTTCCGATTACCATGAACCTGACAGTCCACGTCGTCATGTATTGGTACTACTTCCAGAGCGCCCGCGGCATACGCATCTGGTGGAAGGAGTGGGTCACGCGCCTACAGATTATCCAGTTTGTCATCGACCTCGGCTTCGTCTACTTCGCATCCTACAACTTCTTCATCTCGACATACTACACTTGGATGCCCCATCAGGGCAGCTGCGCCGGCGAGGAGTTTGCCGCCTTTGCTGGCATTGGTGTGCTCAGTTCCTACCTCGTCCTCTTTGTCCTATTCTATTTCGCAACCTACAGCAAGGATGGGAAGCCACCGAGTGCCCGCAGGACCCTCCGGCGCATGTCCCAGGCCGAAGCCCCGGGGCCGCACATTGCTGCCGATGCCGCTAGGGTCAAGGCTACCGGTGTCGAGGCGGACGGCGTCTTGCCCCGGTCGCGGAAGGCTCCAATGTGGACCGACTGAGCTATGGGTCGAAATCTGCTTACCCGACCGCATAAACTACCGGAGTCTTTTTGAGTCGCGATTCTTGCAAAAGTCCAGGTACTGTATTGCTTGCGTGGGGGACCGCCTGTATAACTGTTGTGTTATTGATACGTCTTATTACGCATGCTTCAAGCATGGAAATTACTTTTGCTATTTTTGCAAAACCAACACCGCATACAATGCGAAAAACCGTATTGTGTCGATTAAGTCATATGTTGGGCGGGATTCGCTCGCGTTGGGAAGCCACGCCAACTGCTTATTTTGGCCCCTTAGTGGGGAATAATGTCAGAGTTAGCTTCCAGGAGAAAAAACCGCAAATCTAATGGTATCAGATATCATCCGTTATGCGACCCCAATTTGGTCTCCAGTAATTTCCATTTCCTCCTTCGGAATTGACTAGCTATTCCCTTACCTGAGCCGGGCTGAGACTAGCTAAGCGAGGGTTGTTGTTGTTTTGGGCTACTTCAGGTCCGTGGTGTACACCAAATCTGATCGAGGCAGGTGAGTAACCCGCCTACGGACACGGCTTGCCTTGGCGGCATAGATATTACCTGACTTGTAGAGGTGGCGGTGGAGGTACTAGGACGGCTGCAATACTCTATAGGAGATGATATGGGCTAATTCGACTACTGAACTGGCACCATCAAGCGGTCAATATCGGGACCCCAACCAGTCCCAAGACCCTCGATGACAATGGTATTTTCTGATCCCTCCTTCAAGTCTGCGTGGAGTGTGCTGCTCGCCGCATCTCCCTTGGCGGGTAAGAAGGCCACTTTCCTTCCACCATCCCCATTGACACTCACATTTGCGTAGCGCGGGCTGCTGTCTCCGTTGAGAAACTTGATCCGGATGGTCGTCCGCCCCGTAATATCGCTCTTAATGCCACTAAAGCTGACACTACCCTTGTCCGGACCCCCAATGTACCCAGCAGCAAGCTTGTTTGAGCACCCGGAGCAGTCGACGTTCCGTGCTTTGCCGCCGTAGGTTGCAGCCTCGCCTTCGTAGCTGGTTTCAGCCGGCGGCGTCTTCCACGCCGCAAAGTTCGTCGTTGGGACCCAGCTCACATAATTCTTCATGCTGACGCTGGTTCCGCTGATGCTCAATGGGAGCCATACGTAGGTGCTCGCCATTAAATTGTCTTTGAGCCACCTGTCTCCCATATAAATTGCGGTACTCTCGCTAGTCTTGAGAATATAGGTTGTTTGTGAATCATAAGTCTGTGATGTAAGTCATTTTCAAAGTCTTCAAGTCATTTGAGGTGATTATATCGGAAAAGGATATCTCGGGATTAGACACGTCCCGCGATACTAGCAATGGGAACAAACTAACCCTTGAGCCGGCGTCGGCGAATTTCTTCCACGCCGACCAACCAGAGCTAAGAGAGGTTGACGTTGTGTACTGGTTCTCATTGGCGTCCCATCCGGTCATCATGGACGCAAACATGAAGTATGTATTGCCTAGCTTGACCATGGCTGGTGCCTCGACGCGATTACCCCCGTCTAACTTCCAGCCGTAGACGTCGGTCGTTGGACTTAGGAAGTCATCCGAGAGAGCGACTATGCGGAGGCCGTATTGTCGCTGCCGAGTGTCAGTGCCCGTCACTATGTGAGAGAAGGAGAAGAGAACACACATCCTCGGTTAGCAGGTAGCCTTTGCCATCATCGTCTTTGAACAATCCCATATCGCGACTTTCCCTTCCTAGCCTACAATAATTAGAGTTAGCCTCTGTTAACTTTAAGGGTAGGTCGGGGATATTCACGGTTGAAAGCTTCGGATATAGTCGTATTTCCCGCACACAGAGTCTCCCGTCGCCACCGCGACCCTAGCCTCTCCGTAGCTACTGCTGTCCATGTGCATCCAGAGCACATACTTCTGGGTTTTGTCGTTGTAAATGACCTTTGGCCTCTCTACCACCCGATTGGGTCCGAGGTCGCCGGAGCTGGTTCGGGACAAGAGAGCGCCAACATACGTCCACTGGACGAGATCCGTTGAGGAGTAGCAATTGACGTTTGAAAACGACCCTCCGCCGCTCTTGTCCTCACCTACCATGTAGTATGTGCCGTTCTCTTGAAACAGACCCGCGCCATGCGCCTGTAGGTGCTCGCCGTTTGGCTGGATAGTGGTTAGACGGGCCTGGCCCCGGTAAAAGCACTGTAGCCGAATGATCCAAGTGTAAACTCACAGTTGTCCATGTGGCTCCTGGCACAACCTGCAAGGACGCTATGGCGACGCGAGAGAGCGCCGCTGCGAGTGCAAGTGAGAAGGGTCGCATCTTAGACAATAGCTTCTGACCAGTTGCGAAAAACCGTTATGGAAAGTCTGCATCAACATAGCCGGGGAATGGGCATCTTTATAAAGCGGCATATTGCCATCCGCATTGTAGCTAGGTGGGGCAGCAATTTGGACCAGCCTTGGTGGACAAATCAATCACGGAACATCGGTTCATGGAACAATTGGGCTCTGCTCGATACACTATCCAACAGCCTGTCATTCACAACAACCAAAATAGGGTTGCACCATTGCTATCTGATACAGGTTCGTAATTACTTGTGACTATTTACACCTGAACTAGTCCAGTTTTCGATGAGCACGCATATAACATTTTGGAACATGGGGTGTGGGCTATCTCTACTCGCAGATAGTTTTTCACAGCCGCCTTTCCGTGGAATTTACCCTCAGCGCTACGTCGGCACAACTAGGCGCACCAATTGGGGTGCAGTGTGCAAGCGGCGTTGCTTTATATAACCGGGAGTGAGTGAGCTGCGGTGAGCGTCACAATGAATCTGTTGGAATTTCTTGACCATAGCCAAACTTGAATACATTTTCCTTATGAACAGTTGAAGTGGCGATCCCGGTTCCAGATGTGACACTTTATATGGTCCAACTCCTGGCTAGGTCTCGTGTAAGTCCCTGGTAGGTCTAGAGAAACCCGGCCTTGAGTATTGGAGCAGAATCGGATGAAATCGGACGACGATAATTGCCTTTAGAGTTGTTGTGACAATATAAAAGCTACAAAACCTGGCCCAATTGCACGCTCGGTCCCCTCAGTCGGAATAAATAGACC
>Ga0164242_10002107_pt1 | contig 23126 bp, 15 predicted proteins | sample OricomgcompostMG_FD_108783 | JGI IMG/M metagenome (GOLD analysis project Ga0164242, IMG submission 108783) | Miracle-Growth compost microbial communities from Emeryville, California, USA - Original compost - Miracle growth compost (MG) ... | reverse complement strand
GTGTATGCTGGTCTGGCCTGTAGATCGGCGGGTGGGACTCAAAAATTATTGTTCTGAGAGGCCGAGGTGAGGTGGGCGCGATAAGGGTTAGGGTTAAAGGTGAGATTGCCGCGCCACCTAACAAAAGTCGTAAAAGCTGTCGGTGGTATGTAAATTACCTAGGTACTCCGTACTGTACTGCACCTACGTATACGAGAGGAACCAGGGGTACCTTCATTTTAGAAAAGGCCTGCAGATCCGAGTCCTCAATGCCCCTTAAAAATGCCAAGCAACTGCCCAGAGTCGCTCTCGGTGCCTGGTTTACGAATCAATTCAGCATGAACTGTAAAGGCAGGGATTATGGGCTGCTTTTGCAAGGGGCGGGCCTTCAGTTCCGCGTCCAGTCTAGTCCAGTCGCATCGAAAACTCAGCGAACCCACTTCCCCAGATGGATACCCGGCCGGGACAAGGCGGCATGCTGATTGCCCTGATCGCTGGATGAAGCGCAAATGTGGGTGAGAGTGGAGGGGCTGAAAGGCGAAAAGCGAGGCGTCCAACAGCGAATAAGGTGCTAAACTACGGATACTAGTAGCGAAATCTCAAAGCCCAAAATAAATTTATTTGCCCAGCCAAGCCTGCATGTGAACACATTTTTTCGGCTCCAAATAATAAGCCTCGACGGCCAAACCTCCCTTTCCTCGACTCCTTTCTACGCTGACCCTCTTCGTCACTTCATCGGCGGATTCACCTCAAAGCATCCAAGAAATATTCAACGCCCACACGGAATAGTGGCCTTCAATGCATAACAAAACCAGCAACATCTACGACTTTACCAAGAATTCCTCTTCATTCTTCAAGTATCAGATGCGAATTGTTACAAGCCACCACAGACTGAACCGGAACGACCTGTCAGAGCCACGCTGCGACGCCGAGCGCCGACGCGGCGAGCTTTGCGAGCCCTGAACGGCTCGCATCCGATTCTCGAGGCCCGAGAAACATAACGGCAGTATATATACGCTGCCGAAGCCAAGACATTATCTCTACCCCACTGCCTAGAATTGTCACGCACTTGGCGTGATGTTGATGGGCCCGGCGACTCCCGCCCTCACCACGGTGCGTGGCTTCCACTCGACACCAGCCACCTCCGGCGACGAAGATTCCGACCACGGCCATGGCCCGACACCCCGGCTTCTACAGAACTCGGCCAAGAAGAGCGGGCGGAAGAACCGGACCACCACCACCCGCGCCATCGACGATGTCGTAAGCACCAACTGCAGCCCGGTCCTAAAGGCCGCCCAATCCCCCGCCATCAGCGGCATTGGCAAGCTGCGGATGCACCGCGAGCCCGGTAGCTTCAGCCTCGATACCACGGCGGCTTCGTCCCGCGCGAGCTCGATGACCTATGCCGAGAGCCATGTGCCTTGTTGCCCCCCGTGCTCGTCGCCGCTCACGACCGCGTCTAATGGCTCAGGCCGGCCCCTCCACGGGAGTGCTAGTGGCGACGAGACCGCCTCCGAAGGCACCACCAGCTACGAAGTCAACCTAGAGCACGATTTCGTCAGCGAGAACGTACGGGACCGAGCCGTGGACCGGGTCGCTATCGGCGGCATGTTTGCAGATGTGGTCAACGGAGGACTGACCCCGCGGCGCTCAAAGATCACTGCGGACAACTTTGAGCCCCTGCGTTGCCTGGGCAAGGGAACATTTGGAACGGTCCTGCTCGTCAAGCAGCGCTCCACCGGACGACTCTTTGCCCAGAAGCAGTTTAAGAAAGCTTCGCTGGTCGTCCGGAAGAAGCTCATTGAGCAGACCAAGACCGAGCGGCAGATACTCGAGAGTGTTAACCGGCACCCTTTTGTGGTAAAGCTTTTCTACGCGTTCCAGGACCAGGAAAAGCTCTACCTCATCCTGGAGTACGGACAAGGTGGCGAGCTCTTTACCCACCTCAACACCGAGAAGATGTTCACCGAGCCGACCGCCGCCTTCTACATGGCGGAGATGGCCCTCGCGCTCTCCCACCTCCACGACACGCTCGGCGTCGTGTACCGTGACCTCAAGCCGGAGAATTGTCTTCTCGACGCCGAGGGTCACCTCCTGCTCACCGACTTCGGCCTGTCCAAGGTTGCCGTTGACGGCGAGGCGTGCAATTCGATGCTCGGCACCATCGAGTACATGGCCCCGGAGGTGATTCTCGGCCAGAAGTACGGCAAGGCGGTGGACTGGTGGTCGTACGGTACCTTGGGCTTCGAGCTCATGACCGGCAACGCCCCCTTCCGTGGCCAAAACCACGCTAAGATCCAGGACAACATCGTGAAGCAGAAGCTGATCCTGCCGTACTTCTTGGGCCCGGACGCAAAGGACCTGCTGACTCGCCTGCTCCGCAAGGACCCCCGCAAACGCCTGGGGGGTACGATGCCCAAGGACTTGGCGATCATGAAGAAGCACCGCTTCTTCAAGAAGATCGACTGGAGGAGGCTGGCGGCGCGCGAGCTCACGCCTCCGATCATGCCGATCATCACGGATCCGGAGCTTGCCGAGAACTTCGCGCCCGAGTTCACGGAGCTGAGCTTGAGCCCGCTGGTCACGCGGGCCGACGACCCCTGGAGTCCTCTGAACGCTAAGGACGACGACTTGGATAACCCCTTTGGCGGCTTCAGCTTTGTTGCTTCTAATAGCTTGTTGGAAGGTGATGGCTTCAGAATTCCAAAAGTCTGATGGCGATTCAGGGGGTCTGGGGGGAGGGGGTCTGGGGCAGGGGTGATACATCATAGACTGCCGAGAAGCGAATAGAGAGAGAGACAGCGTGCATCTACCAGAAGCGACCTTGCGGATCGAGTGTTAGATAAACCGGCAGCTGTTTGATGCCTAGCATTTAACAGCTGCGGAGGAACTCGAGCATACCTAGACTCATCGGGCAAGAGGAATGGCAAAGTGGAGAAGTCGACGGGGCGGAGGGACTTGACGTCCTCCGGGAGAGACTACAATAGACCTACGACGTATCTCAGCGGCCTAAGAAGCTTGTTTCTGAATCCATGTGGACTCGCATACCTTTGACTTTTGCTCGTCGCTGATAAGACATAACGCTAAGGTAGGAAGTATTGTGGCTCCTTGGCAGCCTTGGATAACGGAGAACAAGCAGTAACTGTCTCTCTCGGCCCAGCCATCGGCCCTTCAAGCAGTTGCCCCTTCATGGTAGCGAGACTTGGCGATGATGGTTACCTGCAAATCTCTCAAGTACCGTTCTCGACAATACTTCCCCGCCGACACTAAGAGACTGCGCCGGCACTAGGGACTCGTAAAAGGTCTGACAATGGCCCAGCTTCCCCAACTAGAGTGGTGACGGATTGTCACGGGCTTCTATACATGTTGCAGCCCATCGATCGGCCCGCCCAACGGAGGTGTGTACGGAGCCATTTCATGACTATACCGGGGAGGACGCGTAATGCCTGCGACCGAATCTCCCACGAAGAGGGCCGAAGCTCTCACCAGTGGCAGGCGCGCTGTCGATCCGAAACCACTTTCTTATCGTACCTACGCATATGTGCCGCAGCATTTCTGCGGGTGCGGTCCCGCTGGGCTGCCTCCCGGAGTCACCCCTCCAACCCCGGGGAGGTATAACCTGTTCACTGGTGCTATTGAGCCAAGGCCAAGACACTGCAAGTCGGTGCCCGTGTGTGCAAGAACAGCCAGTAGAGTTGTGTTGGAGGAGCAGAGCGCCGTTGCACATACGTTGCCATATCCGTCCACGTGTGTGCCTCATGCACGACGCCAGGATGCTGTGCGAGTGATAGGAACTACACCGTACATCGTCAGGACGGAGGGGTAAAGACTACAATATTTGTCAGGTTTAGAAATCGAGCTTCTGACGGTTAACCTTGTTCCTGTCTGTGAGGCTGAGTCAACTCCGTTGGCTTGCATGTATGTGTGTGTTGAGTCCCGACAGAAACGTCGACCAAAGCCCGTATTCGAAGCATCCACTTTCCGAAACCTACGAATAATAATTACCTACAATTTTCCCTCTACGAGGAAAAGTAAAGGTTTTCTCTCAGGGGCTAGAAGAAAGAAGCCGTAAAGTTAACAAAGCGAATACCACTGGTCGACACGGGCTCGTTGGTTGCGCCGTTTAAATGACGGCCTTTTTTTGGCGCGGCCCAACAGTCTCTCCGGGGAAACTGGGGCTGGACGGGTACGCCCGAGCCCCCATCCCGGCTCATTAGAATTCCGTTGACGATAACTGGTCAGACGCGGGATGAGGATATCGGACAGCAAACTCGATCTGGCGGAAATAGTCTGACGCCCGCCCCCTAGTATGGGATCCGTAAATCTGCACCTTTCCTTTCCCACTGGGTACCCCCTTGCAAGGGCTGGAACCATGTACCGGCCAAGGGTGGCTATGCCCATTTCCCGACCCCTGATGGGAAGGGGGAAATGTCCGGGAGGCAGTCATCGCGTTATCGTCAAATGGATGTTGGGCTGATTGATCAGGAACGATGAAAGATCGTCGCCTCCTTCGTCCGTTCCTGCCTGCCGGTGTAGTTAACTTTCGCCTAACCTAGGTACCTGATCACGGCCAGCGTGTGTACTTCCTTCCGCCGGCCAAACGAGAGGTCCCATCCCCGTCACTGTGTCTCCTGTCCGTACGTGCCAAGGAAGAGTACCAGAAAAGGCGCGCGAACTAATTACATCGAGCCTCGAACATACAAAGCCTCTCTGGAACCATGTGTGGGATTGCCTTCCCGTGAAGCGTACAACTTCGTCCCCAAACGCTTACAACGGCCCTCCCGTTTTTCTTTCTTTCTTTGTCCATTTTGTTCTTCGGGGCCCCATTGTTCGAAACCCAAATTTAGAGTTTTGCTTTGTGCTGCAGAGTGCAGAGTTCAGAGTGTAGGAATGCAGAGTACGGCCGAAGTTTGAACGAAGCTTCGAATTTGCATGCCCTTCTCCGCGCGCCTACTTATTGCTGACGACGACGGACATCGACTCCTCATACTTCTCTCTTCCCGTTCTCCGTCTCCATCCACCTCTTCTAACAAAACAACCGGTATCTCGGTTACATCGACAGTCGAGTCAACCTTCTAGAAGAACCTACCTAGGGGAGGGGGTACTCTTGAAAAGGACCAACTCTAGGAAAACACCAAAAACGATAGTATGAGATCTTTCTCCGGTTCCTTAGCGGCCACGGCTGCGATTTCGTGTAAGTGGTGCCTTCTTTGTTGCTCTAAACACCCATCCTCCGGGGACGGGATAGCTAACTATGTTTCTTCCACCCATGTAGTCGCCGGGATCGTCTCAGGGTCAGCACTCAGATACTGCCCAGGAAATGGGGACGGCGTGTGTTACAGCGTGGGCGTCCCCACCTCTTCGGCGGAATCCGGCTCCGGCAACATCTACTTCCAGATAGAGGCGCCCACGTCTTACCGATGGGTCGCGCTGGGACCCGGCTCGAGCATGTCCAACTCGTACATGTTCATCATGTACCAGGACGGCAAGGGCAATGTGACTATCTCCCCTCGCAAGGGGACTTTTCACACGGCGCCACAACTGGACACCAGCGGCTCGGCCGCCAAGTTGACCCTCCTCGGCGGCAGCGGGGTCAGCGCCGACGGAAAGACCATGACGGCCAACGTGAGGTGTTCTAACTGCGAGTCCTTGTCTGGAGGAGGTAAGGTTACTCCTACCGACACCAGCAGCGATTGGATCGCCGCGTGGAGGTCCGGATCGTCCCTTAGTTCGACCAGCGCGAGCCAGCAAATCGACCAACACGACGACACCGTCCGGTTCCAGTTGGACCTGACAAAGGGGACGGTCAGCGCGGACAGCAACCCGTTCTGGCAGGATGAGAGTGACGCGGGCAATGGTAACAACGGTGGTGGAAACGGCGGCGGTAATTCTGGCGGAAACGGTGGCGGCAATTCTGGTGGCAGCGGTGGTAATACTGGTGGCGGCGGCGGGGCCGGCGACGGCGGTTCAGGATCGGGTTCCGGGTCGGGCTCAGACACCGGTGGCGGCTCCGACTCGGGGGATGGCGGGGACTCATCGGGCGGCGGTGTGACGATCATCTCGGACAAGACGCCGGATGTCACCATTATGCTCGCCCACGGAATCATTATGGCGGTCGTCATGATCGGCCTCTACCCCATTGGCTCCCTCATGATGCCGCTGCTCGGGAAGTGGCTCGCCCACGCCGCCTTCCAGATGGTTGTCTTCGTACTCATGTGGGTTGGCTTCGGACTCGGTCTCAAAGCCGCGATGGAACGCAATATCGTAAGAATTCTTCCTCTCTCTAACAACAACACCCCTGGAAAGAGTGTTCCATCGCAGAAAGAGTCTTCTCTTGGATGATAGCTAACTTGTGTTGCTCGACAGCTTTATAAGCAACCACACACGATCCTCGGTACTGTTGTGGTTTGCGGCTTGCTGCTCCAGCCCGCGCTGGGATTGCTGCACCACCGGTACTACGTCAGGGGCCAGACGCGACCGGCATTCCGGTATGGGCACATCTGGTACGGCCGCTTGCTGATCGCCCTCGGGATCGTCAACGGCGCCCTCGGGTTGAACCTGTCGTTGGCCAGCAACAATTTCAGAATAGGATATAGCGTTGCGGCGGCTGGTATGGTCGTGGTATATCTACTCGTCAAGGTGCTCAAAGGATTCACCGAACGGACGAGCCGCAAACAAGCTCAAGGAGAGATCTAGAAATTAGGACGATTCCTGGGGCTTAGGTGATGTTCTTTTGTTTGATATATTCATAGTCCCTATTTTCACTGCCTCTGGGGGATCTTTCAAAACAGCGCGGTCGGGTTTCTTGGCTGGAGCCGCGGTATTAATTAGGTGCTGAAGTGCGCCGTCCATGTTGACAACGACAAGACTGGGACTATTTTTTGGCGTCACGGATTAAATCGGGAAGGGGAAGAGGAAAACTTGCAGCAATACAAAAGGATTGTATCATAGGCAAATGAGGCCGTTCCAAGAATACAATCACAATTACGGACCTGTCGATGATCCTCGTTTATTCTATTTTTAAAGGTTAAAAGGTCGAAGTTGATGGTGATGGGAACCTTGAGAGCCTCTGGTGTAGATCACGTGATTTGATGCTCTCGACAAGCCCCGGGGTAAGGCTAGCCGGGATGAGACTCCTCCAGTGGCCGATGTAGCCGGCAACCTCCATTTTGAAAACCTCTCAAACGACTCGCCCGTCAACCTCCCTCGCTATATTCCCCCTCCCCGCGACCAATTGAGCACCGCACATCCCTTCAAAAATGCTCACTCCCCTGTCCAGAGCTGCGGTATGATATACTCGCTTCCCGATTGATGATGGTGTTGTCGCCGTGGGCTTTCGCTAACGTCTTGTCGTGTGTTGTGCGAATGTAGAGCGCTCGCAAGGCCTTCTCGGCTGTCACGAGGCTTGCTACCCGCAATGCGGTCCAGATCCAGATGAGGACCTTTATCGCCCCGACGGTTTCGCGACGAGGTATGTCTTTTTTACGATTGTGTTGCTTTAGTTTTCCGATGAGGGGCCAATGGCGAAGGGGGGAGAGGAGGAGGTGATGAACGTTGAGGGGGGACGGGCTTCCGACAACTTGGGGGAATCGCAAGACAACGACTATCGGACCTATCGGACCGCGCCATAGGCATCAATTGCAGGCGAGGATTGATTCCATGGTAGCGGAGATGAGATATACAACACCGGCCGCCCTTCGAATCACTCCTCCATCCCGCCAACGCTCGATCCCCTCAGTTCCCCCGCCCCTTCCCCCCTTCCGCCCATACATTTTCAAGATTCCGAAACCATCCAGTTTCCAAGCAAGCAAGCTAACCACCTCACTCAAACCCACAGCGGACTTCGTCCAGGAGCTCTACCTCAAGGAGCTCAAGGCCTACAAGCCCACGCCGGTCAAGGACTCGGACGCCCTCGGCCAGGTGGCCACCTTCAGCGAGCCCAAGGCGCCCAAATCCCCCGAGGAGGCCGACCTCGCCTCGAACCTCAAGGAATACGAGAGCATGGCCGTCGAGGTCGAGGGCCAGGAAGGTGCGGAGGCGGGCAAGCCTGTTGCTGCCGTTGAGGACTGGCTCGTCGAGGAGGACGAGGAGGAAGCTGCTGCACATTAAGAAGAAAGAAGAAGGTTGGGAGGGGCTTTGCTGTGATGAGGCTGGGGGTTGGTGCAGGGTGTGTGAAGTCTGGAATCTCCCGGCCGAGCGCACATCGACTGTGATGCCGGAACGAGGTCAACCTGACGGGGATTTTTCGCGGGAGTAATCCATGTACATTGTTCTGTTTAGCCATGGGTATACACAAGGTGATACATCTCTAGACATGCGACTAGACGAAGGTCATATCTCCTACGCAGGTTTATTCTTGACTTGCGCGAGTTTTTGACCTCGTTTTCCTCTTATCGTGCTGTAACTTGAAGCCGCAATCGTATAACAAGCCGGGAAGGAAAACGGAGTACGGCGTGGGAGGCAAGTATATAATAGGGTAGTAGGTTTTTTTGGGGGGTCTTGCTGCTGGTTTGCTGTGTCGCCGGAGACATAATGGGGTGTTCCAGGACAGACGTGCGTGAGGCACCCTGCTTGGTGTAGGTTTGGGATTATGATCCTTCCTTGCTGGTGTTCTTAACGGTCGACATATACAGGTGGTGCGTAGACTCAGCCGAGCAGCTAGACATCTAGATCCAACACACGCAACTGATTCATTTTAGGCTCCCATTACTATTACTGTAGGCTGCGTTCTTGTTTGTCATATTCGTCTCCCCGTAAGTAGGCACATACGTGGATGCAAGCGTGCCCCATCCGGACGAGCTTCCTAGTGCATCAGACCCCGAATATATTCACCTTCTCTTAACTGCCTACACGACAACCAATGCACAATGCACAATGCGAGAGAGACAGATTTCCGTAGATGTAGATTAATTCCCAGTGCTGCCTCCCGCTTTGCCCCTGGGGACTGACTCCATGAGTAATAGCACGACTTGTGGAGAGGATGAGGAACAGCAGGGTGAGAGAGGAGTGTGCCCTCTTTAGCTAGAGAACTACCTCTGTAGACCGACCGTAAAGAACCCTCCATTTCCCCAAAGTATCAAAGCCAAAGGGATATCGAGTACGACCCTCGGCAACAACAACAAAAGCCCTTGAGATGACCGCAGAAGTAGTTTACCCCGAGCAAAGATGATGATTTTTTTTAAAAGGGGGGGTGGGCGCCTTCTGCAAAGGAAGAAATCGTGTTGCTCGTCCATAATCATTTCCGCCGGCAGCAAACGCAAAGGGTGCAGTCTGTACGTTATCACGGCGACCCTTCCCTTCCCTCCATCCCTCCCTCCCCTGAACGCCCAAGCCTTGTCATGCCCCTTTGCCCCCTCCCATTACCCTAATGCAAAAGTATACCGCCAGATGCATGAAATGCCATGATGGTTTGCGTTTAAGTCGTCAGTAAGCAATGATGTCCTTTTTGGTTTTTTTTTTCTTGTTCCATCTTGTGAACCAGAGCGGGGGGGTGAAAAAAGGGGTGTTGGGGTGAAGAAAAAAAAGTGAGAGGTGGTAGGAAAATAAACCCCGTCGAGAGATAAAGATGCAGTGGTGGGAAGGGTACAGAGGTCGGATTCTTGAACGGGATTTACACGTCATCAAAATGGGTGTTGCCGAACATCTGCTCCTCATTCGTGTTCGTCTTCACAATACCACTCATTCGGTTTGCCTCCCTCGAGTCAATATCTCCCAAGTCGTCCCAGTCGTCGTCGTTGTTCTTATTGTCGATGTCGGCCATCTCGTCATCCTCGAATCTCCCTCCGTACCGATCCTTCATGTGGTCATCCAGCGCGCTCTCGTCGACGTAGGTGAAACCTTGGAAGTTGGCCTGTACTGAGGGTGAAAGCGGGGTTGACGTTGCGTACCCTTTGGCTAGAGCGGCAGCCCGTTCGTTCAGAGACCCGTTGACATTAAGGGCGTTGGTGAACTCGGGATCGAAGTATGAGACATCTGTCTCGTTCTTTAGTTTTGGTTTGAAGGGTGGCGTTATCAGCTTGTTTGCTAGAACCTCCCAGTCGACATCTTGGAAGAAGGCGTGCTGCTTGAGCTCCTCGGCATCATGCGTCGCGCCTAGCCGATGTTTAGGGTTCCTGTTGAGCAACCCCTTGACGAAATTCCTCCCTTCCACGGACAGGGTGTCGCGAGGGAACCTAACTTTGCCAAAAGCAATGTTCTTATACATCTGTTGCGTGTCCTCGGCATAGAACGGACTCCAACCGCAGCACATCTCGAAAACCAAGACTCCAAGGGACCAGAAGTCCACCATCTTTGTGTACCCCGCCTCATCCAGTAAGACTTCGGGAGCCAGATACTCGGTAGTCCCGCAGAAGGTGTTGGTCGTGTCGTTCTTGGTCAGGTTTGCCTTGGACAGGCCGAAGTCGCAGAGCGCGATATGTCCGTTCGCGTCGAGGAGGATGTTTTCGGGCTTCAGGTCGCGGTAGACGATATCGTTGTTATGGAGATGCTGTATTGCGAGGATGAGCTCGGCAATGTAGAACTTGGCCCTCTTCTCGTCGAATCGGCCTTCTTTCTGCAGATGCCAGAAAAGCTCGCCGCCGGACATGTAGTCGGTCACCAGATACAGATCCGACGGGGTCTGGAAGGAGAACTTGAGGCCCACGATGAATGGCGAATCGGACATGGCAGTCCGTACCAATATGTTCCGCTCGCCAACGGTGTGGGCAACCTCCTTCTTCTGCACGATAACCTTCTTCGAGAGGACCTTCATGGCGTAAATTCGCTTCGTGTCCTTTTTCCGCACCTGGTACACCTGGCCAAAGGTACCCTTTCCGATGAGTCGCAAGATCTCGAAATCTTCGGGTCCGAAGTGCTTCCGCTCGGCGCTCTGGTAGAATGACTCGACGTAGATCTCTCCGGTCGGCGTGTCCTCGGCCATGGTGTCCATATGTCCCTTTAGGGAGAACCATCCTCGGACAAGACCGTCTTTCTCTGATAGCTTGGCTTGGAAATCGACATGGCCAAGGAACTCGTCACCGGTAACAGCGTGGTCGTAGACGGATACATCTACGAGCATGTCCGAACCAACCACGTCACTAGGAGGTCCTGTTAGCAACAAAGTCGGGGGGCTTCTCGGGGGGAGGGGGCTCTTTCTCCGGGGCCACCTAGACTTACAAGACGGCCTCAGCGTCCCATTTAGGATTGGTGAAGGATCGTCGCGAATTGCGGGTGCGGAATTGCGTGTAGTCGGTGATACTGGTGTTACTGCTCTGGCGACTCCTCATCGGGATAGCCATGGGTGGTCTTCCAGAGTCACTTGATTGGCGTTGCATGAGCGTGCTGCGTATGGGGACCGCTGACGAAACGGGAGTATCTTCCTCCTCCTCGCCGGGGCCGGGGCGGGGGCCGCCAGAGATGAGTTCGCTTCGCTGGAAGACGACGACAACGTATGGATCGCGACATTTCCTCAGGCCTTTGGCCTCGGTAATTTTGATTGTCAGCTTTCCTTTGGCGGCCGGGGCTTGAGCTCCTGGCGGCGTTGGAGTGCGAGCTACCAGGCGGTCGGGGGTGCCGGCCTTTGCTCGGCTCACGCTATCGCCCCGGCTCTCGACTTTGGATGGGCGCGCGGTGGAGAGTGCGCTGGAAGGTGCACGAGTCGGAGATGTTGCGCCGCTCTTGATTCCCAGGACATTTGTTAGCTTCTCAAGGGCTTGGGTGCAAGCGAGCTCATTAGAAGAAGACTGAACACCCTCCCGCAAAGGAAATACTGGGCATGCCGGTGAGTTTGGGGTAGTAGAAGCTTGAGGGGAGGGGCTTGGAAGCCAACAGGCCGGGGCACTGAACTCAGCAGCCGTGACTAACACGGGCGAGAGGAGGGAGGACCTCCGCGACTTTCCCTTGGTAAAGTCTGCGAAGCTCGTCTTGCGAAGGCTGGGCGGCCGAGACGATGCTGGGGTGTCTCGACTCTCCAGGCCAACGACGCTGGAAACACTCGGGCTGTGCTGGACAGAAGATCGCTGGGAAGCGGGTGGGGTTGGGTACGGAGGTGGCTTGTCCTCCACGGCCACCCGCGGCGTCTCCCCTACTGACAGCCCCGCCATCTCATGAGCGAGGAGAGAAGGGGCATCGTCTGTAGTGGCAGATGTGCTGCGCGAGGCCGGCCCGACGGGGTGAAGCGAGGGCTTCAACTCGGCAGTAGGCCGAGTTGACTCCTCGTCCCTCGGGCCGGCGGCGGTGGTGGTGGTGGTGGGGGTGGTGGTGGCGGGCGGTGGGGCGTTGGGAGCCTGTCCACCTGCGTTGAAGGTGCCAGACAACAAACGCTTAAAAGAGGCTGGACGAACCTGACCAAAGTAACTCATTATGCCGGGCAATCGCTTATCGTGGAGATCGGGCTGGGGCGTGGCCACGCCAGAGCGCGGGGTTTCGAAGCCGATGTGGTCGACTCCATCATCCTCGGCTGCGGCAGACCTGCTGCGGCCGTTGTTAATACCGTCCGTGGCGCTCAGTCCGGCCATCTTGAAAATGGGCCATAAAAAAGCAAAAGGTGCGGGAAATGTGGTAGAATAGTTGTGCAGTGAGTGGAGAAAGTGGATTAACGGAGAGGAAGAGCCAAGGAAGAGTGCGCGTGTGTGCGAGGTAAATATGGCTAGCCCATGTTGACTACGCGGATTGGGCTGGGGTGAGGTGGCGATGATTTTCAGTGAGCTGAGGTGCGTTTTCGGAGAAACCTGGATTTGGGGGGCAGGGAATATAAACTCGGGTTGGGGAAGGTTAAACAGGGAAGGAAAAAAAAAGTCAACAACTCTAAGGCGGCGCTGATGTAAGACTTTTTTTGGCTCTGCAGATTTGGAGCTTAAAAAATAAAGCTAAAGATCGAGGCAAGGAGAAGAAAGTCAAAAAGAAGTAAGAAAGGGCGTTTGCCATTCGAGCAGGTTCCGAGCAGGTTCCGTCTTCAGCCCGGCCACTAGGTCTGCTACAGTGGTCCCTTCTCAGTTGTGCACCCTTGATGCTTGCCATGCGGTTGACGAACAAGGTGCAAGGTGCAAGTGGGGGAGTGTTATTTTCTCCGTCCTGGCTTCAGGCCACTCCCGAGCCGGCAACAAGGGTGTGTGTGTGTGTGTGGGAGATATGATAGCGGGCCCATAAGCCTCGTCTGGGACACGCAACCGCTTGGCTGGTGCCGCTCTCGCTCTGACACCCCTGGTCGAGGGAGATACGGATGTGTAAGTATGTACGGATAGTCGGTTACTTGGTAATTACTGTAGGACCAAATGGGAAGACGAGATGGGAATTTCGCACGTGCAAATCAAATATTGATGCGCCATATGCGCAGACGATGAGGAGAGGGGGAAGGCATCCGGTAGGCGGAGTAGGACCAAGAAGTCCTGAGTCCCGCCCGGGGCAGAGCGGGCAGTTTAGTGGGCAGACAGCGAGGAGAGCAAAGTGGTGGTGCAAAACCACAAACAGAAGAAAGAGAGGGACCATCTCTAGAAAGGCCGGCACTAGCCTGACTCGGGGGCCACCTCACTTCAGGCCGCTGAAGAGGCCAACTCTGGTGATCGCTCAAGTACGCGGCCGCGGCCACTTGTGTACCTAGGCGTGTACCTTGTTGGCCCCAGGTATACAGGTATTCTGGGGACAGTTTCTGGTACTCTTCTGGTACTGCCTCTTCTGGGATTGCCTCCTTCTGGGACTGCCTCTTTTGGTACCGCCACGGCATCGGACGAGGGGGCTTTTCTTTTCTCCACTCCCAAGTCTCCACTCCCGGGTGGCAGAGGCTTGAGCAAACGTCGGAGGGGGAGGAGGGGGGTAGGGGATCCACTAAACACGGCTGCCACCTGGTGGCAGTCTGTGCTTCATGGCGGGCCTTGTCTCTCGCATTGGAGTCCGTGGAGGGGTTCACCAGGGTTTGGAGGGCTCACCAGGGTCTGGCTAAACTTGTGCCGACGTTCTGGAAGCCCCCAGGGAAGACGCGCATTAATAAGGCTAAAGGGATGGAACACTGCTCCAGAATAAAAAATGGAAGGGTGTTTGTGACATCTTCTTTCCTTTCCCGCAGCCGCTACGGCAGGGAGGGGTGAGGGATATTGGGCACGAGGGGAGCCCTTTTGCAACAGTACCAAGTAACAACAGCGCTGGCTTGCCGAGCTTGGACTCTTGCGAATCTGAAAAGAGGAGGGGGTAAACGACGGGTGGGACGCGGGTGGTACGGCAAAGGGGGGGTGAGGGGCGGAAACAGAAGTAGAACTAGTAAAAAAGTGAGGAATTTTGATACCGGGCGTACCTTGACATCATTGCTTGCGTCGCACGTCTCAGCAGGTCGAAGCCGCCGGCACCAGCTCCTGATGAGCCGTCTGCCGGGCCCGACATTCTGCCTCTTGGTCAAGAGATTCACCTAGATGGCAGATGCCAGGCAGATAGAGAGGGACGGCCTGGGGTTTGGGGGGCGCGGATGGGAGGCGGGAAGCGTCGAAAGTCGGCGGTCGAGATCGTTTTCCAACGCGATTTATGCGGGGGTAGTGCGATGGTGATAAGGCGATGGAAGTGGATTGGGCGCTGCTTCAGTACTGTGAAATATTTGTTGGAGGCCGAGATGGGGATATCGGGATGTTGGGAGGGTTTTTGTTAATCGGCAGCTGCCCATGGCATCCGCCTACAGGTAAGGTAGACCGTAATCCAGCTGCGGTTAAGAGTAGAGAAGCAGGGTTGTAGGGAGAGGCAGATATTTCTTAGTATCAGGCATCTGGTGGTCGGGTATGTGGTTGGTTGGTTGGGCGGTGGTTTGAACCCCGCGTTGCCAGTTGAAGGAGAGTAGTATTAGTGAGGTGTGTTCAAGAAAAACAAAAATGCCCCCCAAGCGAGGCGATGGCGGCGCGATGGTCAGCGCAAAAAGAACAAAAGTTGGAGAAGTGGGGATTATTTAATGCGAGGTCATCCTGCTCGACAAGCCGAGGGCCGCCGAATTGTGATAGTGCCGCCTCGATGTGGTGCACCAGCAGTGAGGCACCACATCCAGGCTGCCACTAATATAGTGACTGCAATAGAATGAGGGGCAGCGAGAGCGAGGGGTTGGCCAATAATTAGCAGATTTTCTAGCTACGGAGTTTCCCATTTTCTGGCCTCGCCAATGATTGCTTGGGCCCGTCTTGTAGCTCTTACTATTTGCGGGCAACGCTGACCAGTTGTGCTGGGGCAAAGGACCGAGCTGAGGGGCGCTGCCTGCTCGTATATTTTCAGCTTCACAGTGGCCGACATTGACGACTGGCCACCGTCAGACCCTCCAAATAAAAGGGCGGGCGTGATGCAGAAGCACAGCAGGGCCTGATAGACCGACCACTGGTGATAATTAGACCACAGCCGAAGTGGGGGCGCACCCTGGGCCAGCGCAAGGGTTGACGAACAATTCATTGCTGCCTCTGCCAAACGCCCTTGCATGATATGCCTGTCCTGGACCGATCCGTATGCGTCCGCGGACATTGTAAAGCTGCCAGAGAGAGAGGAATCAAGATTGCGCGACCGGCCCAAAGCTAAAGGATCGGTCCGAGCTAAGCTCTCCTTCGTCACCGATCCATACGTGCGGTTGTGTCTTGGTGCACATAGGTATTGTTACTACTACGTTACCTATGTGCAGACATGGAGCCGAGCATTTTGTCCAGCGCGACCGAAATAGAAAAGCCCCCCTCTTATACGCCCCCAACATGGCGGACGCTACTGTGTACAACTATGACGAGAGGTTGAGCTGCAAAGCCTCCCAACCCAATCTCGAATGGGAAACGGGGAATGCTTTGGGAGTTGATCCCTGCTTGGGAAAAGGTCTCGACCCCAGAGGAGCTTTCCGATCTGGAGGCCTGAACTTTGCTTCTGACGGCGACCTCTCTTCTAGATCTATTGTGTGGACAGCACCATACTTACATACATGTATGCATTTTGATGTCTTTTGTCGTTGTTCTATGCAACGGCAACCCCAAGAAACCCAAAAAGTCGAAAAGAAACAGTCTGGTCCTTTTTCCAATCCTGTCGAGAGAGTTGCATTACCATTACCACAACCCGGCTCGCGTGTAACCAGAGAAGTACATACTATACTGCGTACAATCCCCAAAGTAACCAGATCTCTGTGCTATTACGGGTCCATGCATCAAGTATCGATGATGCGAGGCGCCTCCGATCTGTCAGCTTTTCCTCCGATAAGTACCAAACATGGCGTTGACTTCTTCAGCCCAACCGATCATCATTGCAACCTTGTAAATGACACATTGCTTAAAAAGCATTCCCGCAACCCCGAGAAAACATGACATTGCCCATTGTCCATTGGGCTCTCTCACCTCAGCGCGGTCCGCTCTGCCAGAGGTTCGTCGTCTCCTCTTGTGTGCTGCTACCGCTTAAATCCATTCTATTCTCGGGAGAGTTCCGAAAGCCGCAGCAACCGAGAGTTTGCCAAACAAGGACATTTGCAAAATATCTCGGCAGCTACAATCTTGAATCGAGGTGGGAAATACAATTGCACTTTCCCGAGCCTTTCCCTCATCCCTTACTTCAGGATCGTCGACCCGGGTTGCCGCCCATTGACCTCCTGGCACCCCCACGAGTCGTATATGCGAGTCATGATTGCTCGGCCATCACCTGCATCGGATATCGACTCGACGGGCGGCGGGAAACTTGTCTTCACTTTCACCGGCGCTACCTCTTTCTCTTGCGTCAGTGGCTGTATGGCGTCCGGGAAACCCCCCTCCCGCCTCTTCCATAGCTGTATGCGTATACCACCACCCCCCTCCCGCTACATTCATTCCCTCCTTGTAGTTTGCGCGTCCAATCCCGTTCAGCCATACGACCAATCTTGGTTCTACTGTTGCGCGACCCGATCCGCCGGATCTCTGTCTTGGGTTGCAAAAAGCTCATTTTGCCGCGACACAACCCTGTTCAGGCTTCGGAGACAATGGCCGGACAAAAAGGTAGGTCCACTACTACAGTACCCGACCCGTAGCCCGCTTCCGTTCGCCATCGTTTACCGGGAAAGGAGACAGTAGCCGAGCTTCATCCGTGTTTAGATAGCATACCTGCTGCTTGGGTTCGGGAATACCCGTATCGTCTCGCCCACTTGTTTGTGACCTCTCTCCAATCCAAACCCGAAGGGCCACCGGCAATTGCGTCACCCCGAGCCCCTGAAAAAGAAAAATCGCACTTACGCGTCTTTCTTTCCATGCTGGGGGTATGTCTCATCCTACCTTGGTCTTGTAGCGTTCCACCGGTCCAAGGGAGACCACCGTGAGCTTCAAGATCGCCGAGGTGGTGCGACATTGGTAGGTTTATTTCCTTGGTCCTGAGGTGCTCTTGCCGAGTGGCAGTGAAGCCAACCTGCTTCGGGCAAAATCATCTTATGAACGCTCCGTGATTCTACCAAACTGGTGTTACATGTGTCTGCACGACGCCAAGGTCTCTGTACCATGAGCGTGCCAGGGATGCTGGGAGAATCATGAGAAAACAAGCTTGGTAGGTGGAATGGTAAGTACTTTCGAATTGTCATCGGCAGATATGCAGCCTTCTCTCTCTCTCTCTCTCTCAGGATTCATAATGCCATCACTGCTATATTACAAAAAAGGTGACGTGGTGATGCGAGGCAATCACAAGATAACAAACCCCTTTCCCCCCTAATAATCAATCAACTCCGTCTGGTAGGCGAGCGCCACTGCCTCCTCGGCGGTGAGCTCCTCCACCAGCAGGGCTAAGGGGCAGACAGTCAGCGCATGCTTTGAGCGAAAAGGGAGACCAGGGAACTTACTCTCGAACCATTCAAAGTGCCAGCGACTAAACTTCGACTCGGCCTCACAAGCGGCGTCGAACTCTCGATCTTCGCGGCTGTCCCGGGCTTCTTCCGTCTCCTTCGCGCGCAACTCCTTGACGGCGGCGGGGGGCTGGAGGACGAGGTCCTCTCCCAGGTACTCTCGGAATGCTTGGCCTTTGGTGGGCCGGAGCCCCGAGTAGATGTCCCAGAGGCGGGGCTCGCTGTTAGTGGCGGCGACTGCGGGGGTGTTGTTGCGTCGGGCCACTCGTCGAGCCCTCTTGCTGGCTCGGACCTCGGAGGGAGAGTCGTCGGATGCGCGGCGGCGACGCTTGGTCGGGGTAGTAGCGGTGGTGACAATGGTCGACGTGGTGGTAGTGGTGGTTGTGGTGGTAGTAGTGATCCCGGTGGTTTGCGAGAGAGGAGTCTCAGGGGGGGAGGGGATGATGGGCTCAGCCTCGACAGCCTCGACGTCGACCAGCAGCTTGACACCGCTCTCGTCAGCGGAGAAGGTGGGCTTGATTGAGATGGTGAACGACATGATGATTGCTGTTGAAGGTTTAGAATTGGGTATTTGCTTGATCGATTCTCGTGGATACTCGTCAGCTTGGGGGAGTAAGAAGGGAGGAAAAGAGGAAGCTGGCTTGGAAGGTCGTATTTATACTCGTGGCGGTTTTTCCAGAGCTGAAACTGTTACAATAGCCTGCGATATTCTATTGTCGACAAAGTTGAATAGGTCGGTTAGAATGGGTCAGTTAGAAAAGGTCGGTTTCAAACTTACAATAGGGGCACTGCACACGAATCCACATGGTTGGGGAGTCGGTCGACAATAGGCCATCAGTCTCTATTGTCACTCAATAAGGACAATGGGGGAAACAGGGCCAATAGCAATGAATAGATAGCAAACTTTAATTACACTGCAGTATGCGACCCTCACGACCTCAAGCTCTCGAGTGCGTTCCGATCCGGACACCTGACGACTCCTTGATATCAGCAATAATACGCTTTAAACGCTCCTCGTGTTTCGAAGTAACTCGACCACCGGACAAATTAGAGTTGGCGCCCTTCCGAGGTAAAAGGGGATCTGGATAGTCGGCTGTTGTTTTTACGAGTTAACGGAGGGGTGATGTCCCTACGCCATGCTCGCTGCTTCCCGTCCACTTACTGATCTTGAACTTCTGGTCCGAGAGACGGGCTTTTGTCATCTCAATCTCCCCATTGAGTTTCTTCATGTTCACCGATGCTCCAGCCTTGCTGCCCTCAGCGCCTCCGCCCGGGGCGCTTTGGCTAGAGCTAGGAGGGACATTATCGGTCAGCAGCTCGTCTATGTTCATCTTGATGATGCGCGGAGAGAGAGAGAGAGAGAGTATTATTTGGTGGGACGTTTTAGAGATTCTAGTTACGATTGCTTAACCAATACACATGCGATTCTGCCAGTTCGTCCCAGACCGCATGCGGCGTGGCTCGACAATGCAGGGGTGAAGAAGGAAAGGGTAAGAACTTCGTGTTCGTCGTCACCAAAGCACGTGTGGTGTTGAACCTCACGGTGCCCTGGTCAGTGCTGCACCGGACAACTCCCCTGTTCTAAGTGGCTGCCGCCCGAGTCCGTGCGGCAAGATCTCGAGTGGAGACCGTTGGCGGCGTTAAGCGTTCAAGTTGCACACTTCCTGGGCACTTAAACTTCCTCGACACTTCCTAGGTTCTTGCAGCCTTTGCTCTCCTGTACCATTGAACACCCTAATTCAGTACTCATAGCGCTACCATACACAATGCCGAGGAATAACAAGACCCCCGACGCCTGGGACGACGACGACTGGGAGACCCAGGCTGACCAAATGCGCAAAGTTGAGGAGGCGCCCGCCGAGCAGACCCCGATGCCGCGCACTGAACGGTTGGCAAGGCATGCGGAGGCCCAACGAAAACTCTGGGAGTCAGCGTATGTCATTGAGCCTCCTTCTGATGCGGGCCCCCTCCCCATATTCTCTACCTGCTAACCAGTTGGTCTATAGCGATACCCCACAAGAAAACCTCTTCGTAGTTGCGAACAGCAACAACATCCCACTAGCCACGAACTTCAAGCCGGCAATGAAGCTCCTGAGCAGGAAGCCCGCGCCGCAGATGATAGCCAGGAGAGACCCTGTCACCGGCATCGAGCAGCTGACCCTCCAAGACGACGACGAAGAGGAGGACGACGCAAAGAAGGCCCAGCCCACCCCGGAGGAGATCAGGATGCGCCAGCAGCGAGAACTCGAGGAGAAGCAGCGCCGGTACGACGAGGCGCGCGCCAAGATATTCGGCGGCTCGGGCGCCTCGTCTGGGCAGTCGAGCCCCGGAAACGTAACCCCTCCGTCCGCTTCGGACGGCCGGCAGACCCAGCGGAAGCAGACTCGTGGCCGTGGAGGCGGTTACCGCGGCGACGGTCGCCCCGAGGGCCGACAGGACAGTCACAGTCGCCGCGTTCCCGCCGGCAGCCAGACTAGCCCCAGGGAGCTCTACGATCCAAACTTCTCTTCCAAGCCCGGAGCCGGCAGCACCGCGAAGCGGGAGGGGGAGAGCGGGTCGCCAAGGCCGGGCAGGTCGCTCACACCGCGAGAAGAGGACCAGGTTATTCGTGCACCCATTGGGCCCGACAGTAGTGGAAGGGGCGGTTTCAAATTCGCCAGGCGCGGTGCCAAAGATGGTTGAAGTCTATCTACCTAGACACACCGCCCATTCTGGAAACTACGTACTTAGGCGGTCACCACCCCCCGCCGATCTTTCCGGCCAGCTGGACCACCCGCTCGGTGTCCGTCGTCTTATCCTTGCCGACATCGCTGATTACCTCGCGGTAACTCGTGTAGGCCAGTCTATCCAACCCTACGCCCGTAACTTTCGACCAATGCCCCAGGGTATCTCGAATATATGCAGGAGAAATACCATCAATAACGTCATCCGCCCCGTAGCCATTAGCCACGCCATCTACGCCACCTGACTCGACGCCCCCCTCATCCGCTGAGAAGTAAGCTTCGTCAACCATCGATAACCACTGCTTCTGCTCGACTGGTCCTGGCTTCGCCCCGAAACCCTTCCGGTCGATGACAACCTGATCGTCGACTTTAATCTGGCCGCCTCCGTTGGTGCAGCCGCCAGGACACGCCATAACCTCGACATAGCCGTACTCTAACCCCGCCGGCTTGCCTCCCACTGGCTTTCTGGCGCTGCCAAACGGCCGGCCGCCCGGCATCCGAGACGGCTTGGGCGGCTTGAGCCGTCGCACCAGGTTCTGGATGTTCCGGAAGCCGTAGTACCGCGCGGCCTTGAAGACGGCCTCGCCCGACGCGGAGGTGACGGCGTACTCGACCACGTCGACGTTCCTGCCCCGTGTCGTTTGTATTTGGGATCCGGGATGCCGGGACTGCACGTCCTGGAGGAGGAAATGGAGGTTGCCGCCGGATGTCCCCGCTGCGGGTGACGGCGATCTGTGGTTGGAGGTGGGCGGGAAGAGGAATCTGTCGATTTGGGGGTCTGGGAATTGGGGTTGCCGTGGAAGGGGACTTGAGGAGAGGTTGAAGAAATCGAAACCTCGCGACTCGGTGAGCATGAGGATCTCCTTGCTCGTGATTACGCAGTCGACATCCCGTACCCCCCGACCGGGCTTCCCGTCTCCCGCCCATACCGCGTCTGTCAGCTCCTCGCGACTCGCTTCGAGCTTCTTGTCGAAGCAGGGCATGATGGCGAGATGCCATATCCGGTCTGGCGATATGCCCAGTTTCCGGCTGAGGGTGGTCTTCAGGAGAGTTCCCATCAGGGCTTGTGGCGATTTGACCCGCGATAGGTGCGGGAGGACGTGAGGGTGTGTTTTCTCGGCATAGCATACCCAACCCGGACATGATGATGTAAGGATAGGTCGCGCAGGCTTCTCTGCTCGTTCAATAGAACCCCCGAGTACCTCTTCAGACCCCAGGACAAGGCACGCCTCCCGAGCCGTGTTGGTGTCAACAACCCATGTGAACCTATTGCCCCACCTCCCGCCCGCTGCCAATCCCTCGTCGCCCATCAACAACCTTTCTATCATAGCCCCGGCCTGCCGCTCCGTCACCCCGCCCCCGCACGCCGCCGCAAGGCTTGCGCGCGTCTGCGGCGACACGCTCGCGACGAACAACCGGCGCGACTCATCCTCCAAGCCCTCGACCTCGACCGCTCCGCCGCCGGCGGGCAGCAGCCGCAGCGCCGGGGCCGAGTCAAGCGTGCTGAGCACCTCGGCGTGGCTCTGCAGGCTGACGAGCACGGCCTCTGCGGAGGTGACGCATCCGGAGCAGGCGAGACAGTCTGTTAGGGAGATCTGCGCCGGCGGGGCGCCGGCGCCGGAGGCGGGGTGTTGGCCGTCGAGGATGACTTCGTGCTCGTTGGAGGAGGGGTTGGCTTCGGGGGCGCTCGTTGGGGGGAGGGTTTCGATGGGCTTTATGCATGCTACGCCGGGGGTGATGAAGTCGTTGAGGTCGTTGGCTGAGAGTATCGCGCTCATTGTGGCGGATGTTGGGTTGGGACCATCAGTTGGTGGTCTGGGTAGAGCCTCACTCTCGTAGTTGGACGTATCGTACGAGGTGTCGAATCTTGTGATAGTGGCGAGGATGACAAATCGCGAACCTAACAGGATGGTCTTGGGTTTGGTATACTCGAGGACATGAAGCTTTGAGGTATTCGAGGTTATACAGGAAGTCGGCAGATATGCCAGGTTCCAGCGTATCAGGTATTGCTTATCAGCCGCAGGTCTATTTTCTTCTCGTTGCAAAATGGGGATCGGGATATTTTATCTTTCAAGGCGTGATGCGAGATCGGCTTCAGTCCGGGATAAGGTCCGCCCCCCGCATGTGGGGGACGGTTCCTGGGTTTTATTAGCCAATCACATTAAACTGATTATGTACGCCGGAGATATGACGTTATACAGCTAACAGATCGGGCATTGTACAATTGCCTGTATTGCCATTGATAGCTGTGTGCTGATTGTTGTAGGCATATAAGTTATTTTGTGAGTAAGGTCAGTGTGGAAGCCCGGTGGTCAAGTTGGTTAAGTAGCTGCATTTCGAAGTGTGCTCCCAACTCAGAACCGACCACCTGTGATGCACCACCGGACCGTCACCCCTGCCTCAGGTGAACCGCCGAGTGAGGCTCCTGGATGTCAAAGACATAGGAGTAGGCGAGGTGACGCACCGTTAAACAAATACCCGGGCATAGCAAGCCGGCCGAAAGGCAAAGGGGGTGCAGTGAGCCCGGTACAAAAACAAGTCGGGCCTGGACCTGAAGGACGGACTGGGGAAGGATAGTTCTGGGGGAAGAGGGAGGAGGTTCGAGCCTGGCTTAAGTCCTCTCTTTTTTCACCTTTTCACCTTTTTCTCTCCGGCTCGAATTCTGC
>Ga0164242_10002106_pt1 | contig 23128 bp, 19 predicted proteins | sample OricomgcompostMG_FD_108783 | JGI IMG/M metagenome (GOLD analysis project Ga0164242, IMG submission 108783) | Miracle-Growth compost microbial communities from Emeryville, California, USA - Original compost - Miracle growth compost (MG) ... | reverse complement strand
TAGATCGGGGTGCCGCACGGGTTCGCGAAGTCGATCCCGTGATGGAAGCCGCTGCCCTGGTAGCTCGACGAGTAGCCCCAGTACGCGCTGATGAAGCCGCCGACCGGGCGAATCCAACCGGCCGAGGTGACGCCACCGCCGCCGCCGCCCTTCCCTGCTGCGGCCGCTGCCGCCGCAGCCGCAGCCGCAGCCGCCGCAGCCGCCACGCCCGCGTTGTAGTCGGCGGTGGTCACGTCGCGCTTGTGGATGAGCACGTCGAGCTGCGCGTTCATCTGCTCCTTGTGCGCCTGCTGGTCCGCGAGCGCCGCCTGCGCCGCTGCCGACGCGGCCTGGGCGGCCTCCGCCGCATCCTGCGCCGCATTCATCTGATCGTTCGCCTGCTGCGCGAGCGTCTGGAGCTCGGCCTGCGCGGCGGCGGCCTGCTGGCCGAGCGAGTCGGCGATCTTCTGCTGCTGGACGGACTCGTCGTAGAGGCTCTGCGACTTCTCGCTGAGACGGGAGGTGACGCCGATGGCGCTGAGCACCTTCGCGGCGTCGTCGGACTGGACGAAGAACTGGAGCGTCGGATCGGCGGGCGTGACCTTGACGACCTGGGCGGCCCAGTCGGCGGCCTTCTGCTTCGCATCCGCCGCAGCGGCGGTCGCCTGGTCCTCCTGCACCTGCAGGTTCGCCGTGACGACCTGCTGCTGCTGGTACCGCGCCTCGGTCGCCTCGTACTTCGCCTCGGCCGCGTTGTAGGCGGCGACCTTCGCATCGAAGTCGGCCTGCGCGGCGTCGACCTTCTGCTGGAGCTGGGTGAGCAGGCTGTTGATCTGCTTGATGAGGCTCTGCTGGGCGGCGACGCTGTTCCGGGCGGCGACCACATCGTTCCAGCTCGGGTACTGCGCGGCGAATGCGGCGGTCGGCGTCACGAGCGATGCCCCGAGGAATGCGGCGATGGCGAGCGTCGCGGCAGCGACCATGAATCGGGCGCGGCGACGCGCATTCACCCGGTTGCCCCTCTTCCGCACCAGGGCAGACTAACCCTCAATTTGAAGTTGAAGGTAATTGGGGCATCGGCGGGTCGGTGAACGATTGGTGGCGCGAATGCCCTGCCCCTAGACTTGACCGCCGGTAGCCGGAGCGATCCGGACGTCCGGCCCCATCGTTTAGCGGCCTAGGACACCGCCCTTTCACGGCGGCAGCACGGGTTCGAATCCCGTTGGGGTCACGGCGGGCTCGGCCGAGGACGGCGCGTCGGCGGGTTTTGGCGGGCCGCTCCGAGCCTGTACGATGGACAGGCTGTTCGGGCGGAAGTCCGGGCGGCGACAACAGCACATGGCCCTGTAGCGCAGTTGGTTAGCGTGCCGCCCTGTCACGGCGGAGGTCGCGGGTTCAAGTCCCGTCAGGGTCGCGGAATGCGGAGCCCTTGCTCCCGGCAACGGGACAAGGGCTCCTCCTCCGAGACGGTGGTCCCGCGCACGTGGGCGGGTCTCACCGCACCAGGCCCTGTAGCTCAGTTGGTAGAGCGTTCGACTGAAAATCGAAAGGTCACCGGATCGACGCCGGTCGGGGCCACCTCTCAACTCCCCTGCAATTGCAGGCTTCTCGCCGCTTCACCTCCTTCCGCGGATTGACCTTTCGACTGGACCGCGTAGAGCTGAGCGCGGCCGCTCCGCGTTTCGCCGCCTCCTGGCGGCTATTCGCGTAGAGCTGTGTCACCTGCAGTGACGAGTGCCCGAGGATCGCTTGAACGTCGGGCGCGGATAGGCCCGCCAGGAATGCGTTGACCGCGGCGGTATGGCGCAGGTCATGGAAGTGCAGCTTCGGCTCGCCGGGCGGGAACGCCTTGATCGAGTCGCGGATCTCATGCCAGCGCAGCGCCCGACTCAGGTTCTTGGAGTTGATGTAGCCGCCGCGCGGACCGGGGAACAGCGCGGCGTGCTCCGACTTGCCTTCGCTGGCCTCGACGACGAGCGGGACGAACAGATCCGGAATCGGCACGGAGCGCACGCGGCGCCCCTTCGTCGGCCCGAGCAGCAGCTCGCCGCGCAGACCGGCGGACGCGGTCCGACGAACGGCGATCGTGTGGGCCAGTCGACGTCGGACACACGCATTCCGGCCACTTCGCCGAGGCGGCAACCGGTGAAGAGCATGGCGAGGACGAAGCGCCGGTACACCCCATCGACGGGTAGTGCCGCGAGCAGCCGACCCACTTCGTCCGGGTTCAACGCGCGGGATGTCGGATCGTTGCCCTGCTGCTTCGGACGCTCGACGCCGAGACACGGATTCGTCGGAATGAGCCCCGCCTTGACCGCCGTCTTGCACACTTGCGAAAGCGTCGCGAGGGCATCGATCTTGGTCGACTCGCGACCACTCCATTTCGCCATTTCGACCTCGACGTCGAGCGCCGTGATCGTCTCGACTTGGCGATCAGCGAAGGACGGGCCGACCCGCTGATTCCACGCGCTCACATTGACGTCCAGTTTTGAAGACTTGATAGTGAATGATTGGGCCGTGGTCTCGGGCTCACCGCTTCTCCCGCTGATCGTGATCCCGCTGGGCCTGGCGGTGAACGCCGTGTTCGCGCAGCTGCTCGCGTCCCGATATGACTATGAGCGCTCGAACTGCGGGCGGCGGTCCGCCATAAGTCCGTGGGCTCTCACGTTCGCTCCGCACCGGCCGGTGGGTCAGAAGTACGTGCGCTGCCCGGACTGTCGACAGTTCGAGTGGATGAGACCGGTGCCCAAAGACTAAAGCCCGGTAGAGGTGGTTCGCCGCGCCTTACTCGCCAGTCAGGTTGCCTCTCGCGAGGACCGGGCGCCCGTCGCTTCGGCGCCCTGACCGTCGAGTAGATCGTCCCGAAATTTTCTCTACCAGATCAAGAAGTGCGGAACGACGCGCCATGCACCAGCGCGCGTCTCGCGAGCCACATCACGAGTTCGATCTCTGGCCCCATGTATCGCGCCTCCTCACTCGTGGGAAGGAGGAGTTCGAATCCTGCTTCCTCGGCGATCGACTTCGTATGGACGATGCGATTTCGGACGCGATAAACGCGCTCCGATACCTGATCAAGCAGCTCCATGTCCGCGGCCCCCATACGAAGTGGCTTAACGTCACCGACCTTTTGTTTTGTGGCGGTGAAGTACGCCAGTCGCTGCTCGTCCTCATTTAGAAAATTACGCAGAGCATTGGGCTCGACACATTCCGACATTGCCAGGCGAAGCTGTTCACTTTCTTGCTTGAGACCGGCATGAGCAGGGCGCGTCGTGCTGATGAGAACTCCGATGTCCTTCTCGCTCTTAAGATCGAATGCCGGATTCTTCAATTGCGTTCGCACCCGATTTGCAACTGCTGCTCTCGTAAATTGCGCGAAATAGTATTCCAGCACCTGGTAGAACGCGAGGTATTGCAAGAGCGGGAACTCATACGCACTGACCCCGTACCAATAGAAATCCATCGCGTCGGAGTGAAAGCTAAGCGTGGGGAAGGCGGGTGCCGGCCCTTCGCTCTTCAGATTCGGGCGTGACATGATGCCGGCGAATCGATCCGTCGCGAGTGCCGTGCCCAGGTCGTATTTCAACTCGAGTTCCATCATGAAATCTTGACCGAACGAGTCGAGCAGCTCATGAGCGCGCGGACCGGCATTACCATTCGCGTGCTTTACCTTGAGGCTGACGCCGCTTCCGGGTCCCCAGCGACCGTGAAGTCCGACCCAATCTTTCGAATACGGGGACAGCTCGAGGGACACTTCTGAATTCGCTACTCGGAGCCGCCATCCCGCGGGCACGCCGTAAACCGAGTCAGTCTTCTCCCCGGTCCGAATCGGGCTATCGTCGTCGATCTCTGCACCCGGCAACTCCCAGATTCCGCCGCCTTCGCTGACCCGACCGCGAGTGAGAGCCGGTGACCACGTCAGCGCACACTCGACGGCTCCGGTGTCGATATGAAAGATCGCGTTGTACTTGTTCGAAAATCGATACTTCTCGAACGGGATGGCCAGAATCGAGGAAACGGCTTCCTCGAGCACGCGGACGGTGCGCGTTCCATTTCCGCGCGGAAGCCCAAGTTCGGCCCGGCGGAATCGGCGCGTCGAAGCAGGCCTGTACTCGACTTCGCGATACTCGAAACCGGCAGCACGCGCCCGCGCTGCAAGATCGACAAACTTCTCCTGGTCTTTGGAAATGACGTTGTCAGCCATAGGTGCCCCCACATCACGCACATGAGGATTCACCCATTCGGAGCCAACCCCTCACGCACTCTAGGCGCACGGCGGTCCGGCCGTCACGCCTAAGGCGATCGCCGCGCGGCCAGAGGGCCGCGTGGATCGGCAGCGCCTAGCGTCCCGCGCGGTCAGTGAAGAAGTTGCGGTTTCCGTCTGGTCACCTTGCGGGCCGCTTTGCGCGAGCGCCCACTCGGCTCGCAGCCGCCGTTGCACGCCGCGCGTCAGCGCGGTGAACGACCAGCCGGTGCGATGCTTCGTCCGGCGCGACGCGCTAACCACATGGGATCGCGACCCGTAGCGGGCATGGACCCTGCTCCGACAGATCCGGGGGTCGCAGCCGACCGCGCAGCGCATCCGTGGCGCGGCATGCTCCAGCGCCGCGACGTGCCGCCATGCCTCCATCCCGCCGGCCTCGAGGCCGGCGATCGCGGTGTCTTTCATCACGTAGTTGAGCCTTCGACAAGTACCAGATCGTCAGCGCACCCTCGCCGTCAGCACGGAACGCGTCGCACTTGCTTTGCTTACCCCAGTGGACGAGCGTTCCGTCGACCCTCGAGGCTGCGGCCGCGGTGCGCGCCGCCTCGCCCATCTCCACCGAGTCTCGGGCTTCCGCGCTCGAGATCCGGACGAGCGCATGCACGTGCAACGTCCCTCTGTCCTGCCACTCCCGCACAACGAAGTATTCGAGCGAATCCCGCCGATCCCGAAGACGCTTACGAGTCCGATCCCACAGCAGCCCCGCATCGCGATTCCACGCGACCTGCCCTGCATAGTCATACGTCCCCGGATCGACCGCGCGCCCCTCAACCGCGCATCGCCGGCGGAATGGATCGCGCCGCACTCGCACGCAGCCGGACCCGAGTCGCTCGAGCAGCCCCGACTGATGAGCCGCACCGACTCCGAGTCGTGCCGTTCTTCCCCTGAGAGCAACCACGCGCGACGTCCTCACCGGCCCGACGGAAAATCGAAAGGTCACCGGATCGACGCCGGTCGGGGCCACCTCCTCGGCGGTTCACCCCGCCTTCGACCGTTGGTCATCGCCGCCGTCCCGCCCCTTGATGCGGGACGGCCGCGCATCGTCGCCGTCCGCATGCGTCCAGCCCTTGCGGTGGAACCACCACCACATGACGGCGGCGGAGACGACCATGGTCCCGAGGCCGAAGACGAGGAACGCCCAGCCGCTGTCGATGTGGTCGACCTCCCAGCCGAAGTTCATCCCGAAGAATCCGGTGAGGAATGTCAGAGGCAGGAACACCGAGGCGATCACCGTCAGCTGCTTGGAGATCTCGCCCTGCCGGTTGGCGATCGTCGACAGGTAGAGATCCGTGCAGCTGGAGACCATCTCGTGGTACGAGTCCAGCTCGTCCGTGATCCGGATGAGATGGTCGTAGACGTCCCGGAAGTAGTCGTGGCTCTCCGTCTCGAGCCCGGCGAGGTCGGCGATCGTCTCGATCTCCCGTGCGAACACGTCCCGCATCGGCACGACGGCCTTGCGGAGGCGCAGCAGCAGCCGCTTCAGCCGGAAGATCTCCTCCAGCTGCCGGCCCCTGACCCGCGCCACGATGGCGTCCTCCAGGCGGTTGATCTCCTCATCGAGGCTCGCGAGGATCGGGAAGTAGCTGTCGACGATCGCGTCGATGACGCGGTACACGTAGTACTGCTCCGTCTTCGAGGGCGTCGCGGTCTCGAGCAGGGTCGCGAGATGCTTCAGCTCCGCATAGGGGCGACGGTGCAGCGTGACGATGTATTCGCCGCTGATGTAGCAGTGGATCTCCTCGAGCGGGCGCCGCCTCTCGGCCTTCTTCAGCTCGACGCCGCCCTCGAGGACCAACAGGGCCGTCCTGCCGTAGTGGTCCAGCTTCGGGCGCTGCCCGAAGTCGACGCTGTCCTCAACCGCCAGCGCATGCAGGCCGAGGAGGCCCCCGAGGCGCTCGACCTGCTCGGCGTCCGGACCCGTGAGGTCGAGCCAGAAGAACTCGCGGTCGGCGCGCAGCCGCCCGATGAGGGCCTCGTCGATCGAGGTGATGATCCGCATGGGGACGATTCTCCTGGCCGGTCGACCTCGCACCTTCCCCACCCGCGGCGTTGCGGGGCAGGATGTCGGGTGGGTGCCGCGTTCCCTCCACCACCAGGACGCCGCCCGGGAAGGGCTGCATGACCTGGGAAGCGACCGAAGCCGCGAAGGCGATGCCGGACGGCACGGCGCCCGAGCCGGCCGATGCGCCGCTCGTCGCGGACGCGCCGGCGACCGAGGGGATGAGCGTCGCGGAGGTCGCGCGGCTCGCGTCGCGGATCGCGCAGAGCGTCGAGCGGGTCATCGCCGGCAAGCGCGAGTCCGTCGTCACCGCACTCGTGACGCTGCTCGCCGAGGGGCATCTCCTCATCGAGGACGTGCCGGGCGTCGGCAAGACGATGCTCGCCCGTGCCCTCGCGCGGTCGATCGACGGGACGGTGAGCCGGATCCAGTTCACGCCGGACCTGCTGCCGAGCGACGTCACGGGCGTGAGCGTCTTCGACCAGGTGGAGCGGCGATTCGAGTTCAAGCCGGGGCCGGTCTTCGCGAACGTCGTCATCGGCGACGAGATCAACCGCGCCAGCCCGAAGACGCAGTCCGCGCTCCTCGAGTCGATGGAGGAGCGCCAGGTGAGCGTCGACGGCCAGACCTACGAGCTCGCCGGGCCGTTCATCGTCGTCGCCACGCAGAACCCGGTCGAGATGGAGGGCACGTACGCGCTCCCCGAGGCGCAGCGGGACCGGTTCATGGCCCGGATCGAGATGGGCTACCCGAGCCCCGCGAACGAGGTCGAGATGCTCGACCGCCGCGACCTCGTCGAGCCGCTCGGAGCCGTCGCGCCCGTCGTCACGGTCGAGGTGCTGCGGCAGATGATCGACGCGACCCGCGCCGTCTTCGTCGCGCCGGGAGTGAAGGAGTACGCGGTCGCGATCACGACGGCGACGCGCGAGCACCACGACCTCCGCCTCGGCGCGAGTCCTCGCGCGACGCTCCAGCTCGTCCGCGCCGCGAAGGCCCGCGCGGCGCTCGCCAGCCGGAGCTACGTCCTGCCGGACGACCTCGTCGCGCTCGCCGTGCCGGTGCTCAGCCACCGCCTCATCCCGACGAGCCGCGCGCTCGGCCGCCAGCGGGACGGCGCGCGGCTGCTCGAGGAGATCGTGCGCAGCATCGTCGCGACGGTCCCCGCCCCCGCCGTGAAGTAGCCGGCCGTGTCCGCGACCCTCGTGCGCCGCCGACGCCGCGAGCCGCCGCGCCCCACGCTTCGCGGCGCGCTCCTCGCCGGACTCGGAGTGATCGGCGTCGTCGCCGCACTCGCGATGCAGCGCGCCGACCTGTTCCTCGTCGCCGCCGCATTCATCCTCGCGGTCGCCGCGGCGCACCTCGTGCTCCTGCTGCTGCCCGCTCCGCGGCTCGTCGCCCACCGCTCGACCCGGCCCGATGCGGTGAATGCGGGTGACGACGCCTCCGTCGCCGTCGCGATCCGGCGCGCGGACGGCCGCCCGGTGCGACTCGCGCTCTGGCGCGACACGCTGCCTCCGGACGTCGTCGCGGAGCAGGGCGGGGAGGCGAGCAGCGTCCCGGGGGATCCGGCGGCGACCGTCGTCCGGTACACGATCCGCGCTCCCCGGCGAGGCGTCTACGGCATCGGGCCGCTGCATGTGCCCCGCCTCGACCCCCTCGGACTCGCGACGGTCGACTCGGTCGTCGGCACGGCCGCGGCGCTGCTCGTGCGACCCCGTGTGTCGGCGCTCGAGGACTCGTTCCTCGACGAGGCGGCGGCCGGCGGCGCCGAGCTCGTCGTGATGCGGCGGACGACGCCGTCGGTCGACGAGGTGTCGGCCCGCGACTACGAGCGGGGGGACCCGATGCGCCGGGTGAACTGGCGCGCGAGCGCGAAGCGCGGTCGCCTCATGGTCCGCCAGGAGGAGCAGCGGAGCAACCCGCAGAGCTGGCTCCTCCTCGACACGGTCCAGGGGAGGTCCCGGGACGCGTTCGAGCTGGCGATCGAGCTCGCCGCCTCGATCGGCGCGCACGCGATCGGGCGCGGCTTCACGGTCGGGATCGTCGAGACCGGCGGACCGCAGCTCGAGGGCGAGGCCGTGCCGTACGGCGCCGGCTATGCCCCGCCGGATGGCGAGCGGCTGCTCGTCGCCCAGCTCGCGGCCGTCGATGCGACGCCGAGCGCGCTCGCCTTCGCACCGGCGGCGAGCGCCGCGATCGAGACGTTCGCCGACGCGCTGCGGCGGTCCGGGGCCGGCACCGCGGCCTTCGCCGTGCTCCTCGACGGCCGCGCGGAGCGCTGGCGGGAGCTCGCGCCGGTCCGGGGGCTCGCGGAGCCGGCGGTCGCATTCCTCCTCGCCGCCGACGCCGAGCCGGCCCGGCTCGAGCTCGAGGCGGCCGGCTGGATCTGCGTCGTCGTCGCCCCGGCGACGAGTCCCGCCGAGGCGTGGGTCGCGGCGACCGAGGCGGCGGCACGGCGCTCCGGGGGCCGGATCGGGGGCGCACGTGTTTGACGCCGCGAAGCCGACTCGCCTCGCCCGGGCGGTCCGCAGGGGACGCTGGCCGATGACCGGGGCGCTGCTGCTCGCGCTCCTCGCATCGAGCTGGACGCTCGTGGGGATCATCGACGGCGCCGGGTGGTGGTGGGCGCTCGTCGGATTCGGAGCGCTGCTGCTCGTCGCGCCCGCGCTCCTCCGCTCGCTCGGCGTGCCGCGGGTCGTCGCGACGCTGCTCGACCTCCTCCTCTTCTGCCTCGTCGTCGACGCCGCCTACGGGCATCCGATCCTCGGCATCATCCCGACGCCCGAGGGGCTAGGCGACCTCGTGGGTCTGAGCGGCCAGGCGATGGCGGCGATCCAGCACGAGAGCATCCCGGCGGCTCCGCTGCCCGAGCTCCTCTTCCTCGTCGTCGGCATCGGCGGACTCGTCGCCGTCCTGCTCGACCTCGCCGGCGCGACGCTGCCCGCCCTCGCGGGCGTCCTGCTCCTCGCCGTCGCGGCCGTGCCCGCCGTCTTCGTGCCCGAGGGCGTGAGCCTCCTCGCCCTCGCCGGCCTCGTCGTCGCCTACTTCGTGGTCCTCGCGGCGGACGCGAACGTCCGGCTCCGGATCCGCGGCCGGGGCGCCGGCGTCGCCGTGGTCGCGGCATCCGTCGGCCTCGCGCTCGTCGTGACGCTCCTCGCCCCCGGCCTGAAGGAGACATGGTGGCGGGACACGACGACCGTCACGACGAAGAGCGCGTCGTCGCTGGTCGACCTCGCGCAGGACCTGCAGCAGTCGTCGAGCGCGGAGGTCCTCCGCTATACGACGACCCGCACGCCGACGCCGTACCTTCAGCTCGCGACGCTCGACGACTACGACGGAACGACCTGGGTGCACCGGCCGGGCCCGCAGTCCCCGATCCCTGCCGCACCGGCGGTGGGTCCGCCTCCGCCCGGCCTCGCCTCGACCGTCGCGACGGACACCTACGACACGACGATCACGATCGAGGGCCTCAGCGCCGACTGGGCACCCGCCCCCTATCCCGCGAGGGCCGTGAACGGGCAGGACGGGCAGTGGTCGGTCGACGACTACGACCTGTCGCTGTCGATCGCCGATGCCGCGCTCGGCGCGCAGGAGTACACCGTCCGCAGCACCGAGCTCGAGCCTCGCGACTCCGACATGCTCCCCCTCGCGGGGATCGCCGCAGGGCCGGCCCTGTACGGCGACGCCACCAACGACCTCGAGCTTCCCGCCGACATCCCGGAGATCATCCCGAGGACGGCCGCACAGGTCGCGGCCGGTCAGACGACGGAGATCGGGATCGCCCGAGCGCTCCAGGCGTTCTTCCGCGAGGGCGGGTTCACCTACTCGACCCGGACCCCGGACGCGGATGCCGAGGACGGGATGCAGATCGTCGCGAGCTTCCTCGAGCGGAAGTCCGGCTACTGCATCCACTTCGCCTCGGCGATGACCGTCATGGCACGATCGCTCGGCATCCCTGCCCGGATCGCGATCGGCTACCTGCCCGGCGACCGGAGGATCGACGATGACGGCGAGGTCTACTACGCGGAGACGAACCAGCGGCTCCACGCGTGGCCGCAGCTGTTCTTCGCGGGCGTCGGCTGGCTCGACTTCGAGCCGACCGTGAGCCTCGGATCGCCGCGCGACTACTCGTTCGTGCCGGGGACGGCGCCATCGTCGTCGACCCCGAGCTCGAGCCCCGTGCCGATCGCGGCGCCATCCGAGGAACCCGAGGACGACCCATCGCCATCCGCTGCGGCGGACGAGCCCGAGACGAGCTCCGAGACGGACGCCGCAGCGACCGCGCGGATCGCCGGCTGGTCGACGAGTGCCGCGCTCCTCATCCTGCTGCTCGCCGTGCCGGGCGTCGTCCGGGCCCTCCGACGGCGGGGGCGGCTCCGCGGGCTCGAGGAGGGCGGACCGGCAGTCCTCGCCTGGGCCGAGATCACGGACACGACGCGTGACGTCGGCCTGCCGCTCGACCCGGCCGAGACGCCCCGCGCGTTCGCGGCGCGCCTCGCGTCCGACTGGCCGCCGGGGGCGCGCGCGGACCTCAACGCACTCGTGCTCGATGTCGAGCACGCGACGTTCGGCCCCGCAGCGACCCTGCCGACCGGAGCCGACCTCGCCGCGCTGACCCGTACCATCCTCCGCGAGATCGAGGCGGGACTCGCCCCCGGCGCCCGCCTGCTCGCCCGGGTCCTGCCGCGCTCACTGCTCACCGGGCTGCGAGTGAACGTCCGGAGCGAGTGAGCGGTATCGGGATCGACGGCGCGCCCGGACGTTCACTCCCGCCCGCTGTCCATTCACAGCCCGAACCGCGTGCTCGTCACCGCCTCGACCGCGGTGACGGTGACGTAGCCGTCGGCGAGCTGCGCGGCGTCGGTCCCCGGCGCCGGCGTCGACGGGAGGTCCTCCACGGCGAGCCGGATGTGCTGCTCCTCGCGCTCCGTCAGCGTCGTCTGCACGATGCCGAACTCGGCGAGGCCCGCCTCGACCACGCCGCGGGGCTCCGCGGCGTTCGGCACGTTGACGTTCACGACGGTGCCCTTCGGTCGGTCGAGGAGCACGGGGAGCAGGTCCGTCGCGGCGGCGGCCGCGGCGGCCCAGTGGAGCTCGAGCGGGCGCAGGCCGGCATCGAGGGAGACGGCCATCCCCCACGCGCCGTTGAGGCCGGCGGTGAGCGCGGCGCCGACCGTGCCCGAATGGAGGATCGCGCGGCCGACGTTCGCCCCGTGATTCACACCCGAGAGCACCGCGTCGGCCGGCGGCCCGAAGGCGCCGCGCGCCGCGATCAGCGCGATCAGACCCGGGCCGCCCTCGACGGCGAACGCGGGGACGCCGTCGAGGCCGTCGAGCGTCCGGCGGGCGACTCGGATCCGGCCGTCCGCCTCCGCGGCGGTGATCGCCGCGCTCGAGCCGCTCGACTGCTTCGCGGGCGCCGCGATGACGAGATCGTGCCCGGCCGCGCGGACGGCCGTCGCGAGCGCGGCGAGGCCGGGCGCGTCGATCCCGTCGTCGTTCGTGATGAGGACGCGGGTCATGCGCGCGTCTCCGGGCCCGCATTCCCCGATTCATCCGGACCACGTCCCTCGCGCGACGGCTCATCGTGCCGGCTCCCGCCGTCGGGATCGGCGAGCGCCGCGAGTCCCGAGGGCGAGACCTTGCCGCTGACGGGGCGGTCGTCGAGCTCGAGCTCGCGCGCGACGACCCGGTCTCGCAGCCGCGCGACGACCTCGGCATCGCCGCTGCCGAGTCCGTGCCGCGTCACGTTGAGCGCGCCGGCGGCCGCCCCGAAGCACACCGCCTCCCGCACGTCGTCGCCCCGGGCGAGCCCGTGGACGACGCCCGCGAAGAGCGAGTCGCCGGCGCCGTGGTGGTCGACGACCTGGAGCGGCGGGGGCGTCACCTCGAGGACGCCCCGGCCGTCCAGCAGGAGCACCGGCTCCTGCTCCCGGGTGACGACGACCGTCGCGACGCCCCGGTCCCGGAGCCCATGCATGGCGCGGAGCACCGACGACCGCTCGCGGCTCTCCGCGAGGCCATCGGCGACGAGCTCCTCGTCGCTCACCTTGACGAGCCCGACGCCGCCGTCCACCGCCGCCGTGAGTCGCTCGCCGCTGAGGTCCACGGCGACCTTCGCGCCGGCCGCGCTCAGATCGGCGGCAAGGCGGCGATACGTGTCCGCGGGGAGCGCCGAGGCATCCGTCGGCCCGCTCAGGATCGTGATGCGGGAGCCGAGCCCGGCCCGGAGCGTCCGGCCGTACAGCGCATCGAGCTCGTGCCGGCCGAGCGGGTCGCCCTCCTCGTCCGCGATCGCCTCGCGCTCCCCGCCGCGACGGTCGTGGAGGTACGCCGCGCCGCGTCCCGCGCGCTCGATCGCGTCGACCTCGACCTCCTCGTCCTCGAGCAGGTGCCGGAGCACGGCGCCCGTCTCGCCCGAGAGGACGCAGCACATCGTCACGGAGGAGCCGAGGCGGCGGAGCATCCTCGCCTGCCAGACGCCCTGGCCGCCGGCGTGGAGGTGGATCTCGCTCTCATCCGCGCGGCCCTCGACCGTGACGGTGAGGATCGGGGCCGGCGCGAAGATCGTGACATCGCTCATGCCGGGAACCTATGGGCCGGCGAGCGACGTCGGGCATGGGTTGACACAGTGTCACGGCGCCGCCCCCGCGCGGCGCCGCGACAAGTCGCGCCGGCGCCGGTGGAGCGCCAAGTCTCGGCCGACGCCTCGCCGCCCGCAACCCTCTTCCCCCGGGTCTCCCCCGGGAGTCGGCTGGACGCATTCACCGGAATTCGAAGCAGAGAGACCGAGGAGGCCCGTCATGAAGGCCGTCGTCTACGAGGGAGCGCGGGACATGCGCGTCGAAGAGGTCGAGGATCCGCGGATCGAGTCGCCGCTCGACGCGGTCATCCGCCTCACGTCCACCAACATCTGCGGCTCCGACCTGCACCCCTACGAGGGACGATCGCCGATGGAGCCCGGCACGGTCGTCGGACATGAGAACACCGGCATCGTCGTCGAGGTGGGCTCCGCGGTGAACCGGATCAGCGTCGGGGACCGAGTGTCGGTGCCCTTCAACATCGCCTGCGGCACCTGCCGGAACTGCACGAAGGGCTTCACCTCGGCCTGCCTCCGAGCGAACCCCGAGGGTCATCCCGGCGCCGGATACGGGTACCCGAAGATGGGCCCCTATCGCGGCGGACAGGCCGAGTACCTTCGCGTGCCGTGGGCGGACTTCAACCTCCTCCACCTGCCCGCCGGCGACGAGCACGAGCTCGACTTCGCGATGCTCAGCGACGTGTTCCCGACCGGCTACCACGGGCTCGAGCTCGCGCATCAGCAGCCCGGCGAGACGGTCGCCATCTTCGGTGCGGGACCCGTCGGGCTCATGGCCGCGCATTCTGCGATGATCCGCGGTGCCTCCCAAGTCTTCGTCGTCGACAAGGAGCCGGATCGGCTGCGACTCGCCGAGCAGTTCGGCGCGACGCCGGTCGACTTCTCCCGCGGCGATGCGGTGCAGGCGATCATCGACGGGACCGACGGCTTCGGCGTCGATGTCGGCGTCGAGGCGGTCGGCTACCAGGCGCACGATCACACCGGTGAGGAGCACCCGGAGCTCGTGCTCGACGAGCTCGTCAGGACCGTGCGGGCGACGGGTCGCATCGGCGTGGTCGGCGTCTACGTCCCGGAGGACCCGGGTGCGACGAGCGAGGGCGCGAAGCACGGTCGGGGCGGCTTCGACTGGGGCGCGGCGTGGGAGAAGGGCCTGTCGATCGCCACCGGTCAATGTCCGGTCAAGCGGTACAACGAGTACCTGCGCGATCTCATCATCCGCGACATCGCGCAACCGTCGCTCATCGTCTCGCACGAGATCGGACTCGAGGCGGCGCCGGACGCCTACGCGCACTTCGACGCCCGCGACGAGGGCTGGACGAAGGTCGTGCTGCATCCCCAGCCGCTCGCCCCGGCGGTCTGAGCCGGTACGCGGAGTACCGGGCCGACTCGAGGACTGGCCGGGCAACCAGTCCGGCTCCGGAGGCGACCCGTGTGGCTTCGAGGACGGCCCGCCGGCTCCAAGGGCGAGCCGCCTGATTCCAGAGCGGGCCGCCCGCTGCGAGGGCGACCCGCTCCGAGGGGCGGTTTGCGACCGGCGGGGCGTGATTTCCTGCCCCGCCAGTCGCAAATCGCCCATTCATCGGGTCGCGGCTCCGTCGGAGCGGTCGCGGAGGTGAACGTGCGGGGACGGTGCGGTGGAACGTCCCGGGCTGCGATGGGACGGAATGTCCCGGGCGGCGAGGGCCCGGAGTCGAACGGCCGGAGCCGGGGTGAGAACGCACCCCCGGCTCCGGCGCCTCCCGTCCTAGGCTGACCGCATGGACGGCAACTCGGCCGACGCGCCGAAGGGCCGGGGCGTCTCGCGGGAGGCGCAATCGGCGATCTACCGGGCCGGCATCAGCGGCGCGCGGCCGCGCATTCCGGTCGATGCGGAGCTGCTCGAGCGGCGGGCTCGGCGAGCCATGTCCCGCGAGGCCTTCGCCTACATCGCGACGGGCGCCGGTGCGGAGCGGACCGTGGCGGCGAATCGGGCCGCGTTCCGTCGCTGGCAGATCTGGCCTCGGCCGCTCATCGACGTGGCGCAGCGCGATCTCGGGATCGAGCTGCTCGGCCGCCGCCGGGAGACCCCATTCCTCCTCGCGCCGCTCGGCGTCATGGAGATGGCGCACCGGGACGCGGACCTCGCCGTCGCCCGCGCCGCCGCCGCGATGGGCGTCCCGTACGTCCTCAGCAACCAGGCCTCTGTGCCGATGGAGCGGGTCGCCGAGGCGGCGCCCGGCGCGCCGCGGATGTTCCAGCTGTACTGGTCCGCGAGCGACGAGCTGAACGCCTCGCTGCTCGCCCGCGCCGAGGCGGCCGGCTGCGAGGCGGTCGTCGTGACCCTCGACACGCACCTGCTCGGCTGGCGCACGCGGGACCTCGATCTCGGCTACCTCCCATTCACTCGCGCGCTCGGCATCGCGCAGTACCTCGGCGACCCGGTCTTCCAGCGGCTCGTCGCGGAGCGGACCGCGGCACCCGCCGATCCTGCCGCGCCGTCCGTTCGGCTCACGCCGAAGACGATCGCCGCCGGGATGACGATCGCGAGGAAGGGCGGGCGGAGCGGCCGGGCGGCCGTCGAGACCTTTCTCGACGTGTTCTCGACGCCGACCCTGACCTGGCCGGACCTCGCCAAGGCACGGGAATGGACGCGGTTGCCGATCCTCCTCAAAGGCGTCCTGCACCCGGACGATGCCGCGCGGGCCCTCGACGCCGGCGTCGACGGCGTCTGGGTGTCGAACCACGGCGGCCGGCAGATCGACGAGAGCGTCCCGGCGCTCGCGGCGCTGCCCGGCGTCGTCGAGCGGGTCGGCGGGCGCGTCCCGGTCGTCTTCGACTCGGGGATCCGGGGCGGGGCGGACGCATTCATCGCCCTTGCGCTCGGCGCGACCGCCGTCGCCATCGGCCGGCCCTACGCATACGGCCTCGCGATCGCGGGCGAGGCCGGCGTGCGCGAGGTGATCCGCAACCATCTCGCCGAGCTCGACATCACGCTCGGCCTCGCGGGCCTCGCCGCGGTCCGCGACGCATCGCGGGCGAACCTGCGGGAGGCTTGAACGATGACTCGCGTGGGCATGTTCCTCCCCGATGGCGTCCTCGAGCGCGGGCCGGAGGCTGCGCGCGCACTCCTCGGCCGGATCTCGGACGCGGGGATCGACCACGTCGGCTGCTTCGATCACGTCAGCTTCCGGAACGGCGCGGGCTTCGACGGGCTCATCCGAGCGGCGGCGCTCGCGATGCTCGAGCCGCGCCTGCCCGTCTTCGTCGGCGTCTACCTCCTGCCGCTTCGGCATCCCGTGCTCGTCGCCCGGCAGCTCGCCGACATCGAGCGGATCGCGCCCGGACGGCTCGTGCTCGGCGTCGGCATCGGCGGCGACGACCGGCACGAGGTCGAGGTCTCGGGGGTCGACCCGGCGACCCGCGGACGGCGGATGGACGAGAGCCTCGAGGTGCTCCGGCCGCTCCTCGAGGGGCGCGCGGTGACGCATCACGGCCGGTTCTTCGACCTCGATGAGGCGGTCATCGCCCCGGCGCCCGCCTCGCCGCCGCCGATCGTCGTCGGCGGCCGCTCGGACCGCGCGATCGAGCGGGCCGGCCGCTTCGGCGACGGGTGGCTCGGGATCTGGTGCTCGGTGCGCCGGTTCACGGAGGCGGTCGGCCGCGCCGCCGACACGGCCGGCGCGGCGGAGCGGCCGGTGCCGACGCGCCACGCCATGCAGTTCTGGTGCGGGCTCGGGTCGTCGCGCGAGGAGGCGCGGGCGCGGATCGCCCCGGCGATGGAGGCGTTCTACTCGCTGCCGTTCGAGCCGTTCGAGAAGTACACGCCGTACGGGACCCCGGAGGATGTCGCGGCCTTCATCGCGCCGTACGCCACGGCGGGCGCCGCCGACATCAACATCATTCCCCTCGCCGCCGACGACGACGCCGCGATCTCGGGCGTCGCCGAGGTCCGGCGGCTGCTCGGCGGCGGCGCGTAGCCTCGGCTGCATGCCGACGTTCACGCCGACGTCCTCTGACGATCCGGTGGCCGCGCGCCTGCTCGAGCGCTACTTCACGAGCCGCGCGCTCGGATTCACCACCCGCCCGGGCGGCTACCGCGTGGTGCACCCGGACCCGGCATGGTTCACGCCGCCCCGCGGCGTGCTCCTGGTGGTGAATGACGACACCGGCGAGCCGGTCGGCACCGGCGGCATCCGGCGCATCGACGATCTCGACGGGATGACGACCTACGAGGTCAAGCACGTCTGGCTCGAGGAGCCGGCCCGCGGCCGCGGCTGGAGCCGGCTCCTCATGGCGGAGCTCGAGGCGCGGGCGGCAGCCTTCGGCGCGCGGCAGCTCGTCCTCGACACGAACGAGTCGCTCGAGGCCGCCCAGCATCTCTACCGGTCCTCCGGCTACACGGAGATCCCGGCCTACAACGAGAACCCGAACGCGACCCACTGGTTCGCGAAGGCGCTGTAGGCGTCGACGCCATCGGCTCCGCAGGCCGAGGCGAGGCGCTCCCGCGATCGAGGCCCTCCAGGAACGGGCGCGCGGGCATGCGCCGCCTCGACTACGGGCGGGGCGGATTGTGCATGAACTCGATCCGGATCCCGTTGTCGTCCTCGACGAACGAGGCGTAGTACCGCTCGGTGAAGCGCGGATACTCCTTCGGCTCGCGCACGGCCGTCCAGCCCGCCGCGAGCGCGACCGCGTGCAGCCGGTCGACCTCGGCGCGCGAGTCGACGGCGAAGGCGAGATGCTGCCAGCCGACGCGGCCGTGCACATGCGGCCCGGTGCCCGGCTGCCGGGCGGGCATGAGGATCAGCTCCGTCTCGTCGCCGGACTGCCAGGAGACCGATCCGCCGGCGTCATGCCGCACATACCCGAGCGTCGCGAGCACCGGATCGAACTGCGCCGCCGCACGAGGCACGTCCTCGACCGTGATGCCGAGATGATCGACCAGGGCCATCCGGTCAGTGTAGGCACGAGCTTTTCCGTCACACACAGGGCTTCGCCGCGCAGAGGCCCTATCATCGTGACGTCGACACGCAATACGCCCGCTGGGGTACCACCGCAATTCCCGCCGCTCGTGGGGCACGAGCCGGTATCGGTGTGAGCATCGCGCCCCGGGCTCGCTCGGCATTCGACACTCCTCTGCCCGAATCGACCGCCCCTCTGTCCGAATCGACCGTCGTCGCGCTACGGTCGGGATCGGGTGCGCTTCGCCCCCAAAAGCTCCGCAGCGGAACATCGCCGCGGTTTCACGGATCACTTCCATGGTCCCAGACAACGAAGGAATGACGTCATGGCCACTGGCACCGTCAAATGGTTCAACTCGGAGAAGGGGTATGGCTTCATCGCCCCGGACGACGGCTCGGCCGACGTGTTCGCGCACTTCAGCGCGATCGCGGGCTCGGGTCGACGTGACCTCGTGGAGAACCAGAAGGTCGAGTACGACACCGAGCAGGGCCAGAAGGGCCCGCAGGCGACGAACATCCGCTCGCTCTGATTCACGAACGGCGGCGGGGCGGTGACTTCGGTCGGCGCCCCGCCGCTGTCATGGCGGCGCATGAACGTCGCCTGAGGATCCGCCCGGCGCCGAGCGATTCGGGGCTCCCGCCCGGTACCGTGGATCAAGCCATTGGCGATCGCCACTTGCTCCGCATGGACCGCGCACCGCGTCGTCGCCGATTCCGTCAGGACCACATCATCACCGCAACCACCGCGGGCACGCCCGCGCACCTCGGTCCCCTCCGCCAGACCCGCGCCCGAGCCGAGGACTTCCCGGCTCGCGCGCACGCGCACACCCGGATCTCTCAGGTCGTCCGCGAGAGCGGGCTGCTGCGCCGCACGCCGTGGTTCTACCGGATCATCGCGGCCGCGCTGCTCCTCGGCTTCGGCGGCTGCGTGACCGGCTTCATCCTCTTCGGCGAGAGCTGGTACCAGCTGCTCATCGCCGGCGCGCTCGGCATCCTCTTCACCCAGACCGCATTCCTCGCGCACGAGGCGGCGCACCGCGCGATCGCGACGTCGGGACCGATGAACGACCGGCTCGCCCGGATCCTCGGCGGCATCGCCGGCATGAGCTACTCCTGGTGGGACTCCAAGCACTCCCGGCACCACGCGAACCCGAACCGCGTCGGCAAGGACCCCGACATCGAGGTCGACACGATCTCGTTCCTCGAGGAGGACGCCGCGGAGGCCCGCGGGTTCCGTCGCCTCATCACCCGGAAGCAGGGCTGGCTCTTCTTCCCGCTGCTCACGCTCGAGGGCGCGAACCTGCACTTCCTCGGCTTCAAGCACCTCGCGAGCCGGCGCCCGATCAAGGGCCGCTGGACCGAGCTCGGCGTCCTCGGATTCCGTTTCGCCCTGCTCCTCGTCCCGATCTTCCTGCTGCTGCCCGTCGGGATGGCGTTCGCGTTCCTCGGCGTCGAGCTCGCCGTCTTCGGCGTCTACATGGGCGCGACCTTCGCCCCGAACCACAAGGGCATGCCGGTCATCGACCGCGACGCGAAGCTCGACTTCTTCACGAAGCAGGTCCGCACATCGCGCAACATCCGCGGCGGCTGGTGGGCGACCTGGCTCATGGGCGGCCTCAACTACCAGGTCGAGCACCACCTCTTCCCGAGCATGGCGCGCCCGCACCTCGCGAAGGCGCGTGAGATCGTCCGCGACTACTGCGCCGCGAACGACGTCCCGTACACGGAGACCTCGCTCTGGCAGTCGTACGGCATCGTCATCCGCTACCTCAACGAGGTCGGCCTCGCCGCCGGCGGCGACCCGCTCGAGTGCCCGGTGGTCGCCCAGTACGGGCGGGTGTGAACGTCCGGGTGCGAGCCCGGAGTGAACGTCCGGGCTGGTGAGCCCGGCCAGCCGCCCGCGGCCTCCCATGCCTGCGCGGCGACTTGGATGGCGTCCCACGGCGAGCCGAGCGGAGGCGTGTAGCTCAGATCGAGCTCGCTGAGCTCCGCGATCGTCATCCCGGCCCACAGCGCCGTCGCATACGTGTCGATGCGCTTCGCGACCTCCGTGCCGCGCCGCCCGACGAGCTGAGCGCCGAGGAGTCGCCCGTCGTGCGCGTCGCCGGTGATCCGGAGGTGAATGGGGTGCGCGCCCGGGTAGTACCGCTTGTGATCGTCGGCCGTGGCCGACGCGGTCCGCGGCGAGCAGCCGGCCGCGAGCGCCTCCTGATCGCGCAGGCCCGTCCGGGCGGCGACGAGGTCGAAGACCTTGACGACCTGCGTCCCGACGGAGCCGGCGAAGCGGGCGTCGCCGCCGACCGCGTTCTCCCCCGCGACCCGGCCCTGCTTATGCGACGTCGTCCCGAGCGGGAGATAGGTCGAGCCGAGGAGCCGATGGTGGGTGACGACACCGTCGCCGGCCGCCCACACGTGCGGGAGGCCCGTGCGCATTCGCGCATCGACGACGACGGCCCGGCCGGCGCCGAGCGTCGCCCCGGCGGCCTCGAGCAGCGCCGTGTTCGGCCGGACGCCGACGACGACGAGCACGAGGTCCGCGGCATGAGCGCCGCTCTCGGTCTCGACCCGGGGCCCGGCGGGACCGCGCCTGATCGATCGCACCCGCGCATTCACCACGACCTCGACGCCGTGCGAGACCAGCTCCTCGCGGATCGCCGCGCCGAGCTCGGGGTCGAGCGTCGAGAGCACCTCGGGGCCGCGCTGCAGCTGGGTCACCCGGATCCCGCGGCTGACGAACGCCTCCGCCATCTCGAGCCCGACGTAGCCGGCGCCGACGATGATCGCGGACTCGGGCACGCGGTCGTCGAGGAAGCGCTCGAGCGCGAACATGTCGCCCATCGAGTGGATGACGTGGACGCCATCGTCCGGACCGAGCTCGTCGAGGCCCGCGATCCCGGCATGCGAAGGCAGCGCACCCGTGCCGACGATGAGCTCGTCGTACCCGATCTCGTCGACCCGCCCCTCGGCATCCCGCACCTCGAGGCGCCGGCCCGCCACGTCGATGCCCGTGGCGAGCGTGTCGAGCCGGAGTCGCATCCCGGTCGCCTCGAGATCGGCCGCCGTCCGGTGGGCGAGCGACTGCCACGGCGCGACCTCTCCCGTGAAGTAGTAGGGAATGCCGCAGATCGAGAAGTTCGGGTAGCGGTCGGCGACGACGACCGTCACCTCCGCGGTGCGATCGACCTCTCGGGCGCGGAGCGCGGCGGAGATGCCGGCGTCGCTGCCGCCGACGATGGCGAGACGGGTCATGTGGAGGCCTTTCGCGGGAAGAGCAGGGAGACGAGGCCGACGCCGACGATGGCGCCGACGAGCTGCGCGCCGATGAACGCGAGTGCGGAGAGCGGCGCGATCCCCGCGAAGCTGTCGGAGACGATCCGGCCGATCGTCACCGCCGGGTTGGCGAACGAGGTCGACGAGGTGAACCAGTACGCCGCCCCGATGTAGGCGCCGACGGCCGGCCCCACGAGCACCACTCGACCGGTGCGGGCGAGGCCGAAGACGAGGAGGACGAGCACCGCCGTCGCGACGACCTCGCCGAGGAGGCGTCCCGCATCGAGCCGCTCCTTGCCGGAGATCGTCGTCGCGAGGCCGAACATCGCATTCGCGAGCGCCGCGCCGCCGATCGCACCGGCGACCTGCGCGACGATCCGCACCGTGATCTCGAGGGGCGTGAATGAGGCCCCGAGCAGCCGGTCGGCGAGCGTCACGAGCGGGTTGAGGTGCGCGCCCGAGACCGGCTGGAGCAGCAGGACGAGCGCGGCGAGCCCGAACGCCGTCGCGATCGAGTTCTCGAGCAGCTGGAGGCCGACGTCGCTCGGCGAGTACCGTTCGGCCGCGATGCCGGAGCCGACGACGACCGCCACGAGCAGGCCGGTACCGAGGAATTCGGCGCCGGCCTGACGCGCGGTCGCGTTCAGCAGCAGCGGGACCTGCGCTCGAGCGTGAGCGGCTCGACGCCCGATGCGCATTCGCCTCGGTGCGCGCAGCCCGACGGGCACTCGGGACCGCAGCATTCGTGGATGTCCTGCACCATCATTCACTCCTCCATCCATCGACGAGCGTCGATGCAGAGAGCATGACCGAATGCATCGACATCTGTCAATATCGACGCTAATCTATGTCTGTGTCCGCGACCGGCCTGCTCCCCCTGCGCGACATCCAGGCGTGCTGCGCTCCGATCACGACGGCGACGCTGAGCGCCGAGGACGCCGCGCGGCTCGCGGCCTCGCTCAAGGCGCTCGCGGACCCCGCGCGTCTGCGCATCCTCTCGATCGTCGCGGCGAGCGAGGACCAGGAGACCTGCGTCTGCAACTTCACCGAGCCGCTCGAGCTCTCGCAGCCGACCGTCTCGCACCATCTCCGCGTGCTCGTCGACGCGGGCCTTCTCGAGCGCGAGAAGCGCGGCACCTGGGCCTACTACCGCATCGTCCCCGGTGCGCTCGAGGGGATCGCCCGGACGCTGCTGCCGGCGTGACCGCCCCTGCGCCCGCCTCTCCTTCTGCTGTCATCGCTGGCCGCTGATTCCGGCCGTCCGGGACGGAATGGGTCGAGGTCGACCGGTCCCCGAATGCACGAGGCGTGCGCAGTCGCCTGCGCACGCCTCGTCGATGGGACGCTCAGAGCGCCGGGAATGAGTCCCCGATCGCCTCGTCGGCACGACCCACGGCCTCCTTGGCCGCCGCCGCCTCGGCATCGGCCTTCGCCTTCCGGTTCGCCATCTCCTGGGCCGCCGAGACCTTGCGCAGCGGCGGCGCCTTGAAGAAGAACGTGAGGATGAGCGTCAGGGCCAGGATGATCGCGCCGACCCAGAAGATGAGCACGGCCGATTCGCTGAAGCCGGTGAGGAACGGCCGGGTGAGCCGGGCGTCCGCCCCCTTCAGGTAGGACGTGTCGGAGGTCGACGCGCTGAGGCTCGTCCCCGCATCCGCGTCATCCCCGTTCAGCGCCCCCACAATCGTCGGCACGGCCTCGTCGACGACCTTGCCCCGCTGCTCGGCATCCGACCAGTCGAATGACGCGCCGGACGGCAGCTGGGCCTCGACGCCCTCCTTGATCGGATCGACGATCGGGTCCCAGATCTGATCCATGACGCCCGCATTCGCCGGTGCCGTGGCGACGGCCGGGTCGAGCGCGGCGTCGAGCGCGGCGCGCAGATCGGCCTCGTTCCCCATCGACGACTTGATGTTGCCGGGGAGGACGGCGAAGAGCACGGAGATCATGACCGCGACGCCGACGGTGCCGCCGATCTGGCGGAAGAACGTCGAGGACGAGGTCGCGACGCCCATGTCCTTCGGCTCGACCGCGTTCTGCCCCGCGAGGACGAGCGGCTGCATGAGCTGACCGAGGCCGAG